>Ga0209770_10001457_pt1 | contig 12255 bp, 9 predicted proteins | sample LauGreSu1BDMLBDD_2_FD_187572 | JGI IMG/M metagenome (GOLD analysis project Ga0209770, IMG submission 187572) | Freshwater lake microbial communities from Lake Michigan, USA - Su13.BD.MLB.DD (SPAdes) (version 2) | ecosystem: Environmental > Aquatic > Freshwater > Lake | place: Lake Michigan, USA...
ATTTATTTGTGGTATATCCATACTTGATATTATTTTTATTGTTTGTTTTAAGCAAACCAAACAGCCTGCGTGCGTTTGGTTTTGTTTTTGGTTTTATTTTTTGGTTTTCGTATTGTTTTTTTTACTGGGTCTACTACGACGACTGTTTCCACCCGATAACATATAGATATATAGATATATATTACAGCCCGTGTTACTTTTTTATATTTTAATTCATGCCAATCATTCATTTCATATTCATAGTAATTGGCGTGGCGATAGGAATAACCACGATTGCGCGATGCTACGTATTGTGCTGTTTGTCTTCTCGCCGTAAATAACCTTTATTATAAATCTTTATTGCAAAATAAGAGAATAAATAATGCACGTGTATAGTATACAAGTATACAATTGCTCTCGTTCTCCCATGGTCCGTTCAAAACTGAATCCAGATATTAACTATCGGGAATACAAGCAGCTGGAACAGGATGACGCCGACTACGATGCCACCATGTACGAGGTGGAGCTTTTAGGCAAAGAAGTGCGCATTGCCATCGGTCGCGGAAAAACCAACAAACCCGATATCATCTACTACCCCATGTATTTGATTAACACCGATGACCGCGTCGTGAAACAAATCGGCGTGTTTGAACTCCCGGCGGATCAGGCCAGCGAGTTTTTAGATGACGACGACGACCTGGACATTGACAAGCTGCCGCATCCTCTGGTTTACTCGTTCGTGACCGCCGGCATGCTGGAAGCCGACAGCCGCGGCACAAAAGCATCAGCACCCGAAGAACAAGAACGCCAAGAAGAAGAAGAACGCCAAGAAGAAGAACGCCAAGAAGAAGAACGCCAAGAAGAAGAACGCCAAGAAGAAGAACGCCAAGAAGAAGAACGCCAAGAAGAAGCACAGCAAGAAACAGTAGCAAAAGAACCAGAACAAGCACAAGAAGAAGTACTTCAAGACGCCGCGCTCCGCACCAAGATGAAGGCGCTCGCCCTGCCGCCTCAAACCAAGGAAACCGCCCAGGCCGAGCACGCCGCGTACAAAAAGCAGTCCGGCCAGCCGTGGATCCAGACGCACATGCAGAACAACCACTTTGGCTTAACGGACAACGAGGGCGGCGGCGACTGCTTGTTCGCCGTGATTCGCGACGCGTACCGCACCCGCGGCAAGTACGTGGAGGTGCCCGAGCTCCGTCGCAAGCTGGCGGCGGAAGCCAACGAAGACGTATTCAGCAGATACAAGGAGCAATACACCATGACCGCGGACGCCATTGCAGCCACGTCGGCGGAGATGCGAACCCTGGTGGATGCCAACGCGAAGTTGAAGCAGCGTCTGGAGCGCACCACGGAGGCCAAGGAGCAGGAGGCCATCATTGCCGAATCGCGCCGCAACGCCGCGCAGTTCAAGCGCCTGAAATCCGAGCAAGCCCTCAGCAAGGAGCTGCTGCAGGATTTCCACTTCATGAAGCACGTGAACACGCTGGAGGATTTCCGAGAGATGCTGAAGTCGTGCGCGTTTTGGGCCGACACGTGGGCCATTTCCACGCTGGAACGCGTGCTGCGCGTCAAGCTCATCATTCTCTCGTCGGAGCGGTTCCACGCGGGGGAAATGGGCGGCGTGCTGCAGTGCGGCCAGCTGAACGACCGCGTCCTGGAAGACCAGGGCACGTTTGAGCCAGATTTTTACATCATGGCCGAACACACGGGCATGCACTACAAGCTCATCACGTACAAGGACGAAGCGCTGCTCACCTTCCAAGAGATCCCGTACGACATCAAGGTCATGGTCACCGAAAAGTGCATGGAGCGCAACGCGGGGCCGTACTACCTGATCCCGCAATTCCGCACGTTTCGCGAGGAGGAGCTGGGCCTCAAGGAGGTCCAGGACCAGGCCCCGGTGCAGGCCAGTGCCGACCGTTCATTGCCCCCATCGGTGTCGGGCCATGCATCCCACGCCCCCTTGTACGACGACGCCACGGTGTTCCAGTTTTACAGCAAGAGCATGGACAAGCCGCTGCCGGGCACGGGGTCGGGCGAAACCATTGAGCGCGCCGACATTCCCAAGTACGCGGCCCTGGCGAAAGAGACCCCGCAGTGGCGCAAGATGCTGTCCAACCTGTGGGAGCAGCCGGGCGACAAGGCGCTGTTCGTATTGGACGGTCACCAGTGGCGCACTCTGGAGCACTACTTGCAGGGCTGCCGGTTCCGCAAGGAGAACCCCAAGCACTACCTGCAGTTCTCGCTGGATTCGGATTCAGACTTGTCAAAGAGCGCGGCATTGGTGCAAACAGCGCATGAAAAGCACAAGGACGTCAGGCCGGACGCGGACTTCGGCACGCGCGAAGAAAAGGAGCGCGAGGACGCGCAATACGCCAAATACAGCCAGAACTCCTATTTGGCGGACATGCTGCTGAACACGCGGAATGCCAAGCTGGTGCAGTTCAGGCGCGGCAAGCCGCCGGTCGTGTGCCACGAGCTCATGCGCGTGCGGCACCGGCTGAAGCAAGAGAAGCGTCCAGCGAAGCACTGAAGAGCGAATCACTAAATAAAGCGCGAAGAGCATCATAAATTGTACATCAGGGTGTGTAAATTAAAGGTAAAATCGGCGTCGTTTTTAAGATACGAAGCCCTTGCGTTACTGCCCATTCTTTGTTTTTCGGTCAATGGCATAGACATCACCCTTTGCACTGCTTTCGCGACATTTATTGGATCAATTTCGTAAAACGGGCACACCCCGTTTGTAATGACGGGCGCACTCGTGTCGCAATCAATTGAAATGCCGTCAACCCCGTCGGTGAATGTTTCGTTCATGCAAGGCGCATTAGTGTATAACACCACCGCCTTGGCCGATTTGGCTTCCGCGATGTAATGCCCCCATCCTTCCGCATTTGATGGACAAAGATGTATTCCGCACGTGTTGTACAGTTCATTCAGTTCATCTTCTGACACGAATTCGTTATTAATTTCCAGATTTTTAACAGTTTTATTTTTCAACATGGTTTGTATGTCTGAATACATGCCATCGTACACTTTGATTGTCAACCGGGGAAATTCAGGGTGGTTTATCCAGGCTTCCACGATTTTCAAGGTTCCTTTGTAAGGCGACTTACCGCATATGTGAACGAACCGGTTGTAGTCCATGCCGCGATTGGCCCTGCGTCTAAATCTATCCACGCTTGTAAACCCGGTGTAAACAACCTCCTTACTCTTGAATTTTTTTTTCAATATGCTGTATGCTTGTTTGGTTTTACATAGCAGCGTGTTGGGCGCATTGTCAAAATCGGTCCAATCCAAATTTACAAGAATCAAATCTCTTTCGGGACGAATGGGTTGGTTGGCGTTCTCTATTATGATGCGTCTATTTCCTAAATGAGATTCCAAATCCGGAATTTTATCACACAGTATCCTTGCATCCAAAATCAACCCGAAACTTTCACTCGGAAGCATGATGTTTTTGCATGCAATTTGATATTTTTCCAGTTTGGCATCGTTTTTGGCATCGTTTTTCGGTTTAACAAGGTAGGTATTGGCCCAAAATAGTAAAAATAACGAAACGAAAATCGTAAAAAGGAATATTACAGTATTCATTATTGTTCTTAATCACTCATAATATTATGAGCCATAAATTATTTAATCTCTCGTTATCTAAGTATGTTAAAAGGTTTGTAAACGGTTAAAATAAAAGTACGACGCCAATGCCACCTCAACAACACAGTGCTGTGCTCAAGACCTTTCGCGTGCTGTATTTGGACCTGCAGCGCGCGCACGCGGAATGCAACTTGACCCGGTTGACTCCCGTCGTAAAAACGGTGGATTCCCGGCGGAATTTGCCGCATCCCCCGGACGCAACCGATTCCGATTATTTCCCGGACGTAATTCAGGACCACATCATGAACGAACCCGGCGCGGCCGTCACCTACGACTTCCACGTCCACAAACGCCAAGTGACCCTGCATTTCGTGGAATTCAACAAGGATCCAACCCAGTTGGATATGAACCAAATGCAAGCGTACGCGCGGCGCGTGTGCGCGCTGCTGCATCTGGTTTCGTCGCACGCCGGCCGCGACACGTGCTCCGCCCGGCTCATGATTTACGTGTACCTGACCGATTTTAAGAAGCGGTTCCCCGCGCAGAAGGAGCAGCCGCTGGATTCGGAACACGCCAACACGGGCATGTCGTACCACTGCGCCCGAACCAACGACGTGGTTGTGTATCGCCGGGAGGAGTGGTTCAAGGTGCTCATACACGAGCTGTTCCACGCGCTCGGGCTCTCGTTCATTGAATCCGACCTGCAGCCCAAGGGTGTGGATGCGGCCATGCAGGCCATGCTGCAAAAAATGTACGCCATTTCGCATCCGGTGCGCATTTATGAAACGTACTGCGAAATTTGGGCGCGCATTTTGACCGTCATGTTTGATTGTTTTGACGACGCGGATGCACGCCCGAGAGGTGACACCACTGAACTGCAGTTACAGGTGTTCATGGATTGCGCGATGGAAGGGCTGGAAGCAAACGCGCGGTTTGCGCGGCAGCAGTGCGCAAAATTGTTGCGATATGCGGACATTTCGCACGCCATTCTTACGACCCCCACCGCAGAGAACCGTGCCATTGTTGCCAAGAACTACCGAGAAAACACCAACGTGTTTGCGTATTACTTCCTCACGTGCGTGTTGCTGCATTCGCTGGACGACTTCATGGCGTGGTGCTACAAGAACAACCCGTTAACGCAGGACAAGAAGGGCATGATGCGGTTTCGCACCATTCCGGCCAATTTCAATAGCTTCATGGAACTGCTGCACCATTGCAAGCAGCGATGCCCTGCAATGGACTCAGGTTCGGGTTCGGGTTCTAACGCCGGCGACATTGCCGACGCCGACGTTCTGGGATCATCCATGCGGATGACGGTACCGGGGCCGGAGCCGGGGCCGTGAAAATTTTTTATGCAAAAAAAATTGATTCCAAACGCGTTCGGACACACACACACACACACAGACGCACAGACGCACATACGCACAGACGCAAATGGGCATTAAGCATTTGAACCAATTTATCAGCAAGGAGTGCTCGGATGCACTCAAGGTTGTGACATTAAACGATCTGTCGGGCAAAACCGTGGTGGTGGATGCCAACATATTCATGTACCGCTTCATATCCGACTGTGCGCTGCTGGAAAACATGTATAGCATGATATCCTTTTTCCAAATGCACGGCATTGTGGCATTGTTCATCTTTGACGGCAAGCCCCCGGAGGAAAAACGCAACACGTTGAAAAAACGCAGCCGGTTGAAACGCATCGCGGAAATGCAATACAACCGGCTGGTGGACAGTAGCAGCAACGGCAACGGCAATGGCAGCAGCAGTAGTAGCAGTAGCACCGCGCTCAAGGCGCTGCGCCGTCGGTTCATACGGGTCAGTGACGACGATTTTGACCGCGTCAAATCATTGATGCGCGCATTGGGGGTTCAGTACATTGTGGCGGTGGGCGAAGCCGATGCGCTCTGCGCGCAATTGGTTATGAAACGCAAAGCATTTGCGTGCGTATCGGACGACACGGATTTGTTTGTTTACGGGTGCTGCCGCGTTTTGCGACACATCAATTTATTTGACCAAACCGCAACGTTGTACGACATGCACAAAATGCTCAACATTCTCGGCATGACCATGACCGAGTTTCGTCAAATTTGCGTCATTTCGGGCACCGATTACCATTGCGGAAAACTGCACGCACTCAAACTAAAAAATGCCGTTCAATTATTCCACCAGTACAAAACGTATAGGCAAGACGCGGAAGAAAACGGCAACGTGTTTGCGCCCGACTTTTACACGTGGCTGCATCACACCCGAGACATACAGTTTGACTACGACACCACCATGCTGGTTTATAACATGTTTGACACGGCAAACATGCCAATCCACCCGACACTCAACATCGCGCCATTGAATGCTCCCCGTAACGATGCCTTGTTACACAAAGTCATGGCGCACGAACATTTCATATTTGTTACATAACATAAAGTATTTGAATTTTAACTTGACGAAATAAAATCAAGGCTGTTTTTATTTCATTTTATTTTGTTTTGTTTTGTTTTGTTTTATTTTGTTTGTTTTATTTATTTTATTTGTTTTATTTATTTTATTTGTTTTATTTTGTTTTGTTTTGTTTTGTTTTGTTTTGTTTTGTTTTGTTTCATTTTGTTTCATTTTGTTTCATTTTGTTTTGTTTTGTTTTGTTTTGTTTTGTTTAGGCAGAAACAGTAGCGGAACCTGTCTTGGCCGCAAAATGGGGGGACATGTAGCGCTGCAGATTGAAGTAAGTGAGCTCATCGCCCTTCTTCAGCTTAAGCAGAGACTTGAGCTTGGCATCGGGGTTGATGCGGCGGCCGTTCTCCTTGTCCTGCAACGAGTTGGTGCGGATGTAGGCGTTGATCTCGCGAGTGACCTCGGTTCTGGCCATCTCAGAGCCGTCGGTCTTGCCAAGAAACTCGGCCAACTCCTTGGAAATGGGGGTGGGCTTCACGAAGCCGGAGGGGGCGCGGTTGCCGACCTTGCGGCGCTTCTTGGCGCTGGCCTTCTGGGCAGTGCGCAGCTCCTTAACGGCATGGCGCTCAAGGCTGCGGAGCTCGGAACGAAGCGAGGCAGCAAAGGCAACCACCTGCTGCAACTTGGCAGAAATGGATGCGAACTGGGACGAGATGACGGAATCAGTGGAAGGAGCAACGGACTCCTCGCCAGCATCGGAAACTACGGGAGCGGTCGCGGCGACAACAACGGGAGCAGCAGCAGCGGCGGCAGCGGGCTCCTTGGGGGCCTTTGCTGCCTTAACCACCTTTACAGGGGTGGCGGCCGAAGCGGAAGCAGAAGCGGAAGCAACAGGGGTTGCAGAAGTGGCGGCGGTCTTAGTCGTCTTAGCCATTGTGTGTGTGTGTGTGTGCGTGGTGTGTGGGGTGTATTTGTTTATACCCTACATACAGATGTCTTTTTAAGCCGTTTTACGAATTAAATGTTTATTCGCATGCTAGTCAATGTCCCGACCGACAATGTTTCCTTAATTTCATTCATGGATAAGGGATGGGGGCGCGAACTTACGGAATGTGGACTACGGACTCGTAGAGCCACGGCATTGCGGCTTGAGCGGGTGGGCTGACAAGAGTGAGCGCCGACAACACGTAGTATGCACCGAGTGATTGACTGTCGCGATTTACGCCCGACATGACAAACGTGTTCACAAGTTGAATGCCTTGGTGCTTGATCACGTCGGGCTGAAGCGGAGGAATGCCACTCAGATCCGCGTGTACGAACGGGTTACCGCTGGGAGGGCAAATCTCCCGTTTCAATTGCGGCAGGATCTGCGCTCGGTAGTTCCAAATGTCGGACAGCTCGCGCATGAACCGCATGATTTGCACAAAATTGAGATCGCTAAACCAGGACGAATCGGCGTAGTGCCCGTGCGAGTTGATTTGCTGGAATGCGGCGAACAGTATCTGGTCGTCCCGTTCCTGCACTGACATGACGGGTTCGGGCTCTTCCTCAATCTTGCACGGAACACCGAGTATATCGGTGAGCCGGATTTTTCGGTGCATCTGAAGGCCCAGCGTCACCGGGAACTGCATGCGGTTATACGGATTGCACGGCAAGCGGCGTACTTTGTTCCATTCGGTGTCGTAATACGTGTACAGCGACATCACGTCAAACCCGTACACCATGCCGGAGTCGTCCTTGAAGCTGATGAACTGGTTGCGCGGAATGTCGCGAATGTGCTCCATGCTGTAAAAATCGGTGTCGTTCACGCACAGCGCCCGGTCTTTATACGCAGGACCGCTCATCCGCATGTGCTGCTTTATAAAGTTGCGGCGAATTGCGCGCTGAATCCGCTTTACAAAATGGGAGTGTGTCATGTGCGTGTGCAAGCGCGTCTTGAGTTCTGGCTTGGTGCCGCCGCACTTGATGCCGTAATGCTTGCACATGGCCTTTAAATCGCTCACCTTGTATTCAGTTTTTATGAACTCGTCGTATTCCGAAACGTCTGGAATGCGAACCATGGTTTTTTTTACGACAACGGGTTTTTTTTTCGTCCTGGGGGGCGTGTGTGGACCATCATTATTGGTGGTGGTAGATGAAAACATGGATAATGGGTTGGCTTGTCAATTATTATACTATACACATTTTTTTATATCTTTTACAAAATCAAACAATCAGCGCAACGCGCATTAAGGCAGATGGGGGATGAGTTTCAATCTTTTGAAAAACCACTTAAACTTTTTATATTACTACAATGCATAACCCACCCATGCTTAAAATGAAACTCGTTCCGTGTTTATTTTTGTTGTGTGCGCTCTCCATGAGTTCCAGCCTTCCCGTTAGTCAACATGCCGTCATTGTAACCGATGCCAATGTCACCGATGCCAATGTTACCGATACCAATGTCACCGATGCCAATGTTACCGATACCAATGTTACCGATACCAATGTGAATGTCACACATACCAACCGTCACTTGTTGTTATCATTGAAAAAAATAGTTAAGTCTCCACCTCCACCTGCTCCTAAGCCTAAGCCTGCACCCGCTCCTAAGTCTGCACCTGCGCCCGCTCCTAAGTCTGCACCTGCGCCCGCTCCTAAGCCTGCACCCGCTGCACCCGCTCCTAAGTCTGCACCTGCACCTGCGCCCGCTCCTAAGCCTGCACCTGCACCCGCTCCTAAGCCTGCACCTGCGCCCGCTCCTAAGTCTGCACCCGCTGCACCCGCTCCTAAGCCAGTATCTGTAACTGTAACAATGGCCAACTCGGCTTCAAATCCTGAAGCCAAGGCATCTGTATCATTGCCCAAATCACCTTTTCCGATTGCAATGACGTGCGATAACGAATTTGATTTGTACGTTGCGGGTAAAAAGGTGGGCAAAGGAGACACTTGGACAACCACCTACGAATTCTCTCCAATTGTTACTGCTGGAGATGTAATTGCAATTGACGGGGTTGACAAGGGCGGACCTGCTGCATTCATCGGTGTGTTTAATGGTAAGGTCACCAAACCGGCAGATTGGAAATGCACCACTAGTAAGTTTTCCAATTGGAATGAAAATTCGTTTGATGACTCTGCATGGCCTATTGCGGTAAGCTATAGTAAAAATCAGGACAACAACATTTGGAGATCGGTCGGCGGTGGTTCTCGTCCCAAAATTCCTGCAGATGCGGAATGGCTTTGGACCAGTGACAACGCCAACCACGATCGCGTGTATTGCAGATACACACCCGTAAAGGCGCCTGTGGCTGCGCCGGTTGTTGTTGCCAAGGCGGATGCCAAGGCGGATGTGGCTAGGCCCGTAAATGCGCCTGTGGCTGCACCCGTAAATGCGCCTGTGGCTGCATCCGTAAATGCGCCCGTAAATGCGCCTGTGGCTGCTCCGGTTGTTGCCAAGGCGGATACCAAGGCGGATGCCCAAGTTGCAACTTCCAAAGACGACGTCATCGGCAGCGTAAACGACATGCACGCCCGGATTGTTTCCATCATTCATGAAACCCAAACTCTTCAGAAGAGAGAAATTGAGCAAAATAAAAAGAACGTGAATTTCTCTCAAACCGACTTGGACAATTTCATAATGAAGCAGGATGACGAGCAGAAGCAGTTGCTTCTGCTGCAGGCCAGAATACTTCAAACCAACCAGAGCATCACCGCTCATTACGCTCGCATGACCGCGGATTCGCTATATTTGCAGAAGCTGGATTTGATCAAGCCGCAGTTCCTGCAAACGCTGGACAGCACCAATGCACACTTTACTGCGCTGTCGGCGCATGTATCCCAGCTGGTCAGCGACGAGCACAAGAAGGCCATGCAAGACATTTTAGCCCGAGCCCAAAATCAAACCGTGTACGACACGCGCGATCTGGCCCAAGCGTTTCTCGCTCACTACGAAAAATACAAGCACGTGCTGCGCACCGATTCCACTGCATACGCCCAGGACCTCCTCAACATGAAGGACCTGAACCAGCGATATGTGTCGGGGCAAACCGTCTTCAGCGGCCTGAAGGCCGAAGTGGTCCGGCTGCGTGATCTTGTGGCAGCCTTGAAGAAGACCGTCAGCGCCAGCGAAGCGGACGCCGCCATGTTTGCGCAACTGGAACAAATCATTTCATCCATTCTCTCGTCCAAGAAGACCCAATTTGCAACGGACGGCGCCAACAAAGATTGCGCGATATCCATCATCAAAACCCACGTCGTGAATGGATTGATTTGATTTGATTGGATTTGATTGGATTTGATTGGATTTGATTGGATTTGATTGGATTTGATTTGAGTTGGTTAATTTAAGGGTGTATTTAGTTGTGTACGCATGATTATTATAATTGAAATAGTTATAACAATCGTAATCGCAAACGCCCTTCGCAGGAACATGAACACGGATGACTTGACCATTTTGATAGATCGGATGGACGCAATTGAGAGAAAATTGGATTTAATCCTGCAGAAACTGGATGGAAACGTTATTAAAAACTGTGATAAAATGGGATCCCACATTGATTTTGTAAACGGGGTGTATGCCACAGTGAAAGTGCCGCTGAACTACATTTCAACCAAAATTCACAAACTCGCAAACCCGTTTGGCTCACCCAAGGAGCTGCCAGCGCCTTTACTGCATGATGACAATAATGAAATAATGAAATAATGGGCCCGCCTTTAAGTATTTCCCGTGAATTATAAAAAAAATTGATTTAAAGGATTGGGCATAGGGAGTGTAGGCAGTTTATAACAACAACAACCACAACAACAACAACCACACGACGACAATGGCATCCAAACCCGAATCCGCTCAATCCATCATCTCCGGCGTCAGCTTTGCTCCCGACACCGACATCAAATACGCAAAAGTGAAAGTCAACAATTCTGGCGGCAAGAGCGTTGGCATCCTCAACGCGGGGACCAATTCCGTGCTTAACCTCCAGACGCCCCTCATGCTCACCTGGGGCGTGAACGAGAACACCGACAAGAAGACCGGCGAGGTGCAGTCCTACAGCATGGCGCTGCAATTCCCCAGCGACGAGTACAAGACCCCTCAGATCACCAAATTCTTCGCAGCCATGCAGGCGTTTGAGGCCAAGATCAAGCGCGACGCCATCGCCAATTCAAAGGAGTGGTTTGGTAAGGCCATGTCGGCTGAAGTCATCAACGCAATCTTCAATCCGGTGCTTTCCTACTCCAAGAACCCTGCAACCGGCGAGCCCGATCACACCAAGAACCCCACTCTCCGAGTCAAGTTGCCATTCTACGACGGCAATTGGAAGGACATTGAAATCTACGACTCCAACAGCAACGCGTTGTTCCCCAACAGCGACGGCAAGACTCCCAAGGACATCATCGTCAAGGGATCTGATGCTGCCCTCATCATCACCTGCGGCGGGTTGTGGTTCGCTGGCGGCAGTTTCGGTGTGACCTGGCGTTTGACGCAGGCAGTTCTGAAGCCCAAGCCTTCCCTTCGCGGCAAGTGCCACATTGTGCTGGACGATGACGAACAGAGGCGCATTAGTGCTCCTCCATCCAAACCTGCTGCGCATTACGAGGATGACCACGTGTCGTCAGCTGCTGCTGCTTCTGCTTCTCAGGAAGTGGATGTAGAAGACTCCGAAGAGGAGGAGGAAGAGGAGGAAGATGATGCCCCAGTGAAGAGAACAGTATCATCGTCTGCTGCGCCTGCTGCTGCTGCAGCTGCTGCTGCGGTTGCTCCCAAGAAAATCGTCGCCAAGAAGAAGTAAGGCGCCGGCCGAACTAACATGTGATTTGATTTGCAGATTTACTGGCGTAAAGGCACTAGCGTAAAGGACACCACATTACAACACAGGTACGATTTACAATTGTGATTATCATCTCAAATACATTACTAACACGCGACAACCAATCAAAAAATATTTTTTTTCATTGGTTTTACTAATTTTTTATATGATTAAAATATTTAAATACTTTTATGAGTATGTTACTATGTTACTTACTTGTGTAAACCCAAAAAGCTTCGCAAGACATGGTCCGGGAACGCGGGTGAAATTTTGCGCATGAACATGAATTCATTTGGGGATTGATCGCGAATGGAGCGAACAATGGATGCGTCCGCGTCGGTCCATTCCACAAATGTGTGCGGATTATTGCCATTCGGGGTTCGTTTCCAGTCCACCATTGTAGTGGGCCGATTTATCACATTTTTTAAATTGTTTATCGCGAGCAGCATGATGGCTGCATAACTCTCTTCGGACGCGTGTCCTTGTATGACGGTTTGCAGCACAT
>Ga0209770_10001458_pt1 | contig 12253 bp, 8 predicted proteins | sample LauGreSu1BDMLBDD_2_FD_187572 | JGI IMG/M metagenome (GOLD analysis project Ga0209770, IMG submission 187572) | Freshwater lake microbial communities from Lake Michigan, USA - Su13.BD.MLB.DD (SPAdes) (version 2) | ecosystem: Environmental > Aquatic > Freshwater > Lake | place: Lake Michigan, USA...
CCGCGAGGACATCGCTTGGCTCGGCACGCTGTTGCTCGGGCTCACCCTCGCCAGCACCGTGCTGTTGCTGCGCCCGGCGGGCTGGCGGCAGGGCGCCGGCCTGCTGCTGGTGCTCGTGTCCCCGCCCCTGCTCTTCCTCATCAACCGCGCCAACCACGACCTGGTGGTCTTCGTGCTCATGAGCCTCGCGCTTGGATGCCTGCGCCACGAACGGGGTCTCGTGCGCGGCCTCGCCATCGTCCTGCTCGCGGTTTCCGCCGTGCTGAAATATTTTCCACTCGCGGCGGTGGTGCTCCTGCTGGATGCGCGCACGCGGCGGGAATTCGCCAGCTGGGCCCTGCTCTACGCAAGCGTGCTGGTGCTCGCGTGGCCCTCGCTGGCCGAGGCCTTGCGCACCGCGGCCAGCCACCAACCGGCCCCGGCCTGGCTGTTTGCCTTCGGCGCGCCGACGTTTTTCCGCAATCTTGAACTGGCAGGGGCCGGAGCGTGGGGCTGGCTGGCCGCCGGCCTAGTCTTGCTGGCGGTGGCCGCCAGCTGGTGGCGCAGCGCGGCGCGAAAATCCCCGCCCGCCAGCGGCGAGGCCCGTGTGCTCGAGCGCGAATTCGCGTGCGGCGCCGTGATGATCGTGGGCTGTTTCCTGCACGGGTCGTCCTACCTTTACAAGATGGTCTTCGCCCTCTGGCTGCTGCCGTGGCTGTGGCGGGCGGCGCTGGACCCGCACGAGGAGCGCTGGCGCAAGGTCACGCAATCACTGCTGCTGGCCGTGCTCTGGTTTGAGGGCGGCGCCACGCTGGCGATCAACCTCGGGGTCTTCACCGACATCCTGCTGCCAGGCGTCGCGCACCGGATGATCGAGGTGACAATCCAGCTGGGCCAGTTCCTCACCTGGGCCCTGGTATTCTGTCTGTGGCGCGCCCTGCTGCTTTACCTGGACCGGGAAACGCGGCGGTTGCTAACCGGCCCGCGGTAATCCCAGGGTCCTTTCGCGCTTTCCCTTTGCCGGTCGAGACCACAGAAAAAGACCCGATGTGCCACCCCGACTGGCAGTTTTCCGCCACCGCCCTCCCTCATGAATAGGCGCGATGCCCTCACCGCCGGGGTGCTGACCGCCGGGCTCGTGGCGCTCCTGGCGCCCCTGGCCCCGCTGGGGATCGACCCGCACCACGACGGGGTCATGCTCAAGCCGGCGCTCGATGTGCTCGGCGGGCAGGTGCTGTTCCGCGACACCTTCACGCAATACGGGGCGCTGACCACCTACCTGCAGGTCATGGCGCTCTGGTTCCAGCCCACCCTGCTGGCTCTCCGGTTGCTGACGGTGGCGGCGTATGCGGTGACGCTGTTTTCCCTCTATGCCGCGTGGCGGCTCATCCTCCCCCGCTCCCTCGCCGTGCTCTCCTGCGGCCTGTTCATGCTGTTCATCCCGGGTTACGAGAAAAACTGGCTCGACCAATACTGGATGCTGCTGCCCTGGTCGTCGGTGTTCGCCCTGTTGTTCCAAAGCATCGGGCTTTACGCGCTGTTCCGGATGATCGCCGGGGAACAACCGGCGCGCTGGGCGGCCTGGCTGGGCGCGGCCACCGCGGCGGCCTTCTGGTGCCGGCAACCCGTCGGCGTCATCATGGCCGGTTGCGTGGGCGTGATCTGGCTCGCGCTGTGGTGGACCAAGTGGACCCCCGCCGGCCAGTCCCGCCGGACCACGCTGCTCGGCCTGCTCGGGGGATTTGCCACGGTGCATGGGCTGCTGCTGGGCGGCGTGCTGCTGTCGGGCGCCGGGGCCGAGTGGTGGTATCAGAATTTCGTCTGGCCGCGCAAATGGGTGCTCGGGAGCGTCAACGTGGACTGGCATAATTTCGTCACGGTGTTCGTGCACCCGCGCGAGGGCGCCGGCCTGCTGCTGCTTTTGCTGGCCGCCGCCGTTCCCCGCCTGGTGAAATCCTTCCGGCCGGCGCTGTCCCCGCGCGTCAGCCTCGCGCATTATCTCGGCCTCGGCGTTTTCCTGGCCTGGCAGCACGAGCGGGTGCTCCACGTCCTGGCGCTGCGGGACGGCGGGTGGACCGCCCTGCTGCCGGTCATTGTCGTGGGATATTCCATTTTCAGCATCGCCCAGTCCATCACCGCCCGCGCCGACCGGCCGACCGAGTTTTACCTGGTCGCGAGCCTGGCCGCGGTGTCGCTCGGCTCGCTGGTGCAGTATTATCCCGTGCCCGACTCCTGGCACATCATCTGGTCGCTGGCGCCCGCGTTCGGGCTGGTCGTGTTCGTCTGCTGGCGCGGGCTGGGCTGGCCGGCACCCGCGGTGGCGCTGGTGCTGACCGCCGCGTTCCTGCCCTCCGTCTACGAAAAAATCCGGTCCGCCCAGGCGTCGCTCGCCCGGCCGCTGGTGACGCTCACCACCCCGGCCGTCCTGCGCGGCATGAAGGTCGCGCCGGAGCAGGCGAAGAACTACGGCCGGATCGCGGACGCGCTCGCCCCGATCCTGGCCCACCAGCCGGATCTACCCGCCGCGCTCATCGGCAACGACGCGCTGTTCCTGTGCTTCGTCGCCAACCGCGCGAACCCCACCCCGTATTATGTCACGTGGATTGGCCTGGCCGACAACGCGGACAACGTGAAACGCTGGGCCTACATCCAGTCCGTCCGTCCGCTGATGTTCCTGCACAAGGCCCGCTGGGCGGCGGTCGATGATTTCTATCGACGCGCCCGTTACATCCCGTTCCTGTATCTCCCCGAAGAAGCACTGGAAATCGCCCTCCCGCAGGAGCTGGCCGACACCATGGGCCTCAAGCCCTATGGGGCCTCAGCCCCGGGCGCCGCGACCCAGGCGACTTCACCGAAGCCATGAAAAAAATCACGGTCGTCAGCGGCTGCTACAACGAGGAGGGCAACCTCGAGGAACTCCTGCGCCGGGTCCGCGCCGTGACCGGGAAATTTCCGCAGTATGAGTGGAACTACCTCATCGTGGACAACTGCTCCACCGACCGCTCGCCCGAGATCCTGCGCCGGCTGGCCGCGGCCGACCCGAGCCTGAAGGTCATCTTCAACGCCCGAAATTTCGGGCACATCCGCTCGCCCTACCACGGCATCCTGCAGGCGCCGGGTGACGCCGTGGTCTTCCTCGCCTCCGACCTGCAGGACCCGCCCGAGCTGATCGAGCAGTTCATCCCGCTCTGGGAGCGGGGCTGGAAGGCCATCGCCGCGGTAAAGAACGAGAGCGCGGAGTCGCCGCTCTTCTTCCTCGTCCGCAAGATCTACTACAAGACCGTGGCGCGGCTGGCGGACGTCGACCTGCTGCTCAATTTCACGGGCTTCGGCCTCTACGATCGCGCCCTGGTCGAGCACCTCCGGGCCAGCGAGGATCCCTACCCCTACCTGCGCGGGCAGATCTCGGAGATCGGCTACCCGGTCGCCCGCGTGCCGTTCGTGCAGCCCCGGCGCACCCGCGGGTTCACGAAGAACAATTTCTACACCCTCTTCGACATCGCGATGCTCGGGTTCACCAACCACACGAAGGTCCCGCTGCGCCTCGCGACCATGGTCGGCTTCCTGATGTCCATGCTCTGCCTCGGTCTCAGCCTGGGCTACCTGGTCTACAAGCTCCTGAACTGGGACAGCTTCACCCTCGGCACCGCGCCGGTGGTCGTCGGGCTCTTCTTCATCGGCTCGGTCCAGCTTTTCTTCATCGGCGTGCTCGGCGAATACATCGGCGCCATCCATACCAAGGTGACCAAGCGCCCGCTCGTGGTGGAGCGGGAGCGCCTCAACTTCTGAGCGTCGCCGCCGCGGCTCAGGACGGCTGGATCTTCTCCGACTTCGGATGCAGCGGCACCTGCAGGTTGGCCCGCAGGGTCTCGCGCGGCAGGAAAGGCGACAGGTCCTCCAGCGGCGGCGAGATGAGCGTGCCGTCCGGCTGCACCGAGATGCCGAGCTTCGGGTGGAAGAACTGCTCGGGCGCCATGAAGACCTCGCAGATGACCGGGCCGTCCGCGGCCAGCACCTTCGGCATCTCACGGTCGAAGTCCGCCCAGGTGCGGATCTGGTACGCCGGCAGTCCGAACGCCACCGCCAGCTTGCTGAAGTCCGGGCACGACACCCCGGACTTGGCGTCCGTGCCGGCGTAGCGGCCCTTGAGCACCGCCTTCTGCGTGTGCTTGATCATCAGGTAGCCGTCATTGTTGAAGATGATCAGCTTGATCGGGAGCCGGTGGTGCGCGACGGTCTGCAGTTCCTGCAGGTTCATCATCATGCCGCCGTCACAGTTGAGGCAGAGCACCTCGCCGCGGTTCAGCGCGAACGACGCGCCGATGGCGCCGGGCAGGCCGAATCCCATCTCGCCGAGGCCCTGCGACGTGATCAGCCGCTGCGGCGGCGTGATGCGCAGGGCCTGGTGGCCGCTGAGCAGCGCCGTGCCCATGTCCGTCACGATCACGTGGTCGCGTTTCAGGTGCCCGACCAGCCTGTCCATGAAACGGTAGGAATTGATGAACCCGTCCTTGTCGGCGTGCTCGGGCCCGATCCAGGGGAAACGTGCGCGGACTTCGCCGCACCAGGCGAGCCACTCGCGTGGCGCCGGCAGCGGCGCCGCGGCGGCCTGCCGCTGCAGCTCGCGGATGAAATCGCCCGCGTCGGCGCGCACCGGGTGGTTGAAGCGCTCCGGGTATTTCTTCAGCTCGGTCGGGTCGAGGTCGATGACCGTGATGTCCTTTGCCGCGCGCGCGAGTTCGCCGACGTCATAACCGATCTGCGGGATCGCCAGGCGGGTGCCGATGGTGACGAGGCAGTCGCAGCTCTGCAGGATGAGGTTGGCGGCGCGCTGGCCGTAAACCCCCGCGCTGCCCATCACCAGCGGATGGCCGGCCGGCAGCAGGTCGATCGCGGACCAGGACAACAGCACCGGCACGCCGAGCGACTCGACGAACGCCTTCAACTCCGCCGCCGCGCCGGCCAGGCGGAGACCCACGCCCAACCAGAGCAGCGGCCGCTTCGCGCCGCGCAACCGGGCCAGCGCCGCCGCCACCTCGCTGCGCAGGACCTCGCCCTGCAGCGGAGCGACCGCGGGAGCCAGCGCCTCGGGCGTGTAATGCGGCAGCGTGTCCTCCTCCACCATGGCGGACTGCACGCTCTGCGGAAAATCCACCCAGCACGGGCCCGGCCGGCCGGTCGTGGCCAGGTGCCACGCCTTCTCCAGCTCGAAGAGCGTCTGCTCCGGCTGCATCACGCGCGCCCCGTATTTCGTCATCTTGCTGACGGCGAACGGGCTGTCGTAGCCTTGGATGCCATACATGCGCCGGTCGAAGTCGGGCGTGATGTAACGCGCGTTCTCCTGGCCGGAGATGATCAGGCACGGGATCGAGTCCGCCCAGGCGGACAGCACGCCGGTGATGGCGTTGCTCGAGCCCGCCCCGGCGGTGACGAGCGCGAACGATGGCTGGCCGCTGACCTTCCAGTAGGTCTGCACCGCCATGGTGGCGGCCTGCTCGTGGTGCGGACAGATCAGCTCGATCTTCGACTTGTAGAAGATCGAGTCGAAGATGTGCGCATTGGCGGAGCCAATGATGCCGAAGGCGTGCCTGACGCCTTTCCGCTCGAAGAACTCCGCGATCAGGTCACTGACTTTGCGCTGCATGGTTGAAGGGGGAAGTGCTTTGCCAGCCACCGGTGAGCCGGTGCCACTCGATGGTCTTCTGGAGCGCCGTGTCGAGCGGCACGGTGGGCTTGAAGCCGGTATCCCGGGCCAGCCGCGTCATGTCGGGCACCAGCCGGTTCCGGTCGTGACCGGACTGGCCGAGCCGCAGGCGGATCTCGGGCACCGGGGAGAAATACTTTGTGATCTTCTGCGCCAAGGAGAGCAGGTCCACCGGCTCGTCGCTGCCGAGGTTGTAGGTCGTGCGCGGCCGGCCGGCGGCGAGCGCCAGCAGCACCCCGCAGGCAAAGTCGCTGTAATACATGATGCTGCGCACGGTCGCCCCGTCGCCCATGATCCGGATCGGCCCGCCGCGGAAACTGTCGCGGATGAAGTCCGTCACCGCCCACGGCAGCTGCAGCGACTGGTAGGGCCCCACAAAGGCGAAGGGCCGGAGCGTCACCACCGGCAGCTTGCTCTCGCTGATCGCGCACTGGGCGATCACCTCGGCCAGGCGCTTGGACTCGGGGTAGACCGCGTTGACGTCGTTGCACTTCAGGACACCTCCGAAATCCTCGTTGATGCGCGGCTGGTCCCAGGGCTGCGCGCCATAGACCAGGCCCGAGCTCAGCAACACGACCTTCTGCAGGTCCTCCAGCAGCGTGGCCGCCCGCAGGACCCGCAGCGTGCCGAGCGTGTTGGTTTCCGCCACGGCGCTCGGGTGCGAGGCGAACACGCGGCGGTCGGTGAGCGCGGCGGCGTGGATGACATAGCGCACGTCGCGCGGCAGCTCCGTGAAATACCGGATGTCGCCGTCCTGCAGCGTCACCCACGGCTCGCGGCCGAGGTGCGGCCAGCGCGCGGCGAAAGCCGAGGTGTTGCGGCTGAAGACGGTGATGCGCAGCCCGAAGCCGTGCTGTTCGTTCAGGGCCTTCGCCAGCTCCAGCAACCACGTGCCGAGGAAGCCCGTGCCGCCCGTGATGAAGAGATGCTGCCCGCGCAACGGGGCCAGGGCCTCGACCCGGCCTTGCAGCACGGCCTCGGCGTCGGCGCGGACGAGGGCGGTCGCGGTGTTCATGGTGCCGGCGGGGTCTGGCCCGCCTGCTTGGCCCGCCGGGCCAGCTGGTCGGCCACCTCGAGAATCAGGTCCTCCTGGCCGCCCACCACCTTGCGCTGGCCGAGCTCGAAGAAGATGTCGCGCCCGTCGACCCCGAACTGCTTGGCGGCGCGCTGCACGGGCTTGGCAAAGCCGGAGAACACGCCCGTCATGCCGCTGACGATGGTCACGCCGTTGGACTCGGGCAGCGAGCCCGCGAAGAGTTTCGCCGCGAGGTCGCCGGCATCTAGCGCCTTGTAGAGGTCGAGGGCGGTGGTGTAGCCCTGCTTGATCAGCACCGCCGCAATCAGCTCGATCGGCGCATTGCCGGCGCCGGCCCCGAAGCCGCGGCCTGTGCCGTCGACGATGCGCGCGCCGGCCTCGAGGGCGGCGATGGAGTTCGCGACCGCGAGGCCCAGGTTGTTGTGCGCGTGAAAGCCCACCGGAACCTCCAGCCTCGATGCCAGCAGGCCGACCTTGGCGGACACGTCGGCCGGGAAATACGCGCCGGCCGAGTCCATGAGCACGATGCCCTGGGCGCCGTAGGACTGCATCTTCTTGGTTTCCTCGAGCAGGACCTCGCCGGAAACCATGTGGCTCATCATCAGCACGCCCCAGGCCTCGTGGCCGGCCGAGCGCACGTGGCTGATGTGGCGCTGCGTGATGTCCGCCTCGGTGCAGTGGCAGCCGACGCGGAACAACTCGACGCCCGCGTCGATCGCCTGCGCGATCTCGCGGTTGATGGTCGCGAAGCCCGGGATGACATGGACGCTGAGCTTGGTGCGCTTCAGGCAGGCCTTGGCCGCGCGCAGCATCTCGCCCTCGGGCACGAGGCTTTCGCCGACCTGGAGAGACGAGGCGCCGAGCCCGTTGCCGTGGCCTACCTCGAGGAAGTTGAAACCCGCCGCTTCCGCCGCGGTGGCGTAGGCCTTCACCTGCTCGAGCGTGATCTGGTGGCTGTAGGCGTGCGAACCGTCGCGCAGCGTCGAGTCGCAGACCGTGATGGTGGGTTTGCCGTCAGACATGGGTCAGGTATGGGCGGTCCGTTGCCGGGCGTAGGCTTCGGCAAAAGCAATCGCGGCGCAGTTGATGATGTCAAGGTTGCCGGCGTAGCGCGGCAGGTAGTCGCCCAGGCCCTCGACCCGCACCATCGCCACGAGCCGGCCGTTCTCGAGGATCGGCTCAAGGATGAGCTGGTAGCCCGGGATGTAGGTCCGGATGCGCGCGACCATCTCCGCGACGGTGGCGCGCGTGCGCGCCAGGTCGGGTTGCGCGATCTTTGCCATGACCGTGGTCTGCATGTGCACGCACGGCTGCGCCGGGTTCAGGTTGAGGATCGCCTTGGTTCGCGGGCAGCCGCCGAAGAGCTGGAGGCCCTGCTCCGTGGTCTGGAGGTATTCGTCGAGGTTGATGCGCGTGGCCGGGCCGGCGCTGCGCGACGCGATGCTGGAGACGGCCTCGAGGTATTCCACGCCGGAGTTCGCCGACTTGATGGCGTAGGCGATGGGGATCGAGGCCTGGCCGCCGCAGGTGATCATGTTGACGTTGGGCTCCGCCAGGCACTCGGCGAGGTTCACCGCTGGCACGCACATCCGCCCGACCTTGGCCGGGGTAAGGTCGACGGCCACCAAGCCCAGCTCCTTCAACACGGGCGCATGCCTGTGGTGGTCCATGGCGCTGGTCGCGTCAAACACCAGGGCGATCTCATCCTTCCGGTCGATGATGCTCTGGAAGCCCTTGGCTGAAACGGGCACGCCGAGCAGGCTGGCCTTGGTCATGCCCGGGGAGGACAGGTTGCGGCCGGCGAAAAGCCGGCACTCGAGCACCGGCGAGCGCAGCACCTTCATCATCAGGTCGGTGCCGATGTTGCCCGTGCCGAGGATGGCGACGCCCAGTTTTTTTGCGCTCATGCGGAGAGGACGGCCCGGGCGCTGCGCTGCCAGGCGAGGGTTCTGCGGATCGCCTCGTCCAGCGGGATCCAGGCCCGCAGACCGAGTTCGGTGCCGGCGCGCTCGACCGACGGCACATAACGGTTAAGCGGCGTGCCGGCCGCAGGGACGGCGGAGATTTTAACGGGCAACGCGTCGCCGGAAGCCGCGGCCACGGCGCGCGCCGCCTCCGCGATGCTCAGCCCGGCCGGCGAACCGACATTGTAGGCCCGGCCCGGGGCGCCGGCGAATAACATCGTCCACAGCCAGATCGCGAGATCAGCCGCATAAAGGTAGGACCGCTGCGGCGTGCCATCGCCCGTCACCTGGATGGGCCGGCCGTGCAACGCATCACGGATGAAATTGCCCATGGCATAGTTCTCGTCGAGGTGCGGCCCGACGAAGGCGAAGCAGCGCGCGATCTTCAGCGAGTAACCATGCTGCGCCGCATGGGCGAGGCACAGCTGCTCGGCCACGCGCTTGCCTTCCGCCCAGGCAGCGCCGGCGGGAAGCGGATCGGTTATGCCCGGGTAATCCTCCGGCACATGGGTCAGGTCCGCCGGCTGGGGGCCGTAGACCGCGCCGGAACTGACGTGCAGCAAACTCCGGACGCCCGCCGCGGCGGCAAAGTCGAGCAGGTGGCCCATGCCGGCGGCAATCCGTTCGATCAGGCCCGCGGCGGACTCGTTCTTCGTCCACACCCCGGTGTCGGCGGCGGCGTGGATGACGTGCGTGAAGCGGCCGGCCGGAAACTCAAAGGTGCGCAACTCCCCCTGGTGGAAAGTCAGGTCACCGCGCGCCGCCAGGTGCGGCGCCTTTTGCACGAAGGCCGCGGGGTCGCGCGTCAGCACGGTCGCGCTCATGCCCAGTCCCATCGCGTCATTGGCGCGGGCAAAACTCTCCAGCAGCCAAGTGCCAAAGAAACCCGTGCCGCCGGTGATGAAGAAATTCGCGCCCCGCGCTCCGGCCCAGAGCTTGCCCGTGTGCCCGAGCACATGGTCGAGATCCCCGGCGGGCAGCGGTGGCAGAGCGCAGGACATCAGCGGGAGCGGACGAACTCGTGGATGATTTCCAACTCGTAGGCCAGCATCGCTGGCGTGAGACCGGGATAGGTGCCGAGGAACAGCGCGCGATGCATCAGCTCGTCGGCGCCGGGCATGTCACCGACCACGCGGAGCGCGGCCGGACGGTCCTTCTTCAGCTGCACGAACGCCGGCTGTCGGAGCAGGTTGCCGCCAAAGAGCATGCGGTTGCCGATCTTCTTCGCGTCGAGGTGACGCCCGAGATCGGTGTGGGAAAACGGCGCGCCGGCCTTCACGCGGAGCATGAAGCCGAACCAGCTGGGATCGCAGCGGCAACCGCTGGCGTCCCAGTTGAAGTTCAAGTTGTGAGTTCCAGTCCCAGAAGCTTTACCTGAACTTGCACTTGTTCCTTGAACTGCTGGCGCTCCGGGCCAGCCCGTCGCGTGCGTCGGCAGCGAGAAGTCGAAGAACTCGCCGAGATCGGCCAGCCCCGCGCGTAGGGTTTCCCAATTCTGTTTCCGCGCCTCGATGAACGACGGCAGTTTCTTCAGCTGCTGGCGGCCGATGGCGGCCTGCGGGTCGAGGGGCTTCAGGTTGTAGCCGAGGTGGCTGTAAATGTATTTGTGGTCGTAGCCCTTCGGCAGCTCGCCGAGCTGCCACTGGAAGCGCTTGCCGCAGGTGTCATCCTTGCCGCTCGCGCACCAGCAGTCGCGGCCCCAGTCGCGGAAGCTCTCGGCATAGGTCTTCAGCGGCGGACGGTGGACGATGCTCACCGCCCCGCCCTCGCCCATCGTCAGGTGGTGCGGCGGGTAAAATGATTGCGTGGAAAGATCGCCCCAGGCGCCGGTAGGCGCAGTATAAGTGCCCAGTTCAAGATCAAGGCGCGCAAACGGACTGGTTGACTGGATCTGGTAACTGCCACCTTGAACTTTCACAAAACCGAGCTCTACGGCTTTGTGAACCGGCATCGAGTAGGTGCAGCCAAGCGCGTCGCAGTTGTCCTCGATGAGCCACAGGTCGTGCTTGCGGCAGAATTCCAGCACGGCGCCGAGGTCAAAGGGGTTGCCGAGCGTGTGCGCCATCATCACGGCCTTGGTCTTGCCGGGCGAAAACGCCGCCTCGAGCTGCTCCACGCGGGCGTTGCCGGTGGTGGGATCGTTGTCGATGAAGACCGGCACCGCGCCGCCCTGGATGATGGGGGCCACCGTCGTCGGGAAGCCCGCGGCCACGGTGATGACCTCGTCGCCGGGCGTGATGCGCTTCGCCGCGGGCAGCTTGTGGGTCGTGAGCGTCGAGAACGCCACGAGGTTGGCCGACGAGCCGGAGTTGACCAGGAGCGAGTGCTTCACGCCGAGCAGCGCGGCGAGCTCGGACTCGAAGGCCGCGCCCTCGGGCCCGAGCGTGAGCCAGAAATCGAGCGTCGCACCGACGGCCGCCTCGACCTCGTCGGCGTTGAAGACGCGCGCCGCGTAGGGCACGGTCGTCTGGCCGGCCACAAAGGGCGCGGGGTTTTCCGCGCCGGCGCGGTTCGCGCCGTGGGTGAGCGCGGAGTATTCGCGGGTCAGCCGCAGGATCTCCGCCTTCAGTTGTGCCGGGGTCTGGTTCATTGGGTCCAAGTCAGGTTGCGCGCCCGGGCCGCGGCCTCGTAGGCGGCGATCTGCCGGCGCGTGAGGCCGGCCGCGACGGAGGCATCCGCGGAGACCGCGCGATACCACTCCACCGTCTCGGCGATGGTCGCGGGAAAATCCCACACCGGCTTCCAGCCGAGCACGCGTTCGGCCTTGTCGATGGCGAGGCTGAGCAAGGTCGCCTCGTGCACGGCCTTGGGATCGGTGCGGTCCTCCCATTTGCCCGGCCAGTGCTTCAACACTTCTGCGACCAGTGCGGCCACCGGCCGGGTGGCCGCGGGGGTCGGGCCGAAATTGAAGGCGGCCGCAAGTTCACCGCGCGGCGCCGACGAGGCCAGCCGCGCCCCGAGCCAGAGATAGCCGCTGAGCGGCTCCAGCACGTGCTGCCACGGGCGCGTGGCGTGGCGGTTGCGCACCGGGATGATCTCGCCGCGCTGCAGGCTGCGGATGCAGTCCGGGACAATGCGGTCGAGCGCCCAGTCGCCACCACCGATGACGTTGCCGGCGCGCGCCGAGGCGAGCTTAACCGGCGAGTCGGCGGCCGAGAAATACGACCGGCGGTAGGCCGAGACGACGAGTTCGGTGGCGCCCTTCGAGGAGCTGTAGGGATCGTGGCCGCCCATCGGCTCGTCCTCATGGTAGGCATGCGCGCGCTCCGTGTTCTCGTAGCACTTGTCCGTGGTCACGACCACGACGGCGCAGCGGATGCCCGCAAGCCGCACGGCCTCGAGCACGTGCACCGTGCCCATGATGTTGGTGGCATAGGTCTCCACCGGCTGCGCGTAGGACAACCGCACGAGCGGCTGCGCCGCGAGGTGGAACACAAAGTCCGGGCGGGCCGCGTCCACCGCCGCGCGCACCGTGGCCAGGTCGCGGATGTCGCCGCGGCGGTCCTGCAGGCGGGCGGAGAGGCCGAGTTCATCAAACAGCGCCGGCGTGGTTGCGGGCGGCAGCGCCAG
>Ga0209770_10001460_pt1 | contig 12226 bp, 6 predicted proteins | sample LauGreSu1BDMLBDD_2_FD_187572 | JGI IMG/M metagenome (GOLD analysis project Ga0209770, IMG submission 187572) | Freshwater lake microbial communities from Lake Michigan, USA - Su13.BD.MLB.DD (SPAdes) (version 2) | ecosystem: Environmental > Aquatic > Freshwater > Lake | place: Lake Michigan, USA...
CGGTCGACCGTGGCGACAAGGTCGCGAGCGTGAGCTACAGCGGCGTGAACTCGGCGACGGTCTTCACCACCGGCACCTATGTGCGCTCGAAGAACTCGATGCTCGTCTGGGCCGCCGGCAACGAGGCCGCGACCCTCACCGGCAACCGCAACGACGACGTGCTCGTCGTCGGCGCGTCGGACCAGAACGACAACCTCGCGACCTTCTCGAACCGCGGATCGCTCGTCGACTTCGTGGCTCCCGGCGTGAGCATCTTCACCACCTCGAACGCGGGCGACACCTCGTACGCGGCCGTGAGCGGCACCAGCTTCGCCTGCCCGATCACCGCCGGCCTCTGCGGCCTGATCTGGTCGCGCAACCCCACGCTGACCCCGGCGCAGGTCGAGTCGATCCTCCGCAGCACGTGCGTCGACCGCGGCACCGCGGGCCTCGATGACCTCTATGGCTACGGCCGCATCAGCGCCGCGGCCGCCATCGCCGCCACCCCGCCGGCCAACGGCGACACCGTCCCGCCGACCGCCCCGCTGTCGCTCGGCGCGACCGCCGGCCTGCAGCAGGTCTCGCTCAGCTGGGCCGCCAACACCGAGTCGGACCTCGGCGGCTACCACGTGTACCGCTCGACGACCAACGGCTCGGGCTACGTCCAGGTCAGCACCGCGCTGGTCACCACGACCTCGTTCATCAACACCGGCCTGACCGGCGGCACCACCTACTACTACGTGATCCGCGCGGTCGACACCGCCGGCAACCAGTCGGCCAACTCGGCGCAGGCCTCGGCGACCCCGACCGCCCCGCCGGCTCCGGTCACGCTCTTCGCCGACACCTTCGAGACGGGCAACCTGACCGCGGGCGGTTGGGCGATCACCGGCTCCGCGGTGGCGAACACCGGCGCCCGCCAAGCCGGCAGCTGGGGCGCCCGCATCTCGGGCACTGCCTCGATGGAGCGCGCGATCTCGACCGTCGGCTTCAACACCATCACCCTCTCGGTGAGCCGCCGCTCGTCGGGCATGGATGCCGGTGAGTTCCTGTACCTCGAGTGGTTCAACGGCAGCACCTGGACGGTCGCCGCGACGGTGAACACCACCGCCTGGACGACCCCCACCTTCACGCTCCCCGCCGCCGCGGCCAACAACGCGGCGTTCCGGATCCGCTTCCGCACCAACGCGAGCGCGACCAACGAGCGCGGCGACATCGACAATGTCACCGTGCGCGGCACGGCGAACTGATCCGCCGGTCCACCAATAGGTTCATCCACGCAGGCGCCCCCGATTCCGTACGGGGGCGCCTGTCTTTTTACGCGAACCGGCGGCCCGGAGGGCCGATGTAGGATCACTCCCCCGCCATGTCGATCTCCATCCTCATCCTCACGCTCAACGAAGAGACCAACATCGGCGCCTGCCTCGACGCGCTGGCGGGGTTCGACGACATCGTGGTCTTCGACAGCCTGAGCAAGGACCGCACCAAGGAGATCGCGCTCGCGAAGGGAGCTCGCGTGGTCGAGCGGCCGTTCGACAACTGGGCGGCGCACCAGAACTGGGCGATGGACAACATCCCCTTCCGCCACCCCTGGGTCTTCTACCTCGACGCCGACGAGCGCATGACGCCCGAGCTGCGCGCCGAGATCCAGGCGATCGCCGCCGACGCGTCGCGCGCCGAGGTGGCGTACTACTGCGGCCGGAAGAACTTCTTCCTCGGCAAGTGGATCCGCCACGCGATGCCGCCCGGCATGATCATGCGGTTCTTCAAGCCGGGGCACATCCGCTTCGAGCGCCTGGTGAACCCGGTGCCCGTGATCGACGGCCCCCACGGCTACCTGCGCCACTGCTTCGAGCACTACAACTTCTCGAAGGGCCTGACCGAGTGGTTCGACAAGCACAACAAGTACAGCCTGTTCGAGGCGATGGAGGGCATGAAGCTCCGCGAACGGCCCGTCGGGCTCGGCGCGCTCTTCTCGCGCGACCGGTTCGAGCGGCGACGCGCCCTGAAGGAGCTGAGCTTCCGCATGCCGCTCCGGCCGCTCGTGAAGTTCCTCTGGATGTATGTCCTGAAGCGCGGGTTCCTCGACGGACGCGCCGGCTACACCTACTGCAAGCTGCAGGCGATGTACGAGTACATGATCGTCGTCAAGATGCGCGAGCTCGCACGCCGGGAGCGCGGGCTTCCGGTCTGACGGGCCTCAGCGGCCGGCGACCGTCGCCTCGAGGATCTTCATCATCCGGAGCGCGAGGTTCGTGCGGTCGAAGTTCTGCGCGCCCTTCAGGCAGCGCGCGCGGTAGGCGTCGAGCTCGGCGGGATTCGACTTGAGCCTCACGAGCGCCGCGCAGAGCTGCTCGGCGTTCTCCGGCTCGAATGGGATGCCGGCGCCCTCCTCGCGGACGATGTCGGCGCTCTCGCCCTCGACGCCGTGGAGGACCGGAAGGCCCATGCCCATCGACTCGAAGAGCTTCGAGGGGATGACGGTCGTGAAGAGGTCGGTCTTCTTCAGGTGGATGACGCTCACATCGAGCAGCGACCAGTAGCGCGCGACATCCGCCTTCGGCACGCTGTCGATGAAGACGACATTGTCGAGCTTCTTCTCGGCTGCGATCTGCCGGAGGGCGTCCTTGCGCGCCCCGTCCCCGAGGAAGAGGAAGACGAAGTCCTGCCCGCGCAGGCGCTCCGCCGCCTCGAGGAGCGTCTCGAGCCCATGCGCGAGGCCGTGGGTGCCGATGTAGCCCGCGACGAACTTGCCCTGCATGCCGAGCCTGGCTGTGAGCTCGGGGTCCTTCGGCCGCGGCTTGAACTGCGAGATGTCGACGCCGTTGGTGATGACCTCGATCTTCGCGCCATCGATGCCGCGGCGGATCAGGATGTCCTTGAACGACCGGGTGACCGAGACGACCTTCGCGCTCTTGCGGTAGAGGAACAGCTCGAGCCATTCGAGGAAGGCGATGGCGCGCTCGTTCTTCATGGCGCCGACGGCCTTGATCGACTCAGGCCAGAGGTCGCGCAGCTCGAAGATGTACGGCCGGAACTTGTACCGGCTCACGACATACGCCGCGCAGGCGGTGAAGAACTGCGGGCTCGTGCCGATGATGAGGTCGACCTTGCGGACGAAGAGGCTCGCGACGATCGCGCTGAGCATGTAGCTCTGGTAGTCGAGCACCCGCCGCACGAACCCCTCGTTGGCCGTGATGTAGCTCCACACGCGGACGACGCGGATGCCCTCCACGGTCTCGGTCTGCCACAGCTTGTTGCGGTAACCGTCGAAGACCTTTCCCTTGGGGAAGTTCGGCGCGCAGGTGACGACCGTGACCCGATGCCCCGCCTTGACCCATTCCCGGCAGTGCTCGAAGGTGCGGCTCGCAGGCGCGTTCACCTCGGGTGGGAAGTTGTCGGTGAGGAAGAGGATGTGCACGGATGCCACTCGATGCGGACTCTGCAGACATGTGGGCCAAGGGACGACCCGCCGGCGAGGCGGGCGACGGCCTTCCAGTTCGGAATCGACGATCCGAACCGTGGGGAGTATGTCGACCGGGTTACCCGCCACTCTGCACCTTCGGCGGAGAAATGGATGGCCAGGCGTCCGTCTGAAACCCTGAGCCCGCTGCCAGTCGGGTCGACGGCGACCTCGAACTCCGGGGCGAAATGCCAGTGCGACTCGACGACCCCGCGCGCCTCGATGGCATCCGTGACCTCGAGCCGGGCGCCGGGCAGGAACTCCCACCGGCGGCGGTGGACGCCTCCACCGGGGAGGCGTCTGAATCCGTCATGCTCGGCGTCGACGGACACGGCCCCGGCCTCGGTCGTCTCGGTCCCGATCAACCGAGCCCTGGCTCGCCGGGCCACGCGAAACCCGCCCCAGACTTCGGAACTGTCCGCACCGTCCACCGTCAGCGCGTTGTGGGCCGCGGTGCCGCGCTGCCGGAGCCGCTCCGGACCGACGCCGTACTGGGAGGTTCCGCTGTTGACCAGGACGCGCCGACCGTCGATCGAGAGCTCGAAGGACAGTGTGTCCGCGTGGGCGTGGCCGGGCAGGTAGTCGGGACCGACCGGCCCGGCGTCGAGGATCGCGGTTGCCTGTCCCATGTCGACCCGGAGGAAGCCGGAGTCTGGGAAGACTCGAAGTGGGACAGGCACGCGAGATGGGACAGGCACCGCAAGCCTGCCCGCGTACGCCTCGAGCTCGGCGCGGCACGGCGCGACGCCCTGCGCGCTGTCGTTGAAGAACGACACCTCTCCGTCGGGATGGCAAAGCGCCTCCAGGAACTCGATCATCGGTCCGATCCGACCAGCCACCGCCATCCGGTCTCCAGGACTCGTCGCGTCGGGAAACGCCGCCATCAGGTTGGCGAGGTCGAGCATGTCCTCGACCGCAAGCGCGTGGTACATCGGCGATCGCTCGAATTGACCGCCGTCGGGAAGGATCTGCTCAGGCATCTCCGCCCGCAGGATCTCCCAGCCGCGCGCGCGCCACGCATCGGCCTCACGGCCCTCGAAGAAGTGCCCTGCGAACACGAGCGCCTTCGCGTTGACGAACAGGTGGTTGCCGAGCAGATGCCATTCGAGCCGCCTCGACAGGAACCGTGCCTGCGCGGCGAGGCTGTCGAGCATCCCCGGAACCGGCTCGTTTCCCGCCATCAGCCACTTGATCCAGTTCACGATCCGCAGCGATGTGGGGTAGGGCTCCCACGCGGTTCCGCCCCCCGGCGCGCATTCCGCCATCCAGCGCGCAATCAGGCCGCGGTGCCACGCGACGCGTCCTGCGGCGCCGCGCGCCGCGAGGTCGTCGAAGTAGTGCTGGTTGTAGCGCCAGAGCTTCGCGAGCGCGCCGTCGTCCCAGCCGTGCGCGTCGAGATCCCGCTCCTCGCCGAGGAACCGCAGCTGCGTCGGCGCCACGAGGCTCGGCTCGCGCCGTGCGGGTTCCGACCAGACGCCACCCGGCGCGCGCCGGCCCGGCGCGGGCCGCAGGTCAGGCCTCGGTCTCGCGAGTCGGAACCACAGGCGGCCGTACACCTGGACAGGCTTGAGCCACCTGACCGTGTGCCAGAGCCGGAGTCCCTTCGCGATCGGCGTCATCGATGGTTACGCGAGCAGCCTCTCGAGATGCGCCACGATCCGCTCGCTCGTGCGGCCGTCCCAGAGCTCAGGCACGGCGCCCTTCTTCCAGCGTCCCTCGAAGAGCCGGTCGAGCGCAGGCTTCAGCGCCGCGGGATTCGTCCCGAGCAGCTCGTTCGTCCCGATCTCGACCGTCTCGGGCCGCTCGGTGTTGTCGCGCAGGGTCATGCACGGCACGCCCATCACCGTCGTCTCCTCGGTGATGCCGCCCGAATCGGTGATCACGGCCTTCGCGTTGCGCACGAGCCAGTTGAACTCGAGGTAGGGCTGCGGATCGACGAGCTTGAGGCTCTCCGGCAGCGCGCCCATGTCGCGCATCGTCTTCGCCGTTCGGGGATGCACGGGAAACACGACCGGCTCGCCGCGCGTGCCGGCGATGATCGCATCGAGCAGCCTGGTGAAGGTGCTGCCCGAGTCGACGTTCGCGGGGCGGTGCATGGTCATCACGAAGTACGACCCGGGCTTCAGCCCGAGCTCGTCGAAGAATGCCGGCTTCGCGAGCCTGTCCATGTTCGACAGCAGCGTGTCGATCATCGTGTTGCCAACGAAGAAGATCCGGTCCTCGCCCACGCCCGCGTTCCGCAGGTTGCGGTTCGCATGGGCGCTCGTCGTGAAGAAGTAGTTGGTGATCGCGTCGGTCACCATCCGGTTGATCTCCTCGGGCATCGTCCAGTCGCCCGAGCGGATGCCCGCCTCGACATGCGCGACCCGCACGCAGAGCTTCTGCGCCGCGATCGAGCACGCCATGGTGCTCGTCACATCGCCGACCACGAGGCACAGCGCCGGCCTCCGCTCGAGGAGCAGCTTCTCGTAGCGAGCCATGATGGTGCCAGTCTGCTCAGCCTGCGTGCCCGAGCCGACCTCGAGGTTCACATCGGGCGCCGGGATCCCGAGCTGCCGGAAGAAGTCGCCCGACATCTTCTCGTCGTAGTGCTGCCCGGTGTGGACGAGCCGGAAGCGCAGCGGCCCGCCTGCGCGCTCGCGCGCCTGGATCGCGCGGATGATCGGCGCGATCTTCATGAAGTTCGGACGGGCGCCGGCGATGATGTCGACGAGGATCGTGCTCATGTCAGTTCTGCCGCGGTTTCACTTGCTCGTGCGCGCGAGATCGGCCGCCGCGATGGTGGCCTCGGCAACCTCGATCAGCTCCTCGAACGGGATCGGCGACGCGCCGCCGCCGGCGACCGCGCCGACGAACGCAGCCGCGCAGGCGTTCTGCCCCTTGTCCTGCCGCCACAGGTTCATCTTCGAGAACCCGGGCCAGCCGAAGCCGGTCATCCTGCGGAAGTTGTCGAGCTGGATCACGCGTCCCTGCGCGAACACCTCGAGGCGCTCCTTCGGGAACGCCTTCGGGCCGTTGGCGAAGTAGTGGATCGTGCCGATCGCGCCGTCGGCGAACCCGAGGTCGATCGAGACCGTGTCGTTGGCAGGCGACGCCATTGCGTGCGCGCGCACCGTCGTGATCCGCTCGCCCGCGAGGAAGCGGAGCAGGTCGATGAAGTGGCAGCCCTCTCCGACGATCCTGCCGCCGCCGACATCGCGGTCCTGCGTCCAGTGCTCGCCCGGGATCGCGCCCGCGTTGACGGTCATGATGAACGACTTCGGTCCGCGCGCGCCGGCAAGCAGCGACTTGAGGCGCACGACCTGCGGCGCGAAGCGGCGGTTGAATCCGACCATCACGACGGGCGGACGGTCGCCGCACGCCGCGCGGGCAGCCTCGATCTCGCGGAGCTCCTCGGTGCGGAGCGCGATCGGCTTCTCGACGAAGACATGCTTTCCCGCGCGCAGGGCCTGGCAGACCATCGACGCGTGGGAGTCGTGCCGCGTGGAGATCACGATCGCGTTGACATCGCGGTCGGCGAAGACACCGTCCGTGTCGGTGGTGGTCGACTCGAAGCCGAACTTGCGCCCGGCATGCACGCCGCTCACGCCGCCGCTCGAGGCGACGGTCCGCAGGCGCGCGCCGGATTGCCGGAACGCCGGGATCAGCACCGCCGTCGCGTAGTTGCCGGATCCGATGAAGCCGATCGATGCGCCGCCGCGCGGCTGGGGCGCGCCCGCCGCTCCGCCCGCGCGCGGCAGCTCGACCGTGGTCCGGCGCACCTCGGCGTCCGGCTTCGCGGCCGGATCCGGGTACTCGAGCAGGATCCCAAGGCTCGGTGCCGCGCCGGCGACCAGTTCGTACGCCTCGACGGCATCCGTGATCGCGAAGCGGTGCGAGACGAGTGGCTTCACATCGAGCCGGCCGTCCGACATCATGTCGAGCACCGCCTCGAAGTTCCGCTGCTCGGTCCAGCGCACGAAGCCGACCGGATAGTCGTTCCCGCGATCCTCGTAGTTCGGGTCGTAGCGGCCGGGGCCGTACGAGCAGGAGACCTGGAAGGTCAGCTCCTTCTCGAAGAAGTCCGCGCGCGAGAGCTCGAGGCCGGTCACGCCGACGAGCACGATGCGCCCGCGCTTGCGGCACATGAGCGCAGCCTGGTGCATGGGCTCGTTCGACTTGGTGCTCGCGGTGATGATGACCGCATCGACGCCGCGGCCGCGCGAATAGGCCTGTGCGGCCTTCACGGGGTCCTCGCCGGCGGCGAGGTTCACGACATCCGCGCCGAACTTCCGCGCGAGGGCGAGCTTCTCGGGATCGAAGTCGAGTCCGAGCACGCGGCAGCCGTGCGCGCGCAGCAGCTGGACGGTCACCAGTCCGATCAGGCCGAGCCCGGTCACGACGACCGTCTCGCCGAGGGTCGGCTGCACGAGCCGGATGCCCTGCAGCGCGATCGCGCCGAGGACGGTGAACGCGGCCTCCTCGTCGGTGACATTGTCCGGCACGCGCGCGGTCAGGTTGACGGGCACGCACACCGCCTCCGCGTGCTTCCCGTTCGAGACGATGCGGTCGCCGGCGGCGTAGCCCACAAGCCCGCTCCCGACCTCCATCACGCGGCCGACATTGCAGTAGCCGAGCGGCAGCGGCTGATCGAGCTTGTTGAAGACCGCCTCGAGCGTCGGCATGATGCCGTCGGTCTTGCACTTGTCCCAGACCATGCGCACCTTGTCCGGCTGCTGGCGGGCCTTCTCGATCCATCCGGCCTTGCCGAACTCGACGAGCATGCGCTCCGTGCCCACGGACACGAGGGTGCGAGTCGACCGCACGAGCAGATGCCCGCGCTTCACCGCCGGACACGGAACCTCGGCGACCTCGGTCGAGCCATTCTTGAGGGACTGCAGGATCTGTTTCACGGGTTGACCTCGCGCACCGCTTCGACGCAAGGCAGCGCGGCTGCCCACTTTGCGGACAGGTACTATCGGCACATCCGAACGGGTCTTGATGCTGAAACCAACAGGGTTCGGAGGATTTCCGATGCAGCGCGTCGGCCGTTATCAGACCGCACTCAGCCCCGGCCGTCGATGAACCGCCTGCACCAGAGCTCGATCGAGAGCAGGGACAGCAGGGTGTACGACGCGTCGACCGCGCCGGAGTGGTTCGCGTCGACGAGGCGCCCCACCGCGACCGGATCGAAGAGCCCGCGCCGCCGCAGGCTGTCCGGACCGAGGAGGTCGCCGACGAGCGGCCGCAGCTCGTCGCGCATCCACTTTCGCAGCGGCGCCCCGAACCCCGACTTCGGACGGTAGATCACCTCGTGCGGCAGGTACGGCTCCATCGCCTTCTTGAAGACCCACTTGCCGATCGCGCCCTTCTGCTTCACGGACGGCGGGATTCGCGCCGCGAAGTCGACGAGCTCGAGGTCGAGCAGCGGCACGCGTACCTCGACTCCGACCGCCATCGACATCTTGTCGGTGTAGGGGAGGTTGTGGTCCGCGAGGAAGAACCGCTGCTCGAGCGCGAGCATGCGCTCGATCGGCGGCACGGTCGCGGGCAGCGGCCGGATGAAGTCGAGGAGCGGCTCGGCCGCGCGCGCGCCGCCGATCCCGGCGAGCGTGTCGGCCGAGTAGAGCCCGCGGAGGTCGTCCTCGCGCGCCCACGCGAAGTAGTTGGCAATCCGCTCGTCGCCCTCGAGGCCCGCGCCGTCAGCCGCCTTCGCGATCCTCCGGAAGAGCGCCTTGCGCTTGTCGAGCCGCCGCGCGGACCGCTCGAGCCCGCGCCGCGCGGCCGCGGGCAGCCAGCTCCAGTACCGCTCGAGCTCGAGCGCCCGGTGCCGCCGGTAGCCGGTGAAGATGTCGTCCCCGCCCGCGCCGGAAAGCAGGACCTTCATCCCGTTGCGCCGCGCAAGCTCGCAGATGTAGAGGACATTGAGCGGTGCCGGGTCGGCGAGCGGCTCGTCGAGCTGCGAGACCATCCGCTCGAGGTCACCGGCCATGCGGCCCGCCTCGATCTCGACCGTGTGGAGCTCGACGCCGAGGTGCCTCGCAACGCGCTCCGCGTACGGCAGGTCGTCGGTGACTCCCTGCTCGGCGCCACCGACCTGCCGGATCGTGAAGCAGTGGAGCTTCGACGCGTGCTCGCGGGCGAACGCCACGACCGCACTCGAATCGAGCCCGCCGGAGAGAAACGCCCCGACCGGCACATCGGCGACCATCTGCCGCGCGACAGCCTTCCGCACATGCTCGGCGGTTCCGGAGACCGCGGCCGCCTCGCTCAGGTCCTGCGCCACCCCCCGGAATGCGGGCAGCTCGTACCAGGTCCACCGCCGCTCGATCCGTCCCTGCCGGAGCACCATCGCCTCGCCCGGAAGCAGCTTTCGGACGGACTTGAGCGGTGTCCCCTCCCCGGGGCACCAGAGGAAGCTCAGGTACCGGTGGATCGCCACCGGATCGAGCTCCCGCACCTCCGGCACGAGGTCGAGCAGCCCCTTGATCTCGCTGCAGTAGGCGACGCCGGCCGCCGTCTGCGCGTAGTAGAGCGGCTTCACCCCGAGCGCATCGCGCGCGACGAGCGTGGTGCCCGTGCGCCGGTCGAAGAACGCCACCGTGAAGATGCCGTTGAGGCGGCGGAGCATCCGCTCGCCCTCCTCAAGATAGAGGTGCAGGATGACCTCGGTGTCGGAATGCCCGCGGAAGGTGTGCCCCTTCGCCTCGAGTTCCGCCCGCAGCTCGCGGTAGTTGTAGATCTCGCCGTTGAAGACGAGCTGCACGGCGCCCTCGAGCGCCTCCATCGGCTGGTGCCCGAGCGGCGAGAGATCGATGATCGAGAGCCGCGCATGGCCGAGGCCGACCGCGGCGCCGTCGTCGAAGAAGGCTCCGGAGTCATCGGGGCCGCGGTGACAGATCGCACGCACTCCGTCCTGGAGCGCGCCGTGGGTGAACCTGCCCGAGTAGCCGATGATGCCGCACATCGAGTGGAGCGTATCCATCGGCCGGACCGGGGGTCGCGTCAAGCAAAAAGGACCTCTTCGCGACCGGCGACCGCTACCCTGCCCCGATGCGACGACTTCATGCACTCGCGCTGGCCGCGCTCGCCCTGATTCCCGGCATCCCGGCGCTGGCCGACGACACGGGAGGCGTCATCCCCCGCATCGACCCCGCGCCGATGCGGGCCAACCTCGCCGAGCTCGCCTCCGACGAGATGAACGGGCGGTTCTTCCGCTCCGACGACGGCCGGCGCGCGGCCGACTGGATCGCCCGCAAGCTCGCCGACGCCGGCGCGCAGCCGCTCGAGGGCCGCGGCTCGATGCTCGTCCCGATCGGCCGGATGCCCGCGGCGAGCCCGAATGTCGTCGCGTGGCTCCCGCCGAAGGGCCCGAAGCCGAGCGGCGAGTTCATCCTCGTCACCGCCCACTACGACCACCTCGCGAACGCCCGCTCGGGCGACGACCGCATCTTCAACGGCGCCGACGACAACGCGAGCGGCGTCTGCGGCATGATCGCCGTCGCCGAGGCGCTGCGCGGCGACGCGCTCGATGCGGGCGTCGTCTTCGTCGCGTTCACCGGCGAGGAAGCCGGACTCGTCGGCAGCCGCGCGTTCCTCGAGGAGGAGACGCTGCCGCCCGCGCGCATCCGCGGCATGTTCAACATGGACATGATCTCGCGCCAGCCCGACGGCGCGATCCGCCTCGACGGCGGGCCGAAGGGCAAGATCCTCGTCGACCTCCTCGTGCGCCTCGCGCCGTCGGTGCCGATCGAGATGAGGGTGGACACGCACCCGGACTGGCTCATGCGAAGCGACCAGGGGCCGTTCCTCGGCGCGGGCATCCCCGCGGTCCTCTTCAGCTGCGAGGACCACGAGGACTACCACAAGGTCACCGACCACGCGGACAAGTCCGACGAGAAGCTCATGGCCCGCGTCGCGGCGCTCGTCGCAGGCGCGACGCGCACCTTCGCCCGCGAGATGACGCCGCGCTTCGACCTCTCGCCGCTCATCGTCGACGAGCTCAACGCCGGCCGGCGCGTCCTGCGCGTCGGCCGCGCGAGCGTGAATCCGCCGTACTGGAAGCCCTCGACCCGGCGCGATCCCTCGCGAGGGCTCGATCACGATGTCGTGCGGACGCTCGCGGAGCGCCTGAAGTGGACGGTCGAGGAGAAGACGGTGCCGGAAGGCGGCGAGGACGCGGCGCTGCGCACGGGCGAGGTCGACCTCGTCGCGAACGGCTACCGCGCGACCGAGGCGCGCGCCCGGGAGTTTGCGCTGACCGCGCCGTACCTCCGCGCGAGCGGCGTCGGCGCGCTCGTGAAGCGGGATTCCGAGGTCCAAGGCCTCGCGCAGCTCGCCGGAAGGCGCGTGGGTGTGGTGGCGGGCTCGCCCGAGGAGGCATGGGCGCTCGATCGCGCCGAGGGCGTGCAGGTCGTCGGCGCGGACGGCCCGATCGGCATGCGCGCAGACCGCCTCGAGCGCGGCGAGTTCGACGCGCTCCTCGGCGACTTCGCGTCGCTCGAGGCGCGCGCACGGCGCGACGACGCGGTGCGCGCCGTGCTGCTCGAGCGCGGCGACGCGGTGCTCGCCTTCCGCGCGGGCGACCGCGCTGTCGCGGACGCAGTCTCGAAGGAGCTCGCGCGCATGGAGCGCGAGGGCGTCCTCGCCGAGAAGCGCGCCGCCTCCGGATTCGTCTCGCGGTCGACGATCGGCCAGGACAAGGGTCGCGTCGCGATCGTCTCGCCGACGGGCGAGATCGAGTGGGAGTACCCATGCCCGCACAACTCGCACGATCTCGCCGTGCTCGAGAACGGCAACCTCCTCCTG
>Ga0209770_10001462_pt1 | contig 12222 bp, 8 predicted proteins | sample LauGreSu1BDMLBDD_2_FD_187572 | JGI IMG/M metagenome (GOLD analysis project Ga0209770, IMG submission 187572) | Freshwater lake microbial communities from Lake Michigan, USA - Su13.BD.MLB.DD (SPAdes) (version 2) | ecosystem: Environmental > Aquatic > Freshwater > Lake | place: Lake Michigan, USA...
TAAAAGCTTTACCAAGGTGGGTACCGCCACCAGTGACAATCGCAATTCGTCCATCCATGCCAAAGAGATCGGGCATGCTCCGGTTAGCCATAGCTCCTCACCTTCGTATATATAAAGGATTCACTTCCAATGTGAGTCAATCCTATTTCACAGAGAGTTCACAAGGATAGGACGGAAGATATAGATGTCCTTCCGGAGACGGTATTGAGGCGGTTCGCAGTTTTAGGAACACGTGCAACTGCTGGGGTAACTCCCCCGCCTCAATAAAAATTTAGATGAAATCTAACTTTCCACTTTTGACATCATAAAACGCGCCGGCAATACCCAAATCCTTAGGAAGTAGTGGGTAGGTCTTTAATCGCACCAAATCTAATTCAAGAGCAGCTTGTTGATCTTTTACTGTTCGTATTTCCATACTCCGCGTATCTACGCCAGAGGCTTCAAATATCGCTTGATGAATTTCTGGTTCACTACCGGTAGCCATTCTGCAATCGCTATGTGGCATAACAAGTACGCGATTGACGCCAAGTAAGTGCGTTGCTAATACGAGCGTACGGAGGACATCTTCGGTGACCCGGGCGCCAGCATTTCTAAGGATCTTGGCATCTCCTGGCTTCATGCCAACGATTGCTAATGGAGCAATTCGAGAGTCCATACAGGTAACGATTGCCAAACCACGGGCTGCTCGCCCACTAAGCCCTTCGGGCACAAACTGCTTGACGAACTCTTGATTTGCCTCGGCAAGGTCTTCGAAATCACGGGACATGCGGTTAAGCCTAGTGGGAGCGCCCACTTTCTTTTTTACCCGCACGTTGGCGATAATGAACCATGCGAAAGAATTTTTTCCGAGGCCTCAGCGCCCTAATCCTGCTCTCCCCCATGGCGCTCGCCGTCGCTCTTCCGGCAGAGGCAGCGGTAAGTCCAGATTCCTACGTGGTTATGCAATTTAGAGATGACAGTGACCCAATCTCGGGCAATTACCTTTATAAAGTGGTGGGAGCAAAGCAATCACCATGCGGAGCCGAGTATGAAGATCTTTGGGATGACCCTGCGTGTGCACCGGCGACCAACACACTCCAGGTTTATAACTACCTGCCACTTTGCGCAGATGAGAAAGTATTAAATTGCATCGATTCGGTAACGTGGATTAAAACCGACGGAACCGAGGTAAAAGGAACTTTCAAAGAGACACGGGGAACTATTGACCCGGATTTCTCATTCTCGCGTCAAGAGAAATTTAATGTTGGCGCATCTATAACTCCTCAAGTTTTTACATTTGCTGGACTTTCGCACAATAAGGGAACTTCGTACGCAGTAACCGGTCATGTAACGCAAGATATTGTGAATGGCGCTCCATCTGCGCCAAAAATAGTTGCATCTATTGCTCCGGTTTATTCAGAAAATGTGGATGTGGATGACAAAGAGGCGCGTACCGATTGCTTTAATGTCAATGCAAACGATGTGAAATGTTGGAAGTTTGCAGCCAGTGATGCGGGAACAACTTTCAAGTTAAATATGAAGTTGCTTGTAAAGCCTCAAGGTTGGATATCTGGGCGGGTAACTTCACCCAAGGTAGTGATTGGCGCTGCGGATGCTTCTAAGCGGGTAGATATTTCAATTACTGGTGCAAATCTCTCTGTTCCAATTCTTACCAAACGCTACGATTACTCCGACGCAACTGAACGATCTGCCTGGGAAAAGATCTCCTCGGCCGTTGTTACCCAATATCCATGGGATAAGGTCAGCGAAGTTGCCTCAGGTGAATTGATCAGTGTTTATGGGCCGAATACCTTTAATACCTTTAATAAATTAGTGGCAATTGATCGTCAGAGCGATGGTAAGCCGTCCGGTGTAGGTAAGGAATATGACGTAGCAGACCGCTTAGCTCAAGTCTGGCGCGTAGTGCTAGATCCAACAAATGCTCCATCAGGAGTTAATGGATGTGCTGCTTCAGATTTCCAAGGTTTTGTGAGTTCTAACGCTATGACCTACGGAACTGCGCTACCTAAGTATGACGGTACAACGATGAGTTATGACGTTGCATCTCCACACTACAACCCAGGTGGCAAGGATTATGATGCAGATGCCTTCAAGGGACGTTACGACTTATTGCTCACCGAATCGTACGCAAAATGTGTGTGGAATCTAAAGGATGGAATTCCAACTGTGTCAGTTGAAGTACAAAAGACTGATGGCACTCTAGATAACAGCGTTAAGGTGACTGGTGGATTAAATGCATCTACTGGCCTCTACGAATTTAGCGCGGTAGGTTTCACCTTCAGTAGTCCGAAAATTAAGATCAAACTCTCTGCACCACCCACAAAAGATGGCACACCTACCGTTACCCAAGAAGCAGCTCCGAAAAAAGCTGCTCCTAAGGTGACCGTGAAAACCATTACCTGCGTCAAGGGGAAAATCTCCAAGAAGGTAATTGGAGCTAATCCAAAGTGCCCGGCTGGTTTTAAGAAGAAATAACTTCTACAAACTAAGCAGCAAAGGTAACTGTCTGGAAGGCGAGCGTTGCAATCTTGCCCGGAACTCTTCCATTGCCATCTACTTTGATTGCCTTGCCTTTGTTATCGATGAGAGATTTAGTCCTGCCATCGAAATAGACCGGAGCACCGGTCGCAGTCACTATTGGATTGCCCTTGGAATCGAAGAGCTGCGCATTCAATCCTAAAACGGCAGTCTTTCCAGTTGGGTCTTTCACTGTTGTTTTTGCAGCTCCCACCCGGACTGGCTCAAAGGTCTCCCATTTGCCAAGTGCCATCGGTTTCCCATCAGTTCCTAGAATCAAGCGACCAGAGGAATCGGTTATCTGGCCCTTGTTATTTACTCGGCACGCTTTGCCGTTCTTATCGACAAGGGGCAGGCCATTTGCCATAAGCGGTGTGGCATTAACGCTCAAAATAGTTGGGCGTCCATCAGGACCAAGCACAGTATTACCACCCTCATCAATAAGTGTGCCACCGAAAGCGAATTGAAGATCTTGACCTTGGGCGCTCCGCACTTGTTGCAATTTAGATGTAGTAACAGGCATTCCTGCAGCACCTGTATAAACAGGTTGGCCAGCGACGGTGAGAACCTGGTTGTCGCTATTAAGTATCGGTTGTCCCATGAATGGTTTCTTATTCGCACCTAAAGCGGCGTTGCCATCTGCATCAGCCATCGGGCTCGCTAATACAGGTTGATTAGTTTTTTGGTTGATGATGGTTTCACCAAAGGCGTTTGTCAGCGGTGGTGCGTAGAGCACTTCACCATTCTTTGCCAAGAGAGGCTTTCCATTTTCATCAAGAAGTGGCACTGCCATGATTGCATTTCCATCAGCATCTGTAAGTGCTTCTTGTCCTGCGATAGTTACAAGTTTGGTGAAGAGAACTTTTCCTTGGTGCTCAACTGGCTTACCACTTTGATCCAAAGTTGGTGTTGCCATCACGGGCTTTCCATTTCGATCTGAGAAGACAAAGTTACCTTGCTTCACAACCGGGGCGGTGGTAAGGGTCTTGCCTGATGAATCTTTTATCTCGTCGCCATTTGCATCCGTTACATTGAGCAAAATTACTGGCGCAGTGGATGCCTTCTTTTTTGGAGCAGGAGCTGCTTTCTTGCCACCTGTAGAGGGCGCTGCTGGTGGTGGTGGGGGCGCTGCAACGGCGAAAGTTTGTCCTGATGCAGATTTTGCTAATTGACCAATTGCCTGACCGCTTTCATTTAGCGCAACGCCATTTTTTATTTGAAGAGCATTTGCATCGTAAGCAGTGAAGTTTGCGGCTTTTGCCATTGTGGCGTTGCCTTCAAAAGTATTGACTTGCTGTCCTAAACAGCTTGCAGGAGGGGGATTCGCAGCACACTCAGCGCGATATGTTCCGGCATTTGCATTAGTACCACCTGTCGATGGATAGATGCAATAAGTGCCGCTAGGTGATGGAACTTGGTTCGAAGGACATGAAATTGCTACACCCGCAGAGCCGCCACCCACGTTGTCGCACTCAATTGCAGTTACACGAACGGACCCATCTTTACATTTAATTGTGGCAACTTGATTAACAACGCCACCAGCAGCACCAGTGCTTTTGCAACCTTTAATTCCCTCATCGTAAAAGAACCCGGCACCACAATTAATCCAATTATTTCCGTTATTTGTCGCAGTTGCTGTTGTAGGCACCTGAACGGCAATATTTCCACCACAGGCAGTCGTTACTTTATTAGCTGCAGCAGAACAATCTATTTGGCCAGTTCCAGTCATCACGGGCGCGATACATGCGCCGTTTGCATCACGAATCATTCCATTCATGCAACCAGCTGCATTGTTCATTGATGTAGAAGTTGTTGTAGTACCGCTTTGCGCTGGACATGCTGGGGGACCTATTGCCGGCGTGCAGACGATTCCACCGGTGCCAGCCCCTACGCCCGCTGCTCCCGCAGTGGCGGTAGAACTTTTACATCCATTAATTCCTTGATCAAAAAATGATCCAGCAGGACAAGCAATTCCAGCCCCAGTCCCACCGCTTGGCATAGCGGTTATGCCTCCACAAGCGGTGAGCACCTGATTCGCGGGAATAGAGCAATCAATCTGCCCCTGTGCAGTCGTGGTACCAACTACAGGGGCGATACATGCTGTGCCTTGTGGATTGGGAACAAAATTCCCAGTGCAGTTCAGACCTGGCGTGGGAACTCCAGAAGTGCCGCCTGTACCTGCAGTGGTGGTAGAACTTTTACATCCATTAATTCCTTGATCAAAAAATGATCCTGCAGGACAGGTAATCCCACCAGCAGGTTGTTGGTATTGCTGAGTTCCACCAGCAGTGGCACCTGGCTGCTGCACTGGGTTTGCTACGCAACTAGAGCCATTCCAATAAGCGCTGGCGCCACACCCACCTGGAGGTGGATCAGCAGCTATCGCGGTAGGAGCGGATAATCCTGCAACAGTGAGTACTAGTCCGAGGATTAACGTTGTAACGGCTCGAAAGCGCCTCATGCCAACCTCCGCAGGAAAGTAAGAGTTAAAGGATACTCCCGCACCTATATATAGAGAAAAGCCCCCGAGGGGTTTTCCCTTGAGGGCTTTCTGAGAATCGCCTTAATCGACGCTTACTCCATCGGGCCAATCACGATTGCTTGGTCGCTTGGCTTGGCGATAAAGGTTGAGTCTTTCGATGGGTTGAGGTGGATACCTGCTGTTAGGCCGGTTCCCGCTTCGTTATCTCGGTATCCAATGATGACTTCGCCTCGGGCACGTCCTGCAGCAACGAGCTGGGCGTAGGAGATTTCACCAGATGGAACGTAGTAGTTGATCGGTTTAGCGCTGAGGTAGACACCACCAGGCCCAAAGAGTTGTTGGAAGATCGGTGAAAGATGTGGCGACTGTGAGAGTTGCGTCATCATCAAGCTTGCAAGTCGATCGCTCACTACCAGATCTTCTACAGCGACGACGCGTGCCAACTCAACATTATTGCTATCGAGAATTTCAGCGATGATGCGCGCGCGTCCATATCCGAAAGCGCCCCACTGCTTAAGTGTATTTACGGCGAGAAGTGATAACAGCGTTTGGGCATCTGCATCGGCAGGCTGGGTCTTACCTCGATAACCAAAAATAATTACCTGGTCGAAGTTTGAGCCCGGCAGCGCTGCTGCTAACTCTTGGAAACTGCCATCATAAGCACGAGTGATAACTTGCATATTCTGTGTGCTCAAGTCTTTTAGCTCATCCGAAGTCACACGGGCGGCTTGTGCCATCACAAGAGCTGCCGATCCTGGAGTTGCATAGTCTCCAATCTCGCGGAGCACTTTCTTTGCCATGGAATTCCAACCGATAACTAACGTCTGCGATGGTGGTGTGCGGGGCGCAGCAAAGAGCGCTGTTTGCGCACCAAAACTATCTAACTCAGGACGAGTTTTATTCCAGATGATTTGATCATCATCTTGAGCAATTGCAATTACATAGTCATCTGCATTAATTACTGTGTTCATTGGTGGGTATAACCAAATCGCACCATCTGGTCGGCGAATACCAATAAGAGATGCATTTGGATATGCAAGTAGCGCCTCACCAAACATATGTCCTGCAGCTTCTGCAGCAGGCTCGTAGTACATCTCGTTTCCTTCAAAATCAAGGAGATCTAAGTAGATTGCTGCAAGCCCTGGTTGACGGCACGCATGGGCAGTTACCTGGGCAATGAGTTCTTGAGATTCCACGGTAACAACTCGGCCTTGTGTGCTTTGCATAAGGGCATTTGCTGCTGCGGTGTCGTTGACATCGGCAATCACAGTAGTTGTTGAATCCACTGCGAGATTGGATAGCGCAGAGAGAACTCCAGTAATTGAACCTGGAGTTCCTTTATTACCAAGCACTATGACGCTCTTAGCTCGGGCAACTGACATATCCGCAAGAATCTTTGGATTAGAAGGCTCTACAGATCGAGTGATAATTTTTGTGTGCTTTAACTTACCAACTCGGTTTCTAATTTCATCAACCATAGTTTCTTGTGGAGTACTTGAGAGGATCACCGCGGTTCCTGGACTATTTTGATTAGCAACATCAAGTTGCTGCAAAATTGAATAAACCTGTGGCCCCCAACCAAGAATCATCACATGTCCACTTTCAACAACGGGCCCCTTACCTCGTTTGAGATCTGTGAGCTTCTTACTTGTAGTTGCGGTGATGAACGCGAACATCGCGCCACCTGTGACAAGGCTGGCGATGGTAATCAAAATGCTAAATGAGCGACCTTCCCATCCGTTGCTTGGGAATCCACCTTTGCCAAGAACTGCCCAGAATGAACTGAACAAGTTATCTGGACCTGGTTTTGTTCCTGTTGCATCAATTCCATCTGGGTCTAATTGCAGGTATAGCCAGAATGGAAGGCTCAGTAATGCGGCTGCGAAAAGCAACCAGCCGATGAGAACAATAGGTCCGCGCGCGAGTGTGTTATCGAACCGATATCGGAGTTTGCGTCCAAACGTTTTCTCTTGTGCAGGGTTGTTCGTTGATCCTGCTGACTGCGCTCCATACGAACGCTCAGTGCCTGAAGGCGTACTCATATATGTACCTTTCGAAAGGATTTGACGGGGTCAGGCTACTCGCCAGGAGGAGTTTCGCCCACACCCCTGAGGAGATTTAAATAGGTAAATCTGATGAATTTCGTGGGGAAAACCCTTTCGTTTCTGCCGATTTCTTGCCCCACTTTCCGGCCAGCCGATACCCTTTCGGCACGTTCTTTGCACCATCTAGCTTTGGAGTGAGCCATGACCAATTACCCGCAACAGCCAAGCACTGGCCCTAATCGCGGGATGGGTGAAAACCCATTAGCGGACCCCGGAGTCCGCATGATCCTCTCAATGTCGCCAAAAGATGGTTCGCTCCGACCGCTTCCAGCAGATCTGTCGATTGAAGAATTGTCCAACGGATCACTAAGAGTGGCTTTTCCCGATGGTTCGGTTCGTGAACTTATCCCTGGAGCCGAGGGTGAAGGGCGCATGATTACAACTCTTACCGATGGAACACGAATCCAATCTGATTTAACGATGGGCGATGGGCAAGTCACCGTCGCTTCAATTTCTTCTACTGGCGAGAAAACATTTCTCTCTCTCAATGAAAATGGTGCGAGCATGCAACGCATCACGCCTGCTGGTGAAATTTCAAATGTTGTTCCTGAGAGCGCAGCTGAACTAGTACAGAGCTTTAGAGAAGCAGAAGCGTTTGCACAAGCAGAAGAAATGCGCGAGCAAGAGCAATTTCAAGAGAACACCGAATTTGGTGATTGGAATAACTTTGGTAAGCCTGGCGATTGGCAACCAGAACAGAACTGGCAACCTCCACAAGGTGAATTTTTTCAGAAACCAGATTACGCAGGATCTAATTGGGTAGATGCGGGAAATGGTTCATGGATTGCGCCGCTACAACCTGATGCATTCCAACAACCACAACACTGGCAACCACCGCAGAACTTTGATGGTGGATACAACCAACCGATGTACAACCAACCACCTGCAGCTTCTTTCGGAGGTCCGCACTTCGGTGGTGCTCAAGGAATCATTGATACCAACGGATATCCGCAACCACCTGCAGCTTTCGCACCGCCACAGGGAAATTGGCAACCACCACAGAGCTTCGATGGCGGATTTAACCAACCACCTGCAGCTTTCGCACCGCCACAGGGAAATTGGCAACCACCACAGAGCTTCGATGGCGGATTTAATCAACCACCTGCAGCTTTCGCACCGCCACAGGGAAATTGGCAACCACCGGCGACAGGATTTGCTCCACCACCACCGACTGATGCTTCGGGATTTCCGATTGCAGCTCCATTTGAGGCTAACAGCACTGGCGCTCCAAATAGTTTCAATTCGGGATCTGACTTCAACAACGCGCAGTTTGTGAATTCGAACCCAGAAATTGCAGAAGTAGAGTCATTTGGTGCAGATGATTTACAGCAGCAATTACCTCCACAGTAATTTAATTAAGCGCTCGGGAAAGGAAGAAAATGGCTGGCGAGAAATCTGGCTCGGATAATCCATGGGCCGAGATGAATCGTCTGAAATTAGACGATAAGGAAGCGAAAGCTCCCTCTCCTGACTCTCCTCGAGCGGCAACACTTAAGTCCCAAGTAGTGAATAGTGATGAGAAGTTGGAGTTACCAAAAGAAGACTCTCTTGAAAAAACTACAGCTCTAAACGTGGTTGCAGCTTCCAAAATTGAAGAAGAATTAAATAAAACTAACGAGGAAGGTAAAGAAGTGGCCGAGAATGAAGAAGTAGTTGAATATTCTGAGGATGAACTACAAGGAATGTCACTCAAAGAGTTGCAAGCTTTGGCAAAGGATTCCGACCTCGATTTCAAGGGTCTTAGCAAAGAAGAACTTATAGAAATGATTCTTGAAGAGACCGGCGCCACCGAAAGTGATGAAGAGATCCTCCTCAGCGAGGACGAGGAAACAGATGAAGAATCTCTTGAAGCTGAAGAGATTGATGGCGAGATGTCACTCGAAGAAGCCCTTGCAATATTGGGTGAGGACTCAGAAACTGAGGAAGATTTTAGCGAGACTGAATTCGAAGAAGTAGAGGTCGAAGTTCAGGAAGGCGATGTCAGTTTTGAGTTAGACGATAACAACGCGGGTAGTAATTAATCTTTTTTAATTCATACTTTCGTTCGCTCGTTCAAGGTCTTCAGGGAAATCTACTTCGACCGCGAACAAATCTGAGATGTCAATTGGAATAAACGATGCGCCATCTTTTTCAATGGACACTTCAATGCCTCGCTCGAAGTAATCGTTATCTGCAACCTCTTCTAATCGCCTAATTAGCGCATCTTTATCTCTTGCCCAACAAAAGTTAATTCCTACTGCTTCTCCAAAAGCATTTACTACTTTCTTGGACAGCTCCTTGATATTTCCATTGCCATCAACCGTGTACTTCACCTCTTCTTCAGCGACTTTAGAGGTGTTCACACAGATAAATGACTGATCTTTTTCAATTATTGGTTTGATTCGCTCTAAAACTTTGGCATCGAAAACGACGTCACCATTCATCCAAAGCACTCCGCCATCACAACTGGATCGGAGGGCGCGCAGCAGGCTCTTACTGGTATTCGTTTGGTCAAATAATTCGTTGTAAATAAAAGTTGCGCGTGGATGCGCCTCCATAATCATTTCCATTTTGAAACCGACCACTACCCCTATGCGAGCCTTCTCTGCAAAAGCGGAAGTGATGTTGGACATCTGTTGCTCCATGATGGTTCGACCATCGCGAAGTGGGGTGAGTGGTTTTGGCCACGGCTTGCCAAGTCGTGTTCCCATACCGGCGGCGAGAATAATTACTTGTTGAACCACAGCTCTCCCTTAAAAAGTTTTATTAAATTCAATGCCCTCGACGACTTCGAGAGAGTTGAGAAACGGCTGCATCGTGCTCAGCAACAGCTCGCTCAAGTTCTCGATAGAAAGCAGCGGTGCTCTCGCCTGCCGCAATTCCTCCGAAATAGTACCGGCAGACCTCTTGCCGTTTCTCGAACAACTCGTCTTGAGCCAAGACCTTCTCAAGAGATTTGGATAACTGCCCAATAGTGGAAGCGTCAACGATGTATGAGGCTTTTGCTACAGGTGATTCGGCAATTAACAGATCTCTATCGTCTCGGCGATCTGTGAGAAAAATCGAACCTTTTGGACGCAAATAAAGGTAGTCAAGGGTTACGCTTGAAATATCGCTTATTAAAAGGTCAGTTTCTTTCAGCACACTAAGCACGTCTCCGGTGAGGTGAATTTCATGTTCTCCCCTAGAAAGTCGTTGGGTGATGTACTTATGGGCATTGTTAATTAGCGGATCTTTCGAATCAAGAATCCTTGGGTGTGGCTTATAAACAACTCGGCAATTTGGTTGCTGTAGGGCGGCGTCAATGATTGCCATTCCATAACAATCCATGGATGTGTAGTTATTTGCTTCATCTTCGCCCTCCCAGGTGGGCGCATAGGTAATAGTCTTCAAAGAACTCTTATCGAGAATTGGTTGAGTTTCTAAATCTAGTTGTGGCCTACCAACAGGTATTAGTTTATTTTCATCGACCCATGCAACTGCAGAGAGATATCGGTCTTTCGCAGCGGCTCCAGCGACAAACACCTTGTCATATGCCTTTGATTGATTACTCACCATCGAGATCTTGTCGCTTTCACCGTGATTGACATGAATATGAACCGCTTGCTGATAAGCAAGTGTTTGAAAATTCTGGTAAGAGTTATTTACATAGATGAGAGCCTTAAATTTTGATAGTTCTAGTAATTGCATTAACAAGTCATATTTACGAGCATGAATTATTAGCAAAGAAGTTATTTTTTGTAATTCTTCAGTGGTTGCAGTATGGCGAGTGATAATCACAGGCTGAAGATGCACCGGTGCCTTTTCAAAAACTGGAATCCATTGGGCTATCTGATAAATCTTCGATGGAGTATCCGCAAAGAAAGCGGCTATGCGCCGACCTTGAGCGCTCTCGGCGGTAAACGGAACTATCTCTGGTGGAAAAACCAACCGCCAGAGAGTCCGCGACTTCCGGCGAAAGACGCGAAAGAGGCGAGTAATTGGGTTACGAGTCGTTCGCCGCTGTGCCATTTCGCCCCAACTTTTCTTCGAGTTTGTACAGGTCCAGGCATTAGAGTACCCGTTATGGCGAAGGAACCGAGAGAAAAAAACGAGAAATTTCTCCGATTGCAAGCAGCATCACGCGAAGATGATGGGTTCTTTTCCACATTAATTCTCAGAAAAATCTCGCGTCGCATCACAAGCGTTTTAGTCGAGAAAAATGTCACTCCAAATACGGTCACCCTTTTCTCTTTAATAATAGGTTTCATTTCGGCTTATGCTGCATCTCAGGGAAGATACTTAATTGGTGGATTACTGTTATTACTCTCTCTCATTTTTGATTGTGTAGATGGTGAAATCGCCCGGTACAAGAGTGAATTTTCTGCTTTGGGCGCTTGGCTTGATGCACTCTCCGATCGCTTTAAAGAATTTATTTATATTTTTGCGTTGATTTATAGTATTGATGGCGATGAAGTTTGGTGGAGTGGAATAGTTATCGTTGCTCTACAAACTGTTCGTCATCTTTCGGATTACAACTTTGCAAGGCTACAAAAATGTTATGAGGAGAGCGCCAAGCAATCATCTCGCGCAGGTGGTATCTATTGGGTTAAGAAAATAATTCACCTACCTATCGGCGAACGGTGGCTGCTGTTAGCAACACTGCCCTTATTTTTGTCATTGGAAAACACCCTTCGCATCATTATTTGTCTGGGAGTTATATCTTTTAGTTACGCTCTCTTGACACGATTTCGCCGAATGATGATTTGGAAGAGCTCAGGGCAACCTACAGATTTTCTCAATCTACAACGAGATTCGTTCCTGCCTGTAAATTTATCTAAATCAAAGGTTGCTTGGATATTTCCATCACTTCTTCGAGCTCTTGAATTTCTATCTTTACTTGTGATCACATCCAAGGTGTCGCCATCTCTAAAATTCATCCTTATCGGCGCGGTGGCACTTTGGCATTACACCAATCTTTACGATGCGTTACAAGGTCGCACCTTATATATGGGGGCTGCCGGATTACGGATTGCTGGTCGAGTTACATTATGTTTTGCCGCACAACTCTTAGGCCTTGAGGTCGAAGTAGCCATTTTTCTCTCCATTTACTTATTGTCACTTATTGCTCTGCGAGGCGGGCATAATGTGTCTGGGAGG
>Ga0209770_10001466_pt1 | contig 12194 bp, 11 predicted proteins | sample LauGreSu1BDMLBDD_2_FD_187572 | JGI IMG/M metagenome (GOLD analysis project Ga0209770, IMG submission 187572) | Freshwater lake microbial communities from Lake Michigan, USA - Su13.BD.MLB.DD (SPAdes) (version 2) | ecosystem: Environmental > Aquatic > Freshwater > Lake | place: Lake Michigan, USA...
GCGAGACCGATGTTATGGCCGTGGCGAAGCGCGCGGAGGAGTGGTGCGCGAAAACCGGCGGCGATGTTCAGATCTATGACACCGCCGGCCGGCAAGAGATCGACGAGCCGTTGATCGATGAGCTCAAGCAACTGCGGGATTTTCTCCAGCCGAAGGAAATCCTCCTTGTGGCTGACGCCGCCACTGGCCAGCAGGCGGTGAATGTGGCCGAGAAATTCCACGGCGCGCTCGGTTTGACCGGGTTGGTTTTGACCAAACTAGATGGCGACGCCCGGGGCGGTGCGGCGCTTTCGTTGCGCTCCGTGACCGGTTGCCCGATCAAATTCATCGGCGTCGGCGAGAAAATCGACCAGTTCGAGGCATTCCATCCCGACCGATTGGCGGGCCGCATCCTTGGCATGGGCGATGTGGTGAGCCTGGTCGAAAAGGCCGCCGAGGCGATCTCCGAGGAAGAGGCCCGGCGCATGGAAGAAAAGCTCCGGACGGCGAGTTTCGACCTGAACGACTTTTTGCAGCAGTTCAAGATGATCAAGAAGATGGGTCCGCTCGAAAATATCCTTGGCATGATCCCCGGAATGGATAAGCTCAAAGATTCCTCGGTTGACGAAAAGCAACTGAAACGGGTGGAGGCGATTATTCTCTCCATGACTCCGCAGGAGCGCGCGCGTCCGGATATTCTGAACGCCCGCCGCCGCCAACGGATCGCCCGTGGCAGTGGCGTTCATGTCGGCGAGGTGAACAACCTCATTTTGCGTTTCACCCAGATGCGCAAGATGATGAAAAATATGGGGGCCATGAAAAAACTTATGGCCAAGGCTGGTACGGGCTTTCGAATGTGAGCCTGTCCGCCTCCCTCACAAAAACCAGATAGAACCAGACCGAAGAGGTTTTCCAAAACCAAAAAAGACTATGGCAGTTGCAATCCGACTCCGCCGCGAAGGCGCAAAAAACAGCCCCTACTACAGCATCGTTGTGGCCGACCAGCGCAGCCCGCGCGATGGCAAATTCATCGAGATCATCGGAAAATACGACCCCAAGAAAGAGGGCGAAAATTTCTCGATCGAGCTCGAGCGTGCCGATCATTGGGTGAAAAATGGTGCCCGTCCCAGCCAGACTGTGGGCAGCATCATCACCAAGGCTCGCAAAAAACTCGCCGCCTAATTTTTTTCAGCGCGCGCCATGGAGGAATTCCTGCGCTATGTGATCGGATCATTGGCGGAATTTCCGGGTCAGATCGTCATTCAAAAGACTGAGACTCCCGGGCGTACCGTATTCCATGTCGAGGCGAATCCCTCCGACATTCCGAAAATCGTCGGCAAGGGAGGCCACACGATCCGAGCCATCCGCTCGCTGCTGAGCGCCTCCGCTCGCAAACGCAACCAATCCGCTTCTCTCGAACTCATCGAACCATGAAACTCCAAGCCGCCAACCTCCTCGCCGCTGTCGCAGCCCTCGCCCTCCACACCGGATGCGAGCGGCACCCCGCTTCTGAAACAGTTCCTGGCTACGCCGAGAAAATGAAGGAGAAGCAGGCGCAGGCGCAACAAGCCGCCCAGCACAGCGAAGCTGCCGACCCGAACGCGCCCTCGTATTTTCCGCCGAAGAATCATTGATCCGGATTATCGATCCCCCGGAGCTGATTTTTCCGGCGTTGCGACAGGGAGTGACGCCAACTGACCCGTCCGATGTCCACTGTGGTTGATCCTGCCTTGACCTCCGAAACCGAGCCCGCACAGGCTCCGCCGCCTCTCGTGCTCGATTCGATTCAAAAGCTCCCGCTACGGGAGTTGATCCGCTTGAACGAAGAAGCGGGCCTGCGCATTCGCACCGATTGCACGCGCCGCCATCTTGTGCTCGATCAAGCCCGTCAGCGCCTGCATGCCGGTGGGCGCGTGACCGGTACAGGGTTGCTGGAACGCTCGCAGGATTTTTGGAACCTGCGATGGACCGCCTACGACCTGCGCCCGGGCCCGGACGATGTCTTTGTGCCCTACGCGCTCATCAAAAAACTCTCCCTCCAGCCCGGAGTGATGGTCGATGCCAGGCTGCGCCTCCCGCGCGACCGCGAGCAGGGACTTGTGGCCGAGGAAATCCTCTCAATCGAGGGCATCCCGGCGGCTGATTGGAAATCTCCGGTTGAGTTCGACAAACTCACCCCGCTTTTTCCGAACCGCCGTGTATTTTTGGAAACTCCGGCCGACCCCGAGGTCGCCGCCCGGGCGGTCGATTTACTCGCGCCAATCGGTATGGGGCAGCGCGGTCTCATCGCCGCCCCGCCCCGCGCTGGCAAAACGATCCTTCTTCAAACCCTCGCCCGCAACATCCGCAAAAACCACCCGAAGGCCGCGCTAATGTTGCTTCTGGTGGACGAGCGCCCCGAGGAGGTCACCGACATGCGCCGCGCGCTGGATTGCGAGATTTACGCCTCCACATTCGACGAGCCCGTGCAGCGCCATGTGCAAATCTGCGAGAGCGTCGCCCTGCGCGCGCAGCGCTTGGTGGAGCTCGGTCTCGATGTGATTATCCTTCTCGATTCCATCACCCGCATGGCTCGGGCTTACAACAATCTCCAGCCCGGCAAGGGGCGCACGATGAGCGGCGGAGTGGATGCCAAGGCACTCGCCAAGCCACGCAAGTTTTTCGGATCCGCGCGCAACACAGAGGAGGGTGGCAGTCTCACGATTCTGGGCACCGCACTCATCGAGACCCACAGCCGCATGGACGATCTGATTTTCGAGGAGTTCAAAGGCACGGGGAACATGGAGATCCACCTCGACCGCACAATTGCCGAGATGCGTGTGTTTCCCGCCATCCAGATATTAAAAACCGGCACGCGCCGTGAGGAACTCCTCCTGCACCCCGATGAATACGAGCGGATCGTTGATTTGCGCCGACAGCTCTCCGAATTGCCGGCCGCCGAGGCCATGGAGATCCTTGTCTCGAATCTTCAGCACACCAAATCCAACGCGGAACTCCTGCTCACCGGCCTGCGCGGAATCTGAATGGGAACCCCGCTCTTGAGCCGCCTCCGCCGCCTCGGCCATCATTCCCCGCTTAATGCCTAAACGCGCCAAGACCGCCCCAAACTCCCTGTCGTTCCTTGCCGGGCTCGGGCTGGTTTTTCTCGGGCTTTATCTTTTCTTCTCGCTCGCGAGCTATAGCCCGAAAAGCGTGCCCGCCTGGGCTCCGATTATCAGCACCTTCAGCCACTCCCCCGCCGCGCCAACGAACCTCGGCGGACCGCTTGGCGCGCTGCTCGCGGGTTATTCGCTGTTTTTTCTGGGTGCCTCGGCCTACCTGATGGCGATGACCTGCGTCGGCTACGGGCTCGCGAAGTGGTTCGTGCCTGACTACCGCCTGCGCGACAAAGCGGGGTGGGGGCTTTTGATGGTGCTGCTCGGAGCGTGCCTGATCGAGATCCAGCCGTGGTTCCTGCAGGATTGGAAACGGGAACTCCGCATCGAGGGGCCGGGTGGTTTTCTCGGCCTGTGGATCGGCAAGAAGGCGGTGTATAGCGTGTTAGGGACGACATCCGTTTTGCTCATGCTCGGCCTGTATGTCGCCAGTCTGATGTTTGCGATTTCCTCGCACCCGCTGCGTGATTCTGTGCGGGCTTGGAAATCCTTTCTTGCTTGGCGGGAAGCCCGCCGCGCCGCCCGCTTGGCTGCGCTCGATGAGGAACACCGAATGGAGGAGGAGCGAAAAGCCCTTAAGAAAAGAGCCGAAAAACTCACCCGCACGCTCAAGAAACAGGGCATCGAAATTCCCGAGACCGAGCCTGTCGCCGCCGTGCAGGAGGAACTCGAACTTCCCGAGCCGGAGATCATCGATGCCACCGCGCCCTCGCCGCTGGCCAAGAAACCCAAGCTCTCGGAACTCCAAGCCGCCAAGCCCGCGAAGGATTCCTTCCCTCCCGGGCTTCTCAATGTCCACCTCGAGAATTATAAAATGCCCGGGCCGGAGTTGCTGGACGCCGCCGATGCAAATGACCGTCAACCTCTCGACCGCGAGGAGTTGAAAAACAACCAGCATCTGATCATCGACACGCTGGCGCAGTTCGGCATCAAGGCGACCCCAGGCACGATCACCAAAGGCCCCACCATCACGCGCTACGAGGTTTATCCCGATGTGGGTGTGCGCGTGGACAAGATCGTTTCGCTCGAGCGCGACATCGCCCGCGCCACACGAGCCGAGCGCATCAACATTCTCGCGCCGATTCCCGGCAAGGACACCGTGGGCATTGAAATCGCCAACTCGAAGAAGGTGAAAGTCACCCTGCGCGAACTCTTCGAGAAGGACGCCTGGCGCGAATCCAGCGCCAAGCTCCCGCTCGCGCTCGGCATGGATGTTTACGGAAACACCATCATCGGTGACCTCGCCAAAATGCCCCACCTCCTCGTCGCGGGAACCACCGGCAGCGGCAAGAGCGTTTGCATCAACTCCATCATCGCGAGCCTCCTCTTCCGTTATGCGCCCGAGCAACTGCGCTTCATCATGATCGACCCCAAGGTCGTGGAAATGCAGATCTACAACACCCTCCCACACCTCGTGACGCCGGTCGTCACCGATCCGAAAAAGGTGCTCCTCGCCTTGCGCTGGGTGATCGACGAGATGGAGCGCCGCTACAAAATCTTTGCGAAGTGCAAAGTAAAAAACATTTCAGGATTCAACGAGCGCCCGCTGCCGAAATCCCAAGCCGAACTCGATGCGGAAGCCGAAGCGAAAAGCGATGAGGAAACTCCAAACGAAGAAGAAACGCCCGAGCCAGAACCGGAAGCCGAAGCAGAGGAGGAATTGGACGAAGAGCCTGTGCCTACCCCGGTGCGCGTGCCCCGCGATGGCGATCTGATTATTCCCGACCGGATGCCATTCATCGTGGTGATTGTGGACGAGTTGGCGGACCTCATGCAGACCGCGCCGGCGGATGTGGAAAGCGCGATTGCTCGAATCACCCAGATGGCCCGCGCCGCCGGCATCCACATGATCGTGGCCACCCAAACGCCCCGCGCGGATGTCGTCACCGGCATTATCAAGGCAAACATCCCGAGCCGCATTGCGTTCCAAGTCGCCTCGAAAATCGATAGCCGCGTTATTCTTGATGAGAACGGTGCCGAGAAACTGCTAGGCCAGGGTGACATGCTGTACCTCCCGCCGGGCACCTCGAAATACACCCGCGCGCAGGGCGTTTTGGTCACCGAGGAGGAGATTCACCGCATCGTCGATTTTGTTTCCAAACAAGCCGAACCCAAGTTCGATGCCGGAATCCACGAGAAGCTTAATAGCACCGCTCTGCCCGAGGAGGAAGTGAGCGATGAGGACGAGGAGCTTTGCACAAAATGCCTCGAGATCATCCGCCAAGAAAACAGGGCCTCGACCTCCATGCTCCAGCGTCGATTGAAATTGGGCTATACACGGGCCGCCCGAGTGATGGATATTTTGGAAATGCGCGGAATCGTCGGACCGAAAGACGGCGCCAAGGATCGTGAAATCTTGGTGGACCTGAATGAGGAGGGTGTGTTTTGAGAGATAAACAGCACCACGACGGAGGGGATTTTTTTATCGGGGCACGCCTTGCGGCTCGGCGGCAGAAGGTCGGTATTCCGATTGAGAAGGCTGCAAAGGAAACCCGCATTCCGGTTGCCCGCTTGCGCGCGATCGAATGTGATGATTTTTCGAGTTTCTCCCACCCGACCTACGCGCGGCTGTTTCTGACGGATTACGCGAACTACCTCGGTGTCCCGATCGAGGACATCCGCGAATACCTCCCCGGCGTGACAGGGCTTGGCTCGGCTAATTACAACTACCTTGATGTCATGCTCACCAAGCCCGGCTTCCTGCAGGGCGAGCAGTTCAAATCGATCCGCCGCCTGCTTTACGCGGTGGGTGCGTTGGTCGCCGCGTTGATCCTCATCGCGGCCGGAATCTACATTTGGCGGGGATGGAAAAAAATCGAGCGGGTTCAGACTGCCACGCCTATGCAGGAGTCCACCCCCGAGCCTGTGCAGGTTCTGGAGCCTTTGCCAACACCGTCCCCGAATGTCGAATCGTCGCCAACTCCCGAACCCGAGCCAAGACCAGTCGAAATGCCCGTAAAGGCCCAAACCTCGGATGCCATTCGGATTCAACCGCCACTTACTCCAGCCGCCTCGCCGACTTCCACTCCAGTGCCGAAAAGCTCCCCCAAGCCAGTGGCCTCGCCGACGCCGCTTACTTCTCTCCCGCCTTTTCAACCCGCCCCCCGACAAAAGCGAAACGAATGAGCAAGACCCTGGGGACATCGCTTCCCTCGCAAGCGCCGCGCGTCGGCATGATCAGCCTCGGCTGCGCCAAAAATCTTGTCGATGCCGAGTTAATGCTAGGTTCCGCTAAGTCCGAGGGTTTCGAAATCACAAACAACCCCGCCGAGGCGGACATTCTGGTGGTGAACACCTGCGGCTTCATTGACTCGGCGAAACAGGAATCGATCGATGCCATTCTGGAAGCCAATCGCCAGCGCAACGAACTCCGACCCGATGCACGCATCGTTGTGAGCGGCTGCCTCTCCCAGCGCTACTCGGGTGATCTGGTGAACGAACTCCCCGAGGTGGATGCCTTCATCGGGCTCGATCAAGTCGCCGAAGCAGGAGCGATTTTCCGCCGCGTTCTTGAAGAAAAATCCCCCGGCGTGATGAACCTCGTCACACCCAAATCCCGCTACATTCCGGATTTTTCGACGCCCCGCTTTCGCCTCACTCCCTCCCACAGTGCTTATGTGAAGATCGCTGAGGGCTGCAACCACCCGTGCAGTTTTTGTGTGATCCCCCAAATGCGCGGCCGCCATCGCAGCCGGCCGATGGATTCCGTCGTCCGCGAAATCCGCTGCCTCGTCGCCGAGGGCGTGAAGGAAATCAACCTCATCAGCCAGGACACGACTTACTACGGCATGGACTTCTGGAGCGAAAAAGCCGGACCACGCCAACCGGTGGACTCCGGACGCGGCACCTCGCTCGTCCACCTCCTCGATGAGATTGCCGAGATTGGCGGGGAGTTCTGGGTTCGTCTCCTCTACACGCATCCCGCGCACTGGAGCGACGAACTCATCGCCGCGATCGCTCGAAATCCTCGCGTTGTGAAATATGTGGATATGCCCCTGCAGCACATCCACGGCGAGATGCTGCAACTCATGCGCCGCGAAACCTCGCGCGAGCACATCGAGAATCTCATCCACCGCATCCGCACGGGCATTCCAGGCATCGGCCTTCGCACCACTTTCATCGTCGGCTTTCCGGGCGAGACCGAGCAGCATTTCGAAAGCCTCCTCGCCTTCATCGAGGCAACCCGCTTCGAGCGCCTTGGAGTCTTCAATTACTCGCAGGAGGAAGGTTCCCGCGCCGCGAAGATGGAAAACCAAGTGCCGGCCCGCGTGAAAAACCGCCGTCACCGCCAGGCCATGGCCCTCCAGCAAAAGATCGCCCGCGAAATGGCCGAGTCCCAAACCGGTCGCACGCTGCGTGTCTTGGTGGAAACGCCAAACGCCGCCCGCACGGAACACGACGCGCCCGAGGTGGATTGCCGCGTGATTTTGACCCGCCCCGCCGAGCCCGGCAGTTTTGTGGATGTGAAAGTCCTCGGCTCACAAACCTACGATCTCGTCGCGGAACCTGTTTCGATCTGAAACAAAAAGGTGGTGGAGCCTAGGGGATTCGAACCCCTGACCTCCTCAATGCCATTGAGGCGCTCTACCAACTGAGCTAAGACCCCGCAAAAGGGACAATTAATCTCGCGTAAATATTGATCGAGATCAAGCAGGATTCTTGGCGCAGCATCAGACCAAGGCGATGGCGGCGAGCAGTCGGCCTGTTCTGCCTTTTTCCATCCGATAGGAGTAGTAGGCGGAAAGGTTCGATGCGGTGCAGTGGAGGTCGTCGTGGATTTCAGCGACTCCGGCCACGGCCGCCTGTCTGCGAATCTGCGCCGCAAAATCCACCTCGTAATTCGGCGGGCGGATGCACGGGGAAATTTGCACCACGAGATCGTGAGGCTGCGCCTCGATGTGTTGGAGAAGTGCCTTGATGGTTCGGGAAACAATTCCAAGTTCCGTGCCTTTGCGGCCCGAGTGTGCAAGTGCAATTCCTCGTCCGCGTTTGTCGGCGATGAAAACGGCGGCGCAGTCGGCGACATAAATCCCGAGGCAAAGGCCTCGCTCGCTCGTGACGAGAGCGTCGCAGCCCTGAACAGGGAAGAAATCGCGGGAGGTCACCACCGCCACGGAGTTGCCGTGGACTTGGACTGCACTCGCCAGCGGCATGCCCGCAAAGCCGCAACGATCTAGGCTCGTGCGATGGATGCCAGCAAGACGCGACATCGCGGTCTCCCGATCCGTTGCGACATCCAAGCCGGGAACGCGCTGAAAAAATCGGGCACGAATTGGCCGCAACGCGTCCAGCGCGGGGAAATTCTCCCAAGGCGCTTCCGGCGCGGGAAGGGACATTAGCTTCCCTTCGCTTGGGTGGTCTTGGCAGGCTTGGGCGCGGGACTCGGGGCGGGTTCCAGAATGGGAACCAAGGGATCTTTTTTGCGGTAGGCGCGCGGAAGTTTCGGTTGCGGGCGGTCGGGGTCGTTGATCTTGAAAAAGCGGCGCGCCTGCGGCTTCGTGAGCGGATCGTCGAAGATATCCTGGAATTTGGTGTCGAGCGAAAGGGCGCGGTCGTATTCCGCCAAGCCAGTGATGTAGCTGTAGTAGGCCTGCAGCAGGAAGGTCTGGGATTGGAGGAGCGAGGTTTGTTGGTTCAACACATCGAGCTGTGTGCCGGCGCCGGCGTCGAGTCGTTCTTGCGCAAGCCGGAGGGCCTCCACGCCCTGAACCACACTGGCTTCCTGGCTATCCACGGTTTCCTTGGCTTCGAGAATTTTGGAGATCGCCTGCTGGACCTGCAGGATGACCTCACGCACGCCATTGTCGTAATTGATCTTTGCCTGATCGAGGCGGGCTTTGGCGGTTTTCATGTTGCCGTAGGTGAGAAACCCATCCCAAACAGCCCACGATCCCGTGACTCCAAAAAACCAGCCGTTGACCATGTTCATCAGATTCGAGGTGAGCATGTCGCTCTGGTTGGTTTGAACCGCTTTGGCATTGATCTGAGGCAGGTAGCCAGCAAATTGCTGATTCACCCGCGCCGCTTCGCCAAGGATGAGTTGGCGCTGGGCCTTGAGTTCCGGATTGCGAGTCACGGCGCTGCGGATCGATTCGTCGGGTTGGAAGTCGCGAGGGTTGTAGTCGAGTTTGCCGACGACATTGAAAGGAACCTCGGAGGGGAAGCCGGGCGGGTAGTCGATGCCAAGCAAACGGACGAGGCGATACATGGAAACGCGGTAGTTGTTTTCCGCCTGAATGAGCGGGGGCTTGGCATTTGCAAGGGCGACCTCAGCTTGGAGAACATTGAAGCGAGGGACAGTGCCGGCTTCGTACCGGTTCTGCTGGTCCTTGAGTTGCTCGGCGAGGAGATCCACGGATTGCTGGTTCGCGATAATGAGTGCGCGGTTGAGAACAATTTCGTGGAAATTCGTTTTCACCTCGAAAATCACACGGTCGATTACCCCGCGCAGGCGGTAGTAGGATGCGACCTCGTCGGAAATCGCGGCACGCATCCCGGAAACCACCGCGCCGCCGTCGTAGATGAGTTGGGAGAATTCGATATTCACGCCCCATTGCTCGTCGTTGACATTCGGCGCGCCGAGGTCTTGGACGGTTTGCAATTCGTTGCTCGTGTAGCCGTAGTCGGATTTGACCGTGACTTGAGGAATAATGCGCGAGCGGACACTGATGAATCGCCCAGAGGTGGTGTTCAATTCCTGAACCGCCCCGAGGATGTCGGGATTTTTTTGGATCGCGGTGGTTATTGCCTCTTGGATCGTAAGATCACGAACCTTGGGGTTGTGTTGCTTTGCGATCAACTGATCCAGGGCTTTGTAGAAATTGGTCGTCGCCATTTCCTTCGTCATGGCTACGCGTCCGCTGGATTTGAGGGTTTGGGTCTCCGCACCCGGAGCGAGAGGTTCGGCCTGCTGCGGCGGAAGCGGCGCGGAAAGATCGCTGGAGATTTGCTGAGCATCCGGCAACGGGGGAGGGGTGGGCACCGGCGGGAGCGGAAGTGGCAGCGTGCCGTCGGGAAGAGGAGTCGCTGCTGGGCTGGCCGACGGAGTCGCAGGCGCAGAGGCTGGCAATGGCAGCGGAGTGAATGGAGGGAGCGGAGGAGGAGTTGGCAGGTCTTGAAAGGCCGGAGTGGGCGAGGGGTCTTGCGCGAACAGGAGAGAGGCCGAGCAGAAAAGCGTGGCGAGGAAAGGCAAACGACGAGTCATGATGAATTCGGACGGAGACTACTCCTTGCTTTTGGAGGAGGGAAGAATTTCACGAAGCCACTTTTGGAACAAGCCAGGCTTCGGCGCGGGGCGGGTTTCGGTGGCTGGTACTGAAACGGAAGGCTGGGGGAGGTAGATTTTGTCGCCCGGGGAGGGATCTCCGGAAACGATGTCGGCAATAAGAAAGGGAGGATTGCGAAGCGAGGACATTCGGACAGCACCGGTTTCGATACCGTTCTGGATCACCAGATATTTCTCACCTGGGATCGTTGCAACAGGGGAGTTCGACTCCACAAGCACGAAATTCTCCGCGATGTTGACCATGCGAATCTCACCAGCCCAATTCACGGGCGATGCGGCCGGGGCAGGCGGGCTTTTGCGGGGGAGAAGTTGGGAAAAAAAGGGGCCGATGTCGGCGAAGAAGGTTTTTTTCTGCAAGGGTGCATGGCCATCGACGAAATTGGCCGTCAAAGCTGGCGCGTCGCTGGGATTTTCCACAGGAGTGGATTCTTTCTTGGTCGCGCAAGAGGCCAATAGCAGAGCAGTTGAAATGGCTGCGGATTTGCGAAGAAGGGTGATCATTTCGGAAGCCATGAGGGATCGCGAGGAGGAAAAGGCGGAGGCTGCGTTTTGTTCGATTCGCTCAAGAGCGTGCCGTCTTTTCGGATGAAGTGGCTTTTATTCCGGAATTGGATTTTTGCGAATGCGGTCTCGCCGGAGTCGGAGTCGCTGAGATTGGCAATTTCGACATCCGTTAAAACGGCGAGGTCTTGAGCGGCCAAGTAGCCCTTGTCAGCGAGCAAACGGAGGTAATCCGAGGATTTGGTGGCGTAGCAATCGAAGGGCCAGCCGAGTTCGGGTTTATCGAACTGGAAGCCGTCTAAAGCCATTTCCTGCGAGGCGTGGTGGAGGGCTTTGAGAATCGTCTCCGGCGAGCTTTTGCCAATGGATTCGGGAGGAACCTCGCGCGGAAAGACAGGTTTCTCAGGAGGAGGCGATGGCTGCTTTTTTTCGCAAGCAGGCAGGATCGCAAGCGCCGTTGCGAGAAGAATTATTCCTGGGAATTTCCAGAACATGCAGGTTCGAAATCCAAGCCGAAATCTACTGCCGGGGCCGAATGCGTGATCGCTCCGACCGAGATAAAATGGACTCCGGTTTCCGCGATGTCGCGGACGGTCGAGAGGTTCACGCCGCCGCTGGCTTCAAGCTGGATGTGAGGCGGGCAGAGGCGCACGGCCTCACGCAGATTCTCGCGAGTCATGTTGTCGAGAAGAATGAAATCAACTCCGCGCAGGGCGTAAAATTTCTTCACCTGCTCGAGCGTGTCGGCTTCGATTTCGAGCTTGGCCTCCGGATGGGCGGCTCGAGCACGGTCGATCATTTCCTGCAGCGAAGCGGTATCGAGACCTGTCGCGAGATGGTTGTCTTTGATGAGAAACATATCGTGGAGACCCATGCGGTGGTTGCGAACGCCTCCCGCCGCCGCCGCTTGTTTTTCCAAGGCGCGGAAGCCGGGGGTGGTTTTGCGCGTGTCGAGGATTTGGGTGGCTGTTCCGGCGATCTCATTTGCGAAGCGGCGGGCGAGCGTGGCCACGCCGGAGAGATGTTGGAGGAAATTCAGCGCGGTGCGCTCGGCGGTGAGAATCGAGGCGGCGTTTCCTGAGACTTCCAGCACGCAGTCGTTCTTCTCAAAGAGGTTGCCATTTTTCTTTTTGCACTCCACCGCCAAGCTCGAATCAACGCGGCGAAAGACCGCCTCTGCAATGTCGATTCCCGCAAGACAGCCCTTCTGGCGGGCGAGAATGTTCGCGCGCGCGGTGACTCCGGGTTTGGTGAAAAACTTGGCCGTGATGTCG
>Ga0209770_10001469_pt1 | contig 12189 bp, 10 predicted proteins | sample LauGreSu1BDMLBDD_2_FD_187572 | JGI IMG/M metagenome (GOLD analysis project Ga0209770, IMG submission 187572) | Freshwater lake microbial communities from Lake Michigan, USA - Su13.BD.MLB.DD (SPAdes) (version 2) | ecosystem: Environmental > Aquatic > Freshwater > Lake | place: Lake Michigan, USA...
ATCCTTTGACTTCATTCGAAAAGCCGGGCATTGTCGGGGATAAAGGTCCATGCTCTGCAGGAATCCCTTTTCCTTTCAAGACATATTTGCAAAGCGCCTTGCGGTCAATCGCATAATTCAGAGCTTGTCTGATTGCTTTTGATTTCCACAATGGCAAGCGAGATGTTTCGGCATTTGCCGATTCGTCAAGCATAATTCCACAAAAAACTATGTCCTGTGCCTCTTCTCTATGAAGCGTGTGACTTGCATATGATTCAGTGAGCTTGTCATTCTCAAGAACCTTCGGCAGAAAAATTGGATCTATGGAGAGAATCATATCGAGATTCCCATTATCATATTCCAAAAATTCTGTTTTTGTGTCCTTGATGAATTGTACAATGACAGTATCCAAATAGGGTAATCTTTGTCCGAATTCGTCAAACTCATAATACAATGGATTGCGTTTGAGCTCAATAAATCTGTCCTGCTCCCATCTATGAAATGTAAATGGGCCGGTTCCTATTGGGTGATTTCCAAATGATGTTCCATACAATTGAATCGCTTCTTTCGGAACGATTCTGCAATATGGCATTGTCAATAAGGAAAGCAATGGTGCAAAAGGCTTGTTTAAAACCAGTGACACCGTGCTGTCATCAATAACTCTTATCCCTTCAATATGCCGATTGCCCTCTCCAAGCTTGGTGGACTCATGAAATTCTTCAGCACCGGAAAATCGGTCTCGAAAAATCCAAAAACCCGTGGTCTTTGTTCGGGCATCGCAAATCCGCTCAAAACTGAATTTCACATCTTCTGCCTTGAATTTCCTCGTGAATGAGGGAGCTTTAAAGCATGAGTCTTTGTGAAATGAAATATCCGTACGAAGCGAGAATGTCCAAATCAAACCTGTTTCATCAACAGTCCAAGACTTTGCAAGTCCAGGAATAATCGCTCCATTGGAATCCAATTTCACCAAAGTCTCAAAGATATGACCTCCAATATGAATCGGTCCGGATATTCCGGCCATTGCGGGGTCAAGAGTTGTTAAACCCTGTGGTTCATTATAGGTGAATGTCGCATCTTTTTTAGTGACTGCATCTCCGCAAGAAGCGAATGATACAGTGCCTAGTATGATGCAAATCTGTATTCCTATTTTCAAAGAACTATCTGCTTCATGGAAGAAGCAGTCTTTCAGTTTACGAAGAAAGTATGTAAACCAAGAGTCTGCAATTAAAGATTTTTTTATCACATAGCCAAGTAAATCAAGAACTTGCATCATTTTGAAGGGTAAATTGAGTATAAATGAACAAAGTGGTATCAATCGTTACAACTTGTTCGCTATCAATTGATTATGAAAAAATACCGCAAAATGGTTTATGGCGATTTTTGCGATTAAACTTTTTTTCGGAGTGTGGAAAAAAACTGACATATCGGGTATCGGAAAGGCATATTTTTGCCAAATGAAGATGTCATCACTACAAAAATCACTCTTTGCGAGTTTCTTGTTTTTCGTCACACTCTGGTTTGGCGGTGGTTTGATTCGCACAGCCATTGGTTTTGATGTATTCCTACCCGGAACTTTGGACATCAAGCCATTCTTAAATCAAGAACAAATTAACTATTCTCTTCGATTGATGGGAATCACAGCGTATTATACCATCGCGGGATATGTTCTTGGTTTTTTGAGTGCCTTGATTCTTATGTTTACATTTAAAGGGAATATTAAGAAGAGAGGCTGGCTTTTTATGGGCGCAAGTTTGTTTTTCTTATTTGCACCTTATGAATTCTATCTTGCTTGGCTTGATCTTCAATTGATTTATCGTGTCAATGCAATTGATTTTGTAAATTTGCTCAAGGACGATGGTTTACTGATACTGTTCAAACAGCGCTTCCATCCATGGATGACGGCAATCGGTTTCCTCTCCTTACTCTCCTATATCACCGCTCTTCTCTTTTTGGCGTGGCAGCCGCTGAAAGCTCATGAGAAAGTGGAACATGTACAATGATTTTTCATTGAAAAACCGTGAAACTACAAAGCATATTAGATGACATGCTCACATTGGCGCATGATCTGAATTACTCTGTTCGCAGAGAAAAGGGAAATTTCCGTGGTGGGGATTGTCGTGTCAATGATGATAGATATATCGTCCTGAATTCACTGATTCCATTGGAATCTCGGGTAGTGTTACTGGCAAGAATCCTTGCCAAACATGACTTGAAGGATATTCCTGTCAAGCCTGCTGTGAAAGCCGTGATTGAAAAGGAAAAGGGAAAAGATGATGCAGGCCGTACTATTGAAATGGAATTTTAGACTGAATAATGAAAAGCCCCCAATGAGACAAATTCTATTGGGGGCTTTTTGATGTTATTCTATGTATTAGCTTAATCGAACCGGCATCACAAGTATGAGAATATCGCTGTTTTCAGAGGTTGGTTCTATTAACACCGCTCTATTTGGTGAAGAAAACGACAATCTAACCATACCGGCCTCATCTCCAGACAATTGCTGAAGGGCCTCTTCCAAGTATCTGTGATTAAACCCAATCTCAAATGTATCAGATCCTGAAAATTCGCATGCTGTGGATTCATCAGCATTGCTTCCTGTTTCATCGTCTTCGCCATGCACATGAACTCTGTTTGGGGTAAGCGTGATCTTGATTTGTCTGCTTGTACTACTTGTAAACAGCGCAACGCGCTTAATTACGCTCGCCAAATCCTTCTGATTTACCATGGCAATCTTATCATTGTCAACCGGTATCACATTTTCATAAGGAGGGAAACGCTCATCAATAATGCGTGTGATGACTGTAGTGTCTGACATTGCAAAGCGAGCATGAGTACGGGTAACGGACATATCAACATTCGAATCCACTTTACGCAGTACATCCATGGCTCTTGAAGGAATGATCACATCAAGATCATCAGGGAAATTCTCGCCACGAACAATAACACGCGCCAAGCGATAACTGTCTGTGGAAACTCCAATTACATGATTGCCACGGAATTGAAACAATACGCCTGTCATGGCAGGTCGATACTCATCATCAGAAACGGCAAACATTGTTCTATTGGCTATCTTCATTGCATCAGCTGCTGATAGCAATGCATGTTCGCCCTCGGGGAATACAGGCTGTTGGGGATAATCTGCACTATCCATTCCTTTCATTGTAAAGGAACCGCCGCTTGTTCTGAAAGTGATATCCAAATTGGAATTAATTTCAATCAACAATGCTCCTTCTTGTCCAAGCGAGCGCAATAATTCATGTAACTTTCTTGCTGGAATCAAGACTGTACCTTGCTCTTCAACCATGCAAGGAACATGTGTCGAAATGGTCATTTCCTGATCAGAAGCAATCAAATCCAACCCTGTTTTTGAGGCGGTGCAATGCACGTGTTCCAAAACAGGAAGGGTTGAACGAGGTGGAATCGCAGGCAAAACGCGCTGCATGGCTTTTTGAAAATCACCGAGTGAGATTGAAAATTTCATGAGAATGCGGGTGATGATTTATGAAAGTGAATATCTTATAATTCGCCAAATCCGGAACTGAAAAACAAAGCGATATCATCCATTGCTTGTTTCTCATCAGGACCATCTACGGTTACTTCCAATTTGCAACCAAGTTCAGCGGCCAAAGTCATGACTCCAATGATACTCTTTGCATTGATGGAAAATCCGTCTCTGTTAAGGAAAATCTCGGATTTGTATTTTGCTGCAAGTTTAACAAGTGAAGCGGCAGGTCTTGTATGAAGACCAGCTCTATTTTTAACGGTTACGGTTGATACAAGCATAGTGATTCAATTCGAGTTATTGTCTGATAATGCCCAGGTTTTATTGCGGGATTCGCTAAATACCATGATCAGATAGAAAATATACACATTCTAATGACCTGAATTCATGGAAAATTGTCAACAATTTGTCCACAATGATAGCGAATGCCGAGAGGATGTCCAAGTTAGCAATCGAGTAAATCGTATTTTTGAAACTATGGTTCCGTATTTCTTTGTCCAAAGGCCAATTATCATGTCTTTTTCATCAGCCATTCGAAAAACAATTGAGGATTCAATTGCAACTAAACAAGCTTTACTTTCTACTCAATCCGAAGCCATTGAAAGAACCGGAAAACTGCTTGCAGAGAAATTGAAAGCAGGCGGCAAGGTTATGTTTTGTGGAAATGGCGGAAGTGCTGCAGATAGCCAACATCTAGCCGCTGAATTAGTTGTCAGATTACGAAGTTCCGTGAATCGTGCTGCAATTCCTGCAATGGCATTGACAGTTGATCCTTCCATCATGACAGCGGGTGGAAATGACATTGGATTCGAAAATGTTTTTGCTCGCTGCGTTGAAGCATATGGTCGCCCGGGTGATGTACTCATAGGTATTTCCACATCGGGTAATTCACAAAATGTGAAACTTGCCATGGAAAAGGCAAAACAACAAGGGGTATATGTCATTGGTCTTTTGGGTGGCTCCGGGGGTTTTCTCCTTCAAGAAAGTGATGATGCTGTTGTGGTGCCAAGTTTGGTTACAGCACGAATCCAAGAGTCTCATATAATGATTGGTCATATTTGGTGCGAAATGGTGGAAGAAATTCTATTCCCTGAATTATTCACCTGATTCAATTGTATTATTCAAGATATTGAGACATAGCCTCATTGTTTCTCGGTTGCATTCTTTCATGCGAAAGGTTGTGTCCAATGCCTGTATGGAAATTGCAAGCTGTTTTGCTGCCTTTCCGGAATAAATGATTTGAGATGCATTGTGATACTGAACAATGTATTGAATTAATGCTTTGTCATTTCCCTTGAAACGCATTCTGTCTCTGTCCAATAATAGTATGTCCTTGCCAATTAATCCCACAAGAATGTCTTTTCTTCTCAAAAACTGAATCTTCTTCTTTTCCTCTATTCTAGTCTCTTCATATATTTCATGCATGCCAATCATGAATATCAATGAACATATGCCGGAAATGAGAAATTGAATTCGGTTTTTGGAACGATATGCAAACAGGATTGATGCAATGATCATGAGTGACATCCATATTGAAAATTCCCCTCGATATGCAATCCAATCTAATGTTGAAATTTGTATATGCAATTCGTCTGCAATTGCAATGACTTTATGGGCAGACATTGCAAAGTGCTCTGCAAGATAAACGCTGAATGAAAAACAAATCACTGCGATGATTGTCCAACAAAGTGCAATGGTGAACATCGGTATGAACATGAGATTTGCAATCGGAGAAATGAATGAAATCATTTCGAAATACCATGCAGTCAATGGAAGTAGAATCAACATTGCCGACATTGAAGTTGATAGTGAGTGAGCAATCGACTTTGGAAAAATCCTCTGATGAAATGCATGAAGATATTGGGGTAAGAAAATGAGTCCGAACATGCCGGCCATAGACATCTGAAATCCAATTGAAGAGAGTAAGGTTGGATCGAGTGAAATCATGAAGCCTCCAACGGTCAGTAGAACATGTATTCCATGTGCTTTTCTTTGAAGTGAGAATATCGTGTAACCAAGAGATGTCATCATGCAAGCACGAATAGCCGGTGGATCCCAATGAACAATCTCCAAAAACACAAGCAATGAAAGTATGAGTAATGCATTTCTTATGATGAGTGAAGGAATCCATGAAAGAAAGAAAAGTATCATCAATGCTATTATTCCAGCGTGAAATCCACTCACCGATAATATGTGTGCCGTACCCAATAATGCAAAGGCATTTCGAAGATCAGAGGAAATATCCGATGTCTCGCCAAGTACTATGCCTTTGACCAATGGTACACTTTCCTTGGGAAAAACTCTACTCAATGCAATGTCAATCCACTCACGAATGAACCTTATGGATGTATGAATGTCATTATTCGCAGATTCAATGATGGCTGTCTCTTTCACCATAATGAGAAATTGTATGTTTTTGCTTTGCAGATAGTTCATTTGATCAAACTCACCGCGCAATTCCGCTTTGTCTGGATTTGAAGCAATTCCTCGAACTTGGATATTCATCCCTTCTTTGAGCGCCAATCGTGAACCGGTGAAGCGAAGTAGAATTCTGCAATGCTCGATGCGAGGCAATTGAGGCGTGTCGATATACCCTTCAATGATGCACTGTGTGAAATTGCTTTTCTCAGATATTTCCTGAATTCTTCCTTTGGCAATGGCCTTCATTCGAATGGCATGTCCTTTTGTTCCAATTACTTTCATGGAATCTGATTCGGCATGAATGCACATTCCGAGTAGTAATGGCGATAGAAATTTCCCGATGGGTAAAAACATCGAAAGGAAAGCCATCAAAATCGACATGATCAATAGATAAATGGAATCAATGCGTATATCAAGCATGCTATTTAGTCCCATTCCCAAGAGCATAAATAGCACGATGAAAAGCGTGGGTATCATGGAATATTTGAATGTCATCTCATCCCCTGATTGAACATTCAAAAATAAAAAAGCCGCCCAAATTGGACGGCTCTTGAATTTCTACGTATAATCACTGATTATTCTTCGTCGAATCCTGCCATGTCATCGAATACATCTTCGCAATCATATAGATGCTTTTGTCCGGAAAATCTTCCCTTTCCGCCTGTGCTTTTTTCATCGGTGTTCATGGCTTTTTGTTCGAGAGTGGCACGAATGCCTGCATCTCTTTTACGAAGTTGTTCGTCGGTTTTTCTGTCGAAATATTTGCGACCATCCACATAGGTTTGTTCAACTCTGGAGAAGTTGGATAGTGGATTGCCAGACCATACAACGATATCTGCATCTTTGCCAATCTCGATTGAACCAATGCGATCATCCACTTTGAGAAGTTTGGCAGGATTGATTGTAACAAATTTCATGGCTTCTTCTTCGGACACAGGTCCATATTTCACGGACTTGCCGGCTTCTTGATTGAGTCTGCGAGCCATCTCGGCATCATCACTATTAATTGCGACAGTTACACCTTCTTCATGCATGATTGCAGGGTTTTCTGGGATTGCATCATATACTTCGAATTTATATGCCCACCAATCAGCAAAACTTGAAGCGCCAACTCCATGTACCTTCATTTCTTTTGCTAGTTTGTAACCTTCGAGAATATGCGTGAAAGTATTGATTTTGAAACCAAATTCTTCCGCAAGTCTAATGAGCATGAGAATTTCGCTTTGTACATAGGAATGGCAATGAATTTGTCTTTTTCCTCGAATGATTTCAAGCAATGTTTCAAGTTGAATATCCTTGCGTGGTGGCAATTTTCCCGATGTTCCGGCTTCTTTCCACGCTTTTTCATATTCAAGTGCGGCACGGAATCCATCACGCATGATTTCTTCCACACCCATTCTGGTTTGTGGATAGCGCGATGTGAAGCGATCGCCCCAATTTGCCTGTTTCACATTTTCGCCAAGTGCAAATTTGATTGTACCTGGAAAGTCCATTTTCAAACCATCAGCATCATCGCCCCAACGGAGTTTGATGAGTTGCAATTGTCCGCCGATTGGATTGGCTGATCCATGAAGCAAATGGCTTGCAGTAACGCCTCCTGCAAGTTGACGATAGATATTGATATCATCGGGTTGCAAAACATCACCGATACGAACTTCCGCAGTCACGGCATGTGTGCCTTCATTCACTCCGGATTCGATTGCAATGTGAGAATGCTCGTCAATGATGCCTGGGGCCAAATGTTTTCCGGTTGCGTCGATCACCGTATCGGCTTTTTGCTGCAAATCTTTTGCAATAGCGGTGATTTTTCCACCTGAGATCAAGACATCAACACCTTTCAAAATTCCTTCTTTTGCAGATGTCCATACTGTTGCATTTTTGAATAATACCGTTTTTTGTGCAGGACTGCTTTCAAGACCGAATGGTCCATCGGGGAAAGTTATTGGATATGTTTTTGCAAGTGAGCCGAGTTTTTCTTGATTAATTTTTTCTGTGTATCCGCTATCTCGAATTGCGGTCCAAGCAATTTCGCGACCTGTAGGCAATAATGCAGTGCCTCTCGCATTCAAAGAGTCCATGAATCCCGTTGCTCTGATCATGCCCATTGCGCCAAGAGAATCACCGGTAAAAGTGAAATGTACTTGTTTGCCTGATTGTGTGATTTTACAGGAGATCTTTACGGAATCCTTCATAAGTGAAGCATTAGGAGCATCAATTTTTCCATCAATATTCCATTGCATTTTCGGAAGTGATTCGGCTGTGAATCTCCAGTATCCTCTCAAATCATATTCGGGTTTTTGTTGTATGACATGTTCTTCGCCGGCAACAAATACCGAAATGATCGAACCTGATTCAAAAAGATTCGCATCTGAAATAATAAGATTTGCAAATGCTCCTGATTTGATGGTGCCCGCCAAATCGTCTATTCCCCACATTTCTGCAGGAATCGTTGTGAGTGCGGCAAGTGCTGTTTCTTCTTTTAAACCATAGCGAATTGCTTTGCGAAGATTCTTGAGAAAATCTGACTTGTCTTTCAACCCATGCATTGTGATCGCAAATTTCACTCCGACAGAATCGAGCATTGCTGGATTAGAAGGCGCCGCATCCCATGCTTTCAATTCTGCAAGTGAAACACCGGATGCATTTCTTAAAGATTGCACATTGGGTGCGCCTGGAAATGCAATCGGAATGATCATCTTTGACTTTAATGATGCAATTTGTGATAGTCTGCGATATTCATAGCCACTGCCTTCGTAAATCATGGAAAGACCAAACTCTTTGGCAATCTTTGATGCACGAAGAACAGAGTGCTCATTATTCGTTTCGAAAATAATCGGTGTTTTTCTTGAGAAGATTCCGGCAATCGCTTCGAGAGAAAAATTGGTTTCGGGAGCCTGCATCTTGGGATTTCTCGCAAATGCGGATTGTGCTTCCGCATACCATTGACCATCCAAAAATGCTTGTCTGAGCAATGCAATGCTGCCCATCATTGCTGATGGATATGCATTACGGGAATTACCTTTTCTGAATGACATCCACTGTGTAATATCCGGTTTTACTATAACCTCATTCGCTGTGCCAGCTCTTGCCAATACGAGTGCCGATGTCCCACGCATGATGCCATCCATGGAATTGACATGAGCCATGCAGAAACCTTGCTTATACAATTCGGAAGCAGACTTTTCATCAATGCCAAGTGTATTTGCAATATTCATTTCAGGCTTGATCGCCTCATTCCAATAACGAGCGCCGCGATTCAATGATCCCGGTTTCTCGATTTCATCTTCACCTTCGGCAGAAAATGCAGGACCTTTCTTTTGAGAATTTCCTGTTCCTGCTGATGAATATGATTCAATGAAGCCGGCATATACATATGCTCCGTTCATTGAACGAACTGTTGCACCAACAGGAATCGCAATCTGTGCGCCTGCCGCTTCGATTCTATCATTTCGAATGATGATCGTTGCATTTCTGATGATTCTTCCAGGCTCAGGTATGAGCGTGCATTGAGTCAAAGCAATGTATTTTAAGGGCTTGTCGCGCAAACCGTCAATTGACTTGCTCTGCATCAGAGGTTGTGCAAATGCGTGAAATTCACTTGTAATCCATGCAATGCAAACAATGAGCATGAATCGAAGAAGAGAATGAATCTTTGGGGACATCGTATTGAAATCCTTGTCTATTTGATTATTGGAGGGGCAAAATACTAAAAATGAATGATGTCAGCGATGCTTGTTTCATACATTTTCATAATAAAAAACCCGCTCTTCAAAAGAAAAGCGGGCTTCTGCGGGACCGACGAGGCTCGAACTCGCGACCTCTGCCTTGACAGGGCAGCGCTCTAACCAGCTGAGCTACGATCCCAAGACTATGTTTGAATGTGGACTCGAGGGGAATCGAACCCCTGACCTCGTGAATGCCATTCAAGCGCTCTCCCAACTGAGCTACGAGCCCGTTGCAAACGCGAGCGACAAAATTATGGTCATTTATCCGAAAAACCAAACTGTTTTTTTATTTAAAAGTAAATTCATTCGAAAAGTGATTGCAATGCATGATGAAAAGCCCTTTACTCTCCTGTTTTTTTGATAGTTTTGCTTCGTGATTATACGATGGATGCTAAAGACTTCCCATCTACTTGATCACTTATGATGTACCACATGAGATGATTGATGATGATTCTTGAACTTCTTTTGCTCATTACTTGCTTTGGGCTGAGCGCATTCAATGCTTTGTCGAGGTCTGCCCTTACGGAATTGACCCCGCAATTCTTGGATGCATTCGAAGCAATAAAGCCTGATAGAGCAGGATTCCTCATCAAACTTCGCTCCACAAATGCAGATCAGGCTCGAATCTCATTGCTCATAATGGATGCACTGATCTTGATCATGATTGGTGCAATGACAATTTCTTGGACAAATTCCAGTTTCGAAGAACCTCTGGCAGAAATACCTGCAATCGGAATTTCACTGCTTTTGGTTATTATTATCAAGACATTGACATCTGCCATAGGGGAGCGTTATGCAGAAAGACTTACCACTTCCACTGTTGCATACCTTAGATTTCTTTCATTTGTCTTTTATCCTCTGTCAATAATACTGGGCCGACTTGGTAGATTGATCAATCCTCCGATGACTGAATCAGAACAAAGAGAGGAATTTGATGCTCTCGTAGATACCGCTCGCGAAGAGGGAACTCTCGATGATGGTGAATATAGGATCTTTAAGAGCATCATGAATTTTAGTGAAATTCGCGTAGGCGATATCATGACTCCGAGATCTGTGGTATTCAGCGTGCCTTCCACAAAAACAGTGGCAGAAGTTGCTTTATTACCTGAATTACAAATGTATTCTAGATTCCCGGTTTGGGAAGGAGACTCCATCGATGGCGTAATCGGATATGCCCTCACGAAAGATGTTCTTCGCGCCGCTCTAGACGGAAGAAGAAATCGCACGCTAGACAGATTGGTGCGCCAAGCAAATTTCATTCCTGATAATGCCACACTTGAAAAAGCACTCGAGCAATTTCTTCAAGGCAGACAGCATATGTTTGTTGTTGTTGATGAATACGGTGGAATCGAGGGTTTGGTGACGATGGAAGATGTATTGGAAACAATGCTGGGCACTGAGATCATGGATGAAGCCGATAGAGTAGTGGACTTGCGTGATCTTGCCAAATCTCGAAGAGATAAACGCGTTGCCGAGTATCAGGAAAGAGACTTGTTGAATAAACAAGAAACCGATGAAGACATTGATTCTGAAGAAGAATGATCATAAAAAAAATCATATCGACTCTCCTTTTAAGCATGCTCATACTAACCATGAGTGGTGCTCCGATGCTTCTTCATCATTGTTGCGGTGAATTGGAATCCATCTCTTTTTCACTCAATCATCAAGATGAATGCTGTAAGGAAACACTTTCAGAAAACACTATAAATGCACCGGCATGTTGCGAAGATGAGATCGTCGAAACAGCATTGAATCTCGAAGGATTTCCGCATTCAATATCCATTCAGTTTATTTCCCCGATGATCGGAATATTGGAATATTGGGAATCTGATATACACTCACTTGAACAATCTACATTTCTTCTTGCTTCCTTTTTAACATTTCCTTCCACCTCGTCTTTGTTTCAAGACCGAGCAGATCTCTGCATATATCGAATATAGAATGCTGTGATTCTTTATTGATCATCATCAGTATTTATTAATATTCAAGAGATAAGTTATGTGTAGATATCTCAGACTCATGCTCTCCGCATGGTTATGTGGTTTTGTCTTTGCACCCGCTTTCGCTCAACAAGATACCATTCGTGGTATTGTATTGAGTTCAATAGACTCAACAAGATTGCCGGGAGCAACTGTTCTATGGAAAAATTCTAGCAGTGGCGTGAGAGCCGATCAGCAAGGACAATTCTCAATTATAAGGTCAACTTCATCACAAATTGAATTGATCATTTCTTCTGTGGGCTATGCGAAAGACACAGTTGAGATTAAGCAATATAAATCCGGTGAAGTAATTCGCATTGCACTTGTTCCCGATGCTCGGTCTGAATCGGTGATTGTAGAAGAATCAGGACTGCAATCCATAACCAAAGCTGAAATCAAAACAGAAAAAATTTCTTCCAGACAATTACGCGAATCCGCTTGTTGCTCTCTTGCTGAATCCTTCGAGCGAAGTCCATCGGTTGAGGTTTCCTATGCAGATGCCGCAACGGGAGCAAAGGTTATTCAATTGCTCGGCCTGAAAGGAATGTACACCCAAACATTGCAAGAAGCCATTCCGGGA
>Ga0209770_10001470_pt1 | contig 12186 bp, 18 predicted proteins | sample LauGreSu1BDMLBDD_2_FD_187572 | JGI IMG/M metagenome (GOLD analysis project Ga0209770, IMG submission 187572) | Freshwater lake microbial communities from Lake Michigan, USA - Su13.BD.MLB.DD (SPAdes) (version 2) | ecosystem: Environmental > Aquatic > Freshwater > Lake | place: Lake Michigan, USA...
TTTAGGGATTCTCCAACCATCTCTTGTTGGCATCTGATCTGGCTTTTGCTGAGAGATTCATGTATCTTCCCTTTTTGCTCAGAACATCATCTATCTTTGCTATCATTTCCTCACCAGTGTCAAACTTAAATTGAGCGTTTTCGTAAGTGCATAGATTCTGGCAAGCAATCGGAATACCGAATGCATTTGCCTCGACTAATTTTAAATCCGATTTGGATTTGTTAAAATTATTGTCTTGTAGAGGAGCAACCATCATATTGATATTCAAATTTTTAATTTTTTCACCGTAGTGGTAAAGATTCATCCAGGGATGAAATTCAATTTTACCAGATTGAATAAGACCCCTTAAAGGTAATGGATATGCTCCCAAGAACACCCATTGATATTTGTCACATGTATCGGCTATAGCCTTCACAACGTGCGCAAAATCATCATTTTGCCCAACCCTGTTATCAACATCAAAGTGAGCGCCGGAGCCAGCATATAAAATCCTAGGCTTCCTCTTGTGTGTATCGAAGTTTTGAGAGATTTTCTTCTCATCGTAGAAATGCCCCAGCCAAAATTTTGGTGGAAAATTGGGAATCACCGTCACACATTTGTGTCCAGTTTTTTCAGAATAATATTTTTTCATGAAATCATTTGTAACGGTTATTTCGTCACACAGTAACATGATTTCTTGGCAATTACGTCTAATTGACGGATCAGTAAATGCTGGTTTGTATTTATTGTATTCGGGGATATCTTCCGAAAATACCAGATCATCGATTTCATATATTAATCTGAACCCAATTTCCTTCGATATCTCTTTTAAAAATTTAACAAACTTCAACTGATGCTCGGTAGCTTGCCTCTGTATTCTAACAACCTTGGTGTTAATGTAGTATCTGGGATCAAGATTCATCACAGTTGTACCGTGCACAACAAAACTTTGAAATGCATTTAGTAGATGTTCTGGCCAAATCATTCTCCAGAACCCACAACCACTATAATCAGCATAGTATTGAATAACTCTCGGAACACTATTTTCTGGTGGCGTCATATCATCCTTTTTTGGAGAAACTGTCGGAGCATTTTCGAATCTCATAGAATTCTTCAAAAGGGGTGATGTTAAAAAATTATTTTGACCTTGTATCATATATTATATTAAGTATTTTATGTGTAAATTCAAGACTCAACTTGAATTCTTTTTGTTATTCCCGCACTTTTTTCCAAATAAACTACCTCACCAGTCGCCAGTTTAGAACATTCTTTGCGATGGGATATTATATAAATGCCGTATGAATTCACATCAACAAAGTCATTTAATATCTTAATAACATTTTCCACTCCAGCTGAATCTAAGCTAGTGTCCAAAAGTTCATCATAAAACTGTACATTATAATGAACATTTGTTTGCATCTTTAGCATGTCAGTAAATGCAAACATGACGGCCAGATCTATGGCCTTCCTCTCAGCCCCGCTGTAATTAAAATACATCGTGGGTTTACCCCTTTCGTTTTTAATCTCCTCATCGAAGTACTGATCGAATGTTATAACAGCGTTTGAGTGTAATTCTCTAAGGTAATATAATATTTTAGAATTGAATAAATTTAATATTTTTCTAACCACATAACTCTTAACACCTTCTTCCGATAATACAAATTTAACACTTTCTAATATTTTAAATTGTTTCATCATATTACTCAATTCTTTTTCGTAAGAATTTAATTTTTCAAGCAAATCGTTGGTATTTTTGATCTCTTCTGATTTAAAATTTTCCAAATCCAAAAGCGTTTTTCTCTCGACTAATAATTGATTTGTTACACTTTTTAATTTATCGACATCGTTACTCTTCTGTTGTATCAATAAATTATTTTTGTTTATATTGTTTTTTAAAAGATTGATCGTCTTATCGAACAATTCGATTTCTTTTTTAAATTCATTTATTTTTACTGTAATAGTTTCAACGTTTGTTTCGCAATTACCAATTTCAACTAAAATTTGATGTTTTCTATCACCAATATGTTCAATATCGTGTTCAGTTATATTTCGTAAACAAACGGGGCATTCGTCAGAATCAGTACCAATTTTGGACAGATTACCTCGCAATATTTTTATCTCTGTTGTATTTTTAGCTAATTCTTTAATTTCTTCTTGTAACTGATTATTCTTATCGGATTTTTTATTTTCCAATTTTTTAATCTTATTCAAATAATCAGAATTATCGGATGTTTGATAATTTTCAATTTTTTCACTTAATTCGAATATTTGCTTTTCAAATTTAGATATATTATCATCTACATGTGTTTTACGTCTTTCTCTTTCATCTATGTTTCTTTTACTCTGATCATTTATCAAATCTATGGTTTTATTGAGGTCGTCTTTCTTTTCAATTTTAAATTCAATATCTTTTTTAATTTGAGAATATTCACTTTTCAATGAAGAATTCATTTTTGAAAAGACATCTAAATTGAATATACCTTCGATAAACTTTTTCTTATCAACTTTTTTTTGTCCCATGAATGGTATTGTTGAGTTAATAGAAAGTGATATACAGTTAGAAAATATTTCCGGCGTTAAGCTCAATAGGGAGGTAATATACTCCGTAGTATTGGCCATGCTGTCTCTGCTTACATCGTTACCATTTTCCAATAATAATAATTTAGAAGGTTTTATGCTTCTTTGTATTTCGTATTCAACATCGTCCACAGAAAATGTCAAAGAAACTTCTGCACCACCATTTGTTATATTGTTTGATATGAATTCTTTCTTAAGTTCCCTACTAGTTTCACCAAATAATGAAAAATAAAATGAATCCAATATGCTAGTTTTACCAATAGCATTTTGTCTATCCATCAAATCTCTGTTGATGCCTGTGATTATATTCAATCCTTTTTGAAAATTAATTACGACAGGAGTTTCGCCTATACTAAGGAAGTTTTTGGTTTTTAGTGTCTTAAAAATTACCTTTTTCATATTTGTTTATAGAGATCCACTGTATATTTCGAAACATCTTCCTTGTTTTCAATGTCGAGCATGTTTACAAATTCAGTTATAGCCTTTTCCATATCAATTCCTGATAGATCAAAATCGACTTCATCGGCACTCAATGTGGGAGTAAATGACATCGTGTTGTCAAAAGACAAGGCAACTGGTTTCATCTTTTTAAGGTTGTTCGTATATTTTTCTAAATCAGCAGACTCAATTTCACTATCAACAACGATTTTTACTATATTGTTTTCTATATGGGATTTGAAGTTTTCATATTCCGATAATTTAATTTTTTTATGTTTCGGTGATATTGGATTTTCAAAAAAATTATAGTTTAATGTATTAAAGTCCAAAATATAATAACCCTTAGTGGACTCTATATCACCAAAATCCATCTCAAACGGATTACCGACATAGATAATTTTGGAATTTTTATATTCCCTCTCATCTCTCAGGTGAAAGTGACCGCTGAATACAAGAGGTGATTTTTTAGAAAGATTAGACGGCGACATACCATGTTCACATAGTTTATACGTATTCATCTTGAAAGTCTGAATCTCAAAATGACCAAAGAGAACGTCACAATCGGGTATATCGTCCAGAGCCGTGCCCCAAGGACACATAAATGATTGCTTGCCACATATATTCAACATTTTACCCTTATCAAAAATCTCTAAATTATCATATCCTTTGAAAATCGAAAGAGAATGCACATCCGCTTTATCTTTATAAAAGCTACAGTGATTACCAACAATCATCTTCATATTGAAATCCTTGAACTTATCAATAATGTCAGATGCAACGTGAAGGGTGTTAACGGATATATCCGATCTGGAATGAAAAAAGTCACCCAAAAATAATACATTTTTGATGTTTTTTACTTTCAATTCAGATACAAACCAGTCAGACCAAGAATCTGCTATTTTGTGCCAAGTTTCACTGTTTTGATGAACACCTAGATGCAAATCGGAAAAAATGGCATAGTTATTATCCATGCCAAATTATATCACAATTTTCAATAATTGTCAACGTTATCTATGGGTGTCGGGCGAGTATAAACCCTACTGGAACTCTCGTCACCATTCATCATTAAGTCAAAATTTCGCTCTTTATATTCCTCAATCGCTTCATGGTGGCGTTTTTCTTTTTTAATACGGCATATAAATGCATGATATGCTATAGTAGTGAAATAACCAAAGGGCGAAAAACCTTGATTTAACTTAAATTTCTTATGTAGAACAGCCTGGTACATCTTCACTATAGCGTCACCAACCATGTCAGATGTATATGTATAGTTGATGAAGTTGGGTGCATAAGATAACCCCTGTGCTATTTTTTGTATACAGTCGCCGAGATAATTCGTTATAACGCCATCGTCATAATACTTGATTAAAGCATCTTCAAAATCCCTAGCATTGACATAATGGGGCTTGTCTTCCGCTTTCTTTCTTTTCCTTTTTACCTTTGTCTCATCGTTCGTGCAATTTGATTCTTTGATATTGGATATTTTCTTGGTCATAAAATTCTTGTCTTTTTAATTGATGTTGTATTCCGTAATGGAGTTGATCCGCTATATCGATAATATATAACGTGCTTTTACTTGAATGTAATCTAAGTCCTCTACCAATACTTTGTAAGGTTTTGATTTTAGACTTACCCCCACCACCGAAAATAATGTAATGTAAATTTTTAATGTTGATGCCCGTCGAAAAAACTTTAGATATGGCAATACAGATAACATCTGTATTAACTTCCATTATTTTTCGTATGCTTTCTCTCTCGGATACTTCCATTTCACCACTTATGTAGTATACTTTTTTATTTTCAAGGTTACTTTTTAGTAAATTGTATAGCTTTTCACCGTGCTTAAGATAATCCACAAGTATCAATACGTTATTGTGGCAATTAGATGTTATTTTTTTAATTGTGTTGTTCCTATAATTACTGTTTATGATAAAATCCATTTCATTTCTGTAATTTTCCGTAGCTAGGATGTTTCCAAAATTTCTAAGTGGTTTCGTTTTGTATTCTATTTCTATGATTTGAGATATAGCGGGAACAACGTGCTTATCTTTTCTCAGTTCATAGCTTTTTTTCGTGTAAATAATCGGACCGATTTTACCAATTATCGTCCATTGGTCTATTTTATCTTCTGGTAGTGTGCCAGTAAATCCAAACTTATGATTGGTTGTGCATGTATCAATTATTTTGGTTATTTCGTTGGATTTTTTGATGTGATGGCATTCATCAATAACAAGAACATCAATGTCTTTCAACCATGTAATATCACTATTCTTCGATTGCAAAATAGCAGTTGTGCAAATTATAACATTCGTGGTAATGTTGAACTGATCGTCCCCTGTCCATTTAGATATGGTAAAGGGTACTTGGTATTCGTTAAAATCCGAAAATGTTTGTTCTACCAAACTCCTATTAGGTACAATTAAACAACATTTGAAGTTTTTATTAATGCTATGTACTTTTGAAAGCAATGATGCCATTGTTAGTGTCTTGCCCCCAGCCGTTGCAAGAAGTACAGTCCCTCGACCATACTGGAAACTCTTATCGACGATTTCCTTCTGATAGTCTCTCAGTTTAAAAGAAAGTTGGTACTCATCTAGCGAAAAAAAATCACTCTTCCTCCAATCGTAGAGAGATGGATTATTTTCCTTTAAGAGATTATCATCAACCTTTACCTTTTCTACGGGAAAATTCGTTTCATTTTTAATAAATTTAAGAATTTCACTCAGCATGCATGGGTCAAATCTCCCAGTAGAAGTTATGACGTACTTCCTAGAGGGCATAAACTTGTTTCTGTTAAATTTAGCAGCATCATTCTTAACAGAAAAAAACTCTCTAGCTTCTTCGAAGAAAGAACCAGCGTATACACCTTTCTTTTTTTTAATATCAAAACCGAGTTCTATCATGTTGTCTCTAATTGTACGATTTTGATAATATTGCCGATATCGAAACTCATTGAACTGATTATCTTCTCAACTCTTTCCAGAAATTCTATGATATTTTTACTATTTTCAATTTTCCGGTCTATTTCAATAATCATTTCGTGAGTTTCGGCAGTTGACCTCAAAGTATTTTTAGGTAAAGATACAACGGCTTCTCGTTTCAATAAATCCATCACACTGTTCAGTGCGGTATCTCTCTCCTTTTGTAAGGAATGTAACCCGTTTTTCTCCAAAATAAGCCTAGAAACCCACTTTGCTTTCTTAGCTGGCAAGATAAGAGCAGATTCTTTCAAGTTAATCTCATCAACGATGCAATCGTTTTTTAATTCCTCGATGTATTTACTAAGGCTCATATTATTAATAAATAGTATTATATCACATGATTATAAAAAAGTCAAATATATGATAACTTTTAAAAAATATATAGAAATACTAGAAAAGCAAGAAACAGAACTCGATGTTACTGAGATTCTAATTGGTTCAAAGAGAATAAAAGTCGAAATAGCTGATAATAATAAAAAAAGAGCCAAGGGAATGATGAATAGGAAATCGTTAAAAAATAATCACGGAATGCTTTTCCTGATGCCCAGGGTTAAACGTGCATCTTTTTGGATGAAAAATACAGAAGTCCCACTAAGCATAGCGTTCATAGACCCTTCTTGCAGGATAGTTGAGATATATGACATGGCTCCCAATTCCGACGAACGTACATTGAGCAGATCTTTTAATATAGCATATGCGTTGGAAGTGCCGCTTGGTTGGTTTGAAAAAAATAAAATAAGTATTGGAGATCTTGTGCAAGGTCTGCCAAAAATAATTGAAGAAGATAACACCGCTGGTGATGGGGGCGTTTTCGGTGTGGGTCCATCATTTGGTCATGGTGGTGATTTTGGAAACAGTGATTTCTATGCAACAGGATATTCGGGAATACCATATGTTATGGGAAGTAAGAAACGTAAAGGGGTAGCGTTAAAAAAGAAACGGAAAAATAAAAAGCGATAAATAATATTATGAATTTCGATAATGAATGTGATAAAATTTTAAAAACGCTTAATGAGGATTATACTGTCACATTAAGAGAAATATTGTATTCTAGATACGGTAAAGAACTTGCTGATAAAATGATATCCGACATAAATGCGGCGGGTGAAGATGAGTATTTAAAACAAAAATTCAAACTACCAAGTTACAGTCAACAAAATTTGGACAGGGTAATACCTGTAAAACTAAAACAATTGGCTCAAGGGGTTGGTGGTGCCACGCGAACTACAACCACTGTCCAAAACACACCCATGGGGCAAAAGCGATACGTTGACCGCGAAGTTCATTTAAACACAAATGAACCATACAATATATCGGGTATAGCCGAACTCGAAGGGGGAAAGGCAAGTTATCAACAAGACAGTGGAGCGCCATACGATGTTCTTGGGCACGAATTGACACATACCGCACAAAATTTTGATGACGGTACTTTGAAAAAAAGCAAACTTACGGGGTCTGATTTGCAATATGAAATTGCCCCAGTCGCTGGAGAATTAAAACGATGGTATTTTGGGAGAACTGGGATAGCTTTGGGTCGATTCATGACAGACGATGAATTTAATGCGTTTATGAATTATTGTAAGAAGTACAATGCATTTGATAAATTACCATACGGCTCAGAAATCGACTTTGAAAAATGGCTAAGGAGTTCAGAGGGCAGGGCGGCTTTCAAATTGCTGGTGAAAACAACACCAATGAACTCGAACGAAATGGTCGCCTAAATAAGATCAAATGATAAATGATCAAGACGATTTGGGACATTGGGTAAAGGTAAAAGATATATCAACGTTTGGTGATGAGTCCAAGGAATATTTCGGATTCGTTTATAAAATCACATTACCCAATGGTTATTGGTATATTGGTTCAAAGCAGCTCCAATCAAAAAAGAAGTTAAAACCATTAAAGGGGAACGTGAATGCCAGAAGAAAGGTGGTTGAGAGTGATTGGAAGACATATTCATCATCATCTAATATAATCAACGATTACATCACCAAGAATGGCAAGGAAGGCATTCTGTTCGAAATCTTATATCTGACTAAAGGTGGGAAGTTCGAATTGAAGTACTGTGAGATGAGGGAGCAAGTGTTAAAAAATTGTTTATTCGAAGAAAGTTCCCTTAACGGCATTATAAATGTGAGACTAGGTAAGAAAAAAACATTTAAATTTTAAAATAATTTACTTTTACCACTTGACTTTGGGTGTAGTGGGTATTATAATATTTCTGTGGATGAATTTTAGAAACCATTTTGAATCTAGAATGTGGAAAATAGAATACAGAATAGAGGAAAAAGTAGAAAAAAATGTCATTTAACGTAGTAAATTATAACACACTCTTTTGTAATATCCAAAAAGATTTAGATATATTCTGTTACAAATACAATTTTGAATTTGATAATTTAAAAATTAAAACAAAAAGAGAAATCTTAATTAAATTTTCTTTAGAAAACATTTTAAAGTATCTAGAAAAAACAAATCATAAAAATCCAATCTTTTTTTATGAAAAAGAATTTAATAATAGTTTATTTTTATTTTGTTTTAAAAAATTAGAAAAAATACTATGTTTTCCATTCATTTACTGTGAATGTTTCGATTGCTCTAAAGGAATTGGTAGAGAACTATCAAAAAAAGCAGAGATATTTCATTTAAAAAATCAATACAGTCATAAAAACGTTAAAAAAGAATTAATTAGTGAAAATTATTCTGATTTAATTCAAAAAATAATTGATTTTAAATCCTTGGGATACTATCATCGTCAGGATAGTATCTTTTAATTATAGGTAGAAACACTTTCATGGCTTTCTTTGCATTGTTGGCGTTAATATCACCGAACTCAACAATTTCAGTTTCTTCGTCTGGATCTATGCTTTGGACCATCAACGATTTCGCTATAAGTCTAACGTAAAGAACTTCTCCTAAAGATGAAAGTGGTTCTGTATCAGGTTGTTGTTCTGGAATTTCTGGGATAGGAGTAGGTTGTGCTTGATCTGGTGCAATACCCTCCGGTGGAGCAGGAGGAATGGGTGGTTGTTCCTGTTCTGTAATAATCTCCCTGTAAGTCCTGTTTAATAATGAATGAAATCTGCTCATATTGTTATTTAATCTCCTTAAGAATTTCTAAATTAAAAATAATTCTTCGCAATACACTTTCATTAACTTCTCTACCTTCACCGTTCAACATACTTGTGATTTTTGTAACAAGGTGCATATCATTACCGAAATCAGCACATGGTTGATTAACTTCTCTTTCGTACTCTTCATATTCGAGTACACTAGATACTGAAGAGATGTAATCCGATGCTTTTATAATTTTAGATAACATCCATGCTTCCATTTTGTTCGATTTTTGCATTAGATGCATTAATTTTTTAGCACTATTTAAAATGTTATAAACTTCGGATTTAGCCATTTCTGCATTTGAATTACCAGCATCTCCACAATCCTCACAATTCTCCTCGCGGTTTTCTTCACAATTTCCATCAGGACACTCCTCGCAACCCTCTTCGCATCCACCACCCCCACAGGTAGCACATTGTGCCCTCGATGCATCCATTCTTGATACATTTTGTTGCATTTGTTTCGGTGATATTTGTTTCGGTGATATTTGTGTGGGAATGTCGTATTCAACAACACCCTCTTCATCAGTATTATTCATTGGGACAAAATTTTTGATTAAAACGTCTTGTGATTGTTGCCCATTTGAAATATTCATTTCATTTAATAAAATTTGCTCATACGCTTTAGAAATATCCACGAGACTTGATTTTCGGTTCATATTATTATTTAGTGTTATACTAAATATGTTTATGAACAACTTTGATAATCTTGTTAATGTTATTTTAGAGGGTGCTAGATGCACTGGTCCAACAAAGAAAGCATCTTCTGATAGGAAGGGAAAGAAATACATGCAATGTGTGAAAAATCCTAAAGGTAAGGGATACAAAAGGGTACATTATGGACAGGCCGGTGTGAAGGTAACGGGAAAAAGTGGTAACACCAAGAGAAAGAAGAGCTTCCGCGCACGGCATGGCTGTTCCAAAGCAAAACCAGGGACCGCAAAATTCCTAAGTTGTAAAAATTGGTAAATGTATGAAATTTAATGATTTATACAACTATATTATAGAAAATGCCCTTGGACTTGTTGAGGATATCGACATCGAGGGTATCGGGGTGGTTAAAGCAAAAACGGATACTGGAAATTCCGCATATAATGTTTTACATGGTATCGTTAAGGGGAGAGATCGTGCAAGTGTTACTTTTGAAACAGTGGGTGGTAAAGTTATTACAATGCCATATAGTGACACTGTAAAAATACACATTGGTTCTGGCAACAAAGAAGATAGACCAGTTGTTAATTTCAATGTTACAATAAATGGTCAAAAATACGAGGGCGTTCCATTCTCAATAGGTGATAGAAGTGAAAACGAACATAAGGCATTACTTGGGGAAGAATTCATCAAAAGCAATGGCGGTATAGTGGATATCAATAAAGAAGACTAGTAAAGGATAAATAATTAAGTGAAATTTTTAAGCCTATTGGAACAAGCAGTAAAGTCAGTGAATCTTCAGAGGGTACGCATTAAGGTTGATCCTATGTGGTCTGAGAAGTTAGGTATTATGAATTCACCATATTATGAAGGATATATACTACAAGAATGTCCAGGAAGCAAAATGGACTTCAAGGTTTTCATTGTCAACACTCCATCGGGAATTGATCCTATTCAAACTGTGTCTAGGGTTAATATTGAGCCTATGGATATCGAGACTCCGCAAGAAATTGAAAAAACATCGAAATTTAATAGCTCAAGACTTTCAACGTTTAAAAAACACCTTGTTGAGAAACTCAAGGAATTAGGAAAAGATCTCGACTCAGCTGATGTGCAACAAGCGGTTTTGTCCAACGATATCGCATTCATTGAAACATATCTTAAACAAATGGGGTTGAATGATGAAGATATTTTAAATCTCTATAGAAAAACACTTCAAAAATAATAAATACTAATAATTATGCCACTCAAAAAAGGAAAATCTAAAAAAACTATCTCAAAAAACATTGAAACCGAGATGAAACAATACGAGAAAACTGGTAAGATCGGTACATCCAAACCGAAGACCAAGAAAAAGGCTCAAAAACAAGCTGTTGCGGTTGCATTAAGCAAAGCCAAAAAGTCTGGTGCTAAAATCCCGAAGAAAAAATCAGTTGTGAAAGAGTCTTTTGATAATTATATCAAACACTTGGTCAAAGAGTCTTTCGGTCTCCTTAAAAAAAAGTAGTTGAAGAAAAGTCGGATAGTAAAATCGACAATTCCGAAGTTAGTGATATATCAAGTATTCAAAATCCAACTATAAGTAAGAAAGAACGTATCAAGATCACAAATACCATCAATGGTAGCAAAATGCTTGGTGGTAATTTGAAAGTGGACAGCATAAGCAAGGGTTTACAATAGGTCGGTAACATTTTGGATTCATGTGGATATAATCTTCAAATGGTAACTGGTGATATGATCATGGGTGAAAAAGGCAGCATATTATTAGCATTCACTAGAAAAACCGATAATCCTTACGTTGAGGGTGTTGAAATCGAAAATTCGAGAATTAGTTTTTCTTGGGAAAACTTGGAATTACCGGACAAGGACGGGTTCCAATCCAAAAAGAAATACGAGATTCTTGCATATTTGACTTAGTAGTTGATTATTGTAATTATTGTTCTAAATTAATTTATGGACAATAATAAATTCAAAAAAGACTTAGATAAACTTTTAAAAAAGAATGAAGATTCTCTTTTGGCTGGTTATATTGCAAAGTGTTTGAAAGATTACGAGACCCAAAGTACTGAGCAAGTTAATCCATTTGGTGTTGAAATACAGCCACCAGAGGTAGCCGTTCAACAAGCACCGAAATCAAATGCGGCACCTGTTGGAAATAATCCAACTACAAGCGGGTGGTCAAATCCCTTCGCTGGCACTAGTTGGGGCGCTTGATTATTGATGTAATTATCAGCGAAGAACCTTCTTGGGATCCACTACGCCCTGAGCAGCCACACTAGCGCGCCCAACTTTCCTCTTGTTATATTCGCATATTTCCCTAGCTCTAGGGTCTGCGATTAGATGACAATTTTTATATTCATCTTCATCGTTTTGTTCTGGTGGAATAACTGCATTTCCATGAATGTCGGTATATTCTGAAGGTTTTTCCCCGCCTCCGAGCATTTCAG
>Ga0209770_10001471_pt1 | contig 12183 bp, 8 predicted proteins | sample LauGreSu1BDMLBDD_2_FD_187572 | JGI IMG/M metagenome (GOLD analysis project Ga0209770, IMG submission 187572) | Freshwater lake microbial communities from Lake Michigan, USA - Su13.BD.MLB.DD (SPAdes) (version 2) | ecosystem: Environmental > Aquatic > Freshwater > Lake | place: Lake Michigan, USA...
GGCGGCGTCCAAGGCGGACTCGTGCATGGCGCCACCGACGACGTCGGCTACCGCGCGGTCGAGAACGCCCATTACTACAGCGACCTCAACGCCACCATCCTGCACCTGCTCGGCCTCGATCACACCCGCATGGAGCTCCCTGCACTTGGCCCCGTCTCACGCCTGGTCGAGCGCGGCGGCCCGATCCACGAAATCCTGGCCTGATCACCGAAGGATTCGCAGAGGCCGTCAGAGCCCACTGAAGCAGCAAGTGATCAGGAGGCCGGGGAAGGCTGAACCGGCGGGATGGCTCCGGACTTTTCCTGCTCAAGCTGTTGCCGGGCGAGATCCATGGCGACCGACCGTTCCAAGTTAGCCGATGGAACCCCTCGCGGGGGTGGCTTCACCATTCCAACGACGTTCCGGATGACTTGCACCGGAGTCCAAACGATCCCCCAGGGGATTCCCCACCAACCGAGGCCGAGACTGAAGAGCATCGAGCCCGCCTGTCGTTTGAGGCCACAGCGTCGGCATGAAATCGCCGGATGACTGCTCCAGGTGGTCACAAACAGTGCCGACCAGACCCGGTGAGCGGTGTGCACGTCAACTGGTCCCGCCCCCTCGCACCGCGGGCAAGAGCCTTCGTGCACGGACCGCGTCCGCCTCTGGACGAAGTCGACCGGCAGTTGGGAGGCATACCGCACCAAGACGCCGTTCTGGCGACATTGGTCGTTGCAGAAGCGCAACTCACCGTCGCGGCTCCCACCGAAAAGGATCAAACTATTGCAGAACTTGCAGAGTGTCATGAGTGGTTCGGGTGACTCGGGGTTCGTGGCGATGAAAATCGCTTGGAGTCGGATCGGTCAATCCGTCGTTGTTGATCGTCGTTGTTGATCGTAGTCCACCATTGTCCGTCATTGTCTAGGGATCGGTTTTGCGGATCTCACCGCCCCATCGGTCAGAGCCCATTCACTCCAAAGATGCTTCGGCAAATCGCATCAAAGCTGGAACCATTTCCAGGCTGCGCTGCTCCCTGTCGTCGGGTTGGCTTTCAACTAGACCAACTGGATCAATCGATGTTGTCAGCAGGCTTCCATCTTAAATCGGCTTTCCCGCTGTTGCTCGGGATGGAACTCCTGCTCTTCGCGACGGGGCTCTTGGCCGAATTTGGCTGGGCTTCCACTCTGGGGCCCTCGTTGTTTTATCTCTTCGGAATCACATTCGCGCTGATCCTCCTCGTGTTGCTCATGAGTTCCGACAGGTTCGCTGCACGCATCCTCCGGATCCCCTGATGAATCCCCTTCTGTGGCGTCTTGGTCGAACTCATCGGGGCCTCAATCGAGAACTCATGGAGATGTCCCCGCCCACGGGCACCTGCTAGTCTCGGGTTCGAAACCGCTTCCATGGCCCTCAAAGCAACCATCCACAAGGCTCAGATCCAGCTGTCGGACATGGATCGCAATGTCTACTGCGATCATTCGGTGACCATCGCGCGGCATCCCTCCGAGACCGACGAACGCCTGATGGTCCGCATCTTGGCTTTCGCGCTCAACGCGCCGTCTTCGCCGGACGAGAGCCCGCTGGAACTGGCCAAGGACATGTGGGAGCCCGATGAACCCAGCCTGTGGCAGAAGGACGCCACCGGCCGCGTCATCCACTGGATCGACCTCGGTCAACCGGAAGAGAAGCGATTGCTCCGGACCTCGGCCCGGGTCGACCGACTCTCGGTGTACACCTTCCACTCCAACGCACAGGCCTGGTGGAAGGACCTGGAGAACCGGCTCACCCGCCTGCGCAATCTGACGGTTTGGCACATTCCGGCGAGCCAAAGCCAAAGTCTCGCCGCCTTGGTCGAGCGAACCATGACACTGCAAATCACGGTGCAAGACGGATCGGTCTGGGTCGGCGACGACACCCGGTCGGTGGAGATCACGCTCCAGCGCCTTCGGGGACCGAGCGAAGACTAATCGACGGAGCCCGACCGACGAGGCCGCCGGAAAAGGCAACGCTCAACCTTCGACGCTCCGGAGGATGTTCTGGAACACAGCCCCCCCGGGATCTGCCGACCGACTCCCTGCCCGGCCGCCAACTCCCGCGCCTCCATTCTCTCCGCGCTCACTCGCTCAATCGTGTCGAAGATTTTGAAGTAAACGACTGCAACCCCTGCAGGGGAATGACCTGCCGTTGGACCTCCATCCCGGAGGGACTCGGTAGAACCTTCGCCAAGACTGGCGGCAAACTCTCATCAAACTCCATGGTCAGGATGGCCCGTTGCAGAGGTTCTTCGGTCCAGAGCCACCATCCCGCCTGGACTTCAAACGTCTTCGTCTCCGGAGTGGTGGGACTGAGCGTGACCCGAAGGGTGTTTTTTCCTTCCGGCACGGGAAACCGAGAGAAAACCCACGGTTTCAAGGGCAACTCTCGCACCTCCCGCAAAGTGGCTTTCGAGCCCACGAGTGTGTGGAGGGCCGAGGCCGGAACCGGAATTCCGTTGAGGGTGGCCCGGCATTGAAATTGCAAATCAGAGGGCGAGGGATCTTGGCACAAGACATAGAGGAAGGCCTTCGTTCCTTTCCCGATGCTCACCGTTCCCCTGCCTTCAAGTTGACTCGTGCTGTTCGTGGCGAGAACCGTCTGGAGGCGGCCGGATTCGACAAAACTACGCTGCGCTTCACCCGGGAAAGTCAGGGGCAATCTCATGCTTCCCGCGCTTCCAGTGCTCTTGATCGCCCGACCCGCCCATTCAATCTTGCCGGGCTTGGGCAATCCTGAAACCGGCACCGAGAGTTTCGCCCCTGGGGATCCAAAAGCCTCCCAAGAAATCCTTCTTTCCGAGCGATCCATCTCGCGAACCCTCACCCCGGCGAAGGGGAGGGATAATTTTCCGCTGGCCTCAATTTCGATCAGGATCGTTTGGTAAGGCTGCAATTGCAGTGTGAGCAAATCGCCATGCCGAAGACCTCGATGCAGCGTCTCATAAAACGGGAAGACTACCGTGGCGGCATACGTCCCGTTTCCAGCGTCGCTTGGCTTCCAACCACTGGATTCATCCAACTTCACGTGCACCGTCTGGGGCTGAATGAAGGGATTGCGCAGAGCCAGGATTCCGCGCCCTCCCAGAAAATGAGCATAACCATAGGCCTCCCCGCGGTAGGGATCGCCCAAGATCATCTCCGTTTGAGCGAGTGTCGTAGCGTTGTGCCGGGCCCACTCGATCATGCGCGCCAGGAATGGCCAATCCCGCTCGGGATTCGGGAACTTCGCCGGGTTCATGTAGAAGGTGAGCAGGCGGTTTCCACGGCCGGCGACCATCATGGCGTTGTCATGCCAGCTATCGAAGAAACTGGCGGGATCAATGGCCAGAGTGGGGTCTAGATAAACTCCGAGGGTTTCGATGGCGGCCGGATCGAATCCAGGATTTGCGGCAATTCTTCGACGCAATAGCGCATCGCGGATGGTGGTCGCACCATCGAACCCATTGGGGGAAGGCACCATTGCTGGAGCGGTTCCGTCGTAGGTATCAGCATAAACCGAATCCACAAACCACAGCCACCACGGGCTGAGCCACATCCCACTCGTTGGGTCCAAATACACACCGGGCTTGGCCTTCCGCATGGCGGTGAGCATTTCAATGAAGGCTTCCACATTGGCCTCGCGGGCGTAATCGCCATCCAGATGGTGTGCGTGCAAGGGGGTGTCGCAACTGGCGCAGAAGCCGTCCATTTTAAAAAAACCCACATCATGATTGCCGATCAAATCCGGGACGAGGCGGCTCATGGCGCGGCGATAGCCGGGATCACTTTGACAGAGAAACCAGTCGAACGTCGCATTCCGGGCATACCCCTGCTTTGCGCCCCAGGCCGCATGCTCATACCCGCTGGAGGGTGAGAGCCACAGGCCCAGCTTCGTTCCCATGGGCTGCAACGCAGCCAACAGAGGTTTGAATCCATTGGGAAATCCATTGGTGTTTAGATCCCACAGGCTCTTCTTCGCATCCCAACCGTCATCTAAGGTGAAGCTGTCAAAGGCAACCCGGTGCGGATCGAAGAGGTTTCTTTTGAACTGACCGATCAGGTCCAAACTGTTTGCTTCTGTGGCGGGTGACACGGTGGTCCACGTGTTGTAGTCCACTTGCACAGCGGGCAACGCCGGACGGTGGCGTCCCTGGGCAATATAGGCTCGAAATCTGGAGGCAACCGATCTGGCAGGCGCGACACCAAGAACGGCTATCTTGCTGATGAACTTCGTTGTGATCGTGCGACCCGGTAGATGACTGAGCGTCAGGAATCCAGAGGCGTAGTGATTGTAGCCGGCGGGAAATTCCAGACCCCAAAATGTGTCTTCGAGAAACACCGGCTTTCCAAAACCAGTCTTACGATCGACGCCCCAAACGTTGTTTAACAATTCTTCGGGAGGCCCGGTTTCCTGGTCGAGACACTGGCCCTCCAACCCAATTTTCCAAACCTCGACCTGGCGTAACAGCATCGGCGCAGTGGGGGAAAACTCGAGATGACGGCGCAGGAAGGCATCGTCATCCAACAGTTCATAAACCACCGCAACGTCGCCCGCTCCGCCCCGCAAAAGCAGGCTCAGGCGCTGGCCTCCTGGGATTCCTGTGCGCTGTACTTGATGTACTTTGAAGTCCTTGGATTGCAGCGGTGCCTGTCCTTCCCGACTCAACGAAAAGTCATCGGCGCTCAGCGTGATGATCCGATTCGAGACACGCTGGTGCAAAGTGGTTGCCGCGATTCGGTCACCCGTCTTTTGGAAGCGCAGTTCCAGGTATTGGTTGCCGATCACCGTTTCTGCGTTCTCTCCGCGAGCGATGCCTTCCAAAATCGCGAGCACGAGGAGTAATTGAAGGACTTGTTTCATTCGGGTTGAAAAATGATCTGTTGATAAACTCCTCAGACCGACTGGTAGACGCGCGCAAAAGCTACGGGATTTTCATAGTCGGACAGGGCACTCGATCTCCCTTCTTCACTCTTCATTCTCCGAGATATCCAATCAGCCTCACACTTTTGATCTGGCACCGAGCTGACACCAGAAAGACGAGGCCCATCGGCCAAGGAAAAGATGGCAGCAGCCACTGAACCGCCGACTTAGGGATCACGAATACAGACATGGCGAAGTCCTGGGAAGCGGACAAAGCCTTGGAAAGTTTTCGGCTAACCGGTCAGCGTTGCTCCTCTCACACCCCACCGTCGCGACCGAAGAGGTCCTTTGCCAATTTGATAAAGACTCGCATGCGTTACCTCCGATCATTGTCCGACTTGTGCGGCCGCCTGATCTCCATTGGGGGTACCGGGCTGCTGCTACTCCTGCTGTCAGCTCAGGCCGCGGAGACTCGCAAGCCTTCGGTCTTGATTCCTCTCCGACCCCTCGATTCGGCTTCCGGTTCACGGGTGAGTTTCCAACGCGATATCCGCCCCATACTGCTCGACGCCTGCGTCGAATGCCATTCCACCGAAGAGCACAAGGCTGGCCTCGATGTGTCGACCGTGGATGGGCTGAAACGGGGCGGCAAAAAGGATGGTCCCGGAGTGATCCCGGGGAAACCCGATGAAAGCCCGATGGTGCGCCACATCCGCGGTTTGGCCGACGCGGCTCAAATGCCCAAGGGGGCACCGGCGCTGAACGCGGAGGAACTGCATCTCATCCGACAATGGATCGCCGCAGGGGCTCTCGATGATTCCATGGCCGCTGCCAAAACCATTTCAGCGCCAAACTCCTCCCAACACTCTGCGCTCAAAGCCGGCCGCCTTCTCGATCGTTTGGTCTACGACGCGTTATCACCCCAGGAGCGTTTTGTGCAGACACGCCGGTATCGAGTTTCCTTTCTACCCGATCAAACGTCTCCACCCGGTCCGGGAAATCCCATCGATGCCTTTATTAGTGCGAAATGGCGCGAGGCCAAACTCCCTGAGTCCGAGGTGCCACCCGCCCTCTGCGACGACTCCACCTTCGCACGCCGCGCGTATCTCGACCTCACCGGTCTCATTCCGCCCCTCCAAGAAGCTCAGGCGTTTGTTGCCGATCCAACACCCGACAAGCGAACCCTGCTCATTGAGCGCTTGCTCTCGCGCACCAACGATTACGCCGCGCACTGGACCCCCTTCTGGGAAGATGCGCTCGGAAGCTCCCCCACAGACATCAACGGTGGCATCGGATCCCGAGGCAACCATCGACAGTGGATCCTCGATAGCTTCACGGCCAATAAGCCCTTCGATTTGTTCGTTGCTGAGCTCATCGACCCCACGCTGCCCGGCTACCGGAAGCCCAAAGAATATACGCCCAACGGACGGCATGTCGTCAGCGGCTACATCAAGAATGAGACCCATGAGGAGACGCTTCAAAGTGCTGCCAATGTGAGTCAGGTCTTTCTCGGAACCGGAATGAAGTGTGCAAGCTGCCACAGCCATTTCCTTAACAAGGAGTGGCCACAGGCGCGCTTCATGGCCTTTGCCGGGATGTTCGCTCCTGGAGACCTCGAACTCATCCGCTGCGAAACCCGGACCGGTCAACGCATCCCGGCGAAATTTCCTTTCGAACTCGATGGCATGAGCCTGGAGGTTCCCACCGATCTAACCCATCGCCTCCATCGCGTGGCGCAGATGCTGGTCGATCCGCTCAATCCACGTTTCTCAAAGAGCATTGTGAACCGATTGTTCAAGCGCTACTTGGGCTTGGGATTGATCGAGCCCGCGGACGATTTCCGCAGCGACCTCCCCGCCAGTCATCCCGAATTGCTCGAATGGCTCGCACAGGATCTCGTGCGGCACGACTTCGATCTCCGCCACACCCTCCGATGGATTCTAACGAGCCGCACCTACCAGACCGCGTATCGCCCTGAGCGTGCCGACCGCTTTGATATCTTGAACCCCGGAAACCCCCGCTATTTCCGATCTCCGACGCTGAGGCGTCTCACCGCGGAGCAATGGCTGGACAGCATCCGAATGGCGACCCGAAAGGGGTGGAAAAACGAAGACCGGGCCTATCGCAAGGAAGACTCCACTCCCCTCACCCGCGCCTTGGGAAAACCCGCTGCACGCAGTGAGGTGAGCACCGCTCGGCCCGACGACACCGCGGTCGTGCAATCGCTCGAACTTCTCAATGGACCTGAGCTCCACCGCATGGTGTCTTCGGCTGAGATCATCGAAGGTTTTAGCCAGTCCACAGCGTCGCCTGAAGAGACGGTGCAACGTCTTTACTGGCTCACGCTGAGCCGAATGCCCAGCGCGGCAGAACGCGCCCGGATGACTTCTCATTTGTCCGGCGCGAAAGGGCCAAAGGCTCTCTCGGAAGCGATCGGTGATATTCTCTGGGTGTTGTTCGTTAGCCCCGAGTTTCAATACATCCGATAGTCTCCGCCGCATCGCGTTTTAACCCAACCCCGCTCCCCCAAAACACCGGCCCACCCAGCGCCATGAACACCCGATTGGACCGCCGACAATTCCTTCAAAGAAGCTCCTTCGCTGCCGCCGCTGCCGCCGGGTTTAACCCGTGGACGGCCAGTGCCGCCGAGGCGGAGGTGGCCGCGAAAACCCCGCTCACCCCGAAGGCGGACGCCATGATTTTGATTTGGCTCCCCGGAGGCATGGCGCAAACCGACCTCTGGGATCCGAAGCAGCACACGCCGTTTCGCGCCGGCATGAAGGGCAGTGAATTGCTCGGCACTTGCCCGAAGATCCCCACAGCCGCCGACGGAATTTTCTTGGGAGAGGGATTGGAGTCCATCGCCTCGGTGATGGATCAAGGCACCCTTCTGCGCAGCCTCACCAACGACACCAAATTCGGGGCCATTCATCTCAAGGCGCAACATTACGCCATGACCAGCTACCTGTTTCCGGTGGGGGTTCAGGCTCCGAGTATCGGATCGGTGATTGGTCGCACATTGGGTCGTCGTAATCCCGCGGTGCCGCCCTACATTTACATCGGCCGGGACATCGACACCTCGGATGCCGAGCGCCTCTTTATCAGTGAATACCTGGGGCCGGGATTCTATGGCGTGAACCACGCTCCATTCATGGTGCCCGATCCTTCCAAAGGCATGGCGACCCTCACTGCGGCCGCGGGAATGAAGGTGGATCGTCTTGACCGCCGCCAAGGATTGCTCAAGGAAATCGCCGGGTTATCAGCCCAAGAGCTCCGCGATTCTCCCAAGGCTCAAGAGCACCTCAAGACCTTGGAAGAAGCCCGCGCGATGATGGATTCCCCGGTGAAGGCCGCCTTCGACTTCGCTCAAGAGGAAAAGCCAGAAGTCATCGCTGCGTACCAACCCAAGATTGCCGCCTCCGAGCAGCTCGACCCGGGATATTTCAATGGCAGCCGTTTCGGCAACGGGCTGCTCCTGGCACGACGCTTGGTGGAACGGGGCGCCCGCTTTGTGCAGGTCGAATATCAGTATGGCCCTTTCCAAGGATTCGACATGCACGAGAACGGCCACCGGCGCATGAAGGAAATGAAGCGCCAAATCGATGGCTCCATCGCCCAACTCATCGGCGACCTAAAACAGCGCGGCCTTCTGGAGCGCACACTGGTGTGCATCATGACAGAATTTGGTCGAACCATTGCCAGTGCTCCGTCGGCCGGTTCCGAGACGGAGGGCTTTGCCGAGCGCCATACCGGAGAGGATCTCATTATCGCTAATGAGAAAATGTACGGTTTCCACGGCCACTTCAGCAGTTGCAACTGCATGACCTTCTTTGGTGGCGGATTCAAAAAGGGATACGTCCACGGAAAAACTGCGCAGCACCATCCGATGCTCGCCGTCGAGAACCCAGTCCCACTCATCGACGTGTATGCGACAATTTATAAAGCGCTCGGTATCCGCGCCGACACCAACTACGTCACGGAGGGGCGCCCCTTTTACGTCACCAAAGACGGAAAAGGAAAACCCGTCGACGCCTTGCTCACTTAAGCCTCCACACCAGCAAGGGGGGTCTCAGCAGCAGGTGGCAGCAGAAGGCGAACCTTCCTCACTTCCCAAAAACTTCCACCATCAGCCCTAACGACCCATTGCTCTAATGATTACTTCCTCGTCGCCTCGTGGCTTTTCCAGTAGCTGGGTTTTGATGATGAATTTCCATGCTCGGTTCCTTCTGGCTGGGTGTTTTGTTTTGCTGGCATTGGCCGCCCGCGGCGAGGGCGTCCTCGCATTCTGGGACTTTGCCCGGGGAACCCAAGGTTGGACAACCAACGCCGGAGTGACCCACGACCGCATCACTCGGGAAGGCTGGACGATGACCGTCACTGCTTCCGATCCGAACCTCATCGGGCCACCGGTGGACTTTCCACCCGATCAATGTGTGACAGTCACGATTCGGATGCGATCGAATGCCGATCCGATGGGGCAGATTTATCACGGGACCACTTTTTCAGAGAGCAACAGCCGAGCCTTTGTGATCCGAAACGACGGACTGTGGCACGAGTACCGCATCCCGCTTCCCCCGATGGGAACAGGCGCTCGGCTACGTCTAGATCCTAGTCATCAAGCCGGTTCGGTCGCCGTGGCTTGGGTTCGAGTGGAGGCCCACCGAGATCCCCAGCCAGAGCCGTGGGCGCGTCCGAAAGAATTGCGCGGAAAAAAGAGCATCGGTGGCGGCCAGTTTGGCACCACGGGCGGTGAGAACGCCGTGACTTCGCACTACTTGGCAAAACACCCCGAGTTCGCGGCCTCCTTTCCCTACGATGGGTACGTCGTGCCCGCGATCCTGCCGGCCGAATGGGGAGAACGACTGGGACTGGCTCCTCGCGGATATTTCCTCCACGAACTGCTGTGGAACACCGTGGAACTGCCCTACGAAGCGATCGCTCCCATCGTGGCGGACCTCAACTCGGTGCGCTGGGGAACGCTCACCGACAATTTTCTGAACTGCACACTCGTCGACGGGGCACGCGGTCGCTTCACTCCCGATCTCTCCAACGATCGCGATTGGGCCATCGTGGAGCACAATGCCGCCATGGCGGCACGGCTGTGCCGTGAAGCCCATCTGAAAGGCTTCTGGTTAGATACAGAACAGTACGGCAACTACCGCTGGCGTACGAAGTCGGGGGTCCCGGAGTTTGAGACCCATCGACCAGCCAACCTCAAATTCCCCCTCGGGAAGGACTCTCCCGAAGTGCTGCGCCGCCGGGGAGCCCAATGGATCAAGGCCGTCCAGGCGCAATTGCCGGCCGTAAAAATCATTCTGACCTTCGCCTGGTCTCCCGATGCGATGGGCTACGAACCGCTGCAAGGCAGCATCCCGTTTCTGGACGGTGTGCTCGATGGCATCGAGTCCCCGGGCCAACTCATCCACGGCTACGAAAACACGTTCTACTATGGTCAGGGACCGGGGACGTTCAATGCCGCCAACGACGGCAAGCAAGAAGGCTTCGCCGGGGATCGCGACCGCTATGAGGCGGCACGCGCCTGGATTAAAGAATGGCGTTCGCTGAGCGGCAACCCGCCGAAGTACGATCGGTTTGTGAAAACCGGGATGGCGGCGTGGGTCGAAGATGACCCGTGGAGCCTCTATCCGGGATGGCCGAGTGGAACTAAGTCCTCCTTATGGAGCAATCTGCCGCTGGCATTGGCCTACAGTGACGAATACGTGTGGATGTGGTCGGAGCACACGCACTACGGCCAAACCCCTGCGGCGGGCATCAACCCGTTCTTGGCGGCCATCGGCAACCGGACTTTCAACACCGGCACCGAAGCCGTTGAGACACTCAGCGAGGATTTTTCTAGCGACCCACTGCAACGCGGTTGGCACTTCGACTTCGACATGCTGAGTCTCGGCCGCAAGGCCAACCCGGCGCATGAAGTGCCACTGATGAGCCTCGAGGCGGTCCCCTATGCCTGGTCCAAGGAGTCCCGGGCCGTCAACATCACGGGGAAATGGCCGACGGCGCGGAAGTCGAATTCGGTCGCGGCCTCATCCCAAGCTCCCCAGCGCCGACGCTATGTGCATCCCATCCGGCTTTCGCCCCAAAACACCTCTTTCCAAGCCGCACTGAATTTCCGCATCGAATCCTTCGGCAACACTCCAAATAACCCAATGATACTGGGATTCTTCGCCGCCGATGAGCCGATTGACCGCCACTCGCTGACGCTCCAGATCGCGTCGGCGGACCAGGCGCGATTGGTTTTGGCATCGAACGGTAAGTCGAAGTCTTGGGCTCTAGCCATCCCCGGAGGCATGAAAGCCGGATATCCCTACCGCTTCAGCGTGGAGTATACCGGATTGAACCGACGGCTCCGGGCTTCCCTGAGTGAGTTATCCAGCGAACCGGCGCGGTCAGTCCAGATCCAGCAGAGATTGCCCGCCTCGACAATCCCTTCCCTCTGGGACGAATTGGGAGCGGCCCTTTTGGAGAAAAACACCCAACCTGGCACGAACTCAGAGACGTACCGTTACCGCCTCGAACACGTGAGCCTCCGAAATTAAAATCCCAGTTCAGATTCAGTGGCCCTGCGTCGCCCTAGCCCGCCTAATCCAGCGCACGTGAAGCCCAGTTCTGGTTTATCCATCACCGGCCCCCTCTGAACCTCGTGCCTGTCCCATGAAACTCCCCTCCCATTATTTCCGTTTTTCGGCCCAGACCACCTTGAGACTGTCGCGTATCGCCATCGTGGCTCTCTGGGGAGGGTGCTTCGGTAAATTCTTCCTTCAGACCGACCGGCCCGGACTCCTAGTACTTCTGAGAGTGTGTCTGGTGGTAGGCACAATCCTGTCCATCCTCCTGTTCATGAGTGCCCACAGCTTTGTTGGCAGTGCATTCGATTATCACATCTATGAGCGGGAGCTGACGCTGCGCAATCGGGCCTATTTCGAGACTATCCAGTGCGTTATGATTGGGCTCATCGCACACTTTTTCGGCATCGAAATCGCCGAGCACCAGGGAATCTCTCTGGTGCCCAACGTGTACCAGAACTTCGGCCTGTGCCTCTTCTTTACAACCCTGATCGTTCCCGCCTGGTACCTGGCCTGATGGCAGGCCGCCAACAGCGACGCGTAGAAAAGAGCCTCCTTTGCTCGGGGCTGCCGCGAACGGAACTTCGATCGGAAATTCAGGACCCGAAACTCAAGGAACCCCGGGCTTCTCGGGAGCACCAAACCCCGAAAGAAACCGGTGAGACACTCGAGGCCATGAGGGCCGCCGTCGCAGCAATTTGAAATCGGGAGTCCGAGGAAGTCGGAGTTCTGGATCTGCGAAGAG
>Ga0209770_10001472_pt1 | contig 12175 bp, 9 predicted proteins | sample LauGreSu1BDMLBDD_2_FD_187572 | JGI IMG/M metagenome (GOLD analysis project Ga0209770, IMG submission 187572) | Freshwater lake microbial communities from Lake Michigan, USA - Su13.BD.MLB.DD (SPAdes) (version 2) | ecosystem: Environmental > Aquatic > Freshwater > Lake | place: Lake Michigan, USA...
GCGCGCGCTGCACCCGGCTCCGCGCGCGCTCCTCCTGCGTCGCTCGGCGGGGCTGGCACCCGCCTCCGATGGTCGCGCTGTGTGCCGCCTTCGCGACTCCGCAGGCCGCGCAGCTCGGAACCGCTCGGTCGCTCCGGACGAGCGCAGGGGTTCCTGAAGCCGCCTCAGTCGCTCCGGACGAGCGCCGGGGTTTGTCCACGGGGCGTGGTTCGTGCGTTGGGCGGTTGGATGGTGTTTGCGCGGCGAGTCGGTGGAGGTATGGTTGAGATTCCAGGAGACCTCATCATGCTGACCGGGACGATTCGAGCCGTTCGATGCGCGTGCGCCATGCTCTGTGCGTTGGCCGCCCTTGCCCTGACCGCACCCGGCCACGCGCAGTGTGCTGGCGACATCAATGGTGACGGCAAGGTCGATGGGGGCGACCTCGCATTGGTGCTGTCGAACTGGGGCTTCTGCCCGCCGTCGGTGACCTCGGTCACGCCGCTGCAGGGGAGTGTGCTGGGTGGCACGGTGCTCACGATCAACGGTGCCGGGTTCGGTGGCACGGTCTCGGTGACGGTCGGTGGTGTGCCGTGCACCGGTGTGCAGGTGCTGTCCCCCACGCAAGTGCGCGCGACCACGCCGCCGGGCGCGGTGGGCCAAGCGCCGATCGCCGTGACGGCCGTGGGTGGCACGAGCCTGTCGCCGCAGCCCTTCACGTATGTCGAGCAGCAGATCCAGTCGATCGTGCCGAGCAGCGGGCCGTACATCGGGGGAACCGCAATCACGATCACCGGTCAGTACCTGGCTGGCACGACGAGCGTGACCATCGGCGGCGTGCCCTGCACCAACGTGGTCAACGTGAGCAGCACGCAGATCACGGCGGTCACGCCTGCGGGCTCTGTTGGCGCGGTCGATCTGGTCGTGACTGGCGCTAAGGGTTCAGTGACGGTCGCCGGTGGGTTCACCTACCTGAGCGTCGTGACGCCCTCGTGGGCCACGCTGCTTGAGCCGCTCCCCGACCCCGCGGTTGTGACCGATGCCGCCCTGCGTGCAGCGATCACAGCAACTGGACTCGCTTGGCGCGTGAAGGACACGGCTACGCAGATCGAGTTCGTGCTCATCCCGCCAGGGACCTTTCAGATGGGGTGCAGCGCGTCGCAGCAGTCGCCATGTCAAACGGACGAATCTCCGAACCGAGTCGTGACGCTGACCCGGGCGTACTACATGGGGCGATTCGAGGTTACGCAGGCGCAGTGGACTGACTGGATGGGATCCAATCCGAGCTTCTTCCAGGGGAGTTCATACCCGGATGCGTCGAGTCGTCCGGTTGAGGATGTCTTCTGGACCTCAGTACAAGTGTTTCTTGGTCAAACAGGATTGCGGCTTCCGACGGAGGCAGAGTGGGAGTGGGCGGCGCGCGCCGCAACAGTCACCGCCTATCACGGCCACACACTTAGGCCACTCGGCTTCAATGATGATTCACTGCTCTCAGAGATTGCTTGGTTCGGCTCGACCTCCGGTGGCCAGACGCGTACCGTTGGCGGGAAGTTCGCAAACGGTTTTGGGCTCTACGACATGTCTGGAAATGTCTGCGAGTGGCTGGCTGACTGGTATTCGGGCTCCTATTACGCGGCAGCCGGGAATATCGATCCGCTTGGACCGGTTTCAGGCACCACCCGCGTGATTCGAGGCGGGTGCTTCAGTGATGCTGCCGGACGCTGCCGATCGTCAAGTCGTTACTACCGAGAGCCAGATCTGAGAGCCAAGGACATCGGTTTTCGGGTGGCTCGCAACCCGTAGCGTGGTTGCTAGAGCGGGACCACGAACGGACCTTTCAAGCCTTATCACCGCGTCGGCGGTGGAGCCCAGTTCGCAGGCCATGCCGGCGTGATGCCCGCAGCGGGGATCGCGGACTCGAGTCCACCGGCCCACAGCACCATTTGCACCGCGATGCGGCGCATCTCGGGATCGGCGAAGTCGCCGGGATGACCGAGCGTGGTGAAGGCCAGCCGTCGTGGCACGAGTTGGTCCGGCGCGCACGGGCGCTCGCCGTCGCGGCCGGCCGCGTCGAGTGCCGCGCGATGGGCTGCGTAGCGCGCGCGAGGAGCCGCTTCGGTTGCGGGCTCCGCATGCTCGCGCACCCACAGGATCGGCTGGCGCCGCGGCGCGCTCTCGGGCTGCTCACTGCCGATCGCCTGGCCCCACAGCAGCACCGTGGCATCGGCTGGCAGCGGCTCAACGTGGTAGAGCCAGCTCGGCACGATCTGCCCGCCCTTCACGCCGCGCAGGATGGGGTGATCCTTGGCTGCGCCATCGGGGGGAAGGATTCGCGTGGTGCTCGTGTGGCCGTGGTGGCTGATCCACTGCTGGCCGAAGATCTGCTTCGGAAAGTCGTTGTTCCACCACGTCCGCCGCGAGGCATCGGGCATGGCGAACGCGTGCGTGCTCGTGCGAAAGCCCACGATCGGCATGCCGCTGCGCAGTGCCGACTCGAGCGTGTCGAGCCCGCGCGCATCGGCTTGGCGCCAACGCAGGAAGAGCGCCAGGCAATCGCTTGACCCAAGCGCACGATCGGCGAACGCGGTCGGGCACGATGGATCGGGCACACGCTTGGGGATGTCCCAGTGCACGATCCGCGGATCGAACGGCGTCGCAGCCTGGCGCGAACCGCTTGCCGCACCCGCAGGCTGGGGCGTGGCGGGGGCCGCAAGCGTGGCGGCGGTCACTGCGGCGCGCACGGCATCGGCCAAGAGCGGCATCGTGATCTCGCTGCGGTACTCATCATCACCGCTCACGATGCTGGCGTTGAGGAGCGGTTGGAAACCGTTGGGAAACTCGGCCTCGATCGCCTGGCCCGATGCGCCGTTGCTGCCGGTCTGCGCGCTGGCGAAGACACGCACGCGCTGACCGATCGGCGGAACGATGAAGTGACCCGATGCACCCGTACCGCCGAGCACGCCCATGCTTCGGGTCCACGCGCCGATCGTGATCGGCGTGCCGGGCTTCGCGCCTGAGGCCATGCGATCGAACTGGACTTGCTCGACCTGCACGGTGAGCGCGATGGCCGTGGTGCGCTCGCCCACGAGCGGGATGCCGCTGGTGGATTCCGTGCGCGCGGTGACGACGCCGACCACGCACAGGTCGGACTGCTGCAGCTCGTCCATCGAGAGCGGTGCCTTCTCGGCATGCGTGGCAGATCCGGCGATGGGCAGCAGCAGTGCCGCCGCGAGCAGCGCACACCGTGCCAAGGATGGCCCCATCAGTTCACGCCGGGGTCGTGGAGCACTGGCTGGCGGCATGCCGTGCAGGGTACGGCTGCAGATCGGCGGCTTCCGACAGGGAACCGCCACGAATCCCCTCGCTGTGGGCCGTCAGCCGTGTGGACAACCTGTCCGGGCGTCGCGTCCGGCGCGCTGCGGTCGCAGACTCCCGGCATGGGTTTTCGCCAGGGTTCCATCGCCTATTCCCGCTTCGCCGTCAGTGGTTCCGCGCCGAGCGTGGCCGATGGGGGGCTCTACGAGTCGCTGCATGACCACCGCATCCGACCCGACGGCGCCGGCAACGGCACGGAGAGCGTGAGCGGCTGGATCACCGGCCGGCATGTGTTCGACACCGAGTTCGGCTACGGGTCGTGCGGCTTCGGCATGAGCCTAGCCGTGGCCATGCGCGTGGACACGGCCAAGGTGCCGGCCGACATCCGCCGCGCGTATCGCGCGATGGCCGAGGACGAGGCCCGTGGACCCGCGACGGCCGATGGCGAGCAGCGCCGGCTCTCGCGCAACGAGCGCCTGCAGGCGAAGGAACACGCCGAGCGCCGGTGCATGGATGAGATCTCGGCCGGCATGTGGCGCCGCGTGAAGCAGGTGCCCGTGCTCTGGGACATTCCCGGCGGCACGCTCTTCGCGCCCGCTTCGAGCGATGCGCTCTCGAAGGAACTGCGCTCACTCTGCGAGGCGGCCTTCGAGGTGCGGATCGACCGGCTCGGTGCGGCAGGGCTGGCGGCCAAGCTCCTTGATGCCGAAGGCCGCGGCGGCGAGCTCGAGGACATCCGGCCTGATGCCTTCACGGCGCGGCCGAGCGGGCAGGCGCGTGACGACGGCGAGGGCGAGAAGCCCATGGGCGATGGCCGCCCCGAGGTGCCGTGGTGCGCGCATGAGCCGTTGGATTTCCTTGGCAATCTCTTCCTGCTCTGGCTGTGGTGGCGCTCGAGCGAGCACCGCGGCGAGATCGAGACCCCGGGCGAAACCGTGCACGTGATGATCGACCGCGTGCTCGACATGACCTGCGCGTGGGGGGTCGGCGGCAGCCAGAACCTGCGCGGCGATGGACCCGCATCAAGCGCCGAGGCGCGCAAGGCGCTGCAGGCGGGCAAGTGGCCGCGCCGCTGCGGGCTGGTCGTCGTCGCGAGCGGACAGCAGTGGATGCTCTCGCTGCAAGGCGAGTCGCTGGCCGTCAGCGGGCTCGTGATCCCACAGCCCGAGGAGCCGGATGAACACGAACGCGCTGCGATCGAGCGCCGCGTGGACAGCATGCTGACCTTCGACCGCACGCTGGTGGCGATGTACCGCGCGTTCCTGGACGAGCGGCTTGGCCGCCGCTGGTCCGCCACGAGCAACGCCATGCGTGAGTGGATCGCACGAGCAGGTGCTGCACCGCGCGCGGCCGCGATGGCTGGTGCAGCAGGGGCGTAACGACCCCGTCACTTCACCGGCGCGCCGTCTGGGCCCAGGATCGTGTCGCGCTCGCCTTGGGCATCCTTCAGGGCCTCGGCTTCCATGGCCGCCGCCTGCTGCTCATCAGCCGGCAATGTCGTGAAGGCCTCGATCACGCCGTTGAAGACGCCCAAGAGCGCCCAGCCCGCGATGATCCCAGCGCAGACGGCTTCCTTGCCATCGACCCAGAGCTTGTGGCCGAATGAACCGATGCGCTCGTGGTAGCGGCCTTCCATGAAGGTGAAGAACGCCGAGCCGATCCACATCATGATCGTGTACTCGGGCGGCAGCACGATGCCCAGGCCGATGCCCACGCCGCTGAGCGGGAACTTGTTCTTGGTCGCGATGCGCGTGACTTCGATCACGAGGGCGGCGATCGCGCCCCACAGCATGCCCCACGCCGCGCTCACGGGCATGACGCCCCAGAGCTTATCGATGCCTTGCACGCGCTGGACCGTCTCGCCCTCGCTGGCCATGCCGCGGATGACTTCGGCGATCGCTGACCACTGCACGGCGCCGATCATCGCGAACTTCTCGGTGGCGGCTTCGCGCAGCGTCTGGCCGCTCTCGGGGTTCCACTTGCTCAGGAAGAGGATGAAGAAGAGCGGCGTGCTCGCCAGCGCGCCGGCGACGATGCCGATGATGTGGCCCCAGGCCTGCTGGCGGGGCTTCGCGCCGAGCATGTAGCCGGGCTTGATGTCCATGAGCAGGTTGCTGGCGTTGCTCGCGACCTCGGTCGTCATGCCGGCGGTGATCAGGTTCGTGCCGGCGTGCGTGGGGTTCGCGGCGCCGAAGGTGAACTGCGTGATCTTCGAGAGCGAGCCCGTGGGCGTGATGCTCGTGAGTGCGGTGGCGTTGGCCGCGATCAGCGTGAGGATGATGATGAGCGGGATCGAGAGGAGGCCCAGCCACGGATCGACATCGAACCACGCCCAGTTCATCCACACGGTGATGCCGACCATGACCGGCACGCCGACGAGCGTGATCCACAGTGGGAACTCGACCTCGCGCAGGCAGTCGTTGCCGGCAGCGCGCTTGGAGAACATGCCGGTGAACGCGCTGATGAGCATCTTCGGCTTGGCGAAGAGCCCGACCATGCTGGCGGTGACCATCATGGAGACGCCCAGCCAGAGCGTCCAGTTGTTCATGATGTGGCGCTCGTCGTAGATCGCCTTCGACGGGTCGAACGCACCGGCGGCATCGACGATCGCCTTGTAGTTCTTGGGGTTGATCTCGCCTGCGCCGATCATCACGGGGGCGAGCACACCAAAGCCCAGCGCCATGCCGACCATCAGGCTGTTGGTCAGGCGCATGCCCATCAGGCCGCCCGCGCCGAACATCGTGAGTTCAAGCCCAAGCCGCAGGCCCAGCTGCTCGGCGGGGATCCCGCCCAGCCGCGGCATGATGTCGCTGCCGCGCGCGGCCATCCATGCGAAGAAGGTCGTGGTGAGGTGCTCGGGCAGGTGCCAGACCTCGCCCATGTGGCGGGCGATGCCGGACTTGATCTGCAGCAGGCCCATGATGCCCGTGGCAACCATGGAGTGGATCAGGGCTGCGAGGCCCGCGGCGATCGCGAGGGCCTTGGCCTTGAACATGCCGGCGCGCGTGCCCTCGCTGTCGGCGGCGCTCGCCGGCCGGGCCACGGGCATGCCATCGACCATGTTCTTCGTGCCGCCGGCGGGCGCATCGGGATAGAGCGAGTCCATCACGACCGCTGCGGCGCGGCCTTCGGGGAAGGGCTGCTGCTCATCGTTGATGAAGCGCCGCTTCATGGGGAACGCGACGAGCACGCCGAGGATGCTCGCCAGGATGTTCCAGACCATCATCTGGAAGGCGGGCATGGCCTTGTTCTCGATGAACATGTAGGCCATCAGCGCGCTGATGAGCGGGCCGGTCATGTAGCCGGCCGCCGTCGCGATCGACTGCACGGCGTTGTTCTCGAGGATCGTCAGGTCCTTGAAGCCGATGCGCGCGAAGGTGCGGAAGATCACGAAGCTCAGGATGACGCTCGTCACGCCCACGCCGAGGGTCCAGCCGGTCTTTGCACCGACATAGAGGTTGGTCGCGCTCAGCACGCCACCGAGCAGGAAACCCGTCAGGGCCGCCCGCAGCGTGAGCTGCGGCATGTTGCCGCGGAAGACGTTCTCCAGCCACCAGCGGTCCTTCTCCTCGCGGGACATCGTGCGGACCTGCTCGTCGTTCAGCTGGGGAAGCGCCATGCGTCGTGTCTCCGGGATGGGTCGCGCCGCCGTTGGCGCGGCACGGGTTGGCCGTGCGGGGGCGCAGTCTAGGGTCGGGCAGCCTGTCGCGTGGCCGCGATGAACGCCTCGATCAGGTGGATGTCCTTCACGCCGCGCTCGCGCTCGACGCCGCTGGAGACATCGACGCACCATGGTCGCACGGTGCGGATCGCGCCGCCCACGGTGGCGGGGGTGAGTCCGCCCGCGAGCACCAAGTGCGGTGCGATGAGACCGCGCATCAGCGCGAGCGCTTCGTGGTCAAAGCTGATGCCGCTGCCTGCCTTGGGGCCGTCGACGACGATCGCCTCGGGTTCGGTGGCACCCGACCACAGGCGCACGCGCTCCTCGTCCCAGGGAATCGCCTTCCAGGTCCGCATGCCGCGGTCGGTGAGCGACCGCACCTCATCGAGTCGCTCGCTGCCGTGCAGCTGCACGATGCCGGGCCACCAACCGAGCGCTGGGTGACGCGGCTGGTCCACGAAGAGCGCCACCGGCGTGCACTCGGGCGCTCCCGATTCGAGCGCAGCGACGATCGACCGCGCCACGGCCTCGTCGACGGTTCGCGGGCTCGCCGCCGCAAAGATCACGCCCACGAAGTCGGCGCCCGCGCGCGCGGCGGCCAGCGCCGTGGCGGCATCGCGGACCCCGCAGATCTTGACCCGGCAACCCTTCACGCGCCGAGTTCCCGTTCGAGCTGCGCCAGCACCTCGGCTGCTGGTACCGAGAGCGGGTTCGCGCGCAGCAGGGCGATCGTGGCGCGCGCACGGTCAAGGTCGCGCAGGTAACGCACGCAGATCGTGGCAAGCATGAGCTGCACGGCCTCGCGCTGTGCAGACTTGGGGTGCACGCGCAGCAGGTTGGCGTAGGCATCAGCGGCCAGGCTGTGCTGGCCGTGTTCGTGGAGGCCGTTCGCCAGCTGCAGCTGCGCAGGTTCGGCCAGTGACCAGTGCGGTGTGAGCGTGGTGAGCGCGCGCACGCCCTCGACCACCTTGGTCCAGTCGCCAGCGCGCATCGCGGCACTCAACGCAGCCCGCGCATGCGGGATGCGGTCGTCGGTGGGCTTGGCGGTGGCGGCGAATCGCTGGGCCGTGTCGCGACTGGCACTCTCGAACGCTCCGCCGGGCCGATCGGCAAGGGCAGCACGCATCTCGGCGCGACGCTTCCACTGCCTGATGATGAAGAAGAGGTCGAAGTCATCGCGCGGCAGGACCTTCAGCCAGAGCATGATGAACGCCGAGAGCCCGCCGAGCGCGAAACCGAGCAGATGGGCCTCGTAGGCCACGCCGTCGCCGCGCCCGCGCGTGAAGCCGATGAAGTCGAGTGCCGCGAAGATCGCCACGAACCACAGGGCAGGAACCCGCCAGAAACCCCAGAACAGCAAGAGCACCCGGGCACGCGGGTAGAAGACGGCGAACGCCGCAGCACATGCGCAGACCGTGCCGCTCGCGCCGACCAGCATGCCGAACGGCCCCGAGACCATGGGGTAGAGCGCGCCGACCGCGGTGCCCAACGCCAGATAGACCGTGGCGAAGAGCAGGGAACCGAATCGGCGCTCCAGGGCCGAGCCGAAGGCCCAGAAGAAGATCGCATTGCCCAGAAGATGCCAGATACTGCCGCGATCATGCACGAACTGGTAGGTGGCGTACTGCCACCAGTGCGGGTCGAACCCGGACAGGGCCAGGGATCGATAAATCCCATCCGCCCAGGGCGACCGGATGCAGGCGATCCAGACGAACGTGTTGATGGCCAGGATCCCGACGGTGACGCGCGGGACGACGGCAGAGGGGCGGTCAGTGCCGAGCGGAATCATGGGGATGGGCCCGCATGCGGAGTGATTCGGGACCCGGGCGCACTATAGTCCGGGACTCGCATCAACGAACCGCATTGGGAGACTGAACCATGGCCACCGCCACCGCACCGACCTTCGACAAGGGCCTCGCCAACACCGTCGCCGCCGAGACGCAGATGTCGTTCATCGACGGTGGCAAGGGCGTGCTTGAGTACGTCGGCATCGACATCGACTCGCTGGCGCGCAACAGCACCTTCGAGGAGACGGTTTATCTGCTGTGGAACCTCAAGCTGCCGACCAAGGCCGAGCTCGATGCCTTCTGCCGCGAGCTGCGCGCCGAGTACATGCTGCCGGCCGAGATGGACGCGCTGATCCGCCAGTTCCCGCGCTCCACGCCGCCGATGCACGCGCTGCGCACGATGATCAGCTCGCTGGCGATGTTCGACCGCGAAGCCGACGTCAACACCCCCGAAGCCAACCGCCGCAAGGCGCTGCGCATCGTGGCCAAGACCCCGGCGCTCATCGCGCGCTTCGATCGCCACCGCAAGGGCAAGCCCTTCGTCGATCCCCAGCCTGACCTGACCATCGCGCAGAACTTCCTGCTCATGCTCAACGGCGAGCTGCCGACCGATGCCATGGCCAAGGCGCTCGATGTCTGCCTGATCCTGCACGCCGACCACGGCCTGAACGCCAGCACCTTCGCGGCGCGCGTCACGATCGCCACGCTGAGCGACATGTACAGCGCGATCACGACGGCCGTCGGCACGCTCAAGGGTCCGCTCCACGGCGGCGCCAACGAGGAAGTGATGCACATGCTCAACGAGATCGGCACGATCGACAAGGTCGATGCCTACATGGCGGGCAAGCTTGAGCGCAAGGAGCTCATCATGGGCTTCGGGCACCGCGTCTACAAGGCGTACGACCCGCGCGCGACCTACCTGAAGACCTTCGCCAAGCAGGTCGCGGCCGACACCGGCAATCTCAACCTGTACGAGATGAGCCGTCGCATCGAGGAGATCATGGACAAGGCCGTGGCGGCGAAGGGGATCTTCCCCAACGTCGACTTCTACAGCGCCACGACCTACTACTCGCTCGGCCTGGACCTCGATCTCTTCACCTGCATGTTCGCGCTGAGCCGCAACAGCGGCTGGTGCGGCCACTGCATCGAGCAGCTCAAGGGCAACCGCCTGATCCGTCCGATGGCCGACTACATCGGGCCCCACGGCGTGCCGTACGTGCCGATGGCCGATCGCCGCTGAGAGGGGAGCGGTGTTGCCGACCGTTGCTTTGGCCACTATCTGCGATGAGTTACGAGCCTCGGATCGTGGCTGGGATTCTCACAATTCAGACACACTCGCTGGGCTGATTGGCGTCGGGTGTGACATCGAGGCGGGCTAGAGATTCTTAACGGGTCGTTCGGCGCGACTCGTCTTCTGAACACTCGCTGAGTAGCGCCGGTAGAGGCTTAATCTCAAGCTGAAGCTGCTCGGGGATCGCGCTCTTTGCGTCGAGGGTTCCTCGGAGTCCGCCATCAATCATGGTCGGCATCACTCGTGAGAGCTCCGCTGAATCTCCATCCGACAGTACGCGGATTTCCCAGACTCGTCGAGACTCACTGGAGACGATGCGAGTTCGCGACATCTTTAGCAAAAACGCCCGTTGATATCGCACGGAGGAGACTTGAACGCTGCCAGTTTGGCCATATCTCGGAACCCCACCAGCCGGGTCGCCTGGTGACGTGCTCGATGAACTGCCGGGGGCGCTCGGCTGAATCTGTCCATAGGTTGGCTCAATTGTGGTTTGAGTAAGACCACCGTCGATTATGAAATCAACCTCGAGTAGGTAGTCGGCGCGCTTTGCATCCGAAACATGTTTCAAGCCTTGCCGTTCAAGAAGGCACTCCACCAAGTCGCAGTAAGAGCGCCACTCAAGTGAGTCGGCCTGGCCGGGTCTCGGGCTGAAAGCAAAAGTTCCCTCTGTTGGTGGTGATCCGAAATTTACCACTGATACAAACATTGATGGCGGCGCGCATCCAATAGAAAAGAGCACGATGAGCAGCATTCTGGGATCAAAGAGTTTTCTTAGCGCCATTTTGTCATCCTATCCATCGGTGGTGATCGGGATCGATTGTGTGGAGTAGCTTTAGGAAGGGCTCTGGTTTGTTCCTGGCTACGTGATTCGCCTCAGAAACGTGCTTGCACTCGGGACCATTCCAGCCGCGCGCCGACGGGCTCAGTCAGCCCCGCAGGCTCGGCACGAACTCGAGCCGGCCGCCGCTGATCTCCATCGCCACGCCTTCCTGCATCACGCGGATGTCGGTCATCGATGGGTCGAAGGTGTCGGTCAGGTGCATGAGCACCATCTTGCGGCGAATGTCGTCCGGCAGTGCATTGAGCTCCGCGAGCGGCGTGTGGTAGGGCGGCGGTGTGGTCTCGTGCGCGAATGCGTCGCACTCGGCGAGCCAGTCGATGAGCGACCGGTCGAACCCCGTGTCGCTCGACCAGCCGAAGCTCGCGCCCTTGACGCGGAAGCGGAACGCCCACGTCGGGATCATGTGCGTGGTGCGCCGCCACTCGATCGTGACGCCGGCGACGATGCGCTGGCCCGATTCGGGCAGCGGGCAGATGTCGAGGTAGTCGCTGATGCCGCCACGGCCATCCTGGTCCATGGCGGGTGCGAGCTTGGGCCAGAGCCGATCGGCGACCTCCTTGCCGCAGTGGACCCGCGGTAGGGGCGTGCCGTGCTGCTGGCGCTGAAGCCAGTGCAGGAATCCGAGCGCCTCGAGACCGTTGCTGTGGTCGCCGTGCAGGTGGGTGAGGATGACCTCGCTCAGGTCTTCCGCGCGCACGCTCCATCCGCTGCGTTCGGTCGCCTCCCGGATCACCTTGCGGATCGGGTCGGGGCAATCCAGCAGGATGTGCCCGCCCGGCCCCTGGATCACGCAGGAGGTGCCGTAGTACCGGCTCGAGAAGGCGCTGCCCACGCCGAGCGGCAGGATCCGGAGGCTCATAAGCGGAAGAGTAGACAAAAGCGGAAGTGGGTGGTCCGATTGCCCGATCCTTGTGGACGGATCGCTCGATGACCGCCCGAATCACCATGCTCGCGCCTGCTTCACTGAGTGCCGTCGTCGCCACGGCGGCATACGCGCAATTGCCACCTGCGGCACGCCCCGAGCCAACGCAGGCGCTCGTCGAGCTGTTCAACCAGCAGGACGCGATCCAGCGCCAGGAGTTCCTGGCCGGTACGCCGATCTCCGAGCGCGTGCTGCTGGACGTGGGTGGCTCGTTCCGGTTCGGCTTCAACTACATCGACGACACCTTCGGCAACACGTCGCAGCTCCAGCAGTACGACTCGCGCTGGTACGCGCGCGCCGAGCTCGATGGCGTGCATCGGTTCTATGGCCGCATCCGGCTCTGGTACAACGAATGGGACTCGAACAACGTGCCCGCGCC
>Ga0209770_10001473_pt1 | contig 12171 bp, 9 predicted proteins | sample LauGreSu1BDMLBDD_2_FD_187572 | JGI IMG/M metagenome (GOLD analysis project Ga0209770, IMG submission 187572) | Freshwater lake microbial communities from Lake Michigan, USA - Su13.BD.MLB.DD (SPAdes) (version 2) | ecosystem: Environmental > Aquatic > Freshwater > Lake | place: Lake Michigan, USA...
TTCGCATTCAACGTGAAGCAGCCGCCCGCAATCACGCTCGCCTTCTTGGGCGAGGCGCTGGCCGAGTGCTGCCCGCCGCAGCAGGCCGCGGCCGTCATGCAGCACATTCGCGCCAAACGCGACGCCGCCGCAAAACTGGTGCCCGAAATCCGACGCACCTACGCCGCTGCATCATTGTAACTAAATTATATTAAAGGATGAATTTTATACAACGCATGACACTACTATGAGATGGGTTTACATTTTGCAATGTGAGGATAACCATTATTATGTTGGGCACACAAAAAGATTGTATAGAAGATTTTGGGAACACCAATCTGAAAATGGAAAAACATTGAACACATCAGTTTATGCCCCAGAAAAAATAGTTGCCATTTACAAAACAACTGTTATTTCCAATTTTATTCACTACAATGAAAAAATCAATGAGTATTTAAATGATAAAACGGTTGAGTGGAAGTCTGCGTCTGCGTTGAAAACATTGAGATGCTGGAATAGAAATTGCGATGAAGACACCACCTGGCATGATGAAGAATGCAATGCAATGGCCGAAAATGGAATCGCAGAATGTTTAATGATTCATCAAAAAGACAACTGGAAAAATATAAGAGGTGGCAAATATGTGAGATTTGACATTAATTACAAATATCCAACAAATGTTGTTATGAAAGATTTGCCTTTGTGCGAATGTGGATTACCATGCGATGTTAGAAAAAATGATGATGATAATTATTTATTTTTTAGGTGTGCCAAAAAAAATATGTGGGATGAATTTAAAGAATTATTTAACATTGATGATGAACCATGTGGGTTTTACATGGAATATAAAAAAGACCAAGAAATTAGACTGAGTCATGAACGTAGACTTAAAAAAACAAAAGAATTAATGAAAAACTCATTTTGGTTGAGAAATGTTCCGATTTGCAATTATGATGCTGATGCATGTGAAAACGAGGATGAATGCAGTGAATGTTGTCGGGTACACAATTTAATCACGTGGAGTGATAATAAAATAAGATTGTGTTACGACTGTTTTGTTGAGCGCAACGATGAATTGTCAAAGAAATATGGGTTAACTGGAAGGTGTTTAATCCAAATAGAATAGCAATACAATGTATATAGCAATCATTATGACGCTGTTGCACTCGTCGCTCCTCTTTTCCATCGTGGTGCAAGTCGTCACCGGCGTCATTGAGCTGCTGGCGCTGTTTGTCAAAACCGCGCCCGGCATGGCGCTCATCAAGCAGCTCCTGGGCCTGGAGCTTGCGGTGCAGGCCGTGGAAGGCGCGTTTTACGCCTGGCTGTACTACAACATTGATCGCGTGAAAAACATCACGCCCAAGCGCTACGCCGACTGGGCGCTCACCACGCCCACCATGCTCGTCACGCTGGTTGCCTACATCATCTACCTGAATGCAACTCAGGTTTCGCAACCGCTTTCCCTGCTCCAAATTTTGAGAGAAAATGCGGCCCCCATTGCGCAGATTGTGGGGCTAAACTGGCTCATGCTTTTATTCGGATATTTAGGCGAGATTGGCGTCATACCGCTACTCACAGGCGTTGCCCTCGGCTTCGTGCCCTTCATCGCCTATTTCTACATCATATACGAGAGATTCATTGCAAATGATGCGAATATGGTTATAAACAGCACATCCATGAAAATTTACGCGTACTTTCTGGTGTTCTGGTCGCTGTACGGCATTGTCGCCGTGCTGCCTTACGCCCTGAAAAACACGATTTACAACGTGCTGGACCTGTTTTCTAAGAATTTCTTTGGCATATTTCTCTCGTATTTGATTATTACAAATGTGAATTAGGAGTGCAATGATGCGATCGCCTGTTTGCACACCGGGCATTCGCGCGGCTTCATCAGCTTGCTGTAGCACTCGCTGCACACAATGGTATGAGCGCACGGGCTAAACGTCAGGTTCTTCGCGTTTTCATAGCACATGATGCACTGGTCATCCTCCACGTTCGTCTTTATTGTGCTAATTGAAGGCGGCAGCTCTAATACAGAGGATGCAGTGTAGTAAGGCATTGGCTGAGATGCAACCGCAAGTACTATTTCGGGTATGGTTGGCGATGCATACGGCGCATTTGACTGCTGAAATTGTGGTGCTTGTGCCGGTGATTGTGTAACAATCATGCCCGGGTCCATGGTGATGCGGTTGTAAAACCCGCGAAACCCGGAGCGCGCGCCCTCGTGGTCGCAAATTCGCACCCGCGTGCCGCGCGCGTCATTTCTCTCATAATACACACTCCCGTTCTCATTCCGAGAGATGGAGAAGATGATGTTGGGCGGCAGTCCGTCTATGTCAATGTCGGTCACGTTTCGGTTAGAAGATCCTCGCTGGAAAAACAGGTGCGACGAGTACTTGGACGCGTAAAACTTGCGCTCGGGGCGCGCCACATCGTAAATGAAGTCGCGAAAGGCCCACACCTGGTAGTTGCGCGCGGGGTACCAGTCAACCGGGTCCGCATCCTGCAGGAACACTTTCACGTCGGCGCAGTCCATAATGGCGTGCACGTCCCCCGTGTCCGAGCACTGGATGCGGGTCGGCATGTAGCAGTTGTTGTCCTCACGGTACACGAGGAACCGGTTTTCGTAATTGGAGGGGGCCTCGGGGCTATACGTGGGTTTGGCCTTGTAATGCAGATACGCGGCCACCCAGTCCGGCGGAGCCGGCACCCACTGGGCCGATCCGGGTCGTTGAACGCGAATGTCGTGATGCATGCTTTCTTGGTATGTCATACTCCGCCCCATGTTTTTATGTTGATATAATGTATATTCATCATCATTTATTGTGTGGCATTTTATTGGGTGGCATGAGTTTTTCTCCTCCTCCTCCTCCTTTTCCACGGGTTTCTCCTATTCCTTTTGAATTCACGGGAAAACCACTTTCAGAATACAGTGTACAAATTTACAATATCATTTCAGATTTGAAGACAAATTTGACACCACGCGAGTTGTATACAGAACTAAATCAATTGCGCATACCATTAATGATTGATGTCAACGATTTAGGTCATGCGTATTACGGGTACTATTGGAAACAAGGTTCCGTGGCCAGCCAGGCACAACCAAGTGTAAAGAACCAGATCATTGCCAGGATTCAGGCGGCCAATAAGGCAAATAAAATTAAGGAACCATTCCAAGTGCCAAACGCAACGGCGCCCGGGGATGAGCATCACGACCGTGTGTGCAATGTAAATTATGCCCCCAACAATTACTTAATGAGCCCTGATGTTTTTGCAGAAGCATTACGAACAATCAGTCCTAGAGAAATAACGAGTTCGTATTATCATCATCATTCAATTTGTCATGGTGATTTTATTATGTTTTTGAACCATATGAACAAAACCCTCAAAACATATTTTGAAACACCTGCTTATGCCGTCGGCCCCGAAATGAATCAGTTATTGAATGGAATTATAAAGTGCATATGTTTGCGGGTTTTGTCCAGAAGTGCATATCACTATACATATAGGGCAACAGACGAACTTAATGATAATGCAATGAAACATTTGCTTGCATTTTACAGAATGACAAATTTGATTCATGAATGGAATAAAAATAGTTTTGATCAACATGTGAAAATTATCCACAAATATGATGTATTTAAAGGGTTCATTACCGAATTGTTGAATTTGCCGTTTTGGAAACTACCGTTTTTATCAACTCATTACTTTACATTTCGTGAAGTCACTAACGATCTTGAACTGGTTTTAGTTGATAATTTGTACGGAGAACTTGCTTATTTTACATGTGCAAGGTTTCCACATTGCATCACTGAGTTGAAACGTGACATTTCATCGCAGGACATTTTACACAGCATGGAATTGCAGACTGGTCTATTTCCCCGTAACCCTGAAGCGATTGTTACTGCTGGATTGATCCTTCTCCAGTTTCTTGTAAATCGCATTACGCAGGACAATGCACTGTCGCGGAACACAATCGCTGATTATAATGTTGCGCGTAGTGTGCTTAAATTGACTCATGACTACTTGTACTTGTCACATGCTACGCATCAACATGAATACGAATTATTCAATAAACTTGTAGGTATTGTTATGGTTGATATGACTCGTCAGTTTACATACTCAGAAACAGCTCCTCCTCCTCCTCCTCGTATGGATTCCTCCCCATTTCAAGCGTTGCACATTTCTCATCGCATGTTTCGTGCCGATCACAATGCTCCTCTTCATCGCGCATCCCTTTATCACGGGTCTCGTGATGGGGATGTGTCTCTTAAACGAAAACGCCAACGCAGTGGAGGTGCCAAGTCAAACAAATCCGCCAAACGGTCCATCCGAAAATCCAAAACCAAAAGAATACAAAATATAAAACAAACCCGCAAATAAAAACATAAAAATATATAGGACTGTGTATTATAATGCACGCGCACGCATTATAATAACATTATAATATACCACACGCAACAATCACAATGACCGACTTTAAGCACCTAGTTTCGCCGTTTACATTGGTACCCTATGCATTGGGTCCCGGCAAAATACAACTCAAGCAAATGCCAAGACCGGCGCCCCCGTGCAACTGCGACTCCGACGAAGAAAATGACTTCGGCATGGCGCCCGAATGCGCGTTTGTTTGCAATGCAATCAATGCATTTACATCATCATCATCTTCTCCCTCTCCCAATAAAGGGAAACACAAAAGCAAAAAACGAGGCATCCGGCATGCGAATGCGAACCCGAGGACCAAACGCGCAAGGAAATGATGCATTGCGGAGTGTGCGGATTTGGTTAAGCGCTCCACACGTCGTTGTTGAACGGCGACACCAGGATGTCGCTGAGCTTCGTCTGCCAGTACGCCACCCGCTGCTGCTTCTCCATGTCCTTCAGCGTCTTGGGGTAAATGGCGGCGGTCTTCATCACGTCCGCCTCTGCAGCCGTGATCTTCGGCTTGAACCCGTAGCAGTTGATGCCGAACCGCACGTCGGGATTGGCAATGAAGCCGCCGTTGACGCCCGGACGGCCGCAATCGTGCTCGTGCCCCTTAATGTTCTGCAACTTGGCCCACGTCTTTTTCTGCGTGGGAAAGAGCGCCATCTGGTTCTCCGACCAGCCGTAGCTGCACCACTCGCCGCCGTTGCTGTACGCCTTTTCCACTTCGTCGTACGACGCCAGCCGCGCGTCAAACGCCTTGCACACGTCCTTCGCGTCCTCGTACGTGTACTCGTTACCCGGCACGTGGAACACTTGCTTGAAATACTTCAGCTGGGGGACGGTGGTCTCGGACTCGTCGCCCTCCGGATGCTGCACCGTGATGTCTATTTTCGGTTGGTCGCTGAACACGTCCTGCAGGTTGGTTATAATGTTCACGTTGAAAAAGTATTGGTACCCGTTGATGATAATCAGCACAATGAAGGTACCCCACATTATGAGCTCCAGCAGCTTGGCGCCGCCGCTGGAATTGGCCGCGCTGGCTCCGGTGGAGCCCGTGCCGCCGGGCATGTTCAAAAACACGATGTAGTACAAAAAAATGGTCACGGTCAGCACCGCAAGCATCATGAGCTTCCCGCTGGTTGACACGTTCTTGGGAACATTGATGTAGTCCATCGGGTTTTGCCCAATGCCGGTCACGTAATCATACGACACATTCATCCAAACCCAATTGCTGCTATATATATGAATATATATAAATACCAACAAAATATAATTATTGCGCGCCTTATTATTATTATTATTGCGCGCATTTGCGATAAAACAAGCAGTACGGCAGGTTGCTGACAATGGATTCGCTGGATGCCAGCGGCACCTCCTTCACCAGCGTGTCGTTGCACGCGTACCAGCTGCCGTTTGCGTTCCGGATGGTGGCGGTGTAATGCCCGCCCATGTGCGAGCCGCCGTGGTGGTTGCACACCCCGAACAAGTCGTACACGTAGCTCTTCGGGTTGTAGCCGTGCACGTACTTGGAAAAATCGGCGCGGTTGCACGGCACGTCCACCGGCACCTGAATCTTGCGGACGTGTCCGCGGGCGTTCATTTCAAACCGCTTCAGAACAATGATCAGCACGGGCGGCAGGCTCCAAAACGACAGCCGCTTTTGCACGTCCTGCTTCTGCCCCGCGGCTTCGTTGAACCACGCGTTGTCCCCGCTCAGCACCTCGGGCGCGCAGTGGTGGTCCAGGCAGTCAAACAGCGTCATCGCCGCCACGCCCGAGGCGCTCGGCGGAGGGAACGACAGATTCAAAATGCACACCGGTTCGGGTTTCGTGCTTAACGCTTGCTTGGAATTGGGATAAAGCGGTTCAATCACGGACACCTGCACGCCGTAGAAAATGTGCAGCACCTCCGAGTACTGCTTCTTGTACATGGACGCCATCATATCGTAGCACTCCTTGGCCGCGCGGTCGGTGGCGTTGCGCGCAACCCCGCGCACCTTCATCTCCACTTCGCGCGCCAGCGCCGTGTGGAAGCAGTCCAGCAAGAAGCCGAGAAACTCCGCCACGTCGTTCTGCTGAAACCCGGAAAACAAGTCCATGTGCTTGATACGGGCGATTTTCTGCATGGAGGACACAAAGCCGCCGGGCGAAATGATGCAGTTTTCGGTCCACAGCATTGCGCGCAGCTTGTCCCACTCGTGCAGCAGCACGGAATCCACCTTGTTGTTCAAGCGCGTCTTGTACTCGCCGCCGTTTTTTGAAAGGAAATCGTTGAACTCGTACGTGTGCGACAGCAGCTGCAGGCACGCGTTCACGTAGCACGTGTTGCCCATGTTGGCCAAGCCGCTCAGGCCCTTGCCCTTGTATGCGGCATGTTTTTCTGTCATTGTGTTGCTTTTAACGATGCTTTAACATGACGCGTTGGGTTTATGCACCTTTTTTAACTTAATATATGAATTGTTTGAATGCACATATTAATTTAATTTCTCTCTTTCCGCGTGGTCAACATTCCCAGATTCTGGATGCGTTATTGCAGGTGCATCCCCCGTGCATTGTTTACAACATGTATAAAATGAAGCAAGTACACATGACAAATTGTACCAATCTCGTCAACGCAATATTTTTCGCACCATAATGGTGCCATTATTTTCCGCCCCAAAAAGTTCCGCAAATTACCTAGCGCCGCGCGTTTTTGCGCAAAAAGGTTTCGAGGTTTCGATTTTTGGACATTTTTTTTGTCCATTTTCTGAAATTTTTTCGACTCTTGTGCAAAGTTTTTCGACAAAATAACAAAATTAATTTGTGTAAAAAATGCGTAAAAAACGAGAGCATAATGCAGCGCTTAAAAAACGGACCACCAAAAGTGATTTTTTTGGGCCAAAAAAATGGGCACCGTTGTTAAAAAATACAGTCTATGAATTTTTAGAATATTTTTGGCATTAAGAATTGTATTTTTTAGATTTTAGAATGTTTATTTAGTATCCTGAACTGTCAGATTTGAATATTTAGAATGAAAATAATATAAACATTAATATAATAACGCACTGTATACTAATGAACGACACAAAAGACCATTATGTTTATATTATGTCAAACCCATCTCATGATGATGATGTATTAAAAATTGGGTGGACGAGGAAACATCACATTAAAAGATCGATGCAAGCAACCGGCGTCCCAACGTCGTTTGTAGTTGAGTTCGTGATCGTGACGCATGAAGGACATGCACTTGAAACTCAAATTTACGATCGTCTGAAACAGTATCGCATAGAAGATAAGCGAAAATTTTTCAAAATTGCAAAAGATGTATTGAGAGAAATTCTAACAAATGAAATGAATCTTATGCTGACGTGCATGTCTGATCACGATGATTCAGAAAAAAACGGGAAATTTGAATGCGATTATTGTCATAAAAATTATGGCACCCGCAATGGCAAATGGTATCATGAAAAAAAATGCAAACACAAACCATTGATTATAGAATGGCCAAAAAAAGCGTTCGCATGTGCGCATTGCGGAAAAGGGTATGATGCCCGAAACAGCTTGTGGTATCATGAGCAGAAGTGCGCGCAAAAAGTAACAACGGAACCAACTAGCAGCCTTTCAATCATGTGTGAAATGGAATCTACTCCCATCAAGTGCATTAAAAAACTAAATAATACAGCTGTGGTTGCGTCAGCCGCGGTTGCGTCAGCCGCGGTTGCGTCAGCCACTGCATCCGCAGTTGCATCCGCGGACTTCAACATGATGCGGATCGTGGAACAGTTGATGGAGCAGAACAAAACGCTGCAAACCCAGCTCATAGAGCTGAGCAAGGAGAGAAACACGGTGATTAACAACAACACGACGAACCAACAGTTCAATCTGCAGGTGTTTCTGAACACGGAATGCAAGGACGCCATTAAACTGAGCGATTTTGTGAAATCTCTCAACATAACATTGGAGGATCTGGAATTCACGAAGACCAACGGCATCATTGAAGGCGTGAGTTCCATCATCGCAAACAATTTGCGGGGCATGGATGTGCATAAGCGTCCCATTCATTGCACGGACGCCAAGCGCGAGACCATGTACGTGAAGACGGACGAGTGGGTCAAGGACGACGATTGTGCCAACATCAAGAAATTCATTTACTTGACGTCATGCTATCAAATCAAACGCATTCAGGACTGGATTGACGCGCACCCGGGATGGGAAACCCAAGAGAAACTGCACACCGAATATTTGTCGTTGTGCAAGGAGCTGTATAAAAACATTGAAAACGACGACCATGCCCATAAAAAAATCCTAAAGGGGTTCATTAAGAATGTGCAAATTGATAAACACAAATGAATACACCCCCCCCCCCCCCCCACCCGACAACCCTAAAATTCATTGCGGGATTCAACATTCAAATACTAATTTGAAATACCAACTTAAAAATATAATATGTTAGCATAACATATACAATGTCTTTGAATCCCGATTCCGCTTGCATGGAACGCCCTTCCGCAAAATTATCATTCAACATCAATGCGTTTAATGGTAACACCACAAATTTTAGACCGTGTCCCAAGTCATTCCCCCAGTCATTCACTCCGGTGCAACCACATGGCGAAGCGCCGGTTTATTTAAATATACCTCAAAAAACAATAAGACCAATGCCAATGTAGGATGTTTGTTTGCATCTTATTTGCATCTTATTATACCCATTTCACCACACGTACCTATGTGTGCTAGTTCTAGCGCACTATGGCTTAGTGGTCAGGCGTCTTGCTTGGTGTAATAGGATGCAATTGGTTGACGATTCAATTCCGTGTGAGTGTCGTTAATAAAAAAAACCCAAAAACGGTAATCGTATCAAAAATAAAATTCTTAGGGGTTGCCATAAATTTTCAATTATGCTGTCAAGCTGGACGTTAAACGGAGCAAGCATGCCAAACCACTTCCACGGCGGACGTTAAACATCGTCGGTTGCACATTAGACCCGTATAGGTCCGAATAGCTGATGATTATCTTCTTTCTCATTAAAAGAACGGTGCGGGATCGATACCTGCAGGTGGTAAACAACAAACCGCGTGTTTGTTTTTTTGTGTTTTTTTTTTGTTCATTGTTGTTATTGTAATATTTTATCATTTGTTTGTGCTTAAAAAAATGATACCGTTTTAAAATAAAAATAAATTGTGTTCAATGCCGCGCTTTAGAAATCGTAGATCATCGCAGTCGTCAAATTCAAACCCGGCCCCGGCCCCGGCCCCGGCCCCCATCCAAGGTCAGCCATTTTATGAAGCAAACAGTATTCCGTTTTATGATGCACGATTGTTTGCAATGTATGAAAGTTTGATTCAAAGTTACTCGCACTTCACGTATCATGCGAATTATATGTACCATATCTTGGGACAATCTATGAACGTGGCGCGGAATTCAATTAATTCAAATCCGTATCCTTGGTTGATTGTTCCTAATCCACACCCACAACCATATCCACAGCCACAGCCACAGCCATATACACAGCCACATCCATATTCACAGCCACAGCCACAGCCACAGCCACATCCATATTCACAGCCACAGCCACAACCATATTCACAGCCACAGCCACAGCCACAGCCACAGCCACAGCCACAGCCACAGCCACAATCACAACGGCAACAGTCCCAACCACAACAACCGCCACAGCCTCAATCAGGCAGAACCAGAACAATGGAAAACAACGTTATAAACGCGTTAATCGGGATGTTGTATCAACCCGAAGAACGTCGTTTAACGCAGTCGGAATTGAACGAGAGAGTGGAAATGACTCGGTTTGACAACATTGTGGATCCATTAAACACGGTGTGTTCAATCACACACGATGTATTTGAACCGACCCAACGCGTTGCACGAATTCGCCAGTGTGGTCATATTTTTAATTCCGAAAGCTTGATGCATTGGTTGCGCATGAATAACACATGCCCGACATGCCGGCATAATTTGCGCAACAATGCAACCACAAATGCAACCACAAATGCAACCACAAATGCAACCACAAATGCAACCACAAATGCAAACATTACAAGATCCGCTGCTATTCGGCGCGTGTTTGACATTCCGCTTGAAACCGAGGTCAACATTAACACGATGTACAATGAACTGCTGCGAAATGGGCAAAACCTTCCAGGATTTGAACTGAATTCAGTAAACGACGATTCCATTGTGTTTTCATTTGATTTGATGAACCGGTCTGGCTCTGGCTCTTCAGGGTCTGGCTCTGGCGCTGGCTCATCAGGATCGGGACATAGAAACATTAACGATGTGGATTAATTGCGGCGCTTCTTGAGTGTTTTTTTTCGTTTGGATCTCTTTTTTATTGCACCACCATTAGGCATATCATCCTCCCACACCCCCCAATCAAACAATGAGGTGTTAGAATTGTGGCTGGCCGCATCGTCAAACCAATCTACATCAAATGGGGCAAATGAGGCAAATGGGGATGTAGGTGTTTCTCCACTCGCCATAGGTGTTGTCGTTTGATCTAGCAAGGCAAACGTTGTGGGCGTGGTCGTTTGATCCCCCCCCATGGGGGTTGATGGCACAGTCCTATAGTCACTACGCTTTGGAGTTTCCACGCACAAATCATCAACCAACGTGCTGCGACATACGTAGGTAATAACAACCGTGCCTTCTGGAAAAATGCCTTTTTTTTTAAGAATGTCAGAAAGCCGAACAATGCTCCTATCCCGATCAGGATCATCTTTGAATTGCTTCAAGCGATGTGTCACATCACTCCAAAGCATGGTTCCGGTTGTTGAATCACGCACCAATGGAGCACCGGTTGGTTCAATGAAACTTTGCAAATTTTGCGCAGCTTGTGCAACATACAATAACCCCGGCCTTCGTATAATTAATTCATCCGGGTTAACTGCCAATAGATTGTGATCACTTATATTGACGCAGTCATTCGTCGGACCAATTTCGAATAAAAATATACTGTCGTTATCATTATCGTTGTATGTTCCATTCATGAAAAGCTTCAGGTCCGCAACATCAGTTCCAATATCTTTTTGTGTTAATATGGTATTTTTTCCTAATGCACCGCCAATTCCTACATTTGTTCCACCCCTGTCAATGGTTGAATCTAAAATTTTCATAAAGTCGGCACCCCTAACATTATTCCTTGTTGTCATATTTTTACAAAGATAGTTGGCAACCAATTGTGAATTGCCATAACTTTCGGAAGTGTCACCATATTTGCTGGTGAAAACCAGATCATATTCTGTTTTGAATAACGGGTTTTCACATGTGACAAGATGTTGGCACATAAGATGTTTAGCCGAATCGCACGACATGCCATGACATACGATTGCGGCAACATACTTGATTTTTTTGACAGCGAATTCCGTGCTAAACTGAGGAGGAACGCTTCTCAATACTGTCTTCAACGATGGTGCCATTTGAAGAAAGGGTTCTTTTCTAGCGTAGATTTTTCGGGGGGTTTGTGGATGAAAAACTATTTGTTTAAGTTGTGGTTTCCTCACTTTGATGGTTAGGGGTTTTCTCACATATGCTTTGCGAGTGTGCGGATTAACCCGCAATGTAAATTTAGGCATGTTTACATTTATGTAATATAAAAAACATCAAAAAAAATAGTACACAAATGAACAACTGTCATTTTTTATCCACTCATTTTGTTTTGATTTTTTTGATTGCATTCATTTTTTGGCCGCGCTTTTGAAGAACTCCGTTATGCTCTTATTTGATTTCGCCATGTTGTCGGCCTGGCGCAGGTAGTCGTCAAATATGAGCT
>Ga0209770_10001475_pt1 | contig 12163 bp, 24 predicted proteins | sample LauGreSu1BDMLBDD_2_FD_187572 | JGI IMG/M metagenome (GOLD analysis project Ga0209770, IMG submission 187572) | Freshwater lake microbial communities from Lake Michigan, USA - Su13.BD.MLB.DD (SPAdes) (version 2) | ecosystem: Environmental > Aquatic > Freshwater > Lake | place: Lake Michigan, USA...
TGTCGCCTTATCGAAAAACATATCAATAAAAAAAATTCTGATGTTATTAAAGAGGCCTACGGTGAGAATTCTTCCATAAAAATTCACAATCTAACTTATTCAATAACAAATCCTTCAATCTTGATTGAAGCTGTCATAATGTTAGGAGACGAGATTAATGAATCCGTAATGGATAGGGAGGTTGCAGATTATTTAGTTCAAGAAACCCTACCATATTTCTTTTCAGATATTCCTAGCAAAGTTATGGTTAGGTGGGATGTTTAACTTCTTTTTATCCAAGCAATTTTACCACCACCTCTCAATTTATTGTAAGGATCTGAATAAACATCTCCACCTATATTGTGAAAGATCAATGGAACTCCATTTTTTATTGCACCAACAATTCCAAGGTGAGTATTCATACCAAAACCCTTACCACCTGAGATAGTATTACCTTTTTTTAAGCCACCCTTTTCATCTGAGACAAAATAAGGTTTTCCCGCTTCATAAAAAGCCTCCTCGTGGTGATCAGATGGTGGGTAATAAATTCCAACGACATCATCTACCTGTAGATCCGATGGAGAGATATCTTTAAGTAACTCCTGTTGAAGTGATTTTATAGATTCAACTTGCCCTCCGCTTTTTCTTGCCTTTGGTCCTCCTTGGGAAACTATTTTTTTGAAGATGTTAAAAACTTTTTCAACTTGTTTGGGGTCTAACGATGTATAAGAACTCATTATCCTGTTTCCTGCTTTGTCAATATCGTGAGCTAACCAAGCATTACCAACTGCAGAAAGTTTTTTCGAAAATTCATTAACAAATGTACCACAGTCAGATTGACCTGCTTTACACACAAAAGTAGAATCTTTATCATTCAATTTTTCAATTTTGAACTGATCTTTGAATTTTGTATCAATATTTGTACTTAAAGAACTGTCTTTTGTTTTAACTCTTTGATCTTTATTGGCTGAGTCTTGAGATGATTTTTTCGACGATTCAGAACTTTCATATCTGTCCAAAGCGGATTTAGTTAGTGATCCGAAATACCCCGTTGGTACCATAGACGATGTTTTAAGAAGACCTAAATCCATTAATCTTTGTTGTAATTTTTTTACATCCTCAATTTGATTTGGAAATCTTTTCCCTCCATCCCCAAATTTAAGATTTTTAGGATTAATATTTTCTTTCGATCTAATGTTTGATTGTTCTTGGAGAACCTGATTTATTATTCTTCCTAAGTCTTTTTCGGTCAATTTAATAATTTTTTTCATATTCTACTATTATCTTCAATAAATATCGTATCTTTACCTAATGAAACATTTAATTACGATAACAATCGTCTCTTTTATACTTATATCACCAAATGTCGAACAAACCCAACAAATCAAAAACAAGGTAAAAATTTATCAAAAAGATTTTTTCTTAAAAAACAGGACAATCTCTAAAGTTAATATAATTGAATTATCTAAAGGTTCGGTATCTTACAAAATAGTTAACAAAAATCATCGTAAACATGATTTCTATATTAATTCTAACTATTTTACCATAGAAAACGATCCTGTGGGTGAAGTAAAAATAAATGGTAAAACCATAAAAAAAAGAAATAAAAATGGTGGATTTTTTACATCGAATGGAGACGCACCATCATTTTATTTTAACGACAGACCAAACAATGTTTTATATTCTTCACAAACTCACACCCCAATACTAAAAGAAGGAATCCCTAATTATAAAATCTTTAATCAAAAATGGGCCAAATATAAACTACCAAGACTATTAATTGGTGAGAAAAGAAACGGGGATATCGTAGTAGTCCACACAATTGAAAATTCCAAATGTTCAGTTTATGACTTTTATTTAATCTCTAAGATATTAAGATTGAAGAATTCTTTGATGTTTGATGGAGGAGCTTCTATTGAGGTGGGAGTATCTTATAAAGATATAAATTACAAATACCAAATTGTTAGTGATTTACAACGTAAAATAGGAAAAGTACCGACACCATCTGTGTTTATAGTTGGCACGTTTAATTAAAAACAATTCATAGAATTCATATACTTACTAACTTCTTCAACGTATCCTATTCCAGTGTGTTTTGGTCCCCTCAAATTCGGAAAAAACCCATCAACCACCTCATTTTTTTTAACAGTTAATTCACCAGGGAATTGTTTCAATTTAGGATCTTTGACTTTTTGTAACAAAGTATTATTAGGATTAAAGGAACTTGGGTTTGTATATGGTGAATGTTTTGTTTTGAAACAAGGTGCCAAATACAATTCGTGATTAGTTCTACAGTAAGGATAAATTGTTGATTGTTCAGGCATATTATGTCCTAAAATTGCCATATCTAAAGCGTGATTACCTGTCCCATTTATATTATTAACTACACCATATTTTGATAATATAGGATTGACTGAAGGATTAGTTTTCAATCCGTTAGCCAAAGCCTTTTTATATCTAATATTTAATGAATATAGTACACCTAAACCCTGCTTTATTTCGTTAAAAGATTTATCATAATCACCAATACTTTTATCAAGACCATACTTTTCCCAAGCACCAGGTGTAAATTGTCCTACGCCTAAACTTTGAGTTTTACCTGGTCCGTACATTTTTTTTATTCCCCAATCTACTAAAGAACCCAATCCGGCACTACGTAATCTCTCTGACCATACATCAGAATCTTCAATAAATTTTCCAAACTTAGATTCTCTACCTATAATACCAATCGAAGCTTTTGTAAGTAAAACTAGCGTGGGATAATCAACTTTCAATTCTTTCATCAAAGATGATTTATTTGTAACTACGTAGTCAACGAACAGTTTCATATTTTCAGGAACACAAGAAAATCCTTTGATAGTTTTTTTTGGAGTGTCCAATTTAGTATTTGACGTTATTCCAGGACCTGTCTGTTCGTTAATTATTTTTTCAATAATTTTTTTTAGATGGGACTCTGTTAATTTTACAACTTTTTTCATACTTGTTTTATAAACTAGACTTATTTAGAAGAGCATGAAGATCAGAATTTTCTTTTTGCAAAAAATCTACCTTAACTGCGAGAGCTGCAACCTGCTCTGTAAGTTTAAGAATTGTTATTCTCATCTCATCTTTTTCTTTAGAAGAGTTTTCTAAAAGAGCCTCTAATTTAGCAATCCTATCTTTACAATCGTGACGAATAAATTCTTCGTCTTTTTCTTTTCTTATTGCTCGTTTTTCGTAATATCTCCAAGCAGATCCACCACCTAAAACGGTAGCCATTGTTACCAATACTGTCCAAAATGTATCTTGAGGCATTATCTATTTTTTATAATCTATAAATACGAAGACACTACTAAAAATTTTATATTGTAAAAAATTGTCTTTTAGACAAGATGGAAATAATTATTATTCTTTTAGAATAATAATATAAATTAAAAAAAATAAAAAAATACTAGTCTAGGCCTAGTAGGAAAAATCTACAATAAATTCGAATCCTAAGTAATCTTCTAAAATTTTAGAAACATCAACTTTATCGTAGAAATCACCTTCTTTTCTAACAACACCTATGAATACACAATAAGAATGTTTTTTCCAAGTACCATCATCACATAATTGATTAGTAGGATGAGTTTGGAAATCCGTGATGATAAGATTGTACTTGTTCAATATTTTCGAACAAATTTGTTTTAATCTATTTTTGTCCAAGTGAGATCTGAATTTAACACTACAGAGTACAAATATTTTTTTGACCACTCGTTAGGTGAGATCAAAGACAATGTCTTCTTGCCTTGGGAATCTTCATATAAATGGTATATCTCCCCAATAACGGGTTCAAAACTATAATGTGAGTCATACACCTCCTGATTAATTAAATAGGAATTTTGGAGGGTTTCTGCTTCTTTAACGAGTTCCTCATACCTCCTCTTTAATACCTTATTTACTTTCCTACTACCGCTGTCTTTGAAAAATGTAATGTCAACGGGTTCAATCTTAGGTGCCCCTACGTGATGGGGGTATGAAAGAATATTAGGTTTAAGATTAACCTTATCTATATGGCTTTGCGTACTCACAATTAATGGTATAAATAAAAAAAGGAATAATCAAATTATTCCCCTTTTATCATTCCGAGTCCGTGTTTCAGAAATTCTTTTGCTCTTGCCGAGAGATGATCCATTTGATAAACCTTTTCGATATCCTTAACAAGTTCTTCACCGTGTTTATTTTCCTTGTAGAGTTCAATTATTTTATCCATTGATCTATTACAACTTTTGCTAGTTTCTTCGAAATAGTTGTATGGTTTATATGCCTTCAGACAATTCATTACGGTGAATGCTAAATTTTCACCACCATCTGTTATCTGTGGATGTAATCTTGATGTTTTAAGGAGTTCAAGCATATCTACTAACCCATTAACACCATTTTTACGTAATTTTACTCCTTCGATATAATCCTCACCCTCCAAATCACCTACAATCTCTTCCAATGATTTTGTGTTTCCTTTATGACAAAATCTTTTTTCCTCTGATTTCTCAGATTGTTCAAAGAAATAGAAATTTCTAATATTCTTTTTTTCTTCTTCTGTTAATATAAATTGTTTTCCCATAACCTATAAATACTTTTTAGTTCTAAAATGTATCGTGAATAAATTTTATTTTAACCTCATCAATTAAATTTTCCTCAGTAAAGGAAAAAGGATCATAACCAATTAAATGAAAATGATCAAAAAAGTACTCATAAACCAATTTAGCAGTTTCTAAGTCATAAAACTCCTTGTAGTCATACTTGAACTCATTGATAAAACTTTCCCTATCCAAAATGAATCCTAAACTTTCTGTATCACCAATAATATTCTCGTACTTCACAAAAAAGTCCGGTTTCCTGTCAGAAAAAAAAGATTGTTTGAGACACCCAACAATTTTACTGTTTTTACCATAATCATTTAGATCTACAACAAGTTTTTTCTTATCAAAACATAAATTAACCCATTCTCTAAAATATTTTACAAGTGTATTTTTTATTTCTTTAGTCAACGCAATTCTGGGAACAACCTCAAGACTAATAAATAACGATAAAACTCTATCATAAGGATTTCTTACACTACAAATCAAAACACAATCTGAAAAATTAATACTCTCATCAAGTACCAATTCAAAACCTAAATCTTCAACAAATTTGATTACAAACTCTTGTGTTGTTTCGTCAGGAAACTTCCAAATGAATTCGTTTTTTTTATAGATTTTCATACAGAACTTATAACTTAAAATACTTTTGAGTAAAGTATTTATGTTTATGAAAAAAATATACGTTTTTTTATTTTTATTACCCTTAATTTCATTGTGTTATGGTCAAGATACTATTAGAATCAGCCATAAAAATTACACAACGGTTTTTTCCAAGTCAAAAAAGTATCCCGTAATGGTTGAGTGGTGGGTTACTAAGGCTAAAGTATCTTGCGTGTCCCCAATACCGAGAAAAGATAAATTCGCACCAGATCCCAAATTACCAGAACACACTAATTTAGAGTTAGATTATAAAGGTTCTGGTTTAGATAGAGGTCATATGGCACCTGCGGCCGATAACCAATGTCAAACCACAAAAGAGATGGAAGAATGTTTTTATTTCTCTAATATGTCCCCTCAATACCATTCATTAAATGCTGGTGATTGGAAAACATTAGAAGTTTTTACAAGAGAATACGCAAAACAACACGATTCAGTACACGTTTGGGCTGGAAACATTGGTGAATCCAAAAAAATTGGTCGTGTTTCAGTTCCAAAGGAGTGTTGGAAGGTCATTTTTATTAAAAAAACGAATGAATGGTTTGCGTTTATGTTTTATAACACAAAAGATAAACCAACGGGTTTGAAATCACACGAGGTATCTAAAGAAGTGGTAGAAAAGATCACAGGATTTAAGTTCAATAAGTAATTTGTTTGATGTAAAATATTTTTTTTCTATCTTTCTATAAAATATAGAGATATGACAAATTTAGTTATTAACATGCTGAAAACATCAGCAGAATCGGACAAAGCCAAGGCATTGTTATCATTAGAACTTTTGAATAACAAATCTGTTGGTATTGGTGACCACTCCACCAAAGATTTTTGGAACAATGCTGAAGAAGCTTTGAGATTACTTATTGACGCTGATGATAGGTTGGAAACCTTAGAGAAGTATTATCCTCTCTAATCGAACAAAACATTGGATATTGCATTTGATAGGGGTTTTTCTCTGTCAAATGCATCTTCCTCCCAAGGTCTTTTGTCGTATTCCGTACCGTTCAAATCGAACTCATCTCCTTTCCAGTACACAAAACCTTCAGAATATTTTAATTCTTCAGAATAATACTGATGAATATGAATTAATTCGTGAGACAATATTGTTATAGCATTTTCTTTATCAAAATCTCCTACGAAAAGATAAAAAGTACCATTCCACTCCCTAATATGAGCCTTCAATTCATAATTAGGTACCAATGATTGTGCCGATTCTGACATATCATTAACAACTAAGTTAACTCCAACTAATCCCAACTGATCCAAGCCAACACTGAGTATTGTGTCCAAATATTTTGGAAGAACATTATTAGTTATTGTATTATTGTTCGATAACTCAACAGGTAAAAAATATTTTTCTTCCCCTTTACCTTTCAACAATAGAAAAAATAAACCAAACAAAATTAAAACCGCAATCAAAAGATATATTACTTTTTTCTTCATAATAATAAATATAAAAAACCCTCATTAAGAGGGTTTTTGATTAATATAATTTTTGACTTTTTCCGTACAAATCTCTAAGTACACCTTCAAGATATAAAATCTTTTTCTGATCGGGTTCCGAGACTTCAAAGTTTTTTGCCTTTATTTGACGTATCTCTTCTTGAACTTTTTGAAACTGATATAAAAGCTGATTATAAATTTTTGCCTTTTGGTCGTTATTTAGATTCACAATTTTTAATTTTAATTAAGATAGTTGATTGTTTATTATTATAAATACTTGGATATTACACATCCTCTAATATTATTTGGACTGTTTCCTCGTCCCTAAGAGCGAGTGTTTGTTCACTGAACCCTTTATCTGTTAAAAATTGCATCACCCAAATTCCGTACAAATGTTTTACAATTTTGAATCTAGCTCCAGGGAAAAAACCAACTTCCATCAATCTTAAACGAGTGCAGGCAGTACATTCTAAACACGGATTATTTTGAACAATATTTTTTACTTGATAAATTTTTCCTATTTTAACTGAAGAGAACATCATAACAAACTATTCCTCGATAGAAATTTTCACAATTTTATCACCAGACTTTATTTGATCAATAACATCTAATCCTACAACAACTCTACCAAAACAAGTGTGATTTTTATCCAAGTGTTGAGTATTTTGTCTATTATGACAGATAAAGAATTGTGATCCTCCTGTATTTCTACCGGCATGTGCCATAGACAAAACCCCACGATCGTGAAATTGTTTTTCGGCATCAATTTCACAAGGAATATTATACCCTGGCCCACCTCTACCATCTCCATTTGGACATCCACCCTGAATAACAAATCCTGGGATTACTCTATGAAAATTCAATCCATCGTAAAAACCTTTTTTTATTAATTCTAAAAAATTATTAACTGTAATTGGAGTTTCTTGATCGTATAGTTCTGCAATCATATCTCCTTTTTCTGTTGAAAATTTAACTTTTGACATATTTTATTTTTTTATTAAAAATTAATTATTACTGATAAAAAATCTCCTATAGGTCTTGGGAAGATTACTTCAGGTTGCTTACCAAACTTTTTGTCTAATAAATCTAAAACCTCTGAAGTATAAGAATCTGGCATGAAATCGTGAAGTACTATAATATTTTTTTCCGCAAGATAAGGGTAAAATGCATTAATATCTTTTATAATTTGACCAGAGAAATGGCCCCCATCCAAGAAAACGAAATCTAAGTTGTTAACACCATTTTTTTCTAAAATTGTTGGTACATCGTCAGGAGACCACCCGACTTCAAGTTTAACATTATCTTCGAGACCAAAATGATTTATTAAATAATTTGCTGACTTATATCCTGAAGTATTCTCATAAATCCGTTTTTGACCATTGTAAACATAACAATCATTTGATGCTTCCTCAATATATGCATCAATCGTCACGAGTTTACCTCCCGTTTCTTTGAAACCGAGACCACACGCAACCGCACTAACTCCAAAGGCAGTAGCTATTTCTAACCCACTTTTAAGATTATACCTAACAATAATATCTCTTAAATAATTAAACTCAGTTTCTTGAACCGACATTGGAAAATGTTGGTGTTTCATTTTAATATTTGGTAATGCAACAAATAACTCGTATTCTACAGGACCTCCCTTAAGATCTACTATTTGTTGAAACTCGGATTTTTGATTTATCATTACAGAAATGTAAGAAAAAAAATTACTATATAAATAAAAAACCCCTCTTTTGTGAGGGGTTATAATTAGTTGTAGAAACCTGCTTCTTGTGGATAACCTCCGACAATGTACCATATCGCATATGGATTGCTCTCGCTATAATATACTCTATAATAACCATCAGATACAGGATTTGTTAGTGCTGCGTCTGTGAAAACTTGTTGAGTTGTTTGTAGACAAGCCCAACAACTTCCAGTCTCACTTACACAAGTTGAACACAATCCAAGATCTTCAGCATACACCGTTATATCTATAGGATCTTGTTTGGAGGCTTCTAATGTTGTACCAAAAGAAACCGTGAATGTTACATTAGCCATTTTTAATTAGTTTAATTTTTATTTAGTTAATTTTTTAAGTACTTCCAAATTCTGTGCAACCAATTTAGCCTTTTTGATTCCACTTCGTCTTGATCTCATCGGTTTTGGTTTTTTCTTAGCATTTGCCATAACAATATTTTATAATAAATATCATTATTGACCAACAACTCTTAGTTGAAACCCACTTTCGATCCCATAATAGTTAAAAAGTTTTTGAATTTCATTGTACATCTTAAATTGTTGACACTCATCATTGATGACCGACTCATTTAAGGATAAACTAACAGAATAAAAATGGTCGTCTGTTGACCCAACAGATAAATTAATAAACTCAACCCCTTCTAACCTCTTTGGTATTTTTTCACTTAAAAATTTAGATAAATGTTCAATGACATTTTTTTGCAACACTTCCGACATAGATGTTTTCAAATCCAAGAAAATCTTTAATTTTATTTGATACTTTTGTTCTAATTCCTTTACCAAGATGATCAGGTCTCACACCAGAATTTTTAATAAAATCCTCATCTATAACCAAAAAAACGGAAATACTATCACCCTGATCTGTTTCTTCAGAATCAACAAAAAATCCGCATACTCCGTATAAGTCCAATTTCTCCAAGAACTTATTCAGAATGTTAACCTTTCTTTCTAAATTATTTGACATTTACTCTTGTTGAAAATTTATCTTTGTATATCCATAAACTTTATTTCAGTGGCCTTAGTTAAATTACCAAAAGATTCATCAAAATATTTTAACATTTTTGTAAATTCTTTTTTCAGTGAACTTATGTCAACATCATTTGGAATACTCGGATAAGAATATATTTCAGCAATATAATCATATTTTTCCATATCATCCATAAAATCACTTCGTCTCAGAAAAACATTGAAATGAAATGGCTCGTTAATTTCTAAATTATCTGTAATATACTTGTTTCCATAAGTGTTATAAAACTTGGATAACATTGAGGAAATCTTTCCTAAATTTAATGGTTTCATTTTTGTGAAGAATTTCTGAGGTTTATCCCGTAAACGATATTTTCTATTGATAACATTCTCATCATATCGTGAACCATTTCTTCGATTTCTTTATCCTTAGTTCCTTCATCCTCATTCATATAAAAAGTGAACTCTATTAATGGCCCAACGCCATCTGTAACCTCGAATGAAGAAATTTCAGAGAACTTAGGTAATATAAGTTTAGTTATGTATTTTTCGAAAGATTTGAGTTGTTGTTTCTTTTCCATCTCACAAATTTAATTTAGGAATATCTGCAAAAATTCCAACAACTGCCAATTGTCTAAAATTAAATCCCCAATCACTTCCATACTTTTGATAATCTAAAGAAAAATAATCATCTACCTTATTTCTTATCTCACTCTCAAGTTTGAATAGATCTTGACGATTCATACTATTATCTGAGTTATCCAATATAATATTGATTATTGTTTCTTCTACTGTGGGTCTTCCTTCGGATGATCCCAAAATTTTATCTCTTTTTGTGAAATAAACTTTATATACCAAAGGAAAACTCTTTGTGATAAATTTCTCAATTAAACCCTCTAATTTACTTTCAGTTAAGATGTATTTCATAGGTCAATAATTTTCAGGTCTTAATGAATTTGTGTCATAACCTTCACTTTCCAAAAGTTCTTTAATTTTGGGCATAAAGTCTGATCTATCTTTCCAATATTCGAAACTGAATTTAATTCTTGCATAAAAACTTGAAGGTTCAATTTCTAATTTCATTCTTTTTAACTTTCCTTTAATCCCAGGTATTTCTTTGATTTTCTTTTTTAATTGTTTCTCAAAAACATTTTTCACCCATTCTTTCTCACCTATAAATTCAGGACCAATTTGAGAGATCCCGAGTTTACCGTGCAAAGGGTTACCGAATTCAACACCACCGAAGTCATCTAAAAAAGACTTAAATTTCTGATAAAGATTATACATATTATTTCTACTGACTGGATTTTTCAACATCTGTTCAAAATCGACAACAACCTGAAAATCTACTTCATAAGGTAGATTTTCGATCAACTTAATTTTTATAAAATCAGGAAGTTTTTCTCTTTTGAAAAATAAATCGATTAGTTTCTTATATTTTTCTGTAAATTTTTCTTGAGATCTAAGTGATGGTAGATTTTTCTTTCCACTCTTAAGTAAAAAATCCGCAATACGTCTCATAGTTGAGAAATTGACACTATGTCCGTACTTGAATAAGTAGTTAATATCTTGATCAGGCATTCCAATTGATGACGCAAATTCCTTCATATATTTTGAAAGAAGGAAAGATGTTGGGTAGTCCTGAAGATTAACACCTTTATCATTAATTAACCATTTCTTAAATTCATCAAGAAACATATCAACATAATCCTCATCGTGATATTCATAAGAACTAGAATATTGTTCATGCAGACTGGATTTAATCATACTGATCAATTTTAATTCGGAGATTAATATAGTTTTCTTAGTCATCAAAGTTACTGATTATATTATAAATACCTAAAAATAGTTTTCAGGATCATCTATTCTAATGTGTTTGAAAGTTGGGGTATCTAATGGATCTTCGGATACTACATATTTCATATTTTCAATAGATTCTGACTAACACTCCGTATCTTCGTAATAATCGTAAATTAAATTGTGAAATTTATTGTCCATAATCTTCATAACATAATTAACTAACTTTTTTGCTTCTTCACTTTCACTATCGAGACCAAGGTCATAATCGTAATAAGATAAAATTAAAGTTTCTGCAGAGCTATATAAGACTTTATTTACAAACTTTTCTAAATTCATCTCACAAGGATCGTATACATCCAAACCTTCGACAACAATTTCTTTCATTAATTGAATGGTATAATAATCGTTAAGTCGTCGAAGAACTTTATTTTTTTGTGAATTAGATTCAGAAATAATTGGCTCGTCATCGAACATTTCTTCCGTACAACCATCCTCAAACATATAAATTAAAGATTGACCAAACATATTTCTAAACAAATTTCTAAAATAATCCAAAATATCACTATATTCATCTGTTTCTTCTATATCTGAGCTAAATTTACTTAAAAAATTATCGATTGCTTCATCAATTACTGCGTCGGCATAATCATAACCATCCGCATAATGAGAACATTCAGGAGGGTTATTAACCTCTGAGTCCAAAATATACTTTTCCAAATTTTCAGGGGTTGCTCTTCTTCTGATTGAAATTGGAACTCTTTGTTCTAAGAATATCTTATGTTGTGATTCGGAAATAATGTATTTCATCTGTTATAAATAGTCAGATTCATTTGTTTAAGGGTATATGTTCAAATTAGAATTAACACCTACATATTTGGAAATATCCCAAACATAAGAACGAATTTCATCTCTCATACTAAAATATTCTTTAGTGTCGTTAGGAGACAAAACGATATCAACATTATTACCATACT
>Ga0209770_10001476_pt1 | contig 12159 bp, 4 predicted proteins | sample LauGreSu1BDMLBDD_2_FD_187572 | JGI IMG/M metagenome (GOLD analysis project Ga0209770, IMG submission 187572) | Freshwater lake microbial communities from Lake Michigan, USA - Su13.BD.MLB.DD (SPAdes) (version 2) | ecosystem: Environmental > Aquatic > Freshwater > Lake | place: Lake Michigan, USA...
GCCGACGCGACGTCGTATCGCCAGGGACTTTCGCAGGGGCTCGCCGCCGTCGGCATGCTCATTCCCGAGGTGAAGGGCCAGAGCCTCAAGTGGACCGTCAGCTGGTACGAGCAGTGCTGGGCGTCGCAAGTGGACGAGGCCGCGGCCGCGCGCATCACCTGGCCCGCCGACTGGCCCGCGGAGGTGAAGGAGTGCCTCGAGGCGCAGCCCGGCGTCGAGGCCGGGCACGCGGACTTCAAGGCGTTCGTTGACCGCGTCAGCGGCGGCAACCTGCGGAAGGTCACGCCCTGGGTCGCCGCGAAGGAGCTCGTCCGGGCGACGATCCAGGCCTACACGTCCGTCGACATGGACGGCACGCGCATCGAGAACAGCTTCCCGCGCGGGGTCATCTTCAACGGCGCGTGGCAGTCGATGAAGACCGGCACCGGCTCGATCCACGACGTCACCGCCTCGTGCGTCGCGGTGCTGCGCACGGCGGGGATCCCGGCGCGCATCGTGCTCGGGCTCACCGAGGTGCCGGTCTCGAGCGGCGTCACGAAGGCGCGCTTCGTGAGCTGGGCCGAGTTCTACCTGCCGAACGCCGGCTGGGTGCCGTTCAACCCCGCGGACCTGCGCGGCAGCATCCGCGGCGGGCTGTCGATCGAGCGCCCGTGGCCGAGCTTCGGCACGTGGGACGAGCTGAACACCTACCTGCCCATCTGCTACGGATTCGCCGCACCGGTGCCCGGCGCGGCGAGCATGCCCTACCCGGCCGGCTACGTCTGGACCGCGCGCGGCCAGATCGACCTGAGCCGCGCGAGCGACGCGGTCACGCTCCAGATCATGGGGCGTGGCCGGCCGAGGAAGTGACGCGCTGGAGCCGCGCCGCACGCGCGGAGCGCGCGGCGGCGAAGCTCGGCGGCGGTGCTCAGTTCGGGACCTTCACGAAGCTCACGATGCGGGGCTTCTCGCCGGGGCGATCCACCGACGAGCGGTCGATCGTCATCATGTAGCGCGAGTCGTCGACGATCAGCTCGGGATCGGTGCCGTTCCACTGGCCGGTCAGCCGGTCCTGCTTGATCGTGCGGATCCGCACCCACACGGTGAACACGTCGCTGCGCGTCGTGGCGATGTTCGAGATCCCCTTCAGGATCTGGTTCTGCTCCATCGCGTCGCCCGCGGTGTGGTCATAGCGGTACGCCTTGGTCTCGGTGTACTTCGTGAGACCGCCCGTGTTGAGGCCGTCGTTCAACGTGTCGTTGGTCTCGATGACCGCGCCCGTGTTGCGGTCGTCGGTGGCGACGACGAGCAGGTGCTTGTCGATCGCCGTGCGGCCCGTGAGCGGGAAGGCCTGGGTGCCGCCGGCCGGCAGGGTCTTCGGGATACCGTCGGTCCAGCGCGTGCCGGGTCCGAGAGACGCCAGCGCCGTGTCGACGATCGCATTGCGGCCCTTGCCCCACGTGGGATCGTTCCACTTGGTTCGGTACGGATCCTGCCCTGCGAATCGAATGCTCCAACCCATCGCCTGGTTCCAGCTGATGAGATCGGTGCCGGTCGAGGCCACGGACGGCGAAACGTCGCCGAGATCGTCGACATTGTTCCGATTCACGTCAGATGCCTTGCGAAGCATCACGTCCACGACGTCGGGCGTACCGTTGCCATTCCCGTCCGCGGAGGAAGCGGGACTGAAGTCAGCACCCTTCGTGAGCAAGGCAAGCTCGCCGAGCGAGTCGAACCCTCGATCGCTCCGGGAGTCCGGCGCCCACTCGCGATAGTTCACGTCATCCGGGTTGTCCACCGTCGTCGACGTCAGGTCGAGCCCTCGTGAATAGTAAGAGGGCATCTGCGGATACAGCCGGTCGACAAGGGTGGGCGAAACGTTCGACTTGTTGCGCCACAGATCGATCGCCTCTGCCACGCGCACGCGAGGAGCAGCGACCCCGTAGTCGAAGAGAATGGAACCGGCGTTCCCGGGCCCGGGATTTCCCCCGCCGAGGTCATACGGCGAGAGCTCCCAAAGCCCGGCCGTCCGAACGGTTCGCCGCCTCCCAAGCTCCGAGGACGGGACGTTCAACTGCGACGGATTCGAATCAGCGGTCCGCACGATCGGGAAGTCGTCGTCGTACACCAGCCTCAGCATCTGCGGCATCGCGCGCAGCACCTCGACCGGCGCGGTATTGATGTTGATCAATCCGGGCGTGATCTTGCCCTCGAAGTTCCGCGATAGCCGGGCTCGCCGGTCCTCGGCGGATGCCCGCTCCCCGAAGCTGATCTGCCCGTCCGGCGCACTCGTGGACGTCCATGCATCGAACGGCGCCGCACCACGGTCGTCGATCGTGAACGCGTCGAGAAGGGCCGCGCCGCCGACCAGCCGCGAGTTGAACCCGATTCCGTTCTGCTGCTTCGGGGTCGTCGGCAAAGGGAACCTCGTCGGCCGGACAGCATCGGTCACTCGCTCGATCGGCGCCGGAAGGGACTGCACGCCGGTGAGGAGTGCCGGGCGGCTTCCCGGAGAGGATTTCACGTCGTACTGCGCAGGCTCAATCTGGAGCTTGTTGATGTAGGCCGGGAACGCCCCGAAGGCAGGAACGTTCGTCGAGAGCGCGGGCTTCGGCGACTTCGGGAACAGCAGTTCCGAGTTCGAATCCGCGGGCTGCGCGAGGATCTCGGGCAGGGTCGCGAAGGACGGATAGTTGTTGGGACCGCCCGCTTGCTGCTTCGAGACCAGCGGGCCCCACATCGGAACGTCCAGGATCTCCGCAACCTGGTCGAAGTCCGCGTCCTTCTGGTAGAGACGGAGCGGCGCGACGAAATTGGTCGGATCGCTTCCGTTGACGAACTTCAGGTCCGTGACGGCCTTCTCCCCGTAGTTGAGCTTCATTCCCACCGGGAGTGCGTCGAACGCAACGCCCCACGCGGGATAGTCGTAGCGCCGAGACGTCGTGCCCTCGACGATACGAGACCCGAAGAACACCGGCTTTCCGCGCTTCTGCTCGCCCCATTGATTGACGTACTGGGCCCACAGAGGGAGCGTGAGCGGGTCGATGCCCGTGATCGCGTTGGTCGCGTTGGGCGCTTCTCCGTCCGGTCGGGTGTTCAAACTGACCAAGGAACCCTTGCGCGCGGCGGTTACCAGCTGCGAGTTCACCACGGCCTCGACATCCGGGGTCTGAGTGAGGCGAGACGTGCTTCCCATCGTCCCTGTCAGACGGGAAAGCGCCCATCTCGGTGCACGCTCGTCCGCCGTGATGACCCCGCGACCGACCGGCGCGCTGCCGTCGGGCAGAAGCGGCAGCCCGTTCTGGGTATCCCAGAGCCATTGTCGGGACGCACGGGCCCAGACGACGAACTGGTCCGCCAGGCGCATGCGGATTCCGTCGATCGCCAACGACCCGGACCGACACTCGATCTTCCGCTCCGGAGGCAGTCCGCCCCCCGTGTCGTTGTCGAACATCCGCTTCATCGTCGATGCGAACTGCTGGTCGGACCCGTCAACGTCAAGCTCGTTGTCGAGGCGATCCACGACGACACGGCCCGCGGGTGTCGCAGGCGTGCTGCCCAGGATCACACGCCGCAACTCGATGAAGGAGAGCGCGGGCCCCAACGCACCCTGCGCAATGACGGGAGGGCGGTATCGCGAGATGTCTCCCGTCGATTCGAGGCCATTGGGGAAGGTCGCGGTCGTCGTCACGTCGAACAGCAGCGTTCCACCACGACGGTTCGCGGTCTCCTGCGATCCCCACGCCGGATAGAACAGTGCATTCGAATCCGGCTCGAAGGCCTCGCCGGGCTGCGTGTCATTCGAGGGATCAAGGTCGGCCACCGGGGCTCCGATGTCCAGGAAGTCCAGCCAGGCGTCGCGCGGAAATGGATCGCCGTTCGGGAAGAACTGCGGGATCGCGAACACGATGGCAGATCGTGGTTCCTCAGGCGTGCACGGACCGAGCTCGACGTCCGGGCCATAGATGTTTCCGCTCTTGCGGCCCGTCGGATCGAAAGCGGCGAACTTCAACCGCTGTGGCGCGGCGGTGCCGCCGTACGCAGGATCGGGAGGAGCCGGGTTGATCCAGAGCTCGAAATCCGCCAGGTTCACCGGCTCATTGAAAGGATTCGCGATCTGCGCAACGAACACGATCGCCGGACGCGTCGAGGTATCCAACGGATCGAAAGTGACGAAGTGCTCGCCCGCGCCGTCCGTCGTGCAGGGAGGCAGCGCATACGGGTCTGTGGTGCTCAACTGGCAATTCGCGGGGTCCGGGCAGCCATCGATGGTCGGGCCACCCACGGGACCGACCACCGCGTCGATCTCGGCCTGTGACAGCTTCGACTTCGGGTAGACGAACGCGATGAACACCTCCTGGATGAACGGCTGCTTCTCGACGCCGATGAACGCGGCGTCCTGGATCGGCGCGGTGCCAACCGCGTCCTGAGGGACGGGGACTGCCTCGCCCGGATGAAGGGGCTGGTCCATGTACAAGACGTTCGAGAACCGCCGTTCACCGTCTCGCCAACTGAGCAGATTTGCCGCAAAGCTGGCAGCCATGAGCTTGGTGGCGCGCAACGACGCGTCCGCTTCGCCGGTTCCCTGCCCGGGCCGGCCGAAATAGCTCTGGCGATTCTCCTCATCGACGAGGGCGCGGCGCATCACGCGCTGCACGTCGGCGGCCAGCTTGCGGTCCGCAGTCAGGATCTCGGAGCCACGCGCCACGCGCATCGAATTGGTGGCAGGATCGAAGACCGGCTCGTCGTTCGGCCGTCGAAGGTCGATCTTCCGATTGTCGACGAGGAACCGCTGCCGCGCACGCTCGAAGTCGCGGACGTCGATGGTGCCGTCGCCGGTGGCGTCGCGGTGCGCGAAGCCGAAGGGGTTGTTCGCGCCCGGCTGGATCAGCGTCGCGCCGGGGAACATGATGTTCGGGTGATACGGCGCGAGATCGTCGGCGCCCGTCACCTGGCCGTCGCCGGTCACGTCATCGGGCTGGCCATTGAGATCGAGGTCGATCCCGCGACGGGTGTACGCGGGGCGCGAGCGACGCACGTCGCCAGCGAAGTCCTCGTCGGACTGGGTGGGCGGATGCGAGGAGTGGTCGACGATCGTCCAGAGGCGCGGGGGCAGGAGATCGTTTCGGGCGCCCGAGATCGTCGTCATCAGACGGCGGTGATCCAGGAGCAGCTCCGCGCCGGAGCGGGAGGCGAACGTTGCGTTCGGACCGGCCCATGCGCTTCGCGAGCGCCAATCCTGCACGCGGACGTCGTCCGGATCGAAGAAGCGGGCTGTCTCCTCGCGCGACCGGGTTGAGCGCAGGAACTGCCCGAAGACGACGTCCGTCGACGTGAGCGACCCGGCACCGTTCAGCGCGATCTCAAGGCGACTGATCGTCTGCGCGTTGTTGAGGCCGTTCGAGGACCGGAGCTCGATCTCGTCGTCTGACCCGAACGGCGTCAGCGAGGTGATGCGCGCCGCCGTCACCGGGTCAACGATCTCGCCGCCGTTGGCCATCGCCTTGAAGTAGTTGAGGCGGTCAGCAGGCCGGGTGAGGACGAACGCGTCGCCGTAGAGGCCCCCGGCACCGTTGAGCGCATAGTCGTTGGCGGCGTTGAAGAACGGAAGGACGGCGTTCGCCTGTCCCGGTGCGCCTTCGGAGATCAAGCCGAGGAGTCGGAGAAACCCCGGCTGGTAAGAGTCGACGCCGGTTGCGCCAGGGTTGGCTGGCTGCGATCGGCGACCCTCCCAGCGCTCGGGGGCCCAGCCGACGTCGATACCGCCCGTCGGCACAGCAGGCGTCTGTCCGTCGTCGGCGACTGCGTACACAAGCCGATCAGCGTTCAGCGCGGGAGACGGCGCTGGTGCCGGGAGCAGCGTGCGAAACGCGAAATTGACGCGGTACTCCGGGTCGTTCTCGCGAGCATTGAAGAACCCGACGATCGGATCGCGGAATCCGGCGGCGTTGCCTGCGGCCACGGTCTCGTCGTACGACTCCCTCCGCGTCACGAGAGCGACGTCCGAGGGCGTGGCGCCGATGGTGTTCGAGCGCTCGAAGCGGGTCGCGGTGTTGACGTTGATCATCGAGCTGTTGTCGATGATGCGGACAGCCACCAGCTGCCGTGTGCCGCGGTCGCTGGAGGTGGGGGCGAGGAACCAGAAGGAATCGGTCCATCCGTCGCCGTCGGCATCCGCGAACGTGCGGGAGATCAGGTTGCGCGAGGTGGGAACAGAGGTGTTGTTGGCTAGCGGAATGACCTTGAACTCGTCGGCAGGAGTGCCGAACGCGCCGAGCTGAAGGAAGTTCGGGAGCGCGTCCGCGCGGCGCTGGGCAGCCGCCGGGCCGATCAGGCCGACACCATTCCCGTCGACACCCTTGGTGACCTGCTCGTGAGTTCCGACAGCATTGAGCGCCAGGTTCGTGATGCCGACGTTGAACCAGTCACGAACGCGCAGGCGCCAGGCGTCGCGGTTGAGGACCAAGAATCCAGTCGCGGGGTCCTTGTTCAGGATCGTCGGTTCGCGGGGAGCGACGAAGGGGAGCCACTGTTCGTACGGGATGCCGAGCGCGAGCTCGCCCCCGACCGTACCGGGCGTGCCGGTCAGGACGCCGGGCTCGTTACCGAGGAAGTCATTGAAAAGGGGCCCGCCCTCAAGATTTGCGATGTTCCACGCAACGCGGAAGCCGTTCTCCGCCGTCGCGATCCAACTGAGGTGCGGCCAGTGGCTGAAGCCGAGCCCCTCGGGATCGAGGATCGGGCTGCCCAGCCCGTTCAACGCCAGATTGCCCCAGTCAGCCGTGAACGGCAGCGGTTGCTGCGGTCCGGGCGGGGCCGGCGCCACGATGTTCTGTTCCTGCTGCCGAAGGCGAGCGCGAACCGGCTCGGTCGATGCAAGCCACCTCGAGTCGCCGAAGCCGGGGTTGCCCGGGGAATTCGCCTCGCCCGGGATCGCCCCGTACCTCGCAGGCCAGTTCGTGGCGGGGATCACGGAGAAAGGAGCGAAGTTGTATCCGTCGAGGTACCCGTCCTCGCCGACTGCCGTCATCCCGTTCCCCAACGCCGGATCACCGGCGACGGTTCGATTGTCGAAAAAGTCGAAGTAGTCGACGCCGTAGCGGATGGCGAGCGGCTCCGGCGGAAGGCGGGGAAAGTCGCTCCGGGCGAAATTCTCCCCGTTGTCGATCACGTACGGCAGCGGAGGATTCGTCGACTGGGTCCGCATCTGGGACAGCCCGATCGCGTTCGTCAGCCCGCTCGCCCGGTTCGCGGCCACCTGCTCCGCCATGCGGCTGCGGTCGATCCGCTTCACGAAAAGCGCGTCCGCGACCTCCTGCGCGATGTCCGCGGCGATCGTCTCGACGCGGGCCTCGCGAGCCACCGACTTCTGCTGCGCCGCTGCCTGGGCGCGGCCCGACTGCGAGCGGACCAGGAACGCCGTCGCGATGATGACGAGAAGCACGAGGATCGCCGTCACAAGGACGAGCGTGTTCGCGCGGGCGCCGACATGGGGGGTTCGCTGGGCGGTCTTCACGAGTGTTCCTTGCAGGGAGGCTTGGTCAATCCCTGCTGCGCTTGGGTACGTCGAGCACGAACTGGAACTCGCGGCCACGGTCGAGGACCAGTCGCGAGTCGTGCAGGGTGCAGGTGACGCGGAGCTGCGTCGGCCACGGGGTGTAGTCGTCGCGAATGACGCGGTAGCCGTCCGGCGTGACGGTGTAGGCCTCGTCCTGGTTGAAGCCGAACACCGCGGTGTAGACGCGCACCGGGACGTTGGTGCCGAAGGGGGCGGTGACGGCCGCGGGTTGATTGGCGGGGTTCACCCCGAAGACACCCTCGATGGCCTGGGCAACGACGCGCATGTGGAAGTTTGTACGGTCGTAGGCGGAGATTCCGTGTACGACGTCGGGCATAGCGTCAAGGCCCTGTGCGAGTCCCACCCCGATCCGCTGGGACTGCGGGATCTGGAACTGCGGGTTGGTCGCGCTGTCGGTGAACGTGTCGGGGAAGCCGAACCACGGCTGCGAACGCACGAGGTTCGCGGGGTCCTCGGCGTTGTTCGGCCACGGTGCCGCGGCGAACGGCTCGTAGCCCCGAAGGACGGTCTCGGCGGTTCTGAGCACCTGGAAGGTCGGAGCACCGTCGATCTGGAGGCGCGCGCCGACGGTCAGAAGCGCGCCGGCGGCGTCGGTCTGCCGCCCGACGAGCGGCTCCCACGTCCAGTCGACCTGGAACGTGCTGCAGTTGGTGACGAGCGTGGCCGAGGTCAGCATCTCGCTCTTGCGGTCGACGTTGACCACGGACTTCTCGGCACGCGGCCAGCCGAGCAGGCCGAAGAAGGGCTGCACGGTGGGAAGCGCGCCGATCGCCGGCGTGCCGAAGGTGCCGCGCATGATCCGGTCGCGCTGCGTGGAGAACCCATTGACCGCGCCGGCGTCGGAGTTGGCGCCCACGACGGTGATCGCGGTCCCGGACGGCCACGTCGGCGCACCCGCACCGACCGGCCACGAGAGCGGCGGCTGCGCATTGGCGACGGTCGTCCACGGCGTCGAGAGCGTCGACAGGTAGTCCTGCCCCGCAAGCTGCACCGGCGTCGCGAGCCGGAGCGTCGGCGCGATCGTCTTCTTGATCTTGTCGAGGTCGCTCGCGGCGATGTCGACCCAGCCCGACTGCAGCATCGGGCTCGGCATCAGGTTGGCGCTCAGCGGAAGCCGGTTCCGGTTGCGGAGCTCCTGGTAGAAGGGATTCGTGTCGGAGCCGACGTCACCCGCGGTCGGGGCCGTGTAGCTGCGGTCGCCGAACACGCTGGTCGTGGCACTGCTTCCGACCTGGTTCGCGAGCGTCAGGTTCGTGGGCTCCGGATAGAACTGGACTCGGCCGCCGTCGTCCGCGAGCAGGACCGACTTGCGCGCGAGCACCCACTGACGGGCCTCCGGCTGGTTGGCGAGCACTCGCGGCCCGCCGTTCGCCTGCGTCGAGGAGCCGTAGCGCCAGCCGAGCCGATACGTGACGGGGTCGAACCACGTCCACGGGGTCACCGGTACGAGCCGGGCGTTGCCCGCCGGCGTCGGCGTCACGCCGGTGATGATCGGGCGCACGGTCGAGAGCGGGTTTGATCCGGGAGGGTTGCTGAGCGGATCGTTCGTGAGCTGCGGGAACTGCACGCCGTGCCCGTAGAAGACGCGCGCGGCGCGGGCCTGCTGGCCGCCGCCGCTCGAGACGAGGTCGCCGGGGCCGGCCCAGCGCGCCGAGTTCTCGGTGCCGGCACTAAAGAAGACCAGCTGGTCGCAGCGGATGATCGCATTCGCGTCGAGCTGCGGGTTGACGAGCGGCGCGTTCGCGTTGCCCGACGCGACCTGGTTCACGTCGTTGCGGACCGCGACGCACTGGATCGCCATGTAGCCGTCGCGGCAGATGGCGTTCAGGTCGCGCCGCATCTGCTCCTCGATGACGGTCGCCTGCTGCAGGATGTCGGCGGTCGCCTCGCCGGTGGAGGAGACCTTGCTCGCGGTGTTGAAGATCTTGCTGGTGGCGATGATGACCGCCAGCAGCACGACGACCGCGACCAGCAGCTCGATGACGGTGAATGCGCGGCGGATCATCAGAGGTCCCTCACCGTGGCGTAGACGGGAACGAGCTGCGTTCCGTTGGCATCGATGATCGCCGGCACGTAGTGCAGCGTGCGCACGCCCTGCGGCGCCGGGTCGGCCGCGCCGGGGGTCGCCGGGCGAAGCTCGTAGTCGTCGAACACCTGCGCGTTCTGCGTGCGCGGGATCGGCGCGCTCAGGCGCACCTGGATCGGGTCGGTGCGGTTGCGCCGCCCGACCGAGACGCGGTGGACGTTGCCGTTGTTGTCGACGATCCACTGGCCCGAGAGCTGCCACTGCTGGTGGACGGGCGGCACGGCGGCGGCCGGGAAGTCGTCGATCGAGAGCCCCTGCCCCGGCGCGCCCGCAGTGGCCGCGGTGCCGTCCTTGATGAGACCGGTGGTGAACGGCGTCTGCGCGGTCAACGAGAGCGCCGCCGGCTGCTGCCAGCCCAGCGGGACCTGGTTGCCGAGCGCGGGGCCGGTGGTGGCGGCCGCGGAGGAGAGCGAGGCGGTGGACGCCGTCGCGAGCACCCGGCGGTACGGCACCGGCGGGAACGGACCGGAGGACCCGTTGGTCACCGCGTTGTCGAGCGCGGGCGAGGTGCCCGACGGCGAGACGTACGACTTCTTCGCGCCGCCGACGCCCGTCACGCGGAACACGAAGATCGCCACCTGCACCTTGCCGCCCGTGCGCCGGAACATGCAGTCCCACGCGTAGGTCGGCGGGGCGAAGTTCTGCGCGTCCTCCGGCACCGTCGGCCACCAGCGCTCGCGCTGCGTGACGATCACCGGCGGCGCGAAGGTCGTGCGCGACGAGTTGTACGGAGCGCCGAACAGGCGCACGTTCGGGTAGGTGGTGCCGATGCCCGCGGGAAACTCGCAGAACTCGTCGGTCGTGTTGCCCGTGTTCTGCGCCAGCGTCGAGAAGATGTCGATCGCGCCGACCTCGTCCACGTTCGCGGTGCCGGGCTGGTCGTTGCGGATCACGCCGGGGCGGATCCAGCTCCAGTCGCCGGCGCTCGGGCGGAACACGTAGCTCGAGTTGCCGTTCTGGATCGAGCTCGCGAGCACGGTGCCGATCCCGAACTCCTCGAAGGTGCCGAAGTCCTCGGGCGACACGCGGCTTCGCAGGAGCCCGAGCGCCTGCTCGGCGACGACCGTGCCGAGCAGGTCGTCGGTCGTCTGCTGCTGCTGCGCGATGCCCGCCGGGAAGAGCGCCGACACCGAGATGATGCCGATCGCCAGGATGAACACCGAGAGCAGGAGCTCGATGAGCGAGAACGCGCGGAGGTTGGTGCGGCGGGCGGTCACTTGGTCGCGATCCCCGGCACGCCGGTGTAGCGGTTGAAGGTGATGCGGTCGGCCTGCTCGTCGATGAAGAGCGACTGGTCGCGCACGCGCGCCGAGGGCGCGCCGTTGCCGCCGATCGCGCCCGAGCCCGTCCCGCGCCACGCGGCGGCATCGAAGCGGTCGCGGGCCTCGGCGTCGTTGAACACCGCGAGGTACGGCACGTAGTCGACGAGCGGCTCGTCGAGGGGCTCGTCGTAGATGAAGTAGTCGACGTTGACTGGCCCGCCGCCGAACACGTTCGTGGTCCCGCGCCGCGGGAATCCATCGCCGTCGAAGTCGACGAAGCTCTTCACGTAGGCGTTCTGGTTGCCGGTGCCGCTCGTGACGACCTCGAGCACCTGCTGCGGGTTGCGCGAGAGCACGCGACCGTCCGGCCCGAACAGCACGCCGATCGCCCAGCCGAGCTCGGTGCGCGCCAGGTCGGGCGTGAAGGTCGGCGGACCGCCGGGCGTGGTCGAGGCGACGACAGTGCCCGCGAGCCGCGGCAGCGTGCGCCAATACCGGTCGTTCTGGCCGACCGATGCGTCGGTGATGAAGCCGAACGCCGGTCCGCCCACCATCACGCCGGCCGGCAGGTCGCGCGTCGGGACGCCGGGCACCGGGACGAATCGATCCGCGAAGACGTCGTCCTCCATGACCTCGGCGCCGAAGGTGTTGGGGTTGGGAAGCGGCGTCTCCGCCGTCACGACCTCGCCCGTCCAGCGCGCCGTGACGATCTGCACCACCTGCGGCTCGCGCGGCACGGCCTTGGCGCGGCGATCCGGGGCGATGCGGAAGGTCACCATCACGAAGGCGTTGTCGCGGATGGCGATCGCGCGGGCGTTGCCGAGCGCGGCCACGAGCGTGTTCGTCGCGTTGGCGAGCTTCGCGTCGCGGGTGACCTTGCCGACGCTGACGGCGGTGAGCACCGCCAGGACGAGCAGGATGCCCATCACCACCAGCAGCTCGAGGAGCGTGAAGGCGGCGCGCGGTCGGAGGTTGTGGCTGCTGCGTGCCATCGGGGTCAGTTCGGCGGGTCCAGCTCGTAGAGGTAGACGTTGTCCGCGGCCGCCGTCTGGAGGAACGCCGCGGCCTGCGCGGCGCTGAGGGTGCCGGGCGCGTCGCCGACGACGCCGAACAGGCCGTCCGGGCCCGCCGACACCAGACAGATACGGCGATTGGTGCAGACCCCGAAGCCGGGCCCGAGATTTTCGAGCGGCGTCCGGACCGTTCCGTCCGGGTCCGGGATGCCGGTGTCCACGCCGAAGCGGTACGCCCTT
>Ga0209770_10001478_pt1 | contig 12152 bp, 5 predicted proteins | sample LauGreSu1BDMLBDD_2_FD_187572 | JGI IMG/M metagenome (GOLD analysis project Ga0209770, IMG submission 187572) | Freshwater lake microbial communities from Lake Michigan, USA - Su13.BD.MLB.DD (SPAdes) (version 2) | ecosystem: Environmental > Aquatic > Freshwater > Lake | place: Lake Michigan, USA...
ACAACTTCGGCTTCTTCAACTTCTTCGGGCAGAAACTTCAGAACCCGCTGAGTCAGGAGCCCGTGCCCTTCGACTACGGCACGCCCGACGGATACGAGTTCTTCCTGCGGGGCGGGGCGGTGGGCGACTTGGGCGACCGGTACTACAAGGGCAAGATCGACTTCTGGGACAACCTCATCGGCCACATCACCAATGCCCAGTGGTGCGCCCGTCACGACATCACGCCCCACCTGAAGAATGTCCGCGCCGCGGTGATGACCGTGGGCGGATGGTTCGATGCCGAGGATCTTTCCGGAGCGCTCAAGACCTACCGCGCCACCGAGCGGCAGAACCCCGGAATCTTCAACACGCTGGTCATGGGGCCGTGGTCGCACGGCGGTTGGCATGGCGGCGAGGGTTCCTCGCTGGGCCCGGTGCCGTTCCATTCCAAGACGGCCGAGTTCTATCGCAACGAAATCGAACTACCCTTCTGGCGGCGCTTCCTCAAGGGACAGACCAACATCGCGTTGGCGGAGGCCCACGTCTTCGAGACCGGCACTTGCGAATGGCGCAAGGAGGCCGCCTGGCCCCCGACGAATGCCGTGTCCAAGACGTTGTATTTCCACCCGGGCGGGCGGTTGTCGTTCGAGCCGCCGCCGGGAGGCGATGTTGCCAGTGCCTTCGACGCGTACGTGAGCGATCCGGCCCGGCCCGTGCCCTTCACCCAGCGCATCACCACGGGCATGCCGGGCTCCTACATGGTGGAGGATCAACGGTTTGCCGCGCGCCGGCCCGATGTGCTGGTGTTCCAAACCGAACCGTTGACCGAGGACATCATTCTGGCCGGCCCGATCACCGCCAGCCTGCACATTTCGAGCACGGGCACCGACTCCGACTTCATCGTAAAGCTGATTGACGTGTACACCGCCGACCATCCGGACCCGCAGCCCAACCCCACGCAGGCTGAGATGGGCCATTACCAGCAATTGGTCCGGGGCGAACCGCTGCGCGCCAAGTTCCGGGACGGCTTGGATCGGCCGAAGCCCCTGGAGCCCGGCCGCGTGACCCGGCTCGAATGGGTCATGCCCGACGTCTGCCACACCTTCCGCACTGGGCACCGCATCATGATCCAGGTGCAGAGCAGTTGGTTCCCCTACATCGACCGCAACCCCCAGACCTTCTGCGACATCTACCGCGCCAAGCCTGCGGACTACCGCCCCGCTACCCAGCGCGTGTACCGCGCCGCCAACGCCGCGTCAGGCCTGCGAGTCCTAATCGCGCCGAAGTGACGGAAATCGCTTGAGCGAATGGATCTGTCGAATAATTACTCCGAACTCATCACCGATGAAAAAGTGCCTCTATTGCGGCTCGGTTTCCTACGGATCAGGCTGCCCTCATAGCCCGACCAAAAAGCACAAGCACCTGGGCGATGAAGCCACCTGCTGCTGGTGTGGATCCCGCTCCTATGGGTCCGGGTGTTCCCACAGCCCCACGCAGAAGCACGAGCATGGCCACGGAGCCAAGTGTCTCTGGTGTGGGTCGGTATCCTTGGGTTCAGGCTGTCCTCACAGCCCCACCAAGAAGCACGAACGTTGACGAGAGGCCGCGCCCTCAGAACAACCAACGTCCTTCGGTGGAGTGATTCGAAGTCAGACCCCGTCGAGGTCTTGGGTGACCGTCTTCTTCACCATCAAACCGTCGCCATCGCCGGATGGGAGTGAGCAGTTCCACAGCTAAGACGCTGTAGGGGGTATTACTTCCGATACAGCCCAATGACCTTTTACCAATGACCTCCGAGGTAGGGATCGATCTCCGAGCGGTCCGGCGCCGCAGACGTGGCCCTCTACCGAGTTCTGGCCGAAAGGAATGAGGTATCCAAAATCGAAATTCCTTCCCGAAACCCGGTTTTTTCGAGTCGACTGAAGTCGTGAGCGGATGATGGTCTTCAGTTCAACTACCGCTGATCAGAGGGTTTCCCCAAAAATCCCATGCCCATGAAAATCACTGCTCGTGTGAAAGAAGCCGCCAAGGCGTTGGTCCCCACTCCAAAGGCGCAATCGTTCTCGGTGGCTGGAAAGTTCGTTGAATGCAGGCACTGCGAGAACATCCTTTTTCATAAGAAAAAGGCCTCCTAGAACAACGCGCTGAGTTCCTTGTCCGGTACCGAATATTTGAATCATGAAGCGAGCGTCTTGATTTGTGCGAACTGTTCGCGGATTGAATGGTTTTTCGATGACCTCCAGCCTGAAAAATCCTGACACGAGCCATTACTGGAATTACCACGGGTTCTTGGGTCCAGTTGTTGACCTCAATTGAGTCAGAGATGGAGGTGGGTCTTCCGTATATGGTACCCGGCTGAAATCAAAATCCTGAGATGAGGGGCCGGACGAATCGGACTGCCTGAATGAAAAAACACACGGAGTATCACAAAGATGGGAGTGTCCGAGCCATTGGGCCGATGGTTGAGGGTGTTCCCGTAGGTTATTGGGAATGGTTCCGGTTGGACGGAACCAAGATGCGATCAGGCCATTTTGAGAATGGCGAACCCACTGGCGAATGGACGACGTACGACAAGAAGGGGCAGATCTATAAAGTGACCCAGATGAAGTCAAACCCGCCGCAGCGTTGATGCTCAAGCCTCCGGCTGCCGCTATGAACGAGAGGAACGACTTGGGAGAGTCCATGCAACAGCGGTTGCCAGTGATGGTGGCCCTGGGGGCCGTGATCGGGCTGGGGTTGGCCTCAAGGACGTACGACGGTTTGTTTCCAAACGCCCTCGAAAAGTATCCCGGGGACGCTCTCTGGACGGTGGCCGCCTACCTCGGGTGGAAGTGGGTGGTTCCTGCCATGGCACCCTGGAAATTGGGCCTGATGGCTCTGGGGCAATCCGTCGGGGTCGAGTTCCTGCAATTATACCACGCGCCCTGGCTGGACGGCATCCGAGGCAACCGCTTCGGCCATTTGCTGTTGGGTTCGACCTTCAACCCGATGGACCTGGTGGCGTATTCGGTGGGCGCCGCCGTGGTGTTCCTCATCGATCGTTTTCTGGTGCCACGTGGCCCGTTGTCGGTGCGTGGGGCTTGATGCAGGGCACGGAGACCCTGAGTCCGCCTCAAAATAAGCGGCGTTCCTCGGTGGGGTGGCTGGGGGGCCAGACCCAGTCGAGGTCCTGGCCTTGCTGGGACTCGAAGACGCCGTTGTCGTCGGTGTGATTTGGGCCGACGCCGTACAGCGTGAAGGCTCCGTCGGCGTTGAGGCGGTAGCGCAGCGGTTGGCCGTCCATGGGGTCGAGCGGTACGGTGGGCACCCATTTTGGCACGAGGTCGCCAAGAGCCTTGGGATAGCCGCCGGTCGCAAGGCGATGCCGTTCCAGCCCGGCTACTGTGATTGCCAAGCGACTGGTGGTGAGGCTTCGGTCGGCCTTGGCGTGGACCTTGGCCAGGCCCGGCAACAGCAAGTGCGTAAAAATCCGGTAGGGATGGAACCGTCGGCCTGCCGTGTTGAAGACCGTCTGTTCGACGCGCTCGGTCTCCCAGATCGAGCCCTTGGCGGCGATGCCGCGTTCCGGGTCGCAGCGCTGCAGCGCACCCACGACCTGATCCAGCACCTTCGAGTGGTAGGCTTGGTTCTGCAACAACCACGCCCTCGGAACGAGCCCCCATCCGAACGATTGGCCACTTCCGTCGTCTTCCATTGCTCCGAGGGTGTCCGGATCGAGCCGGCCCTCTCGCATCAACTCGAAGGTGGTCTTGCCGAAGAGGCGCTCGCCGCGAAAAGCCTTCACGAGGCTGTCCCGCTGCTTCAGTCCTTCGAAGCGCTGCTGGAACGCGGCCAACTGCGCGTCGGACCACGCGTGCTGCGCGGTGCCGTCCCAGAAGGCGCTGAAGGCAATGCTTTGGATGGCCACCCGGACCAAGTAGCCGATCAGAGTGGGATCCTCACCGGTGAGTTCCGCGAGCCGAAGCAGGGTATCGATGTCTTCGGCGGCGCCCGCCGTGTCGCCGGCGGCCACCCGCGCCGCAGATCGCGTGCGCAGCTTCATGGCTATGGATTTGTGTATGGCCAAGTGGGGTAGCAGCGCGAAGGGACCGTCGGCATAGCGGAGGTCGTACTGGGCCCGCGGGCGTCGGGTCGCCTCGGTGACCTGGTCGAGCACCGCGCGTCGACCCTCGAAGGCGTAGAGGACCGCCTGCGCGGTGGGCATCCCGGCCGGTGGGATGGGCAGGTGAACGAGGTCGTTGGTCTCTCGCGGTTCGGTGCGACCCGGATCGTACACCGTCCGCTTCTCCCGGTGGGTGCCGGACTTCAGCAAGCTGGCCAGCGCCTCAAGGTCGGGCCCGGTGCGGCGCAATCGATTGCCGCCTTTGGGTTCGTCGGAACGCGGCTCCGGAAACCGCAATGCTTCCTGGAGTTCCGCGATTTTCCGCTGGCCAGTCCACTGGAAGGTGGGGCGCCCCTTCGCATCGTTCGTCGCAGTATGGCTCAGAAGGCCGTCCATGAGCGGGTGACGGGCGAAGTTCTGAGCATCCGGCACGCGCGGGCCCACCAGGTCCTCGAAGGTCAACGGTTCGCCGCGTTGTTTGAGGTGAGCCTCGACCTCCTGCCAAGCCCAGGCCGCCCGAATGCCCTCAATGGCGAAGGCCAGCGAGATCAGCGCAATCAGTGCCACGGCGGCCAATCCCAGTCGTTTCAGAAATCGCCCCCAGACCGTCCAGAACCCGGGTGCGCCAAGCGCTACGGCCCGGCGGTTCCAGACGAGCGGCGCCAACCAACCTGGCAGTGACAAGGCGAAACACAGACCGAGGCGGGTGGAGAACGAATCCTCCTCGGACACCAAGATCACGATAGAGCTCAGAACCAGCCCGGTCAGCAGACTGACGAGCAAACTCCGCCAGAATCCGAAACGGAGGCCGTCGGAAGGGAGCAGTCGGAGTTGTTGCAACGTCTTCATGGGTGAGAAAACCAAGGTGTCTGAATGAGATAAGACTGGGATCTGGAGTCGAGGACGTCGATAGGCCAATCGGTGGCGTTGAGTTGGCGATTCTCCTCCCTCATCAAGGTGCCGGAGTGATGACGCGATAGAGGCCGGAAGCGCCGGATGCCGGATCGGTGACGGTGATTGGGCGCGGGTTGGCATTGGATTCCACGCGCAGGAGCGTGGTCCACGGGCCCTGGGTCAAATCGCTCCGCTTCTGGATCGCGTAGGTACGGCCGGCTGAAGCTAGGAACTTCAACCGCAGCTCGCCGGGTGCTGGGACTGCATTCATTCCGACCCACTCGAGTCGCAAGGCGCTGGCGGCGTCGCGGGGATCCGTCCCGGCAAGGAATTCGGCCGCGTTGGTGAATCCGTCGCCGTCCGGATCGGCCGAAGCGTCCGGTTGCAGCGGGTCGGTTCCGTGCTCCCGCTCCCAGGTGTCGGGAACTCCGTCTCCGTCGGTGTCGGACGCCTGCGTGTCGAACGCTGCGCCGGGTGTTGGCTCTGCGGCCACCCACGCGGTCGGATCGTCGGAAGCCAAGGTCAGGCTGGCCCGTTGCAGCGATGGCCCCAGGCCGTCCGCAGCCGCCGGCCACGGAGACGAATCTCCGTAAGCCATTGTGAAAACCCGGAACCCCAGCGTGTGCCCGAGCGTCAGCGTTTCCCCTCCGTTGTCGAGTCGCCCCGTATAGGTGCCGGTCACCGGCACCCCGGGGAACCGCCCTGCGAAGGAGTCGGGATCCCTTGTCAGCACTGCAAAACCGCCGGGTTCAAGGACCGCGCCGTCTGCGAACCCGAATTCGACCCCGTCGGTGAACCGCAAGCCTGAGAGATCCAAGCGATCGGCACCGGTGTTCTGCAGTTCGACGAATTCGAAATCGTCGCCGTCGCGCTCGAGCGAGTCGGGCGGGTGATAGAAGAGTTCTGTCGGTTGCAGGGCGGCGTAGTCTTGGGCGACGAAGAACTCCGCCTCGACCAGCGCGCTCCAGGTTGTCCCGTTGCGCACCCGAAGGCGCAGGGAGGTCCGGCGGTTGATCGTCACCGGATCGGTGTAGGCTTGGGCTTTGGTCGAAATTCCGCCGCCGACCAGGCGGGGATCAGAACCGTCGGTGGTGAAGTACAGCGTGCCCGTGGCATTGGGGTTCACCAGCTTCACGCGCGTGCCGGCAGTTACTGCTCCGCCGGGCGGACTCGCCAACGGGGCATCCATCGTGGGGTACAAGTTGGCCGAGCGGAACCGTTTCAGCGCCACGACATGATTGCTGGGGAAGAATGTGTTCCGCATCCAGAGGTCGTTGGTCAGCCACTCGCGTTCGCGCAGGAACGGTTGCGACGATCGTTGGTAATCGCCCCACCGCGCGCTCTCTGCCACGACGGCCCGGTCGATCTCGGCGATCCGCGTCGACCAGCGCGCCAGGTTGCGCGGGAGGCTCAGGGCACCGCCATTGAAGAGGTGCTTCTGGATGCGGTCGGCGAAGAGCATCCGGAACTCGGGGTTGGCACGGGCCCGTGCGTACACATAGGTGGGCGTGTCGGCCACGTCGGCCTCGGCATAAATCGGTCCCCACGAGCTGCGCTGCTTGATGAGCGAATTGATGGAGATTTCCTGATCCCAGACGAAGAACCGAAATCCGCCGCTCGCGTCGCCCCGTCGACGTGCGGCCCACCAGTTGTGGTTGGGCCAGTCGTCCGAGCCGATGAAGATCGAGAGGATCATGTAATCGACCAAATTGTTCACGTCGAGCAGCACCGGGTAAGCGGGGTTGCGCGTGCCGTCGGCGTTGTTGCCCATCAGGCGCTGGTAGTTGGCTTGGCCGGTAAGCCCGGCTCCGGCGGCCGTCATCAATTGCCGCCACGCGGTCGCATCGCCGGCGCGGACTTCCGCGAAGTCGGCCAGCACATCGTACTCGTCGGCATCGCCACCGAGGTGCAGTGCGGCGAACTCGGCATCCGGTCGTTCGCACACGTTGTAGAGGCCCCAGTAAATCCCGTTGAGGTACAGGTGCGCAAAGGTGCCGTGGGACGAGGCGTGCCCCAGAGCGAGTTGGCTATCGCGCACCCACTGATCGCGGATGTAGCTGGCATCCTTGCGGTACCAGCGCTTCACCCCGTCGACCAAGGTGTCCCATTCCGCGACCGGCCAGGTGTCGGTGGAGCCCGCCCGGAGGACCAACCGATTGAACCCGCGGGCCGGTGTGTCGGGGAACAGCGGGACATTCAGGCGTGAGCTGCCGTAGTCACTGCGGAACACCACGCCGAAGCTGTGCTTGGGGGTGAATCCTTTGTCGCGTGAGACGTTCCCATGGATGCGCAGACCGGCGCGTCGATGGAACCCGCGGCGGCCGTCGGGGTGGATCCATTCGAGACTCGCCTCGCGCTCCCAGGCGTCTTCGCGCCCGCCGGGGTTTGCATAGAGTCCTGCCGGTCCGAAGATGTCGGCTTCAGGCAGCACCAAGCTCAGTGTTGGGAGGCTCGCGAGGGCGTTGGTGAACCCATACCCGGGGATGGCTCCGGACACCACGCGGGCATCCACGCCAAAATCGGCCGGAGCCCCGCCGGGCCAGGTGGCGCCGATGCTGGATGGGCGTTTCTGCGCCGCCACGCTGGCCGGGAACAGGTAGGTCTGGGTGTCGACGTCGCTCGGGGCGTGGTCGTCGAGGAATGCCGCCGCCCGCAGCACGGTCGTGCTGGTCACCCGCACCAGCGCGTTGGAGCCCGCCGCCCGCTTGCCGTTGGTGAGCGAGGGCACGCTGCCGTTGGTCGTGTACACCAGGGTCGCGCCGGGTGTTTCGGTCCAGATCCGCACTTCGAACGGTTGGAAGTAGAGCCCGCGGTCCGGTTCGAACCGCGTGTCGCCGACGAAGCCCGCGACCCCGGGGCCATTGGGTTCACCGGGCGTGGGTTCCGCAAACCAGCGAAGCCCCAGGGATTTGCCGCCGAACAATTCCGGTCTGAGGAGCAGGGTGGCATCGTCGCGGCTGCGGTTGAGCGCCTGGATCGCCAGCACGTTGCGTCCGGCGCGCAGGAGCGATCCTGAACCGCGGATCTCGATGTCCTCAGCGGTCAGCGCGGCTCCTTCGGGCCGGACGGCCGTTGAGGTGGCGTCGAATGGGACTGCCGAGCCTGTCCCTCCCGGGGCATTGCGTCGGGCCACCTCGGTTCCGTTGAGCCAGGCCACCAAGCCGTCGTCGTATTGCACCCGCAGCAACAGCAAGTCGAAGGTCGAGGGATCCGTCACCGTGAACGGAATCCGCACCAGAGCCGAGGCGTTGACCCCACGCATCGCCGTTCCGAGATCGGTGGCGATCAGCGGACCGTACCGACGGATTTCCAGCGGCGACGCGCCCGAGGCGAGTGCCTGGATTTGTGCGGCGTTGAGAGCCTCGTCCCAGATCGCCACATCATCGATCCGCCCATGATAGGTGCTCGTGCCGCCAGCTCCGCTGCCGAGGAAGAAGCTCCGGATCGCATTGAGGTTCTCCGTGTTTTTTCCCTCCGCGAGCATCGTGCCGTTCCAGAAGATCCGCTTCGAGTCGCCCTGTTTGAGGAAGGCGTAGTGGTTCCAGCGACCTTTCCATCGGGTGGCATCAGGCACTCCCACCGAGATCCGGTGCAGGCCGGGATCGCAGCACCCGGTGTCCCAATAGATGACCGAATCGCTCCAAGGCAGGTGGGCATTCAGGGAACGCGTGCCGCCGCCGTCGGGTTGGCTGCCGGCCCAGAACACGCTGTCCTGCGCCGGTTGCGTCGCGCCGCCATACACCCACAGGCTGAGGGTGACCGCATCATGGGCGACCGCCGTGTCGAACATCCCCTTCGCCGCGTCGGGCACCGCCATCGTGCCGGTTCCGGCGCAATTGAGGGACCGGTCGCCGGTGGTGCCCGTTCGTCCGCCCGCGTCGACGCTGAATCCCACGCCGGAAAGCCGGCCATGGTGTCCGCGCCCGCTCCGATCGCGGGCTGAGGCGGGATCAGCTGCATCGTTGAAATCCCAATAGGCTAACAGTCCAGAGCTCACGTTCGATTGGTCGAAGCCCAGCCCGGTGTTTCCCGACGCCCAGCCCGAATCGTCAAACTCCCCGCCCTCGTTCCAGCCCGTGGGCTTGGATTCGGCCGTCGGAATCAGGAAGCGGGCCGAGGCGCCGGTGGCCAAGAGCGGGCTTGCAGCCAAACTCCGGCCAGTCCCGAAGGAGACATTCGGGCGTTGCGGACCGTAGCGATGCTCGCTGGCCACGGTGACCCCGTCGGGCCGCACCAGCGCCAGGTAGCCGCCGCCAGCCGCCAGATCGAAGCTGCTGTGGAGTGGGGCCGCGGCATTGGTCCGGTTCTTGGCCGACGCGAACACGAGGAATCGACCGTCAGCCGGCAGGCTCAAGCGCGGAAAACACCATCGGGTGAGGCGATTGGTGGCGTCGGTCAGGAACCAGCCGCCCAAGTCTACCGGAGTGGCCCCGGGATTGTGGATTTCGATCCAATCGGGCGAGTCCCCGTCTTCGTCCCGCAGACCGCCGGAGTTGCTCGCGAGCAATTCGCTGATCACCGGCGTGGCGGGGCCTTGGGCGAGCGCGCTCGTCCAAAGACTCAGCGCGATAAGCAGGCCAAACGAGACCGGGGGCATGGCCAACGAAAACACCGGGCGAGCCTGCCTGACAAGCGGCACACTGTTTTGGGAGCCTTGTTCCTTATCGCCCCCCCCCGAGTCCGCGAACTCGATCCGCCGCTCAGGGGATACGCAAATTTCCGTGTTTTGGCCGAACAGTGGACTGCAATCCCTTGGCATCGGGCAGAGGTCTGGGAGGCTCCGTCACCGCCTGGGTCTCAGCACCGATTGTGCTTGGGCAGGAGCTGTTGGGTGACAATGGCTGGGTTTTGAAGCACGGTTCGCCTGAATCTGGTCGAGGTCGTTCCCCATCGGTCGATGGTTGCTGGGTTTGTAGAGTCTGTTTCGTACTCAGACTGAAGTTGGGCCAGAATGACATCCCGGAGGGGATTTGGCGGTTGAACAAAGGCAGGACGGCGGTTTCTTGAAGCACCTCGAAATTGAAAAGAATCAAACTAACGACAGCGGAAATCGCAGAACGGATTTCGGCGGTGAAGGTGGAATACCGCCAGAAGGAGGTCTTCCTGGCCGACAATCACCTCCGAGTGGTCCTGCATTCGTTTTTCATGGGAGGGAAGAAAAACCAGACCCAGAAGGCCGAAATCGAGGCGATTCTGTCCGCAGTGATTCCGGGATCCCCTGAAATCTCCAATCGCACCATGAATGAAATCAACCAGCTCATCGAAGCCCAAAAGCGCGATGTGGAGCAGAAGTTGGCCCTCATTGCCGCCAATCCTTTGAACTTGTTGCTCAAGGAGCGCGAGGCTCATGAGGCCAAGATTGCCGACATCGATGCGAAGTTGAGATCCTTGTGCAAAGAAATCGGTGTGGATCTTGGGTCCGGGGCCAGCGGAGTTGAGGGGCCCCTGCACGAGCGGTCTACCCTGTCGGCGTCCGACCTTTCCGAAAAACTGGTCGCCGAATTGAAAAACGCGCCGCAGGGAATGAGCCAGATCGACCTGAGTAAAGCCACCGGTTGCTCCTATTCTGCAGTCATGAAATGGGTGAAGGAAAACCCCGACACGGTGAAGACCACCGGTGAAAAGCGCGGTAAGAAGGTGTTTTTGGTTTAAATACCGCCAGAGACGGCGGCCATTTTGCTGGAAGTTGTCGACGGCACGATCTTGGGTGCGGAGGTTGACTCCTCCTCCGTGACGGGTTTCAGCGGAGAAGGTCCGGGAGCGCGGGCTTTGGAGAAGGGAGAGGCTCTCCGATTCCGGCAGATTTCAGATCAGGTGGCGATCTAATGGCCTTATCGCCATGGAGTTCATCGGACCTATTCCGGGGCCCCGCAGCCCTGAGTCCGGGGGCGATACGAAGAAAAACCTGGCAGTATGGTCTCTCGCATGTGGATCCCCTGACAGTTTTCCGGTCACTTGGGGAACTCAACGGTGAGAACCGGGGCAAAAACCCTGTAAATGCTGGGGAAAACGTACTGGAGCCGGTGGTCGGGATTGAACCGACGACCTACGGTTTACGAAACCGTTGCTCTGCCACTGAGCTACACCGGCGATGCGCGGAGCGCGAATGAGCCTGTTAAGTACGGGCACCACGCAGGGGCGGCAAGCGGCAAGTTCGAAAGGGACGCTTTTTATGCGGCCAGCGGCCTGAATCTGCTCGGTTTGAGAAAATTCAGGGCGCAGACCGGCGCAAAGAGGCCGGCAACCGACCATGGAACCTGCGATGAGGGGCAGACACGCCCGCTCAAAGTTCTCTGGTGGGTGCAATGATGGCGAACGGCGGTCAGAGGAGGGTGCCGCCTCAGTCCCAGCACAAATCCAGAAACCGGTTAGGGGTAAATGCCTCACACAAATAGGGAAATTTGTCGGGCAGACGGTATCTGAGTGATTCTTCCAGTGTGTTCTAGATGACCGGGGGCTGCATGCTTCAACACCTCCTTGTTCGACCTCTCTCGTTCGGGGTTGAACAAGGCCCCTTCGGCTTGCTGGCACCTGGGTTGGGCATCTTTGCGGTGCTGATTGGGAGGGCCCAGACGATGGTCATCGATTTGTGCACCTCGCGATTTGAAACAGTCGAGACTCACTGCCCGTGCCCCTGTCAGATCGGTCAGGGCTGCAGCGTTCAAGCCATTCCTGTCGCCGGAGAGCGAATTTGGCGATGGGATGATGGTTCGCTTCGTCCGGAGCCCGTCAGAATTGCAGAAGCGGTGGTCGTAGAGCCGTGTTACGGATTCGGGATATCACAAAAATCGCTGGCAGATTTTGAGGGAATGACTTATTCCGCCGATAAGCGTGTCGTCGGAAATGGCCGGATATTCCCTAGGCAAATGGATCCAAAATCCTCAATTAGGGGAATCCGGACAGCCGCAGTTCGTCGCTCATCGGTGCAATTGGGAGCTCGTAGTGGCCCGAATCTCAGGTAATTATCATGATCAAACATCTGTTTATCCTCGCTTGGTTCACATGGGTTGTTTCGGCGCTGGGCCAAGGTCAGATCGACCTCAATAACCGTGGATTGACGCAGGTGGTCGATTCGACCGGCAAGCCGTTGACCGGCACCAACTTCGTCGCGGTGGTGCTGTATGGAACCTCGGCTGCGACCCTCAATGCGTCGTTCGCCCCAGCACCGTTCCGCGCC
>Ga0209770_10001480_pt1 | contig 12147 bp, 9 predicted proteins | sample LauGreSu1BDMLBDD_2_FD_187572 | JGI IMG/M metagenome (GOLD analysis project Ga0209770, IMG submission 187572) | Freshwater lake microbial communities from Lake Michigan, USA - Su13.BD.MLB.DD (SPAdes) (version 2) | ecosystem: Environmental > Aquatic > Freshwater > Lake | place: Lake Michigan, USA...
GTCGCTCTTTCGAGCGACCCGCGCTGGGTAGGACCTTCGCGTCCTACATTTCGGTTCGGATGGGCGCTTCGAGCGGGCTGTCCTTCCCAACTCGCGGCCACTGTCCGGACTACTGATGCCCTCCGATGTCCAGTCGGGGAGCTGTCCCTGTCTTGCCTTCCGATGTCCAGTCGGCGGCATGTTCCTGTCGTTGGAGAAGAGGCGCTGGCTCCCTTCTCTCTGCGCAAGCGAACCGCAATTCCAGAGAATTGTCCAATATCTGCCCGCGGTGATGGGTTCTGGGGTGAATGCCTCTCGTGTCAGCGGTTGCATTCTGCCGAAATCAAGATATCTATATCCGAGATAGAAGCCGGTACCACCTCCCTGGTCCCGACGCGAATCCAGAGACGCTTTGGCGTCCTCAATGCGGAATCGCGGATCGAGATTTCAACGCAACGGTCCGCGCCCTTCAGGCAGGCACACGATGGCAATTGCTCAGACCACGAATTCGTCTCCGACCAACTCCGCACTCCCCGGCGACGGGCGATCCTCGTCCGGAGGGCCCCGGTCCGGGCTCCTCGAGTCGTTCAAGTACGACGACGCGATCGTCCGGCTCTTCATGGGGGCTTCGGTCCTCTGGGGGATCGTCGGCATGCTGGTGGGGGTTCTCGTCGCGCTCCAGCTGGCGGATCCTCGATTCAACATGGGCGTCGAGTGGCTCAGCTTCGGCAGGCTGCGGCCGCTGCATACGAACGCCGTCATCTTCGCCTTCGCAGGCAATGCGATCTTCGCAGCGGTCTACTACTCGTCGCAGCGCCTGCTGAAGGCCCGCATGTTCAGCGATGTCCTGTCGCGGATGCACTTCTGGGGATGGCAGGCCATCATCGTCGCCGCCGCGATCACCCTTCCGCTCGGCTACACGCAGGCGAAGGAGTATGCGGAGCTCGAGTGGCCCATCGACATCGCCGTGGTCTGCGTCTGGGTTGTGTTCGCCGTGAACTTCGTCGGCACGCTGCTTCGCCGCAGGGAACGCCATCTCTATGTGGCGATCTGGTTCTACATCGCGACCGTGGTCGCCATCGCGGTGCTCTACATCTTCAACAACATCGTCATGCCGGCGGGGTGGTTCCGCTCCTACTCGATCTACGCGGGCTCCCAGGACGCGTTCATGCAGTGGTGGTACGGGCACAACGCGGTGGCGTTCTTCCTGACGACGCCGTTCCTGGGGCTCATGTACTACTTCCTCCCGAAGGCCGCCGAGCGCCCCGTCTTCTCGTACCGGCTGTCGATCGTCCACTTCTGGAGCCTGGTGTTCCTCTACATCTGGGCCGGGCCGCACCACCTGCACTACACCGCGCTCCCCGAGTGGGCGTCGACGCTCGGCATGCTCTTCAGCGTCATGCTGTGGATGCCGTCGTGGGGCGGAATGCTCAATGGCCTTCTGACGCTGCGAGGCGCGTGGAGCCGGGTCGCGCAGGACCCGGTCCTCAAGTTCTTCGTGGTCGGCATCACCTTCTACGGGATGTCGACCTTCGAGGGACCTCTGCTGTCGGTCAAGAGCGTGAACGCTCTCAGCCACTACACCGACTGGACCATCGCGCATGTACACGCCGGAGCGCTCGGCTGGGTTGGCTTCATGTGCTTCGGGATGTTCTACTGGCTGGCGCCGCGACTGTTCCAGGCGCCGATTGCGAAGCCCTCGTGGGTCGGGCTCCACTTCTGGACCGCGACCATCGGGATCCTCCTCTATGTGGTCGCGATCTACTGGGCCGGACTGACGCAGGGGCTCATGTGGCGCGCCTTCGACGAGAACGGCCAGCTGCAGTACCCGGACTTCATCGAGACCGTGCAGGTGCTCGTGCCGTGGTACTGGATCCGCGTCGTGGGCGGGACCCTCTACCTCGGCGGCGCGATCCTGATGGCTGCGAACCTCGTGCTGACATGGATGAAGCGGCCGAAGGCCTACACCGAGCCCGTCTACGAGGCGCCGCGGCTGACCGGAGGGTTCGCCGAGCCCGCGATTCCCGGCTCGAACCTGCCGCCGACCTATGTGCTCGGCGTCGCGCGGAAGCTCGATGTGTTCTCGCAGCTGCGCTGGCACCGGAGGTACGAGGGGCTGCCGATCGTGTTCACCGTCCTGGTGGCTGTCGGAGTCGTCGTCGCGAGCCTTGGGGAGATCGTGCCGCTCTTCGCGCGGAAGTCGGACATCGCCCGCATCGCGAGCGTCGAGCCGTACACGCCGCTCGAGCTGGTGGGACGCGACATCTACATCTCCGAGGGGTGCGTGAACTGCCACTCCCAGATGATCCGGCCCTTGCGCGCCGAGACCGAGCGCTATGGCGAATACTCAAAGCCGGGCGAGTTCGTCTTCGACCATCCGTTCCTCTGGGGATCGCGGCGCATCGGGCCGGATCTCGCACGGACGGGACGACGCCTTCCGAGCCCGCACTGGCATGTGCGCCATCTGAACATGCCGACCGACACGAGCACGGGATCGATCATGCCGCCGTACCCGCATCTGCTCGAGAAGCCGCTCGACTTCACGCAGGCGGAGGAGTCGGTCGCTGCGATGAAGGCGCTGGGCGTGCCGTACGCCGACGGCACCGTGGCGCAGGCTTCCGAGCTCGCGCGCGGCCAGGCGCGCGAGATCGCGGCCAAGATCGTCGCCGAGCAGGGCCCCGCCGGACTTGAGGACCGAAAGGTCGTCGCGCTGGTGGCGTACCTCATGCGGATCGGCACCGACCTCGACAAGCCCATCGCCGAGCCTGTCACCGCGCCCGCAAGCGTGGCCACCGCCGGCGCGCCCGCTGCCGAGCAGGGAGGTGGCCAGTGATCGCAGCGATGCTCGCCATGTCGATGCCCGAGATCGCGCTGATCTTCTTCATGGGCCTGTTTGTCGCGCTTGTGATCCGTCTCGCCATCTCGCGCTCGTCCCACTGGGAGTCGCGGGCCCGCATTCCGCTCGACGACCGCAATGAAGGAGGTACGACCGATGTCCGCTGAGAACGAACCGAAGCTCCTCGACCATGACTGCGACGGGATCCGCGAGTACGACAACCCGATGCCATTCTGGTGGTCGGCGATCTTCTGGGTATCCATGATCTTCGCACTCCCGTACTTCGCGTTCTATCACCTCGGCGGAGTCGGAACATCGCTCACCGAGGACTACGACGTGGAGCTGGGCGCCTTCTACGAGATGCAGGCCGCTCGGCTCGGAAACCTCAAGCCCGACGAGGCGACCATCCTCACGCTCTCGACCGATCGGCAGAAGCTGCTCGCCGGACAGAACATGTTCAAGGCCAACTGCGCGACCTGCCACGCGCCGGACGGCGGCGGGAAGACGGGGCCGAACCTCACCGACGACTTCTACATCAATGTCCGCAATCCGGAGGATGTCTTCCGCGTGGTGCGCGACGGGATCGAGGCCAAGGGCATGCCGAAGTGGGGCAAGCGCTTCAGCGAGCCGCAGCTCGTGCTTCTGTCGTCGTATGTCGTGAGCCTGCGCGGCACGACTCCCGCGTCGCCACTGAAGGCGCAGGGCGATGCGGTGACGCCGTGGACGGTCGCGGAGCCGGTTCGTCAGGCGACCGGGACCGAGCAGGGACGCTGACAGGAGTTCTCAATGGCCCGGACGATCTCCCTTCCCGTTGTCGATGCCCGGCTTCCGCGTGCTGAGAGCGGTCCGTTCCTCAAGCCGGAGGGGCGTGTGCTGGCGACGCTCGAGGAGGATGGCCGCCGCCGCTGGCTGCGTCCGAAGCCGAGCCCCGGACGATGGTGGAGGCGCAGGCTTGCGGTCGCATGGGCGCTCATCGCGCTGTATGCGGTGATCCCGTGGGTGAAGGTCGACGGAATGCCGGCCGTGCTCCTCGATCTGATCGAGCGGAAGTTCGTGTTCTTCGGCACGGTGTTCCGCCCGACCGAGACGCTCCTGTTCGGAGTGCTGTTCCTGGCCGTGTTCGTCACGATCTTCCTGCTCACCGCGGTCTTCGGCCGCGTCTGGTGCGGGTGGGCATGTCCTCAGACCGTGTACATGGAGTTCGTGTACCGGCCGATCGAGCGGTTTTTCCTCGGCAAGGGCTACTCGAACCCAAAGGCCGGGGTGCCGGCGTGGCGCCGTGTCGCGATGTACGCGGCGTACCTGGTCGTGTCCGCGCATCTCGCCAACACGCTGCTGGCCTGGTTCGTGGGCGCGGACCGGCTGACCGGCTGGATCTTCACGAGCACGCCGTTCGCGCATCCGGTCGCGTTCGGGGTGTTCGCCGCGGTCACGCTGGCCATGATGTTCGACTTCGCGTTCTTCCGCGAGCAGATGTGCTCCCTCGTCTGCCCGTACGGGCGGTTTCAGTCGGCCTTGCTCGACCGCGACTCGCTGATCGTGGGATACGACCGCGCGCGTGGCGAGCCTCGCGGCAAGGCTGCAGCCGCAGGCGGCTGCAGAAGCGCCGGGTGCGATGGAAGCGGTGGCTGCGGCAGCGGCGGCGGGTGCGATGGCGAGCATGCCCGCCGGGGCGACTGCGTCGACTGCAGGCTTTGCGTGACAACTTGCCCGGCGGGAATCGACATCAGGGATGGCCTGCAGCTCGAGTGCATCCAGTGCACGCAGTGCATCGATGCGTGCGACGCGGTGATGGAGAAGGTCGGCCGTCCCACGGGACTGATCCGGTACTCCTCGCAGCGATCGCTCGAGGGCGCGCCGCGGAAGGGCATCCGCGCCCGGCTGGCGGTGTACCCGGCGCTCCTCTCGGTGCTCCTGCTTTCGGCGGGGTATCTGCTTGCCACGCGGCAGGATGGCGCGATCGCGGTCCTGCGCACCCAGGGTGTCCCGTACACCGTCCGGACGGATGCGGCGGGCGCCGGGACCGTGGAGAGCGTGGAGAGCATCGTGCGGCTTCGGATCGACAACCGCACGCGGGAGGCACGCACCTACTCGGTCTCCGCGGCCGACGGCGTCGAGCTCGTGCGCGATGAGAGGGTCGAGGTCTCGGGCGACGGAAGCCGAGAGGTGGATGTCGTGGTGCGGAGCGCGCCGGCGCTGTTCGTCCGCGGACGGCGCGAGGTGGAGCTGGTCGTGCAGGAGGAAGGCGCCCGCGCCGGCGCGTACCGCGGTTCGGTGCGCGCGGCCGTGCTCGGGCCGCTTGTGGTTGCGCCGCTTGAAGGAGGCTCGAAGTGAAGCTCATCGAGAACCGCTGGATGTTTGCGCCGATCGCGCTGCTTGGGCTGACCGTCACAATCGCGACCGCGACCGTCCTCTCGGCGGTCGTCGGCCATTCGCTCGGGATGGAGCCGAACTACGACCGGAAGGCCGCTGCATGGGAGTTCGAGCGCGCCCAACGCGCCACGAACGAGCGACTGCGCTGGGTTGTCACCCCCGAGGTCGCGTCGAGCGGCGCGCACCGCTCGATCCGGCTTCGGATCGAGGACAAGCACGCGGCGCGGATCGACGCGAGCCGCGTGGAGGTCGAGTGCATTCCGGTCCGGGCCGCGGAGGCGCGCAGGACGGTGTCTCTCGTCCGAGTCGCGGAAGGCGAGTTCGAGGGTGGCTTCGAGTCGGCGATCGGAGGACAGTGGGAGTTCCGCGTCTCCGTCGAGCGTGACGCGACGCGCTACACCGATGTGTTTCGCAGGTTCCTCGACCGGATCGGCGCGGAGGCGGGTCGTGGCTGACGAAGTCGTCGCGCTCGCGGGCACCGTCCTTGCATCGAGCCTCCTCGGCAGCGCGCATTGCGCCGGGATGTGCGGCGGCATCGCGCTCGCGGCGATCGGACCGGCCGGCGCGTCGCGGCCCGCGCGGCAGACCGGATATCACCTCGGACGGCTCGCGTCCTACGCGATGGTCGGGGCGGTCGCCGGAGTGGTCGGGCAGGTGGTCGATGACGCGGGTGTCCTCGTCGGTGTGCAGCGCATCGCGGCGATCGCAGCTGGCACGATGATCGCGGCGTTCGGCGCGATCGGCGTGGCGCGAGCGTTCGGCGCGCGGATTCCGTCGGCGGGCGTGCCGGCGCCGCTCGTCGCGGTCGCGCAGCGGGTGCATGCGCAGACGCTGCGCCTTCCCGCGGCGCACCGGGGTCTGCCGCTCGGGCTCGCGACGCCGCTGCTCCCCTGTGGATGGCTGTATGCATTCGCTGCGATCTCTGCCGCGAGCGCTTCGCCGGCCGTCGGCGCGCTGGTGATGGCGGCGTTCTGGCTCGGGACGGTTCCGGCTGTGGTGCTCGCGTCGAATGGCGCCCGCATGGCGTTCGCACGGATGGGGCGGGCGGCGCCGGTCGTGGCCGGGCTGGCGATGGTCGCGGTCGGCGTGCATGCCGCCGTGGTTCGAGGTGGAGCGGCCGAGGCGGCGATGTCCGAGGTTCGCGCGGTTCGTGCGGCGAACTCGGCCGGCGAGCTCGCGGGGCGCGCCGATGCAGCCGCCGATGAGCTGCCGCCATGCTGTCGAGCAAAGGAGTGTCCATGAGCAGTTCAGGTGCAGGCATCGAGACGGATCGGGGCGCGCGGTCGTGCTGTGCGCACTGCGGTCTTCCCGTTCCGCCGGTCGAGGTCCGGGCAGAGGATCCGATCCAGTTCTGCTGCGGAGGCTGCCGCGCGGTGCACGGTGCGCTCCACTCGTGCGGGCTCGAGCAGTACTACGCGCTGCGCGACCGCGAATCAGCGGTCGCGGAGCCGGCGCATGTGACCGGTCGCGGCTTCGAGCATCTCGACGACCCACGCTACCTCGAGATCCATGCGCGGCCGGACTCCTCGGGCGGCCGACGCGCGGAGCTCAGGATCGACGGACTGCGCTGCGGCGCATGCATCTGGCTTCTCGAGGCGATGCCGCGGATCGTGCGCGGCGTGCGCGAGGTTCGCATCGACAGTGCGCGTGGCATCGCCCGGATCGCGTGGCAGGACGGCGCCATCCGGCTCTCGGAGATCGCCCGGCGCTTCGACGCGCTCGGCTATCAGCTGCACTCCTTCGGCGACCCCGACGCCGTGCGGCGCGAGCGCGCGACCAACCGCGCATGGATCGTCCGCATGGGGGTTGCCGGTGCGATTGCGAGCAATGCGATGGCCGTCGCCTTCGCGCTCTACGGCGGGCTGCTCGCCGACATGGATCTCGCGTTCCGGCTGTTCTTCCAGTGGTCGTCGGTCGCGCTTGCGGTGCTCGCGGTCGCGTGGCCCGGACGGATCTTTCTCACCAACGCGGTCGCGGCGGTGCGGACACGCACGCCGCACATGGATGTGCCGGTGGCCTTCGGCCTGGTGGCGGCGGTTGCAGCGGGCATCGTGGCGACGGCCGTCGGCACCGGGTCCATCTACTGCGAGAGCGCTGCGATGCTGGTGTTTCTGCTGCTCGTGGGGCGATACGTGCAGTACGGTCGGCAGCGCCGCGCCCGGGAGCAGGTCGAGCTGCTGCTCGCGATCGTGCCGAGCATCGCGCGGAAGGTCATCGCGACTCCTGAGGGAGAGCGGGTGGTCGAGGTCGCGATGGACGCGCTCGCGCCCGGAGATGTGATCGATGTTCCCGCCGGCGAGTCGATCGCGGCGGACGGCAGGCTGCTTGCAGCTTCCGCGCACCTCGATCTTTCGCACCTCACCGGCGAGTCACAGCCCGTCCGGGTCGAGCAGGGCGGTCCGGTGTTCGCGGGATCGCGTGTCCTCGAGACGCCGGTTCGGGTCGAGGTCGCGGTCGCAGGCGGCGAGACGCGCGCGGCCCGGCTGCTCGATCTCGTGCGCGAGGCGGGCGAGCGGCGGGCGCCGATCGTCGAGCTGGCGGATCGGGTTTCCGCGTGGTTCCTGCCCGTGATCCTCGTCGCCGCGGCGGTGACCGTCGCCTGGTGGTGGCCGCGTGCGGGCATCGACGAGGCGATGGCGCGTGCCGTGGCGATGCTCGTCGTGACCTGTCCGTGTGCCCTTGGGCTTGCGACGCCGCTCGCGGTCGTCGCGGGTATCGGCAAGGGTGCGCGCCGCGGCGTGCTTGTGAAGGGCGGCGATGTGCTCGAGCGCGCGTCGCACGCGGGCACGGTGGTGCTCGACAAGACCGGCACGGTCACCGAGGGACGGACGCGGGTGATCCGGGCGCTGGGGCCCGAGCCGGCGCTCGCGATGGCGGCGGCGCTCGAGTCGCGCAGCGCGCATCCGGTGGCCCGTGCGCTCGTCGATGCGTTCGGCCGCACCGACGGAGGCGACGCCTCCGATGTGCGCGAGCTCCCCGGCCTCGGCATCGAGGGACGGATCAATCGCAGGCTCGTGCGCGTCGGAAGCATGCGCTTCATGCGGGAGCGTGGCGCGGTCGTGTCCGACGAAGTCACCGCCTTTGCGGCGGAGTGCAAGGTGGGCGGCTTTGCGCCGGTCTTCGTATCGGTCGACGGGCGCGTCGATGCGGTCGCGGCGATCGGCGATCCGATCCGCGCGGACGCGCGCGAGACCGTCTCGCGGCTCCGCCGCTCCGGATGGCGCGTGGTCCTCGCCTCGGGGGATGATCCGGTGGTGGCGTCCGGCGTCGCGAAGGCGCTTGGGATCGAGGCGCGGGACGCGCACGGAGGGCTCTCGCCGGAGGAGAAGCTCGCGTTCGTGCAGCGCAGCGATCTCGCGCGGCCGGTCGTCATGGTCGGCGACGGAGTGAACGATCTTGCGGCGCTTGCCGCCGCGGATGTCGGCGTCGCGGTGCGCAACGGCGCCCAGGCGTCGCACCATGTCGCGGACGTCTGTCTCGCCGCGCGGGGGCTTCGTCCGCTCGAGCGCTTCCTCGTGGGCGCGCGGAGCACCATGCGGACGATCCGTGTGAATCTCGCGGTGTCCGTGCTGTACAACGCCGGTGGCGGAGCGCTGGCGTTCCTCGGGCTCGTGAATCCGCTGGTGGCCGGGGTGCTGATGCCGCTCAGCGGACTGACGGTGCTCGTGATCGCGCTGCGCATGCCGTCGTTCGAGCTGCCAGCGGCGCGGAAGGAGGATCGCTGATGGAACTCGTGTATGTCGCGCTTCCGGTCGCGCTGCTCGTCGGAGGCGCCGCGCTGGCGGCCTTCATCTGGGCGGCGCGAGATGACCAGTTCGAGGATCTCGACACGCCGCCGAAGCGGGCGATCTTCGATGATCTCGAGGCACGCGGGCAGGATTCCGAGCGGGATCCGCTCGACAGTCGCTGAACCGGGTGTACGCTCGGCCGGTGCGAACCGGAACGCGGTCGGTGTCGATGGCGGACCTGGGTGCGGCGTTGATCGCGGCGTGGGTCGTGCTGTCCCCTGCGGACTGGCGAGGCAGCGCCATGGCGCAGATCGCCTTCGTGGACGCGACCGCCGGGAGCGGTCTCGAGTCGTTCGCGCACAACCCGAACGCGCTCTCGGTCCCAGGGCTTCTCGAGTGGACCATGGGCGGCCTTGGAGTCGCCGATTTCGACGGTGATGGCTGGGCGGACATCTTCGTGCCGCGCGGCGGGGTCGGCACCGACCGGCTCTTCATGAACAATGGCGACGGCACCTTCACGAATGAGGCGGCCTTGCGTGGAGTCGCCGCCACACACGCGGGCAACGGGGTGAGCTGCGCCGATTACGACGGCGATGGCGACACCGACATCTTCGTGACGAGCTTCGGATCCGGAAGCGACAACCTCGGCCAGGCCGGCCGGCATCGCCTGTATCGCAACGACGGGGGAGTGTTCGTTGATGTCGCGATCCAGGCGGGAGTGGCGACGACTTCGCCTGTGGTCGCGACCGCGGCGGGTGCGGCGTGGGGCGACATCGACCTCGATGGCGATCTCGACCTCGCGGTCTGCGGGTACTCGGGCGGCGCCAGCGGGAATCGGGTCTTCCGCAGCGAGGGCAGCCGCTTCGTCGATGTCACCGGTCAGGCTCTCTCGATGCCGGAGTCGTGGGGCTTCCAGCCCCTGATCGCGGACCTGACGGGCGACGGCTTTCCGGAGCTGCTCCTCGCCGCGGACTTCGGAACGGGCCGTGCCTTCCGCAATCTCCGTGACGGCTCGCTCGCGCTTGCGACGGCCGAGTTCGGCATGGGGCTCGAGCGGAATGGCATGGGGATCTGCCTGGCCGACCTCGACCGCAACGGTGCGCCCGACTCGTGCGTGACGAGCATCTTCAGCGATCTGCCTGCCTCCGCTGGCCTGAATGGAAACGCGCTCTACCTGAACTCGGGGTCCGGTGCCTGCAGCGAGGCGGCGGAGCTGCAGGGCGTCAGCGATGGCGGCTGGGGCTGGGGGGTCGTCGCGGGTGACTTCGACCACGACGGTTGGGAGGACCTCGTCGAGGCGAATGGCCGGAACGGCGGCGAGTGGGCGGCGGAGCAGGAGTACATCTATCGCAACGGCGGCGATGGGTTCACGCGAATGGGTGCGGAGTCGGGGATCGCGCTCGCAGCCGACGCCCGCTGCGTCACGACGCTCGACTACGACCGGGACGGCGACCTCGATGTGCTGATGCTGGTCAACAGCGGTCCGCTCCGTCTCTACCGAAACGAGTCGGTCCGCATCGGGCGGTGGCTCGAGCTCGATCTGGTGGCGGGAGGCGCGACGCGCTGCGCGCCGCACGGACTCGGCGCGCTCGTCGAATGCGAGGTCGCGGGCTTGACCGTGAGGCGATGGGTGCACTCGGGGAGCGGCTACCAGTCGTGCTCCGAGGCCGTGGTGCATCTCGCGGTGCCTGGCGACGCGAAGGAGGCCCGCGTGCGGGTCCTTTGGCCAAGCGGGCAGACGACGGTGCTGGAGGGCGTCGGCCTTGACGCGCGCCACGCGATTCTGGCGCCTTCCCGCGGCGATGTGGATGCAGACGGCGTCGTCGGCTCGGGGGATGTGGCCGCCGTCCTGGGCGCGTGGGGTGAGATGGACCGCTCGCAACGCGCGATGCGGGCGGCGGATGTCGTGGTCGACGGCGTGATCGATGCGCGGGATGTGTCCGGAGTGCTGTCCGGCTGGTCGAGGTAGGGAGCGTGCGGACGGCGCGCGCCTCTCGGTTGGCCGCCCGTTCGCACCGGGGCGGAGGGCCGAAGCCGGCAGCCGGCCGGCACCCCGCCCGACGCGCGGGCGAAAGAAATCGCGGGGCTCGGTGTTCGCCTCATGCACCCAATCTCCACGGCGCACCGCCCGCCCGTACCATCAGCGCCGAACTCCTGAACCCTCAAAGGAGGCTGCGATGAGCAACGCCATGACCGCATTCCCGCTTCAGCACGCCGGCACTCCGATCGGCACCCCCGACATCGACAACCTCGCCATCAACACGATTCGCACGCTGTCGATGGACGCGGTGCAGGCGGCCGACTCGGGCCACCCGGGCACGCCCATGGCGCTCGCGCCGGTCGCGTATGCGCTGTGGCAGGAGGTCCTGCGGTACGACCCGGCGAATCCGACCTGGGCGAACCGCGATCGATTCGTGCTGTCGAACGGGCATTCGTCGATGCTGCTGTACTCGCTCATCCACCTCGCGGGCGTGAAGCGCGTGGATCATCACGGGCTCACGACGAGCGAGCTGTCGCTCACGGTCGATGAGCTCAAGCGATTCCGACAGATGGGATCGCTGACGCCCGGACATCCCGAGTCGCACATGACGACCGGCGTCGAGACGACGACGGGCCCGCTCGGACAGGGGCTCGCGACGAGCGTGGGCATGGCGATGGCGTCGCAGTGGCTGGGCGCGCGCTACAACCGGCCGGGATACCCGTTGTTCGATTTCCGTGCGTGGGCGATCTGCGGCGATGGCTGCCTGATGGAGGGCATTTCGGCCGAGGCGGCGTCGCTCGCGGGCCATCTCGGGCTGTCGAACCTCTGCTGGATCTACGACAACAACCAGATCACGATCGAGGGCAAGACCAGCCTCGCGTACTCGGATGATGTCGCCGCGCGCTTCAGCGGCTACGGCTGGAATGTGATCCGCGTGGGCGACGCGAACGACCTCAAGCAGCTCGTGCGCGCGTACGAGACCGCGAAGCGCTCGACGGAGCGGCCGACGATGATCATCGTCGACAGCCACATCGGCTACGGATCGCCGAAGAAGCAGGACACCGCGAGCGCGCACGGCGAGCCGCTCGGCGAGGACGAGATCAAGGCGACGAAGCGCGGCTACGGCTGGCCCGAGGACGCGAGGTTCCTGGTGCCCGACGGCGTGCGCGAGCGTTTCGGCGAGAAGGTCGGCGCGCGCGGCGCTGCGGCGAGCTCCGAGTGGAACGCGCGGTTCGATGCGTACGCGAAGG
>Ga0209770_10001481_pt1 | contig 12136 bp, 8 predicted proteins | sample LauGreSu1BDMLBDD_2_FD_187572 | JGI IMG/M metagenome (GOLD analysis project Ga0209770, IMG submission 187572) | Freshwater lake microbial communities from Lake Michigan, USA - Su13.BD.MLB.DD (SPAdes) (version 2) | ecosystem: Environmental > Aquatic > Freshwater > Lake | place: Lake Michigan, USA...
GGCATTCTCGACCAACCGGGCCCCCCGCATGGAAGCCCCCTTGGCCAGGGCGATCGTGACCTCCTTCGGGATGACCTTGCCATCGTGCGGCAGCCAGGCGGATCCGAGGACGTCATCCACCCTGAGGAGCGGCCACCGTTCCCGGGTCTCCTCGGCGTCGACCAGGTGCGATTCCACCCCGAAGTACTCCGCCATCGCACAGGTCCGCTGGAGCTGTGTGAGCCGGGCGGGCGTGGTCGCCGCGATCAGGCTTCCGACCTGCTTCCAGCCGACGGAGTGTCCGGTCTCCATCTCCAGGCCGGCATAGAGCTCGGCACTGTACTTGTTGATGGCGGTCAGGCTGGTGGAGGTCCGGAGACGGCCCACCAGTCCCGCTGCATGCCAGGTGGTGCCCCCGGCCAGCGCGGTCTGCTCCAGCAGGACGACGTCGGTCCAGCCTAGTCGGGTGAGATGGTAGGCCACGCTGGCACCGACGATGCCGCCGCCGATGACAACGACGCGGGCGGACGAAGGGAATTGGGACAACATGACGGACATTGGGGTACCCGAACCCGGTTTCGTCGGCCATTCCGAAGTGCATTCCGAACCCTGCGATCGGCATCGGGCAATCCCGGAGGACCAACCGAATCCCAGCGGAGTGCGCGGGCTTGAACGTTCCGTCAAAGACTGGACTCTTTGGCCCTGAAGTGATGAACACGCCCGGATCCGCCCTTCCCCCCGCCGCACGCGACAAGCTCCTCTTCACGCCCGGCCCCCTGACCACCTCCTCGAGCGTCAAGGAGGCCATGCTCCACGACGCCGGCTCGTGGCACTGGGAGTTCAACACCAGGGTCCAGAGGATCCGGGAGCGCCTGCTCACGCTGGCGGGCGTCCGACAGGACCGGGGCTGGGAATGCGTCCTCCTCCAGGGCAGCGGCACCTTCGGCGTGGAATCGGTCTTCCAGACCTGCGTGCCCCCCGACGGCAAGGTCGCGGTCCTGTCGAACGGAGCCTACGGCGAGCGCATGGTCCTGATGCTGCAGCACGCCCGGATCCCCCACGCGGTCCTCCGCACCCAGGAGGACACGCCGAACGATGCCGCGGCACTCGATGCCCTCCTGACCCAGGACCCCTCCATCACCCACGTCGCGGTCGTCCACTGCGAGACCACGACCGGCATCCTCAATGACATCGCCGCCGTGGGTGCCGTCGCCCGCCGGCACGGCAAGGTCTACGTCGTCGATGCCATGAGCAGCTTTGGCGCGGTGCCAATCGACTTCGAGGCCGTGGGCCTGGACTTCCTGATCTCCTCGGCCAACAAATGCGTCGAGGGCGTCCCCGGGTTCAGCTTCATCCTGTGCCGACGCACCCGGCTCCTCGCGAGCGAGGGCTGGGCACGGAACCTCAGCATGAACCTCCTCGACCAGCTCAAGGGCTTCGAGAAGAACGGCCAGTTCCGCTACACGCCTCCCACGCACTCGATCCTCGCCTTCGAGCGGGCCCTCGATGAACTCGATCTCGAGGGCGGCATCGATGGCCGGGCCGCGAGGTATCGCAGGAACCATGAGGTGCTGCTCGCCGGCATGAGCCGCCTCGGCTTCCAGAGCTACCTGCCGGCGGCCGTGCAGAGCTACATCATCACGAGCTTCCTGTTCCCGAAGGATCCGAGGTTCACCTTCGCCGAGTTCTACAAGCGGGTGGCCGAGAAGGGCTACATCCTCTACCCGGGGAAGATCAGCCAGGCCGACACCTTCCGGATCGGGAACATCGGCCGGCTCTTCGAGTCCGATCTCCGCTCCGTCGTCTACGCCATCGGCGAGGCGGTCGAGGAGATGGGCGTCCAGCTCTGACCCATCATGAACGCCGATCCGCTGGATGCCATCCGGTCCGAAGGGGACGTCAACCTCTCCCCACGGCGGCGCCAGTGGTCCGCCGAACATGTCGGGCCCGCCGCCCAGGCCCGGCTCGCGGAGGATTCACGGCACTTCCTCCACCAGTCGCTGTCCACCCCGTGCCTGAACGTCCTGGCCAAGGCGCAGGGCGCATGGATCGAGGACATCGAGGGGCGACGCTACCTCGATTTCCATGGCAACAACGTCCACCAGGTCGGCTTCTCACACCCGAGGGTGGTGCAGGCGATCAAGGACCAGCTGGACAGCCTGAGCTTCTGCACACGGCGCTACACGTGCGACCCGGCCATAGAGCTGGCCCGGCGCCTCGCCGAGGCCGCCCCCGGCGACCTGAACCGCGTCCTCTTCGCCCCCGGCGGCACCAGTGCGATCGGCATGGCCCTCAAGCTCGCCCGCATCGCCACCGGACGGTTCAAGTTCGTCTCGATGTGGGACTCCTTCCACGGGGCATCGCTCGATGCCATCTCGATCGGCGGCGAGGCCGTCTTCCGCAAGGGCATCGGGCCGCTGCTTCCCGGATGCGAGCACGTACCGCCCCCGGAACCGCTCCGCTGCCCCTTCAAATGCGGCACGACCTGCAGCCTCGCCTGCGCCGACTACGTCGAATACGTCCTCGAGAAGGAGGGCGACGTCGCCGCGGTGATCGGCGAGACGATCCGGTGCACCCCCTTCGTACCCCCTCCCGACTACTGGAAACGGATCCATGCCGCCTGCCAACGCCACGGGGCGCTCCTGATCCTCGATGAGATCCCGATCGGGCTGGGGCGGACCGGGAAACTCTTCGCCTCGGAACACTACGATGTCGTCCCCGACATGGTCGTGCTCGGCAAGGGCCTGGGCGGCGGGGTCTTCCCCATCGCGGCCCTGATCGCCCGCGAGGGCCTGAACGTGGCGACCCACACCGCCCTCGGGCACTACACCCACGAGAAGAACCCGGTCGCGTGTGCCGCGGGACTCGCGACGCTCGACGTGATCCGGGACGAGAACCTGGTCCTGCATGCGGCGGAGCTCGGCGAGTACACGCTGGGTCGACTGCAGGAGCTGAAGCGGCGTCACCCCCTGATCGGGGATGTCCGTGGCAAGGGGCTGCTGATGGGCATCGAACTGGTCCGCCCCGCGACCACACCCCACGGAGCTCCAGTGCCGGCGACCGACGAGGCGGAACGGATCATGTACGCGGCGCTGAAGCGGGGTCTGAACTTCAAGGTGACGATGGGCAACATCCTGACCCTCACCCCGGCCCTGGTGATCTCGAAGGCCGAGATGGATCAGGCGATCGGGATCCTCGAGGAGTGCCTGGCCGAGGTCCGGTGAATGCTGAGGGCTGAGAGGCGGGCGCTGAGGGTTCGGACACATCCCACAACGCTCCCGCGCCCTTCCTCCGCTCTTTCCGCTTTGCTCCCCGCCCTGCCCCGCGGAGTGTGCCGCCATGCCATCGATCCCCATGCCGCGCATCCTGCTGGGACTCCTGTTCGCAGCCCTCCTGCCGGCCCAGGCCCTGGGAGCCGCCTCCGCCGAGGACGCCAAGTCCGAGGCCTGGATGGCCGAGCACTACACCAAGCATGAGCACCGGATCCCCATGCGGGACGGCGTCCGGCTGTTCACCCGCGTGTACGTCCCCAAGGACAGCTCGACCGCGTGGCCGATCCTGCTGACCCGGACACCGTACGCCCTCAAGCCCTACGGGCCCGACTCCTATTCGAAGCTCTCCGGATCCCTCGGCACCTTCGCCGAGGACCGGTTCATCCTCGTCACCCAGGATGTCCGAGGCCGGTACGCCTCGGAGGGCACCTTCGAGCACGTCCGACCGTTCAGGCCGGGCAAGAGCGGGATCCAGACCGACGAGAGTTCCGATGCCTGGGACACCATCGACTGGCTGGTGAAGCATGTTCCGGGCAACAACGGCCGCGTGGGCATGACCGGGATGTCCTACCCGGGCTTCTACACCTCGATGGGGATGATCGATTCCCATCCCGCCCTCAAGGCCGCGTCGCCCCAGGCGCCGATCGCGGACTGGTTCATGGGCGATGACCTCCACCACAACGGCGCCTTCCTGCTCTCCCAGAATGTCGGGTTCTTCTATGCCTTCGAGCTGCCGTCGGACGACCCGCTCCACGACGGCGGCCGACGCCCCCGATTCGGCACTCCCGACGGCTACGACTTCTTCCTGCGTCTCGGTTCCGCCATGAACACCGACACGCTCCTGTTCAAGGGCGCCTCGAGGGCCTGGACCGAGTTCCTCAGCCATCCGAACTACGACGACTTCTGGAAGGCCCGGAACATCCGTCCCCACCTGAGGGACGTCCGCTGTGCGGTGATGACGGTCGGGGGCTGGTACGACGCCGAGGATCTCTTCGGTGCGCTGGAGACCTATCGGGCCACCGAGGCCCAGAACCCCGGCATCACCAACCTGCTGGTGATGGGGCCCTGGGCCCATGGCGACTGGAACCGGAAGGAGGGCTCCCAGGTCGGTGACATCCGGTTCCGGGCCAAGACCGCCGAATACTTCCGTCAGAACATCGAACTCCCCTTCTTCCGGCGTCATCTGAAGGACGACCCCCAGTCTCCGATGACCGAGGCCCACATCTTCGAGACCGGCACGGCCTGCTGGCGCCGATTCGACCAGTGGCCTCCGAAGGGCATCGCATCCCGCCCCCTCCACCTGCGCGAGGGCGGCGCCCTGCGCTTCGAGGCACCCCGGGGGAATGCGGAGGCCTTCGACGAATACATCAGCGATCCCGCCAAGCCCGTGCCGTTCACCCTCGAGGTCACGACCGACTATCCCCGCGGATACCCCACCCACGACCAGCGATTCGCCGCGTCCCGCCCGGACGTGCTCGTCTACGAGACCGAACCGCTCGAGGAGGACCTCACCCTGGCCGGCCCCATCCCCGTCTCCCTGCACGTCTCCACCACGGGGACGGATGCCGACTGGGTCGTGAAGGTCATCGACGTGTTCGATCCCGATTACCCGGAACCCGAGCCGAACCCCTCCTATCTGGTCATGGGCGGCTACCAGCAGCTCGTCCGGGGTGATGTCTTCCGGTCACGGTTCCGGAACAGCTTCGAGAAACCGGAGCCGATGGAGCCCGGAAAGGTGACCCGGATCACCTTCACGCTGCCGGATGTCTGCCACACCTTCCGTCGGGGACACCGCCTGATGGTCCAGGTCCAGAGCACCTGGTTCCCGCTGGTGGATCGGAATCCGCAGACGTACGTCGACATCTACCGGGCTCGTCCGGAGGACTATCGGAAGGCCACGCAGCGGATCCATCGGGGAGAGACGACCCCGTCGATGCTGACGCTGCCGGTGCTGCCCAGATGAGTTGAGAGTCGAGTGTCGAGAGTTGAGAGCCGGTCGACACTCGGCACACGACTTTCAACCTCCCAAAGAAAAGGCCGTCCCGCGCATGCGGGACGGCCTATGCTCGTGACCAGTTGGACTGGCGATTACTTCTTCTTCGACGCAGCGGCCTTGCGCTTCTCCTCGATCGCGGCCTGGGCGGCGGCGAGGCGGGCGACCGGCACGCGGAATGGCGAGCAGCTGACGTAGGTCAGGCCGATCCGGTGGCAGAACTTCACGGAGTCGGGATCGCCACCGTGTTCGCCGCAGATGCCGAGCTTGATGCCGGGCCGGCTCTGCTGACCCTTGGCGATCGCGATCTGCATGAGCGAGCCCACGCCGGTCTGGTCGATCGTCGCGAACGGATTCTTCTTCACGATCTCCGCCTCGGCGTACGGCGGCAGGAAGCTGCCGGAGTCGTCACGGCTCATGCCGAGGGTGGTCTGGGTCAGGTCGTTCGTGCCGAAGCTGAAGAACTCCGCCGTCTGGGCGATCTCGTCCGCCGTGAGCGCGCCGCGCGGGACCTCGATCATCGTGCCCACGCTGTAGGCGATCTTGGTCTTCTTCTCCTTCTGCACCGCGGCCGCGACCTCGTGGACGATGGCCACCTGGAGGTCGAGCTCCTTCTTGAAGCCGACCAGCGGGATCATGATCTCAGGCTTGGCCTTGTAGCCCTTCTTGTTGGCGTCGGCAGCCGCCTCGAACACCGCACGGGCCTGCATGGCGGTGATCTCGGGGTACTTGATGCCGAGGCGGCACCCGCGGAACCCGAGCATCGGGTTGAACTCGTGGAGCTCGTGCACGCGGGACATGATCCTCTCGACCGGGATGCCCATCTTGCGGGCGAGGTCGAGCTGCTGCTCCTTGGTGTGGGGCAGGAACTCGTGGAGCGGCGGGTCGAGGAACCGGATGGTGGCCGGGAAGCCCTTGAGCTCCTTGAAGATCCCGAAGAAGTCCTCGCGCTGGTAGGGGAGGAGCTTCGCCAGGGCCTCCTGACGGGCCGCCAGGGAGTCGGCCAGGATCATCTCGCGCATGGCGTCGATGCGGTCGCCCTCAAAGAACATGTGCTCGGTGCGGGTGAGGCCGATGCCGGTGGCGCCGAAGGCGATCGCGTTGGCGGTCTGCTCCGGGTTGTCGGCGTTGGTCCGGACCTGCAGCCGGCTGAACTGCGAGCACCACTTCATCAGCTGGGCGAAGTTCTTGAACTTCTCGGTCTTCTGGGCGGTCTTGTCGCCGTTCAGTAGGCCCGCGATGATCTCGGACGGGGCGGTCTTGATCTGGCCCGCATACACGGTGCCGGCGGTGCCGTCGATCGAGAGGAAGTCGCCCTCGTGGTAGGTCTTGCCGTCGACCGTGACGCTCTTCTTGTCGTAGTCGATCTCGAGCCCGGAGGCGCCGCAGATGCAGACCTTGCCCATCTGGCGGGCGACGAGCGCGGCGTGCGAGCTGACGCCGCCACGGGCGGTCAGGATGCCCTCGGCCGCGATCATGCCGCGGAGATCCTCGGGGGAGGTCTCGACGCGGACGAGCAGCACCTTCTCGCCCTTGTCGGCGGCGGTGACGGCGCGGTCGGCGTTCAGGTAGATCTTGCCGGAGGCGGCACCGGGGCCGGCCGGGAGACCGGTGGCGATCGCCTTGGCCTTCTTCACCTCGGCGAGGTCGAAGATCGGGGCCAGGAGCTGGTCGAGCTGGTCGGCCGGGTTGCGGAGCACCGCGGTCTCGGCGTCGATCAGCTTCTCCTTGTACATGTCCATCGCGAACTTCAGCGCCGCGGCGGCGGTGCGCTTGCCGTTGCGGGTCTGGAGCATGAACAGCTTGCCCTCCTGGATCGTGAACTCGACGTCCTGGACGTCCTTGAAGTGCTTCTCGAGCGTCTTGCGGACGTTGAGCAGCTCGGCGTAGGACTTCGGCATCTGATCCTTGAGCTTGATCACGGGCTCCGGGGTGCGGACGCCGGCGACGACGTCCTCGCCCTGGGCGTTGATGAGGAACTCGCCGTAGAACTCGTTGTTGCCGTTGGCCGGGTTGCGGGTGAAGGCGACGCCGGAACCGGAGGTCTCACCGGTGTTGCCGTACACCATCGCCTGCACGTTGACGGCGGTTCCCCACTCGGAGGGGATGTTGTACTTGCGGCGGTAGACGATCGCGCGGTCGTTCATCCAGGAGCCGAACACCGCACCGGCGGCGCCACGGAGCTGGTCCCACGGGCTGTTCGGGAACACCTTGCCGGTGCGCTCCTTGACGAGCGCCTTGAAGCGCTTGACCAGCTCCTGCTGGTCCGCCGCCGTCAGGTCGCTGTCCACGATGTCCTTGTGGTAGACCTCGTGCTTGTAGTGGTGGATGACGGTCTCGAAGGGCTCATGGTCCTCACCCTCGCGCTTCTGCACGCCGAGCACGACGTCGCCGTACATCTGGATGAAGCGGCGGTAGCAGTCCCAGGCGAAGCGCTCGTTCTTGGTGGCGAACGCCAGCGACAGCACGGTCTCGTCGTTGAGACCGAGGTTCAGGATGGTGTCCATCATGCCGGGCATCGAGTCCCGGGCGCCGGAGCGGACGGCCACCAGGAGCGGCATGCCCTTCGCGTCACCGAACTTGCATCCCATGATCTTCTCCATGTTGCGGACGCCATCCTCCATCTGGGACTGGAGCTCCTTGGGATAGGTCTTCTTGTGGGCGTAGAAATAGGTGCAGACCTCGGTGGTGATCGTGAATCCCGGAGGCACGGGGAGTCCGATGCGGGTCATCTCGGCCAGGTTGGCGCCCTTGCCGCCCAGGAGGGCCTTCATCGAGCCGTCGCCATCGGCCTTCTTGTTGCCCCAGGTGTAAACGTATTTCGGTGCTTTAGGCATATCTGCGTGATGTCAGTCAGTGGTGTTTCGCGGGCCGACGTTGCGCCGGCCGTAGCAAAGAAAGGGGAAGCCTACCAAGGTTCATCGAACCGTCAAAGGGGAGAAAACGTGGGGCACCGGTCCCCAGCCATGGGGACCAGCCCGACACGCTACGCACGGAGCCGGAAGCGGGTGGCCCTGCCCGCGGCGCCCGGATCGGACCCACACCCGGCCGGATGGTCCGGATCCTCGAGAAGATGCCCCTTCGTCGGGAATCGTCGCACCAGCGTCCGAAGCGCCTCCATGTCCGGGGACCAGGTCCACCCGGTCGAGTACTCCATCGGCTCGAACTGGACCTTGTAGAGCGCCCGCTCGTCATAGCAGGTCCCCAGGTGGAGATGGCCAAACCCCGCCCGCGAAAAGTGCGCCACCGCCCGGGTCATCATCTGCATCCCCGAGATCCCCTTCCCGTCGTCCAACATGTGGAACGCGAAGTAGTAGTAGGCCACCCTCGGAGCCTCGAGGTACATCAGGACGGTGCCCACCTCCTCCCCGGAATCCGGATCCCGGAACTCCAGGAGATGGGTCACCACCGGGGCGGCCATCAGACGATCCAGCCGCTCCCCGGGCATCACCCCTTCCCCGAAGCGGACCCTCGCGAACTCGAGCCACTGCGACCGCAGCTCCGGCCGGTAGTCGTAGTCCGACCGCGGCACCACGCGACAGGTCCAGCGGTCGGCCTTGCGCAGGATCCGACGGTTCTCGGTGTTGGGGATCCAGTCCCGGAGCGGCACGCGGAGCTGTCGACACAGGTAGAACCGGTCCAGGGCCACCGACGAGGGCAGGAATCCCGCCTCGAAGAAATCCGAGGGGGTCTCCCCGGGTTCCGGAAACCCCCAGACCGCATAGGGGAACGTGTAGCGTCCGTAGTCGGGCGTCGCCTCGGAGAAGACCAGGTTCACGCCATGCCTCCCCGATACAGCCGTGGCAGACGACTCCGCCATCCGGTGAGGATGTCGTAGCTGACGCTCCGCTTGAGCGCGGCCACGTCGTGGGCCGTGATCTCCTCGCCACCCTGCCTGCCCATCAGGACCGCCTCGTCACCCAGATGGGCCTCGGGGATGTCGGTGACGTCCACCGTCACGGCATCCATCGAGACCCCACCCACCAGGGGTGCCCGCCGGCCGTGGACCAGCGCGCAGCCCTCGTTGCGCACCCTCGGGAATCCATCGCCATAGCCCAGCGGCAACACCGCGATCCGACGGGGCGCCTCCGCCCGATACCGCATCCCATATCCCACGGTGTCCCCGGGCTCCAGCCACTGGAGCCCCGTGATCCGGGCCTTCACCGACATGACCGGCATGAGTCCATCCAATCGCCGACACACCGACGACGGATAGACCCCCAGGGGCAGGATGCCGATCCGGACCATGTCGTGATGCGCCTCGGGGAGATCGAGATACCCGCCGCTGTTGCAGGTGTGGAGGCACGAGGGGTTCACGCCATGGTTCCGGAGCACCGCCACCGTCTCCTGGAAACGGGCCAGCTGCAGCCGGGCGAAGGTCTTGTCGAGCTCGTCGCTCTGGGCGAAGTGGGTCAGCGCCCCGACGATGTCGAGATGCCGGAGCCCCGCGAGCACCGGTGCCCACTCCGAGACCGTCCTCCATGGGAATCCGAACCGGTTCATCCCCGAGTTCACCTTCAGGTGGATCCCGATCCGCACCCCCGTCCGCGCCGCGAAGGCCTCGAGGGCACGGGCGGTGTCCAACGACCCGACACACGTCGCCAGCCGATGACGGACAAGCCACTCGAACTCGTCGGCCGTCCGCTCACCGAGCAGCAGGATCGGGGCGGTGATCCCTGCGTCCCGGAGTCGGGCCGCCTCGCCGACCGTGAAGGTCGTGAACGCATCCACGCCGTGGGCCAGGGCCAGCCGGGCCACCGCGACCGACCCCGTCCCGTAGGCCTCGTCCTTCACCACCTGCATCAACCGCACCCGGGACGGAAGATCGGCGCGGATGCGACGCAGGTTCGACGCCAGCGCGTCGAGGTCGACCTCGACCCAAGCGGGTCGGGAGCCTGTGGGACATTCGGATGGGGACGCGGTGGTCATGGTTCTCCCGGGGGCCAGAGCGAGCGGCCGACGTCGGTGCGGAAATAGGAGCCGAGCGAGCGGATCCTCCGGATGTTCTCGTAGGCGAGTCCGATCGCCCCTTCGAGGGTCGATGACAGCGCCGACACGTCGCAGAGCCGATGGCCGGTGGTCTCGATGCCGCCGTCCGAGGAGGCCTCGACCTCGTTCCACCAGACATCACAGGTCGGGGTTCCCTCGACGGTCACCGGGACGTGGGGACCGGCCAGCTGGGTGAATGGATAGCCATATCCGGCGAGGGTCAGGCAGCATCCGAACCGGAGCGATGGGCGCCAGCGCGGACGCAGGGGCTCGTTCCGGGCACAGGCCCGGAGCACCTCGGTCGGGTTCTCCAGCAGGCGCAGGATCATCGGCCCGCTCGTCACCCCCAGGCGCACGTTGTATTCCAGCACCTGCCAGCGGTCCTGGTGCCGCATGGCGGTCACCTGGACCGGTCCATGGAAGCCCACCTCGCGGAACCAGGGCCGGAGCGGCTCGAGGAGTTCGCGCGCAAGTCCATATCGGTCCTCCGGATCGCGCTCGACCAGCCCGCCGAGGGGCGCACCCGCCACGACCCCCAGGTTGCCGTCGAAGGCCCGCTTGTACTCCTGGTTGGTGACCATCGGGTGGATCTCACCCGCGCTCACGAGGGCGATGTGGCCGGCCTCGCGACGTCCCAGGTATTCCTGGAGGAAGATGCCCTCGGAATCATCCAGCCGGGGGATCCACGACAGCGTGTCCTCGGGGGTCTCGCAGACGATGGTGTGGATGGGACTGGTCGGGGAGCAGAGCGGGTTCTTGATGACGAATGGACGGTTCGTCGCCCGGACCCACGCGGCCGCCTCCTCGCGCGTCCGGGCGAACCGGGACCCCGGGAACGGGATGCCGAAGCGGCCACACAGCTCGCGGGCGAAATCCCGCTCCCGCTCGAGTCGCAGTCCCTCACCGGTCGGACACAGCAGCGGCAGCCCCGAGGCCAGGAACCTCTCCGTCCAGGGGCGCAGGGCCCACTCGATCGACATCGGGACAAGGACGTCCGGCCGCTGTTCCCGCATCCAGTCCACCGGATCGGGCAGTTCCGCAGCGGACCTGCAGGCGGCCTCGAGACGGGGGCCGAAGTGTCCGTAGTCCCGGGTCAGATAGCCCTGCACCTCGGCACCATCCTCCCGGAGGATCCTGAGGCATCCCTGGGTGAAGGCGCCGATGCCCAGGGCCAAGACTCGGGTGGGTTGTATGACGGCCATCGCTCTCCTGTGGCCGCGGAGACTAGGAAGCGCGCGCCCCGGGTAAAGCAGTTTGGTGACAGGAACCGACTGCGAACAGGACAGGTCCCCCAGCGTTCCATCGCTCACGGCATCCCTGCCACCCGATCTCAGATCGCGGAAAGGGACCGGGGCCTCACCGTTCGGAGGGACCCAGACTGCGCTTCCGGGAGCCGTCCTCTGCGGATTGCTCCGGAGCGACACCCGGGCCGGATCGACGGCGTACCGCCTCGCGCAGGATCCACTCGACCTGCCCGTTGACGCTGCGCAGCTCATCCGCCGCCCAGCGCTCGAGCTCGCGCCAGAGCTTCGGGTCGACCCGCAGCAGGAAGGACTTCCTCGATTCCATTCCCAGGGGATCAGTGGTGGAGCGTCCCGGTGTTCACGACCGGCTGGACCTCGGTCTCCCCGCACAGGACGACCAGGAGATTGCTCACCATCGCCGCCCGGCGCTCGGGGTCGAGATCCACCAGCTTCTTGTCGTCGAGCTCCCGCAACGCCATCTCCACCATCGACACCGCGCCCTGCACGATCTTCTGCCGGGCCGCGATCACCGCCTCGGCCTGCTGACGCCGCAGCATGGCGCTGGCGATCTCGGGGGCATAGGCCAGGTGCGAGATCCGGGCCTCCTCCACCACCACTCCGGCCCGGCTGAGACGATCCGACAGCTCCTGCAACAGGGC
>Ga0209770_10001485_pt1 | contig 12114 bp, 10 predicted proteins | sample LauGreSu1BDMLBDD_2_FD_187572 | JGI IMG/M metagenome (GOLD analysis project Ga0209770, IMG submission 187572) | Freshwater lake microbial communities from Lake Michigan, USA - Su13.BD.MLB.DD (SPAdes) (version 2) | ecosystem: Environmental > Aquatic > Freshwater > Lake | place: Lake Michigan, USA...
GGTTGGGAGTCGGGTCGGGAGTCGGGAGTCGGCGGAGGCCGCGCGTCGGTAGGTCGGCGTTACTCGCCCAGTGAGTCGTGAAGTCGGTTCAGCATCGCGCCGACGCGGTTGCACAGATCGATCATTGGACTGCACTTCGTTCGATCGAGCCACGCGTTCCGAAAGGCGATTTCCAGTTCCGTTTCAAGTTCACCGTGCGAACCCATCGCGATTGAGACGTGGTTCTGGTAAGCGCCACGGCGATGCTTGCGCCGGTAGCCTTCAGCGATGTTCGCGGGAATCGACACGGCTGCTCGACGCATTTGCCTGCGCAAGTCGAACTCAGTTCGGGGCAAGCTGATGCTTTCTTTGACGACGAGGTCCACGAGGTCCATGCTTCGGTGCCAGACATCAAGGCTTCTGAACGAAACGATGTCGCCAGGCATGGTTGGGCAATAGCAGGGACCGTGCCAGCGCAACGCCCGGGGCACACTCCGAATGGCGCCAACCCGGGACGTTAACTCCGGTTGTCCAAAGCAAGGGAATGCTCAGGAACTTCGGTTGTCGTTCGGCAACCAGAGTTACCGTTCCCTCGACTCCCGACTCCCGACTCCCGACTCCCGACTCTCGGTCGCGAGGCGCCTACTTGCGCCCACCCAGGTCGAACACGCCGGAGCGATCGCCGACCTTCAGGTAGTCAGCCAGGCACTTGCGCGAGCAGAACAGGCCCGCGTCTTCCATGTTGATGTTGGTAGTCAGGCTCTCGGCATCGACCGGAGAGACGTGCATGCGGCGCACTTCCCACATGTCGTACGGCTGACCCTTCGGGAACGACTCCGCGCACTGCTTGCATCGCATGCTCATTCGCGCCTCACTTCGGTGCGGAGAGTTTAACGTCTACGGCCTTGGTTTCGCCGTCGGCCAGGCTGAATTTCGTCGCCAGGTCCTTCACGGACCCCAGGAACTCGGGGTCGCCCGCCTGGCCGTCTTCGAGTCCCTGCACCGCCACGATCAAGTAATCCTCGGACGCCGGCAGGCCCGACAGGCGATACGTGCCCGCCTGATCGGGCCGCGCCGCCCTGATGAATCGCGACTGGAACGTCCACAGCTGATCGTTGGCGGGAAACACCACGACGGTGGCGTCGAGCAGCGGCTGGCCGCGCGCATCGGCCACCGCGCCCGACAGCGTCGTCGTCTTCTTGGTCAGCACAATCTGCATGCCCGACACGGTTTGGCCCGCCGGCAACTCTGTGGGCACGTCGGTGATGTCCTGGCCGTTGAGGCCCACCGATTTCAGCGTCCACCCCTGCGGCGCGCCCACGCGGAACAGGCGCGTGTCGGTCAGGCCTCGCAGCTCGAACGTCCAGTTGGCTGCGACCCGCCCGTTGCCGCCGCCAGGCCCCTGCGCGTCAAGCGTGGCGGCGCGGGCGGCCACTTGCAGTTGCTGGGCGGGGAAGTCGAACGGTTCGCCGGAGTCGCTTACGACCATGCCGGTGACGATGGCGCCTGGGGCGGTCACCAGGGTCAAGCCCGAGACGTCCTCGACGCCGACCGCGAGGTCCATCTTGGCCATCTCGCCCTCGCCGCCTCGTCCGCCGCTGCGTGCCTGCACCTGGTAGCGTCCCGGCGCGACGTTGGCAATGGTGAAGGCGCCCGTCTGGTCAATTCGGCCGCCGTTGCCCCCCTGCTGCATCAGCATGCCGCGGCCGCCGGCGGTGCCTCCCGGCATCAGCAGCACGTTGCCGCCCCCGGCCGGCGTGCCGGACGATGTGATCACCCGCCCCGAGATGCGGACCAGCTTGGTGGCGATCAAGCCGAACGAGACGGTGGTGTTCTCCTGTGACACGGCCAGCGTGACCTTGGCCGCCTCGCCGATGTTTGGCGTGCCGGGAAAGTAGGTGGCCGCATAGCCCGACACCTCGCCGCTGGGGTCGGCGGCCTCGGGGCCGCCGGTGCGCAGGGTCGCGCTCACGAAGTAGTCGCCGGGCGGCAGGCCGAACAGGCGATAGTGGCCCTGGTCGTCGGTGGTGTCGCTCGAGTTCGAACCGGCGGCGGCGGTAAGCCGCCGGCCACCGGCCGCGTAGCTGTAGCGCATCGCGATCACGCGGGCATTGGCGACCGGCTCGCCGAACTCGTCGGTGATGCGGCCGCCCAGCACGCTGCCGCGGGGCAGCGCGATGGTCAGCTTGTCGAGGGCCTGCCCGTCGCCGAGTTCAATCGGCGTCCCCGACTCGGACGGCCGCCGCTGGCCGTACTGCAGCGAGACGAAACCGCCCTTGCTGGCGTTGACGGTGTAGCGGCCGGCGGGCAGTTCCTTCACTTCGAACCGCCCCTGCGCGTCGGTGGCCGCCAGCCGGCTTTCGCGGGCGTCGAGCGACGAGATGCGCACCTGCGCCCGGCGAATCGGCGCGCCGGTGTCGGCCGAGACGATTTGTCCGCGCATGATGGCCGTGCCGCGTGGCGCGTCGGCGCGCGTGGGTGTCGCCCGCGCCTGTCCCCGCAGCGGTCCCACGCCGCCGCCCGGCGGTCCCTGGGCCAACGGGGCTGCCGAGGCCAAGGCCACGATCACTGCGAGCAGGTGATACTTCACACCTACAGCATACGAGTCTGGCGGTCCGGTCTGCTTACCGCGACTCCCGACTCCCGACTCCCGTCTCCCGTCTCCCGACTCCCGACTTCCGACTCCCGACTCCCGACTCCCGACTCCCGACAGGTTCAGTAGGACGTCGTCGTAAGCCTGTTTGTCTGGACCGTCAAGCCAGTTCGCGTGCAATCACGGCCGCGGCGTTTGCGCCGGAGCCGCCGGTCAGGCCGGTTCCGGGGTGGGACCCTGAGCTGCACAGAAAGAGATCGCGGATCGGCGTGCGATGGCTGCCAAAGCCCAGTACCGGACGCATGGTGAAGAACTGATCGAGCGACAGCTCACCGTGGAAAATCTGTCCGCCGGTCAGCCCCCAGCCGCGCTCGAGGTCGAGCGGCGTCAGCACCTGGCGCGCGACGACCGACGCCGAGAAGCCCGGGGCGTACTGCTCGAGCGTCGCCGTGACGATGTCGCCAAGCCGATCGCGCTCGGCGTCCCAAGTGGTGTCTCTTAACTGGTAAGGGGCGAACTGCGCATAGGCCGACAGCACGTGCGCCCCCGCCGGCGCGAGCGCCGGGTCGTCGATCGACGGCACGGTGAACTCAATCCACGGATGGGTCGAGTAGCGTCCGTACTTGGCGTGATCGAAAGCGCGTTCGAGGTAATCAAGATCCGGCGCCAGCCGCACCCGGCCGGCAAGCATCTCGCGTGTCGCGCCGGCGAACCCCGGCAGCGCCGACAGCGCGAAGTTGACCTTCGCGAGTGTCCCCCGCGATCGGTAATGCGAGATGCGCCACGAGAATTCGGGCGGCAGGTAGTCTGCTGCGCACAGCGACAGGAACGTCCGCTTGGGATCCACCGCGGACACAACTGCCCGGGCCGCGACGTAATCGCCGCCGACCAGTGTGACGCCGGCTGCGCGGTCGTCCTTCACCTCGATGCGCGCCACCGCGGCTCCAGTCCTGATCTCGACGCCGTGCCGTTCGGCGGCGCGGCGGAGCGCGCGGGTCACCGCCACGGGTCCGCCCTGCACCGCCTGGCCCCCCGGCCAGGCCAGCGAGCGGTTGGCGGCGCCCAGCAGCAACTGCAGGCCGCTGCCGGCCGACCACGGACCGAGCATCGCGCCGAAAATGCCGTCGGCGGCGAGCGTGGCCCGCAGCAGTTCCGTCTCCACCGATTCGCTGACGAGATCGGCCACCGCCATGGGTCCCCAGCGCAGCAATCGCCACTGGTCGGCCGCAGGCAAGCCGCGAAACGCCGACAGCGTCTGCATCAGCGAGATCAGATCGCGCGCGTGCGGCGCGTCAATCGACGGCGGCGCCGACAGGAACAGCGAGCCGATCAACCCGCCGAGCCGGCTCACTGACTGCTGGAACGCCGGCCACGCCTGCGCATCTTTTGCCGACCACGCGGCCAGGCCTTCGGCCGTCTTGCGCGGGTCGCTCCACAGGGTGAGCGCGCGCCCGTCCGGCGACAAGCTGCTGACCTCAATCGCGCGGTCCGCAAACGTCAGCCCGTGCAAGTACAGCTGCAGGTGTTCGACGATGTCGCGGCGCAGGGGGCCGGTGGCGTGGGCCAGCGTGGGCACCCGAAAGCCGGGGGCGATTTCGCTTTCGGCGGCGCCGCCGCCCACTTCGTCACGCTGTTCGATCAGCAGTGTCCGCACGCCGGCCTTGCCGAGCATGGCCGCGCACGTCAGGCCGTTCACACCGCCGCCAATCACGACGGCGTCGTAGCGGGACTGCCCTGATGAGGTCTGCGTCATCTGTGTCATCTGCGGCGCTGTCGATTCGGCGTCATCGGGCTACGTCTTTCTCAGAATCTGCGTGGCGGCATTCCGGCCGGGCGCGCCCATGATGCCGCCGCCCGGGTGGGTTGCCGAGCCGCACATGTAAAGGCGGTCGATCGGCGTCGCGTACTGCGCGTAGCCGGGCACCGGCCGCAGGAAGAACAGCTGCTCGAGCGTGAGCTCGCCCTGGAAGATGTTGCCCTCGGTGAGGCCGAACTCGCGCTCGAGATCGAGCGGGGTCAGCACCTGCCGGTGGAGGATGATGTCCTTGATGTTGGGCGCGTACTCGGCAATGGTGTCGATCACCGCATCGCCAAACGCCTCGCGCTGCCGATCGTCCCACCCGCCGTCGCGCAGGTGATACGGCGCGTACTGCACGAAGCACGACATCACGTGCTTGCCAGGCGGCGCGACCGACGGATCGGTCAGCGACGGGATCACCATGTCCATGTACGGGCGGCTCGAAAACCTCCCGTACTTCGCATCGTCATAGGCGCGCTCCATGTAGTCGATGCTGGGAGAAATCGAGATGGCGCCGCGCAAGTGCGGGCCGGCCCCGGGCAGGCACGTGAAGTTCGGCAGCGCGTCGAGCGCCAGGTTCACCTTGCCCGACGAGCCGCGGTACTTGTAGCGCTTGACGCTTTCGACGAAGTCGCCGGGCAGGTCGCGCTCGTTCATGAACTTCAGGAACGTCAGGTTGGGATCGACGCTCGACACCACGACCTTGGCGTGAATCTCGTCGCCGTTGGCGAGCGCCACGCCGGTGGCCCGTCCGTTCTTGCTCAGGATCTGCGCGACCGGGGCCTCGGTCCTGATCTCGGCGCCAAACTCGCGGGCCGCCGCGGCAATGGCGTTCGACACCGCGCCCGTGCCGCCGCGCGACAGGCCCCACGACCGGAAGGCGCCGTCGATTTCGCCCATGTAGTGATGCAACAGCACGTAGGCCGTGCCGGGCGAGCGCACGCCGAGGAACGTGCCGATGATGCCCGACGCCGACATGGTCGCCTTGAGGACGTCGGTCTCGAACCACTGATCCAGGAAGTCGACCGCGCTCATGGTGAGCAGCTGGACCTGGTTGACCTTGTCGTGAAACCGCATGTCGCGGAACCGCTTGCCCATGCCGAGCAGTTCGAGCAGGCCGCGCGGGTCGAGCGACGTGGGGTCGGGCGGCAGCATGCCCATGATCGGCTTGGCGAACCGGCCCATTTCGACCATGGCCTTGCCGTACTCGTCGTAGGCCTCGGCGTCGAGGCGCGAGTGGCGGGCAATCTCGCGGCGGGTCTTGTCGTGATCGTTGACGCGCCACAGGTAGTCGCCGTTGGGCATGGGCGTCATCGTGCCGTCCAGTGGCAGCAGCTCCATGCCGTGGCGGGGCAGGTCGAGCTCGCGGATGATCTCGGGCCGCAGCAGCGACACGACGTACGAGCAGACCGAGAACTTGAAGCCCGGAAACACCTCCTCGGTCACCGCCGCCCCGCCCAGCACGTGGCGGCGCTCGAGCACCAGCACCTTGCGGCCGGCCCGCGCGAGGTAGGCGGCGCACGTCAGGCCGTTGTGTCCGCCGCCGATGACAATCGCGTCATAACCCACTGTGTTGTTTTACCTCGCTCTGGGTGGGCCTGCATTGCCGGCCCGCGGAAAGTATACTTTCGCCGTGCCCGTCGGCTCCGCCTTCCATGCCCGCACCCGCGAACTGTGCGAGAGCCTCAGTTACCGCGACTGGGCCGGTTACTACGCCGTCAGCGCCTACGAGACGCACTACGAGCACGAATACAACGCCCTCCGGAATGCTTGCGGGCTGATCGACATCTCGCCGCTCTTCAAGTACCGCGTATCGGGTCCCGACGCGACACGGCTGGTCAATCGCGTGATTACTCGCGATGCGGCGAAGATGGCCGTCGGGCAGGTCTACTACACCCCCTGGTGCGATGACGATGGCAAGGTCATCGACGATGGGACGGTGACGCGGGTGGGCGAGCAGTCGTATAGGTGGACGGCGGCCGATCCCAGCTTGCGCTGGCTCACGCAGAACGCCTCGGGCCTCGACGTTCATGTCGAGGACGTCTCCGAGCAGGTGGCCGCGCTCGCGCTGCAAGGGCCCACCTCGGCGGCGCTGCTGCGGCACGTCAGCACCGCGAACCTGGATGCGCTGCGCTACTTCCGCGCCACCAGCGGCGCCATTGCCGGCGTGCCGGTGGACATCTCGCGCACCGGCTACACCGGCGATCTCGGTTATGAGATCTGGATGCCGTGGGACGCGGCACTCGAAGTCTGGGATGCCATTGCCGCGGCCGGCATGGCCTTCGACCTCCATCCGGTCGGCATGCTGGCGCTCGACATCGCGCGCATCGAGGCCGGGCTGCTGCTGATCGACGTGGATTTCCACGGCAGCCGCAAGGCGCTGATCGAATCGCAGAAGTACACGCCGTTCGAGTTGGGCATGGCGCGGCTGGTTGACATGCAGAAAGGCCCGTTCATCGGCCGCAAGGCGCTGGCCGAGTCGGTCCGGCGCGGGCAGGCGCGGCAGGTCGTCGGCCTCGAGATCGACTGGACCGACGTGGAGAAGCTGTACGAGGCCGTGGGCTTGCCGCCGACGGCGCCGGCCGGCACCTCGCGCGTGGCCGTGCCGGTCTACAAGGGCAGCGCGCAGGTTGGCCGCGCGACCTCGACCGCCTGGTCACCCGTGCTGAAGAAGCTCGTGGCCCTGGCGACGATTGACGCGCCCTATTTTGCCGTCGGGACGCGTCTCGAGATGGAGATCACCGTCGACGCCGTCCGGCATCGGGCGAAGGCCACCATCGCCCCGACGCCGTTCTTCAATCCGCCCCGAAAGACGGCGTCCGCCTGAAGGCGGACGCCGCTTCTGTGGAGTCCGGCTCTCGCCGGACTACTTGCCGAGCCGTGCCTTTCGAGCGGCGATGAACGACTGCACGCCCAGGTAGACATACACGATCAGCAGGGCCGCCATGGCCAGCTGCGACATCACGGCCGGCCGTGCCGCGCCGCCGTCCATCACCGCCGGAATGGCGCGGCCGAGCGATGCCAGCGCGCCGATCAGGCCCACCGCCACCGCCGCGTGCATGGCGTGCTTGCGCATGGCCTCGTTGCGCGCGACGAGCGCGCAAATCACGAACACGGCCCCGAAAATAGCCGGGATGAGCGCGGTCACGCTCGTGCGTCCCGTGGCGACGTAGCTGGCCACGCCAAGTACGATCAGGATCAGTCCAAACAGCCGAGTGGTCGAGGGCATTACTGGTCCGCCTTTACCGGGTTTTCGAGCGTGCCGATGCTTTCGATCGTGCACGTGGACGTGTCACCGTCCTTGAAGTAAATGGGAGTGCCGCGCGCCGTGCCGACGCCGGCCGGGCTGCCCGACGAAATCATGTCGCCCGGGCGCAGCGTGAACAGGTGCGACGCGTACTCGACCAGTTCGTACACGTTGTGGGTCATGCGGTCGGTGTTCGAGTCCTGCATCACCTTGCCGCTCAGCGAGAACTTGATCGCCAGCTTCTGCGGATTCGCCACGAACTGCCGCGGCACGATGTAGGGGCCCATGGGGAAGAAGGTATCGTGGCTCTTGCCGAGCACCCAGTCGGAGCCGTGCCGGCCATCGGCGCGGGCGCCGCGGTCCGACACGTCGTTGTCGAGCGTGTAGCCGAAGATGTAGTCGGCGGCGTTCTCGGCCTTGACGCGCTTGGCGGTCTTGCCGATCACGATGTTCAGCTCGCACTCCCAGTCAATCTGGGTGCGGCCCGGCGGCAGCAGGATCGGATCGCCATTGCCGGTGATCGTTGACGGCGCCTTGAGGAAATAATACGGGTTCTGCCGCGGGTCGCCGGGCTTGCGGTTCCAGTAGCCGGGAATGCCCAATGCCACTTTGGGGTCGACTTGGTCGGCGCTGGCGGCCGTGGTCGCTTCGCCGCGCATCTCGAGGCCGTGCTCGTTGTAGTTCACGGCGGCATTGAGCAGCACCGAGGGGTCCGGAATGGGCGGCAGCGTCTTCACCGCCGACACCTTCATCGCAAACTCCGGCGCCTTCGCCGCCGAGGCGGCGGCGAGCGCCGCCAGCCGCGTGCCGGTGCCCGCGTCCCAGCCGGCAATCAACTGCTTGAGCGTGGCCGGAGCGCCGACGTTGGCGCGCGACAGATCCACCACGATCGTGTCGTTCTGGATGACCATGCCGACGAACGAACGGGTGCCTTGCTGGAACATCCCCAGCTTGTACGGGGTGGGGGCCTGGGCGCCGGCCGTCGCGACGGCGATCACGGCGGCGGCCACCGCGACCAGCAACCCGGTGTGTAGTCTCTTCATTGAATTCTCCTTAGCGGCCCCATGATACCCCCGCCGTGAACCTTCGTGCTTGAACCCTCGTGCTTGAACCCCCGTGCTTGAACTATCGTGATGACATGAAGATTGCGCTCATCCAGCAGCACGCCACCAGGGACAAGGCGGCGAACGTGGCCCGCGGCCTCGCGGCGCTCGATACCGCCGCCCGCAACGGCGCGCAGCTGGCCTGCTTTGCCGAGCTGGCCTTCGAGTGGTTCTACCCGCAGCGTCCAGCCGAACTCAACTTCCGCGAGCTGGCCGAGCCGCTCGACGGCCCCACCGTGAGGGCGTTCCAGCAGAAAGCCCGAGAACTGGGCATGGTCGTGATCATCAACCTCTACGAACGCGAGGGCCACAACACCTTCGACAGCTCGCCGGTGATCGATGCCGACGGCACCTTGCTGGGCAAGACCCGGATGATTCACATCACCGAGTACCCGTGTTTCCACGAGCAGGGCTACTACACGCCCGGCGACCAGGGCGCCCCGGTGTTCACGACCAGGGTGGGCGCGATCGGCGTGGCGATCTGCTACGACCGGCACTTTCCGGAATACATGCGGGCGCTGGCGGTCAACGGCGCCGATCTGGTGATTGTGCCGCAGGCCGGAGCGGTGGACGAGTGGCCTGAAGGGCTGTACGAAGCCGAGATGCGCGTGGCCGCGTTCCAGAACGGCTACTTCACCGCGTTGTGCAATCGTGTCGGCAAGGAAGACTGCCTCGAGTTCGCGGGTGAGTCGTTCGTGTGCGGCCCCGACGGCGAGGTCATCGCCCGTGGCGCGAAGAGCGCCGACGACATCGTCTACGCCGAGATGGATTTGTCGAAGACCGCGGACTCAAATGCCCGGCGTCTCTTCCTGAAGCACCGCCGGCCCGAACTCTACGCCGGCTGGATAGAAGGAAATAACCGGAGATAAAGAAGCCAGGAGTTCAGCCCTTCAGGGCTTTTGGACTCCCTGACTCTGATCTCCTGTGATCTTGCCGACGACGAACTGATCGAACTCCCACAGTTGCTGTTCGCGCGCCGAGTACGGCCCCGGCTGGTAGCCGCGTGAGCTGATGCCCTGGTACGACTGCTCCGAGATGGCCCAATCCTCGCGATTGGTGCGATCCCAGAACTCGACGGCATCGTCGCAGACAAAGCCGGGCCTGGCGATTTCGTCGCGATGGAAATGCCACTCGGCGACGAGCTTCGTCCGGCCCGGCGCCTGCGGCCAGATGGTGATCGTCATCATGTAGTCGGGATGGAGCGTGAGCAGCAGGTTGGGGTAGATCGCGAAGTAGTTCACCAACCCCTGCTCGCGCGGGCCGAGGCCTGGCAGCACGGCGCGCCGCCGCTTGCCATCGCGGCTGAGCGTCTCGATGCCGTCCTTGAAGCCCATGGCGCCCCCGCAGTAGGTCTCGGTCGACGGCACGTTGTCGGCGCCCAGGTAGTGGTGCATGCGGTTGAGCAGCGGGTGAATCACCGGGCAGTGCAGGCACTCGTTGTAGTTCTGTACCACCAGTTTCCAGTTCGTCGCCACGTCGTACTGGATGCGGTGGGCCATGCGCAGGTCGGCCATGCCCCAGGGCGCGAAGCGCTCGGGCAGGCCGTGCACCTGCTCAAGCAGCGGCCGCGGGGCATCCGACAGGTTGATGAAGAGATGCCCGTCCCAGGTGTCGCACGCGACCGGGCGCAGCGGGTAGTCGGCCTTGTCGAACCCGCGGGCCTCATCCATTTGCGGCGCGGCCAGCAGGGCACCGTCGAGCCCATAGGTCCAGGCATGATACGGACACTGGATGCCGCCGGCGAACGTGCCGGCGTCGGTGACGCACAGGCGGGTGCCGCGATGGCGGCAGACGTTGTGAAATGCCGACAGCCCGCCCCCGGTCCCGCGGACCACGATGATGCTGGCGCCAGCCACGTCGCGGGTGATGAAGGCGCCGGCGTGCGCGAGTTCGGGCGCGCGGCCGGCGGCCAGCCACATGCGCGCGAAGATCCGGTCGCCCTCGGCCTCGAACCACGCCGGATCGGTATACGCGCCCGCCGCGAGCGTCGTGCGCGCGCGGCGTGGAGAAGTGGTGCTCATCCGGGAATCATGATACAACCGGCGTTCGATCCCTCCGGTCTGCCCGTGCCAGTTTCGAAGCCACATCGCCGACACCCGACGCTCGGTTGCGCCAGCGGCGCCATCGTGCTGGCACTCGTGGCGCAGTTTGCCGCGTTCGCCCAAACCGCGCCGCGCGAGACCGTCGCGGCCGTTCGCCAGCGCGCCACGCGCACCCCATCGACCGGGCTGGTGCACGTGCGCGGCATCGTCACCGTGAGCGATGGGCGGCGAGGGCTGCTGTTCGTGCAAGACGATTCGGGCGGCGTCTTCGTGACGCCCTCGCCGCCAGCGCCGGCCATGGCCGGCGGCGAGCTGGTCGCGGTGTCGGGCCGGGCGGTGATGACGGGGCGCGGCCCGGCCATTGTCGACGCCCGCCTGGCCGTGACCGGCCGGGGCCCGCGACCCGCGGCGCAGCCCCTGTCGTCGTTGGCAGGACGCGTGATGGCGGCCGACGCCCGCCTGATTGCCGTCGAAGGCGTCGTGCGCGGCGCGCGGGTGTCGCCCGGCGGTGTCGAGGCCACTATCCGCACGCCGGAGGGCACGCTGACGCTGCTGCAGCCGGCCGGATCCCGCGCCGAGCAGACACCGGTAGACGCGATCGTGCGGGTCGACGGCGTGCTGTCGCACGTGATGGCTGACGACCGGTCGCGGCAGCGCCGCGAGCTGGTCGCGACCTCGCCGGCGGTCATTGTCAGCGCGCCGCCGGCCGATGCCTTTCAGGCCGCCGAACTCGCCGTCGGCGACCTCCGCCGCCAGCCGCCGGGCAACGAGCTCGTCCGGCGCGGCCGGGTGAGCGGCGTGGTGACGCGCCAGCGGGCCGGCCAATCGCTGCACGTGCGGACTGCGAGCGGCCCCATTCGAGTCGAATCGGCGCAGGCCACGGCAGTGGTGCCCGGCGACCAGGTCGAGGTCGTGGGGTTTCCGGAGATCGACGGGTACACGCCGTTTTTCGCCGACGCGATCTTTCGCCGCGTGGAGGCAGGCCCGTCGCCGCAGCCAATCGCCGCGACGCTCGGCGAGCTGATGGACGGTTCGCGCGACGCGGAACTGGTGCGGGTCGAGGGCACCTTTCTGACCGCGGAGCGCGGCCGCGACGAACAGACGCTGGTGATCCAGGACGGCGCCGTGATTTTCACCGCGACCGCGCCCCTTGATGACGCGGCCGGCCGCCCGGCCGGTCTGCAACGGGGGCAGCGCCTGCAGCTGACCGGCATCTGCTCGGTGATTGTCGACGGCGAGCGGACGCCTCGCGGGTTCCGGCTGCAGCTTCGCGATGCCACTGGCGACGTCACCGTGCTCGCTGCCGGGCCGCTCGTGCCACTGGCGTCGCGCGTGCCGTGGTGGGCATGGGG
>Ga0209770_10001486_pt1 | contig 12109 bp, 24 predicted proteins | sample LauGreSu1BDMLBDD_2_FD_187572 | JGI IMG/M metagenome (GOLD analysis project Ga0209770, IMG submission 187572) | Freshwater lake microbial communities from Lake Michigan, USA - Su13.BD.MLB.DD (SPAdes) (version 2) | ecosystem: Environmental > Aquatic > Freshwater > Lake | place: Lake Michigan, USA...
TCTTTGGTTCGGTTGCCCGTTGCGATGATGTATGTCTGCGGTGATAGGTGAACCCGCCCGCTTCTCCGCTCGAGAATCAGACCGCAAAGTGCATTCTGCATCGGCGTGACAGCGTCAGAGAGTTCGTCAAGAATTAAAAGATTGCGACCAGTTTGTAGTGCATGGAACTCCTCAGGTGGTTTCCATGTAGTCACCTCGCCATCATTGTTCGGTGTGCCGAGCAAATCGACGGGGTCACGCAACGATGCAAAGAACATCTCAACTCGGTCAAAGCCCAACTCCTTACCAATAAGTTTGGCAAGTGCAGACTTACCGCCCCCAGGTGCACCCTCAATATAGGGAACAACTGAATTAGTTGTGTTGAACTGAGCAACGATGGATTGTTTTATGTCAGAGAATTTCATAATGCCTTTCAGTAAGTTAGTAATACATTGATAAAAAGAAAAGGTATATACCAATGGTATATACCCTACTGCACTTCACACCTAGGGAAAACCCTAGGTAGGACTTACCCTAATTGGGTAAGGACTTACCCTAATCGGGTAAGTAATCGTCAAGGTTGTCGATACCCTTTGCTCTTAATCTGCCACGAATCTTCCTAAGAGCATTCTGTTCTATCTGCCTTATTCGTTCACGACTTGTGCCAAATACATCGGCGATTTCTTCCAAAGTCATAGACCTTCTCGCCTTGGTTGTGGCTCGTGCGTCTTCTTCTTTAAACTGCGGTATATATTTAGATGGCATCGTTCATAGCCTACTCGGTTCAGATGGTTTAACAACTACTTCATAGCCTAACTCTTTTATTACCCGAATGTTTAGCGGGGTGAGAGTCTCTTGATTCAAAAGCTTAGCAAACAATTTAGCCTTGTCGCATGTAGGATATATTACTTGACTGCCGTAGTTGGTTTTAAGTCTCACAACAATTTGTAGTTTGTTTACTATCTTCATGTGAGCTGGATCTTGTATTGGATTAATTACCTGTGCCATGATCCGATCTTCGGTTGTAAATGTTGTCATGCTTCCCCCAAAAAGTATGTTATGCATGCCGTGGTAACTATTAAACTCATAACAAAGAACCAATTAGCCCCTGTCAGCACGATGGCTAAAGCCGTAAAAAAAGTCGCTACTAAAAGCGACCAAAGTACCACATCCCATGTATTCATGATTTAGTATCCTCCCGTTGTAATGCAGTTAATTTAGCTTTTGATATAGCAATATACGCATAACCTCTACACAACTTAGCAAACATCTGATGGTCTAATGAATCAGGATCGACCTGATCGAATATTTCCTCTGCGTGTGCGAGTTCGCTTAGTATTCCTTCGATTGGTTTTCCCTTGTAATGTGTTGCCACGATCTAATCCTTTCAAGTCTTTCCTAATTATATGTAGCAAATACCCAAAAAGAAAACCTAGGGATACTACCGATACGATGGATGCTATGTACTTGGTCATACTGTTTCAGGCTCAATCTTATATCCTCGATTCATCCACACCTCCATCTTTATGTTTCTAAACCAGTCAGCTACAGTAGGGATTCTACCCCCACAATCCTCTTTGATATGTTGCTCTCCGATGTACCGCACGGGTACTAGCTTCCCATCTGAGTTGGTTATGGTTGTACCAAATACTCGCTCACATTCGAATATACCCTGACTGTGATGCCTCAAAGCCCGATGCCTAGCGTCAGCGAATTGTTCCTTGGTTGCGTCAAACCAATCGTGTATCTGTGTATAGTCTTCGGGTTTACCGCCCCACATCTTTACACTTGTTAATGCATGGTGGCATGGATGCATGATTTCTCCTTATAGATTAAACATATGATCGTCTGTATGCATTGTGTTGATACCCACTTCAAGCCTGATATTGGGTGGCGATTCGGAAAAGTCTATGATCAAATGCCCCTGACCTCCCTCGTTGTTATACCAATCTAAGTTCGATATCTCCAATGCGTCGTTGCACATCCCTTCGAGTAAGTCTCTAAGTTCCATGTCCTTACGCACAATCTCAGATGTCCATTTGCCGTCGTGAGTCTGATGTCCTTCTGTCACCCATCCTTCGATGCGTTCATCCTCAATACTTATGGTGCTATTGTCTGCGGATACACACTCTACATTGTTGATCGACCCGTCGTCGCCCCCTCCACTAAACTCGACTCTTACTTCTCGGATGCCTAGTAGTTTCAAGCGGGTAAGAACATTGACTCGGTCTTTAAGCGTTGGGAATACCCCAATCTCAGCCTCTTCATGTTGCTCGGCTAGTTCAGGGTGTATAGTTTCAATCTGCTGCTGCAGGTCTGGTTCAAGTTCAGTCATAAGTTCTCCGTGGTTGTATGATTTAATGTATTGGTGGGGTGTAGGGTTGGTCTGCGTTTAGTTCCCCTACTTTATGGATAGTTACCTAGGTCTACCAGTATCCACCCCGTAGTCTTCTTCAAGGTCTGCTTGTTTCCTGAATGGTTGTGCCCAATCCCATATCTCATCGAATGTATGTGGGAATCTGCCGTGTGTATCTTTGAATTTGTAAGTCTCGCATACGATACAATGCCACTCGAATGTCTTACAGCGTTTGCCAATAGTGGACTTTGCCTTGCGTTTAATGCGTTTCATTATGTTCATTCTTCCACCTCCATCCCTATGGGTAATCGTTTTACATACTTGACTGTCCATGGCACATTACCGATCCACCCACAAGTGCCACATCTGCCTTTAGGTCTGATAGCCCAACACTCTCTTAATCTAGTAGCCGTGTAAGTAATCATGTCTTTACCCATAGGTGTGAATATTCTTGTTTCATGGTTGCGTGTAGTTCTTCATGCTTTCTGAGTATGCCCATTTTCTCGGTGTACTTAGATTTATATTGCTCAACGATGTGTTCCAAGATACCTGACTTTGTCCTAATAGCATCCCAATGTAAATGCAAATCGGCAATAGCATCTTCAATTTCCATGATGTCATCAGGTGTGAATGTAATGGATAGCGTCACCCAACTTGATTCGTCTACTTTACTCATTTCGCCACACTCCAATCTCAAGTTCTACGGGTGCATTGTTTTTGGAAACATCGAATTCGCTGGACTCGTAATACACACCTTGAATGTTATATTTTCTATCGTCATGGGATATAACGATTTCGGTTTCAAGTGGGATACCTTGTAATGCTTCAAGCAAATCTGCTATGGTTATCTTCCCAAACTCACTTCTTTGTTTTGGATCATGGTTTCCAGCATAGCCGTCTTCACAAATATTCATTTAATTAGCCCTCCCTTATTGTTCAGACCTTTGAGATCCTCACGATTGGTTATCAGCATATAGTTAGATTTATGCATTGGTGCAACTGTATACATCTTAGCCTTTTGCTTGGCTAGTTCATCACCATGCTCAAGACAGGTAATGGGTTGGTTGTTTTTAATTAGGACTTTCGCCCGCTCTGGGTCAACATGACCTCCGTAACAAACTGTACACAAGTAATTCATTTAACTACCCTGCCTTTCCAAAGTAATAGAATTGGTTTTTGTGGTTGGGGAATAAGTCTTGCTTGTAATGCCCTGATGAAGTCTGCTCGATTCATTTGATGCCTCCCGTGGATTTAATGTGTGTATAAATAATACAAAACATGACCGCCAAAATAGATGACGGCAACTGCTAAAAGTAGAATTCCATACTGCATAGAAAATTTGGGTTTAGTGGATTTGATAAATAATTTGCGTTTTATTTCGAATGCGTCGTGGTCTGGCATGATAGGTGAACCTCAAAAAATGTGATGGATTGAATGGGTTTTATGTAGTTTATTCGATGGATATAAAGCGGATAATTAAAACGGATTACCCGAAGTCATTGATTTAATTACAATTATCCAAAATGCGTTTTTTTCCGAAAACACCCCCCGTATATTCCATTACGAGATATATATTCGCACACGCACACATGACCATAAGAGCATTTCTATTATTCTCTATATATTGTTTTTTTTCGGATAATTGGATAATTGGATAATTACCCTTCTAGGATATTGATTTATAAGGGTTTGTAATTATCCGTTGTAATTATCCGTTTTTTTAAACCCTCAAATTGGATAATTACCCCGAACATGACTACATTGGACACACATTACTCATTTAATGCTGACACGGACTACAAGTTCTAATGCACCCGATGCGTTGGGTTTGTAGATTGAAACCGATGATGGCGACCTAGCCTCTGGCTTACGACTACCGTAGGTTTGGGGTGCATACGCACTTTTGTATGGGGTTGCACGATTCCATTGGACACATTGAAGGGCATAACTCATAAGATAACTCCGATGAATGTTGTGGATTTGATGAGCACCCCCCAAGGGGGGTGCAGGGTGCAAGATTACGCTACTTTTTGTTCGGGTTGAACGAAAGCCTTTTCAACATTGAAGCGGTCTTGTGCTTCTTGTAGGTAGTCATACAGGGGTGAATTGAGAACCTTGACCGAGCCATCACCAGATTTCTTGATAGCGGACTCAATGCGTTTCATGAGGCTATCAAACATCTTCTGCACATCATACTCAGATGTGATGTTCTCAGCCTTAGCGGAAGCCCACGAAGTAGCCAATAAAGCAACTTCATCGTAGGAATCTTGAGCCTTGTAAAACGCAAACTTTTTGTCATCTTTGAGATAACAGAAATTGCCATGCTTTTCAAGGAAAGCCACCAAACTAGCACGACGGATACCACTAGGCAAGACATCAAACAACTTTTGCCCGTAGCGAATATCACCATGCTCGATAGAGTAGCCGATTGCATTTACAGCGGCGATTTGAATCTCAGACTGCAACTCACCAGCAGTTTTACCGATTGTTGCAATTTTTGATTCGAGGTCTTTGGCGTTAAGTAGAGCCATGATTAAATCTCCTAAGTTAGTTAGTCAGAATCAAGCACTCTATTACTAAAGCACTTGATAAAAACCCCTCTTGCGAGGGGGAAAAACCCTGACTGTTATGGGGTATCAAGGTTTGACCTAATACCTTTGCAGTCAGGGCTAGGAATCTCCTCATAACCCTGCTTGTGCTAACTTTGTTTTCGCACCGAGAGCCCTACCTTTTACGGGGGTCACTCTCCTTCGCTGGGCGTGATGGCTCGATACTTGCGTATCAGTCTTAAGCGTCACCTTATACCTACCCAATGGTTTCGTCCTTCCAAGTGTATGCCTACTGAGTATCAGATGACTCAACGCTTCAGCATACGGGAAAACTACCCGCCATAGTCTAAAGGATTCTCAGGTATAGACCAACCCGTAGCGATATTCTGCGATATAGGCAGAGGGCTAAACCCCTCGACCTACACCATAGGCAGAGGGCTAAGGGGACACCCCCCTGACCAGAGGGGGTGGGGGGCGGGGGCTATGCTTACGTATTGGACGTAATGCGCCCGGTAAAAATATGACTATACACACGTTATACAGACACAGTTGTGTAATATAAACATTACCTAAAGGTATTTAACGTAACAAATATGTTACTCACACCTCACTGTTGCATCTGCACAACACTCAAGTACACTACACACGGGTGGTTAAGCCGACAATCGAGGATGTGGCAAGTGGAAACTTTTTCGGCTTTCTTATCCACAGCTAGTAGCCCACCAAATCGACACCCACCCCTAAGGGTTTTCCCTATGTTGACAATCTACATACAACCCATTACATTCACGCCATGCCATACAAAGATCCGAATGACCCAAGAAGGTTAGAAGCCCAGCGTCGGCATTATGAGAACCATAAGCAAAAGGTTAAAGATGCTGTAAAAGCAAGAAGAAAACGGCTTCGTAAAGAATGGCTTGCCTTTAAGAAAACATTGCAGTGCACCAATTGTTCAGAAAACCATCCAGCGGCGTTAGACTTTCATCACGTAGTTAGAGACCCCTCAAACAAAAAGGTTTTTAAACTAGTTCACGATGGCATGATTGGGCAAGCAATAAAAGAGATCCGAGAGAAATGTATCGTATTGTGTGCAAATTGCCATAGAAAGCATCACTACGCTGAACACCACTCCAAAAAACCCAAATCAAAAAAGAAGTCTAAAAATAGTATTGACAACAGCCACACATGATGTATGATTCACAAAAACCAAAGGAGAAAACATGGTAACCGAAGCAATGAAAAAACTAATGGACTATTTCCGTCCTAAAGCCCAAACCCCAGTAGCAAAACCCGTAGAACAAGCTAAGCCTGCTCGACCCAAAAAAGAAGAGCGTAGGGCAATCGCAAAGCCAGCGGCAAAAAAGGTAGCGAAGAAAGTGGTTAAAAAATGAAGCGACATAACTTTTTCTTACCTGAGAAGATTATGGAAGAACTCAAAGTTGTAGCAGAAAAGCGCCACACTACCGTATCTGAAATAATCCGCCAAGCCTTAGTTGACTACCTCGATGGACGAAGAACTACTACCGACACAGCTGCCACCGGCGCTTGATATACCCCAGGAGATGATCCTGGCCATGGCGATCGGGATGGAAGATCCCGAGGAGGTTGCGTCACGTTATGGATTTGAGAGCATCCGCTGGAAATCACTGCAGTCATGGAAGCCGTTTAATGACGCTGTTGCTAAACAGAAGGCGGAGCTTGAGCAGAATGGGGTTACGTTCCGTATAAAGGCCAAGGCGCTGACCGAAGATGTATTCGAGGATGCGTATAAGATTGCACGGTCAAATGATGCGACGCTACTGCAGAAGCTTGAGTTTATAAAACTTGGTGCTAAACTTGGAGACATGGAGCCAAAGGCTAGTGCACAAGTTGCTAGTGGCCCAGGGTTCTCTATAACCATAAATTTGCAAGACAGCCAGAAAAAGCAGGTAATTGATGTAGAACCTGTTGAAAAGGTGGAATTCGAACCCCCGAAATTAAACCTAAAAGCCAAACCGGCGTTTGAGGATAATGAGTAATTTACAGTACACACCGCCAGAGTCGGTTAAGGGGTTTTTGACCTCAGATGCCTTTATTTCATTGATTGTGGGGCCAGTGGGTAGTACAAAAACCACGGCTGGGATCATGAAAATTGCATATCACGCCAAGAAAATGGCCAAATGTAAAGACGGAATCCGCAGAAGTCGAGCGATCTGGGTACGTAACACACGAGAGCAGCTGCGAGACACGTCGATTCCTGATGTACTACGCTGGTATCCGGACGGCCAGGCGGGGACATATCTCAAGTCCGAATATAAATTTATTCTGAGGTTTGACGATGTTGAGTGTGAAATTCTTTTTCGCGGTCTCGATGACTCTAATGACGTTAGGCGCTTACTGTCTTTACAGGCTAGCTTTGGCATACTGGATGAGTTTCGAGAAATTAACCCGGACATCTTTAACGCGCTTCAAGGCCGTCTTGGTCGTTTCCCTAGTAAGTTGGACAACAGCGTGGGCTGTGTCGATGACAACGGCGATTCTAATGCTCACATCTGGGGAATGACAAACCCACCGGATATGGATACCTTTTGGGAAACATATCTTTCTGAGCCACCAGCCAATGCAGAATGTTTTTTTCAACCTAGCGGTTTGTCGCAAGAGGCAGATTGGCTGGAATTCCTACCGGACGGATACTATGAGAATTTGGCAGAGGGTAAAGCAGAAGACTGGATTGATGTATATATCAACGCGCAGTTTGGTAAATCGCTATCCGGACAGCCTGTGTTTAGGGCTTTCGATCGTGATATTCATGTGGCTCAAAAAGAGTTAAACTACATAAAATTGTCTACAAACCCATTAGTAATTGGAATGGACTTCGGTTTAACCCCCGCCTGCACGATATCGCAGGTTGATCCGCAGGGAAGATTTTTGACTTATGCAAATTTAGTATCTGACGGAATGGGGACCTTACGATTTGTGCGGGAGAAGCTTAAACCCTTGTTATCAAACAAGTTTCCCGGGATGCCAGTGCTAATTATTGGTGATCCAGCAGGTCAACAGAGGGCTCAAACAGACGAAAGAAGTGTGTTTGATATCCTAAAAGCAGAGGGATTTAGGGTAATTCCAGCAAGATCAAACAGTGTTGTGGCTCGTCTTTCTGCAGTTGATGCCCTACTTACCCGTATTGTTGATGGAAAATCAGCAATGTTGATCGATCCGAGCTGTCGAGAGCTAATAAATGCCCTAAGAGGCGGATATAGGTATAAAATAAAAAATAACGGCGATACTGATGACAAGCCGGAGAAAAACAGTTACTCTCACATTGCAGACGCATTTCAGTACGCATGTTTGCATGCAGACGGCAACATTACAGGTGGTGTGTTAACCAGAAAAGCCAAAGTTGTAGAAAAAACTACATTTATTTGGGACTAGGGCTTGACAGATCAATGGTTTATAACTTATAAAGCAAGTATTGACATTTCGAAATAGTCTATGGATGCTGCGTTGAATATCACAAACGCGACTGCTCCCGGTTACACGACCGTGGGTGGTATCGTACCAATCAAATCGATTAAGCAGCTCCAAGAAGAGGAGCGTGCTGCAGCCGTCACTGCAAACTCTAGCCCAGTAGTACAAAACCTTGCTGCGTATATCAAGCAGAAGTGGATGTACGCTCGTATGGCAAAAGAGTACACAGTCGAACAGCAAATGCTAAAAGCCGTGCGCCAACGCCGTGGTCAGTATGATCCGGACAAGTTAGCTCAGCTACGCGAGCAGGGCAGCTCAACGATTTACATGATGTTGACTTCAAACAAGTGCCGTGCGGCTTCAAGCTGGCTGCGCGATGTTGTTATGTCGACTCCTGAAGAAAAACCATGGAGCTTGCGCCCAAGTCCGATTCCAGATATGGAACCAGATATTCTCCAAGACTTGATGATGCGTGCTCAGCAGCAGTTAGAGATGATGTTGCGTTCAGGGATGAACCCCACTGATGTCGAAGTACGTCAGATGCTGCTTGATCTTAAAGACGCTGCATACCGCCAGCTTGGTGAGATTGCAGAAGAGACTGCCAAGCGCATGGAAAAGAAAATGCATCAGCAGATGATTGAAGGTCAGTGGACTACAGCATTTGCTCAGTTTATTGATGACTTAGTCACATTCCCATCTGCAGTTCTTAAGGGCCCTGTTGTTCGTAACCGTCCTGAGTTAAAATGGGTTAAGTTACCAAATGGTGGCTATGATTTGCAAGTTCAAAAAACTTTAGCATTAGAGTGGGAGCGAGTAAGTCCATTTAACTTATACCCTGCGCCTGATGCCTCAACGATTAATGACGGATATTTAATTGAAAGACACAAATTATCAAGGGCTGACCTCCACGAACTTATTGGAGTTGACGGCTATAGTGATGGAGCCATACGCCAAGTTCTTGAAGCTTATGGAAAAGGTGGCTTACGCGAATGGATCTATGTTGACCTTACTAGAGCAACAGCAGAAGGCAAGTCTACAACTGCTGCAGGCCAAAACCCATCGGAGTTAATTGATGCGTTACAATTTTGGGGTTCAGTGCAAGGCCGTTTACTCATTGATTGGGGAATGTCTCCTGAAGAGGTTCCCGACCCTATGGCGGAGTATCCTATTGAAGCATGGCTTATTGGTACGTGGATTATCAAAGCCGTTATTAACCCCGATCCGCTCGGTCGTAAGCCATATTACAAAACTTCGTATGAGGAAGTCCCAGGGGCTTTTTGGGGTAACTCTGTCGCCGACCTCTGTCGAGACGTTCAAGATGTATGCAACGCTGCTGCTCGTAGTCTTGTTAATAACATGTCTTTGGCATCTGGGCCTCAAGTTGTCTACAACATAGATCGCTTGCCTGAAGGTGAAAATATTACTCAGTTGTACCCCTGGAAGGTTTGGCAAGTTACAGCTGACCCATTAGGTGCAAATCAGACCCCAGTTTCTTTCTATCAGCCAAACTCACAAGCAAATGAATTGATGGCGGTTTATGAAAAATTCGCAATTTTAGCTGATGAGTACACAGGTATCCCACGCTATATGACTGGCGGTGCGCCCGCAGGTGGGGCAGGTAGAACTGCTTCTGGTATGAGTATGCTCATGACCAATGCTGGTAAATCGATTAAACAGGTCATCTCAAATATTGATGAGCACGTTATTAAGCCGTGTATTGACCGTTTGTATTACTACAATATGCGCTACTCTGACGATCCGGATCTAAAGGGCGATGTAGATATTGTTGCCCGTGGCGCATCTTCAATCATGGAAAAAGAGACTGCTCAACAGCGTCGTAATGAATTCTTAGGTCTTGCCCTAAATAGCCCAGCGGCTCAACAGGTTGTCGGTATGGAAGGTATTGCAGAATTGCTACGCCAGACAGCCATGACTCTTGACATGAACGTAGATAAGATTGTTCCTTCGGTCGAGGTTATGAAAGCTAAAGCTGCACAAGCTGCCCAGCAGCAGCAAGCTATGATGGCGCAAGAAATGGCTCAGCAAAACGGGCAGGCTCAGGCAGGCGGAACACCCCCAGCGGCACCGGGCGGTCAGAATTTGATGGATGGTTCACCAGTAGTAAATAGGTTTTCGCAGTAAAAGACTTGACAATTTAGTATATACGTTGTAAATAGTAACTAAGTCAGACAGTTGTCTGATGACAAAAAGGAGTTTTTATGAAAGCTATTTCCCCAATGGAAAAGCGCGGTGCTGAATATGCCCAAGAGTCTGCAAAGACCGACGGCATGAGCAAAGGTGCTGCTACTCAGGGCGCAGGTGGTTCTGATGGCGACAATGATGCTTTAGGCATGCGCAGCGGTAAAGAGTACGCTCAAGAATCCGCAAAAACTGAAGGTCTCTGCAAGTAAGTAATGCAAAGACTCGATGAGCGAGTAGCTCGTTGTTTTCAACGGTTACAAGCAGAAGAATTTGGTCCACTAGTTGAATGGCTGAGGGACAGCCGAAACGGAACCCTCGAACAACTTGTAGGAACTATACAACAAGAACATATTTATCGGCTACAAGGTGAAGCCGGGATATTGGCGGACTTACTCGCCCATATCAAAAACTCAAATGAGTTAGTCACTAAACTAAGCGCTAATCGTAAAGGTTAGTATTTAAACCGTAGTAGCAGACCGTTATTCGAGCCTGCGCAGACCGTTAAGAGCGGAGCGTACGTGAGAGTCGGAGCTAAAGGAGATAGAAATGGCATTGCCAAAGGCAGTCCAGCAACAGCTGGAAGAAGCAGACCGTATTGTGGCCGATATTAATGGCGAAAAGACCGGGGAGGACTCCTCGGAGACTAACCCAGTAAATCAGCAAGTAGATCAGAATATTCAAGCTGATCCGCCACTGAATGATTTGCCGCCTGACAATACTGTTTCACAAGAGACTAGACAATCTGAGATTCCTGAAGAGAAATGGGCTCACAAGTACCATACTTTGAAAGGGATGTACGACGCTGAAGTGCCCCGTTTACACAGTCAAATGCGTGAGATGCAAACGCAAATGCAGCAGTTAATTGCTGATAAGGCTGCAGTAGAGGCTACTAAAGTTGAGCAAAAACAGGTAGTTGAGTCTTTAATCACTGAACAAGACAAAGAAGCATTTGGCCCTGATTTGATTGATCTTATCGAGCGTGCTACCGAATCCAAAGTGGGAACACTGCGGGAGCGTGAAGCGCAACTGGTACAAGAGATCAAAGAGCTAAAAGGACAACTTGGTAGTGTATCCGAGCGTCAAGTAGTGTCTGATAAAGACAGATTCTTGGTGGGTCTAGGACAGCAGGTTTCAGATTGGGAAGCTTTGAACGTTGATCAAGGTTTCTTAGCATGGCTCCAGCAAGTAGATCCAGTTTACGGAATACCCCGCCAAGCTGCGTTAGCAAATGCTTATGAGATTTTAGATGTTAACCGCGTGGCTAATATCTTTAAGGCTTATAAGCAAATCCTACCGCAAACTCCTGCTCCAAGTAGGGCGAAGCAAGAGCTTCAGCGTCAAGTTGCGCCGACCCGTACTCGTTCTACGACGACGCCTACCGACAATGTAAACGACAAAATATTCACTAATCAGGATATTGAGCAGTTTTACAATGATTGGAGACGAGGTTTCTACGATGAACAGGAAGCGGCAGATATGGAAAAACAAATTCACACTGCAATCGCCGAGGGGCGAATTCGATAAGAACTAAACCCTGGGGTGAAAGCAGAATTTAAATAGACACTCGAAAGGAAAT
>Ga0209770_10001487_pt1 | contig 12107 bp, 4 predicted proteins | sample LauGreSu1BDMLBDD_2_FD_187572 | JGI IMG/M metagenome (GOLD analysis project Ga0209770, IMG submission 187572) | Freshwater lake microbial communities from Lake Michigan, USA - Su13.BD.MLB.DD (SPAdes) (version 2) | ecosystem: Environmental > Aquatic > Freshwater > Lake | place: Lake Michigan, USA...
GCATTAGTTATTAGCGTAGTTACACGCCTTGTTTCGGGTGTTGCTAAGAAAGCTCTGCCACACTGAAATCGCTAGCCCTAGTCTCACTAGGCGGTGTTTTAGGCTCCCTGGTTCGTTACTGGCTGGGTATTGAACTAAGTGATGGGCGCAGCGCAACCTTAACTGCCAATTTAATTGGTGTTGGCCTTGCTACTTTCTTACTTGTTTACACACAGCGCCGTGGAAGTGAAAACCTTCGACATTTCCTACTCCCAGGCTTTTGCGGTGGGCTCACAACCTTTTCAGCAGTAGCGGCTTTAACTCTTGAACCAAGTGAAGGTGGACAGCTTTTTCTCTTTCATAATGTGATTTTTTCAATGTTCATCATTCTTCTCATTCTTCCAATTGCTAGAAAAGTAATTGCGGTGCGCCCATGAGAACTCTTCTTGTCATTCTCGGCGCAGCAATTGGTGCACCCGCCCGCTTTGCTATAGATCAATATATTCGAAAGTTCACTGATAAGCCCTATGGAATATTCGTTGTTAATGTTGTGGGCTCTTTTGTTTTTGGTCTAACAATTAATAGCGCCCAAAACACTTACGCCCTTTTTGCAATTGGTTTTGCAGGAGCCTTCACAACGTGGTCAACATTTATGCTGGACTTCTTTTTAGCCTATGAACTAAAAAAATATAAGGACGCAGCGATTAACTTAGGTGCATCCATTGTCTTTGGTTTACTTGCTGCATCTCTAGGTATGTCTTTAACGTAGAGAAGCCATCCAGCTTTCAATCTCATCTGGATGATGGGGAATGTTTTCAGACAAGTTAATGAATCCATCCTCTGTCACCAAAACATCATCTTCTATACGAATACCAATTCCACGGTATTCAGCTGGGAAAAGCTCATCATCGAGTTGGATATAAAGTCCTGGCTCAACGGTTAAGACCATTCCAGCTTCAAGTACTCCATCGCGATATTGATCTGCGCGTGCTTGGGCGCAGTCATGAACATCCATCCCGAGCATGTGGCTGACACCGTGAAGAGTCCAGCGCTTATGTAATCCAACAGCTGGATCCATCGCTTCTTCAAGGCTCATCTTGATAATTCCCATATCGATTAAACCTTGGGCTAAAACACTGTGACTGGCACGGTTAATTTCAAGGAATGGAACGCCAGCTTTAATCGCTTCAATTCCAGCTTTTTGTGACTCATAGACCAACATATAAAGGGCGCGTTGAGCTGGTGAGAACTTTCCATTAATGGGCAATGTGCGAGTGATATCGGCGGTGTAGAAAGAATCAACCTCAACTCCAGCATCAAGGAGTAGCAAATCACCAGGTATAACTTCACCGTCGTTGCGATTCCAGTGCAACACACAAGCATGTGAACCAGAGGCTGCAATGGTGTTATATCCCAAATCATTTCCTTCAACACGAGCGCGGCCATAGAAAGCGGCATCGATAACACGCTCACCACGTGGTGTGGCAACTGCTGCAGGAAGAACACGGATCACATCACTAAAGCCACGATGCGTAGCATCAACTGCCTTTTGCATCTCACGAATCTCATAGTCATCTTTAATAAGGCGAGCAACAGAGACAAAGTTAATTAACTCTTCATCGCGTGCATGTTTTTTTACTTTTGCATCCACAATCTCGTCATAACCATGAAGTGCCACAGCAGTTTTACCTTTTAGGAAAGCTTCGAGTTCACTTACTTCGCGCACTTCAATGCCATAGCGCTGAGCAGCTTCATCAGTTGTGAAACGACGACCAACCCAAAGTTCACCATTTTTAGCATCGCGATAAAAAGCATCGGTGTCACGAGTAGATCGTGGGTTAATAAAAAGAATAGGGGTGTGGCCTTCTTTTGTTGGCTCCATGACTAATACAGAACCAGGCTGTGCTTCAACACCTTGCACGCCGGTGTAGTAAGCAAAAGCGCTATGAGGGCGGAACTGGTAATCAGTGTCATTACTACGTTGCTTTAACTCACCACCTGGCAATACAACTCTTAAGCCAGAGAAAGCTGCTGAAAGATCTGCTCTGCGTGCAACGCAGTAAGGAATTACTTCATCTTGAATGATTCCAGTCAAAGGCGTTGGCGCCCAACCAGTTTTCATGAACTCGCCAAACATCTCTGATGGCGCAACGTCATAAACGCGCTTGCTGCCGGTATCCAACGCTTTGTCTGAATTTTCCATATGGTGAGCGTAATGGTGAAGAGAATTGGTAGCCAACCACCCACACGCTAAACTTCCCCTGTACTCGGAGACGTCGCATAGCCCGGTCGAGTGCGCCTCACTGCTAACGAGGTAAGGGGTTAAACCCTTCAGGAGTTCAAATCTCCTCGTCTCCGCCATAAAGATAATTAAAGGAGTTGGCCGTGCCATTGTTTAAAGTAGCAATCGTTGGCGCAGGACCAGCGGGCTATTTTGCGGCGCAAGCTTTACAGAATCAACAAAACGACGATAGAACTTTTGCAATAGACATGATTGAACGCCTTCCCACACCATGGGGATTAGTTCGAAGTGGTGTTGCACCCGATCACCCAAAGATAAAGACAGTCTCTAAGGTCTTTGAAAAGATTGCAGCTGATCCTAACTTTCGCCTATTTGCCAACATTGAAATTGGCAGCGAGATAAGCGTTGCTCAACTCAAAGAGAAATATGACGCAGTAGTTATTGCAACTGGTTCACACCTAGGTAAGAGCCTTGGAATACCAGGAGAAGATCTACCTGGTTCGCTATCTGCTGCAGACTTTGTCCCTTGGTATAACGCACATCCAGATTATGTTGATGTGAAGGTCCTACTTGATTGCGATACGGCAGTAGTAATTGGCGCAGGCAATGTTGCAATGGATGTTGCACGCATGTTGGCACTTGAACCAAGTGAGCTAGATCCAACAGATACGGCAGATCATGCAATTGAAGCCTTTAAAGCCAGTTCTGTGCGCGATGTTTATATCAGCGCTCGCCGTGGACCAGAGCATGCAGCTTTTACTTCTCCAGAACTTAGAGAGCTACCAAAGCTTGAACACACCAATGTTGTTATTAACAAAGAGGATATTGATGCAGCGATAGTTCGTGCTGGTTCAGAGCCTGAAAAAGAAGTGAAAAGTAACCTTGATGCGATGCTTTTGATCGCGCAGTCACAAAAAAGTGAACACGAGCGCACGATGCGTTTCCTTTTCCAGCACACCCCCAAGCAAATCCTTGGCACAGATCATGTTGAAGGCGTTGTGTATTCAACCCCTAACGGTGATGTGACTATTAAATGCGGATTAGTTATTACTGCTATTGGCTATCAAGCTGCAGGTATTGATGGTGTGCCATATGAAAATGGCAAGGTTGTTAACACTGATGGTCGGGTAAATGAGAATTTGTATGTTGTTGGTTGGGCAAAACGTGGTCCATCAGGAGTAATTGGCACTAACAAATCAGATGCTGCTGCAGTTGTTGAGCTGATGATCAGTGATTTAAAAACACCTAAAGCCGCTGGTGATATTTCGCTGTTATTAACCCACCAAGTTGTTGTGGATCAAAGCGCGTGGCAGAAGATTAATGAAGCCGAGGTGGCTGCAGGTGAGCCAAAGGGTAAACCTCGGGTTAAGAGTGTGAATCGCGATGAACTTTTAAAATTGGGCTTGTCGTAACCTTTTTCACTCTGCAGTAACCATGTCGTTACCCAAAAGACATGTAAGTGAAATTGAGTACTGCTTAGATAAAGCCATGAAACAAACCCTTATCTCAAGAAAATTCACCGGCTTTGGCGCACTCGCCACGGCCATCGCGTTATTAGTCTCGTTACTAATTCCGACTGCGCAAGCAAACACATACTCTCTTCCTAACGCACCAACTAATGTCACTTCATATTTAGGTGCTAAAGGTGTTGTAGTTCGGTGGACACCAGGTGCAGATGTTGCACCAGGAGTCACTGGTTACGTTGTCTCAGCAGGTGCGGGCTCATGCCCAATCTTTGTACCTGCAAAAAATAACAGTGTTGTAACCATGCCTATTGTCGAAGGACAGCCAGGAGGAACTCCTGTTGTTCAGGCTGTGAACGCTTATGGCTTCTCAAAGCCAGCAGCATCTAATAAGAGTTACACAGCAGCACAACTTGCAACAGTTGCATCAACTCTCAACAAAGCTGTTCAAGTTCTCCAGCTCAGCGACCTGCACGGTGCAATTGAAGTAGGTGGCTCTTTTGGAGCAGCACTACTTACTAGCAACTGGGCAGCAGATCGCACTGCAAACAAGGCAACAATCGCGGTCTCATCTGGAGATAACATCGGTGCAGCCCCACCAATCTCAACAGAGTTTGAAGAACTACCAACAATTGAATCATTAAATGCTGCCAAGCTTGATGTTTCAGTATTTGGTAACCATGAGCACGATCGCAATATCGATCACCTCAACAAGATGATTGGTGCATCAGATTTCCAGTGGGTAGTTTCTAACTACAGCGCTGGAGCCTTAGATGTTCTTAAGTCAGGATCAAAGCAGGCTAAGAACTACACAATCGTTGAGCGCGGTGGCGTAAAGATCGGTGTAGTTGGCTCAAATACACCAGAGACAATTGAACAAGTCTTTCCCGGAAACCTTGATTACAAGGATGCATCAGGGGCAAAGAAGACCATTGTTATCGCACCAGGCGTAGCAGGCATTAACTCTGCAATTGCAGAGGCAAAGGCTGCTGGCGCAGATGTTGTCATCGCAGTAATCCACCAAGGATGGTTGGAAAATGCAGATGGTGTTTCAAAGGGTCTCTTTAATGAACTTGCAGCACAAATCAAGGGTGCAGCAGCAATCTATGGTGGTCACAGCCACCAGACATACGCATCCGTCATTCCTGGTAACACACGCGTTGCACCAACTGTTCTAGGACAGGTTCGCAACGCTGGTGTTGAATACACACGTACACAGATCTGTATGAAGTCTGGAAAAGTTGTTGGACAGTCAATCCAGCACGTTCTCAAGGCTGCAGCGCCAACAATTAACACAGGTGTTGTCTCAACAGTCACCACACAAGATGCGGCAGCAGCTGCAATGGTTAAGAAGTACAAGGATCAACTATCTGCAAAGCTTGATGTAAAAATCGGTAAAGTTTCAGGAGTATTCCCACGTGGAGGATCACCAGCTGTAGAGCGTTCAGGTGAAACACCAATGGGTAACTACATCGCAGATTTGATGCGCGCTAAGTACAAGACTGACTTTGCAATCCAGAATGGTGGCGGTATCCGCGACACATTCCCTGCAAAGACATATGTACCAGCAAACACAGCACTTGTTCGCACAGGTGCTGGTCCACTAGATGTAACACTCGGTGATGCGTTCACTGTGTTCCCATTTGGTAACCAGATTGCAACAACAGTTGTAACAGGTGCAAACCTTTGGAAGGCTCTAGAAAACGGTGTTGGCGGTAACTATCCAGGTGATGGTCGCTTCCCACAGATTTCTGGATTCAAGTTCTCATTTGATGCATCTAAGCCAATTGGTTCACGTATCGTCGAAGTTACAAAACTAGACGGAACTGCAATTGCTAAGGATTCAAAGGAGTACACACTCACAACGCTTGACTTCGTAATCTATGGTGGCGATGGATATGTAAATGTCTTCACACCAGCACAAGCCAAGGTTCAAGGTGCACTACTAGATGTATTTGTAGATGCACTTAAGGCAGATATGGCCGCAGGAAAGGTAACTCAAGTTCCTGCAGCAGATGGCCGCATCAAGAAAGTTGGCTAATAGCTAAGTAATCAGACAAAGGGCGTCAGAGCAATCTGGCGCCCTTTGTGCTTTATTTACGCATAGTTCAAGCATTTTGGCACTGAATGAAAAGCAGGTAAGATGCGCAGGCTGTACAAAACTAAATAAGCGCGCGTAGCTCAACGGATAGAGCATCTGACTACGGATCAGAAGGTTAGGGGTTCGAATCCCTTCGCGCGCACAAGTTAAGCTCTCGGTGCCTTTCACACCGGGGGCTTTTCTTCTTTTAGGGTGAAATGTGGGGATGAGATTCCCCTTATAAGCCTGTTTCACAGAGATTGCACATCACCCCCACTTTATCTTTATGGCCTCACCCCAGGAGAGTGTAAATAAAGAGGTAAAAGTGAAATTTGGTTTGGTGCACACAAAGCATGTTGCTGCACGCCCGAAGAAGCTCTTCAAATTGTTACTTCCGATTTTTATTGGAGCCCTAGTTTCCATGGTCGGACAAACTTCCGTTGCTCCACCAGCGAATGCTGCAATTTATGGAACCATCTATAACGTCACACCAAAAGTATCTGGTGGCTCTTCTTATGGTGAAGCGAATTGTGCTGCTGACCAAGTTGTTGTTGGTTTGAATATGGGCTGGAATCCAATGGCAGTCGCATTTAAATGCAACGCATTGAATAGTGATCTAACAATCTCACCAATAGCTTCAAAAACAGCGAACTATGCTTATTGCCCAGACGGAATGGTTGCCGTTGGAATGGCTTTTATTAATTCAAATGGAATACGAGCAGGTTTGATTTGTAATACACCACCAGGCTTGAGTGATACAGAAGTTGAAACACAATATGTAAGCGCCAACAATTCTCCAAAACTCATTGATAAACCAGCTGGCCAAGCTTATTTCGGTGGAGGCGTGATGCGTTGTAACGCTGGCGACATCATGGTTGGTTGGCGTGTTTGGTCAGGAGCATGGCTAGACGGTCTAGCCCCTAGGTGTGCACCATTTAATAAATATACGGTTACCTACAACGCCAATAGCGGTAGCGGAACTGCACCTACTACACAGCAACAGAGTGGTCCAAATGCAGCTATCACTATTTCAACATACACAGGAACTCGCACAGGCTTTCAGCTCAGTGGTTGGAATACTGCAGCAAATGGAACTGGCACCAATTATGCAGCAGGGGCATCAATTACTCCGAGTGCAAATGTAACTCTTTACGCCAAATGGACTTCAACAATTAGTTACAATGGGAATACCAACACGGGTGGCGCAGTTCCTAATTCCACAACTGCAGTTTCATCGGCAGCTATAACAAAACTGGCTCAAAATGATGGATCTTCAGTCTCTCCTAATGTCCCATTAACAAAGACTGGGTTTACATTTGCAGGCTGGAACACCGCTGCAAACGGGAGTGGAACTGCATATAGTGGTTATGGATACGCCATGCCTCTTTTACGTTATGTAGCAAGTGATTACGACACTTCAACCAAAGTATGGACAAACTCAGGGTCAGCAGGCAGTGATAAAAATATTGATAGTACAAATATGGGAAGTGGAACTGGAATTACAAAAATTTCTACAATCGCAAATGTTGGTGGCAGTAGTCTCTCTTTTACAACTTTGAATGGAACGACAGCCGCAAGAATTACATTTCCAAATTCTGCTTTAAGCAACTACACCCTATGCCATGTCTCTAGATACTCAGGTACAACTAAACAAAGAATCTTTACACATCCAACTGTTAACTGGTTAAGCGGCTATCTGAGTGGTCAGTCTGGTTATTACTATGGAGTTTCAAACAACGGAACTGTAGGGCTTTTGACGGGTGATACAAAATGGCATTTGTTTTGTGATTACAACTTAAACTTCAGAAATAATGGAACTGGAGCAGCAGCGGCGGGGCGAACTTCGTTACCAGCAAATATTGGAGTCTCAACGTGGCCAAGCCAAGCTTCGGATTGGGAAATTGCCGAAGTTCTTTTCTATGACGTAGCTCTAGATTCAACACAAATTCAAAAAGTTGAAGAAAGCCTTGCAAGCACATATGGGCTTTCTGGATACACTACCGGATCAGGCGCATATGCATCCACCGGTGATGTCACTCTCTATGCCCAATGGAATTCAACAATTACTTATAACGGCAACGGACAAACTTCAGCTACAAACACTGTTCCAGCCGCAACGATCGCAAAAGGAACAGCAGCAAACACGACTTTGGCTAATGCTGGAACAATGGTCAAAACGGGCTACACATTTGCTGGTTGGAATACACAAGCGGATGGATTAGGTGATAATTACGCATCAGGATTAACTACGTATCAGTCTGCAGGAAATGTAACTTTGTATGCAAAGTGGACTCGCACCATTACATATAACTCAAATGGTGCAAACAGTGGTTCTCCCGAGAGAGCTACCGATGTATTCGTGAATTCAACTACGCCTTCGATTTCAACCTTCCCTACCGTTGGAACAATGGTGAAAACTGGTTACACATTTGCCGGTTGGTCAACAACTACTTCAGGAACGGCATTAAGTACCCCATATTCAACTACCGGTGAAGTGCCGCTGTATGCACGATGGACAGCTAATACATATGCCGTTACCTATGACACAAGCACAGTCACTAGCGGAACAATGGCTAATACCTCCTTAACGGCCGGTACAGCGTTCACATTAAGAGCCAACGACTTTGCAAGAACTGGGTTCTCCTTCAAGAATTGGAACACAGCTTCTAATGGATCGGGCACTACGTACGCAGGTGGAGCATCTGTAACTTTGTACTCTGATCTAACTCTCTACCCTCAGTGGAATTTGTTGGCACCTAGCGTTGGAACCTTAGCTGCGACGGCCGGAAATACAGAAGTGGTTTTAACTCCATCACCTGTTGCGGCATCCTCAACCGTCGGAGCGACAACATCGGTCACAATTACGGCATATACATCTCAAAGCACGGTCTCAGTTTTCAACCCTAGTAAGACTTGTACAGTTGTAGCTCCTGCTACAAGTTGTGTAATCACAGGATTAACAAACGGAACTACTTATTATTTTAAATCAGTTGCAACAAACGCTACGGGAAGTTCAACTCTTGGCACATACACGCCAGGAACCCCTGCAGGTGTTGTTGTTTCCTACCGAGCTTCTGATAACGGTGGAATTATTGGTACAAGTGGAACAACTGGTACTTCGACAGCAACATTCAATAAGGGAACACCTCTCACTCTTCCAGTCGCGAGTAAAACTGGTTACGTATTTTCTGGCTGGTACACCACACAATCTTCTGGCGGCGCTCTTGTAGGTGCAGCCGGTGCAACCTATTCACCAACAAGTGCAATCACTTTATATGCACGTTTTTCTGGAATTGTTTACACAATCAATTACAACGGAAATGGAAATACCGGAGGAACAGTTCCAAGTAATGGATCATATGAAACTGGTTCAGATGGAACGTATAACAACACTCAGGTTTATACATATACAGGTTCAGATCAAACATTTACTGTCCCCAGCGACATCACCGGAACAAAAGAAATTCTTGTTGAAGTTTGGGGAGCAGGTGGCGGTGGAACGCACCAGTACTACGGCCCTGACTATGGTGGCGGAGCAGGTGGCTATACAAAGGCAACTATTTCAACTGCGACTTCAGGAGAAGTTTTAACACTTAAAGTCGGTAAAGGTGGAACGGTAAAAACAACTACTTCTGCCTATGGCGGCGCGGGTGTTGGTGGAAATACTTCAGGCCTTGAAGGTTCATCCGGAGGTGGATATTCAGGCGTATTTACAGGAAGCACACCATTGGCGATCTCTGGCGGTGGCGGTGGAGCATCACCTGGACACGACAGCACTGGTATTGCCGGCGGTGGCGGTGGTGCAAATCAAAGCGGAACTGCAGCTAGTGGATCGACTAAAGGTGGTGGCGCAGGAACAACTTCTGCCGGAGGCGCGAAAGCTGCAAGCTGTGCAACCGATGGATCGCAATACACAGGCGGTACCGGCTGCGGCGCTGGTTCTGAAGGCGGCGGCGGTGGTGGAGCTGGTTATTACGGTGGCGGCGGCGGTAACTCCAACGGCACAGCTAATGGCGGCGGCGGTGGTGGATCGGGATACCTCGATGCAACCCGCAGTTCATTAATCACTGCAACCGTTGGTCAAGCTGGAGCACTTGCTTCTACTTGGGCATTCCCAAGTAAAACTAGTTCAAATTATGGAACTGACAATGCAGGCCGTGGCGGAAAAGCCAACACAAATACAACTGCAGATAGTGGTGGTGGCAACGGAAGAATTGTTATTCAATGGAAAACAGGAAGTGGTGCACACGTCGTTGGTGCAGGACCAACAAAGGTTGGTTACACATTCGCTGGATGGACGACGAATGCAGATGGAACTGGCACCACTTATCAGCCGAATGCGACCCTAGCTCCATCAACGAACGTAAGTTTATTTGCAAAATGGACCGCTGCTTCTAGAACAGTCACTTATGCTCTTGATGGTGGTGCTTCGACAGCTACGACAACTCAATTAACAGGACAGGTTGTTGGTAACACAGTCACGCTTCCAGCTTCAAACACAATGTCAAAGACTGGTTATTCATTCGCTGGTTGGAGTGACGGAGCAAATACTTATGCGGGTGGAGCAACTTGGACAGTTCCTGCATCTGATTCGAACTTCACATTGACAGCACTGTGGAACACGCAAACCCTTACATATTCTTATGACACTAATGGTGGTGGAACAGCTCCAGAAGGTGGCACAAAAACCTACGGCCAAACACTGGTTTTAGCCTCTTCTACAGGCTTATCTAAGACTGGATACACCTTCGCGGGTTGGAACGATGGTTCAACTACAAGTAATGCCGGTGCTTCAGTCTCGATCACGGCTAACAAGATCTTTGTAGCGCAGTGGTCTGCCCAAAGTTTCTCGATTACTTATGATGGAAATGGTTCGTCATCAGGTTCTGTAACTGCAGGCTCATATGTTGCGGGTGGAGTTCCATACGCGATTGCAGCGAATGGATTTACACGAGCTGGCTACAACTTTGCAGGGTGGCACACAACCGCTGGTGGAACCGGTGGAACTGACTATGTGGCAGGTGCGGGCTATTCAACAGCTGCAAACTTAGTCCTTTATGCAAAGTGGACACCAGCGAGCTACACAATTACTTATAACGGTAACGGCTCAACAGGTGGAAATGTCCCAAGTGCTGGAACCCTAACAACAGGCACAACATTTAACGCTGACAACAATTCTGGTTTGCTAGTAAAAACCGGATATACATTTGCCGGTTGGAACACAGCTGCAAACGGCACAGGAACAGCAATTGCAACTAGTGGTGTTGTTACTACGACTGCAAACTTAACTCTTTATGCTCAGTGGACAATTATTTCTCCACTAATTACCTTTAACAAGGGAATTGCCGATTCAGTAACATTACCCGCGAACACTTCAGCCAATTTTGGTGCACTTTTCACATTACCTGCCACGGACACTTCAACAGTTATATCTGCACCTAATGCTGGTAATTACGCATTTACTGGATGGAGCGATGGAACAGCTGTCTATCAAGTTGGAAGTTCGTATCGAATGGGATCGAACAACGTTATCTTTACTGCGCAATGGGTTGCCATCTATACAGTTCGATATGTACTAAATGGTGGAACTGGCACCGTCCCTTCCGATCAATTACGAGCAAATGATTTCCGTGAGACTTTAACATCGGCCACAGTTACAAAAGCAGGTTATTCACTTTCTGGCTGGAAAGATCAATCCGGAGTAACGATTGCCTCTGGAGCTACTAACTGGATAATTTCGGGCACCAGCTACATTGCCTATGCCCAGTGGACTGCCACGCCTCGCACCTTGTCATTTGATCAAAACGGAGGTTCAGCTTCTCAAGCCTCGGTTACAGGTAAATTCATTGGAGAACTTGAAGTCTTACCAACTCCAACATTCACCAAGACTGGATACACCTTTGGTGGGTGGCTCAATAACGGTGTCACCTATCCGGGTGGAGGAACCTTCACTATCGGAGATGGCGATGCTGCCTTTACTGCTGTTTGGGTTGGAAATACAAACACTATTACCTATAACGCAAATGGTGCGACGAGTGGAACAGCTCCGTCCAACGGAACTTATGTAACAGGTGGATCTGCTCACACAATTGCAAGTAATTCTGGAACTCTCGCCAAAACAGGTTTCTCTTTTGCGGGGTGGAATACAGCTGCAAATGGTTCAGGTGATGACAAAGCTGAAAATGCTACAGGCTTCACAACAACTTCCGACATTACTTTGTATGCAAAATGGAGCGCTGCATCATTTGTTGTTACTTATGATCCAGCGAACTCAAGTAGTACATCAACTGAAAACAAGATGTATGGATCCAGCTTCACACTTCCAGTTGCACCAACTAAGGCG
>Ga0209770_10001490_pt1 | contig 12098 bp, 8 predicted proteins | sample LauGreSu1BDMLBDD_2_FD_187572 | JGI IMG/M metagenome (GOLD analysis project Ga0209770, IMG submission 187572) | Freshwater lake microbial communities from Lake Michigan, USA - Su13.BD.MLB.DD (SPAdes) (version 2) | ecosystem: Environmental > Aquatic > Freshwater > Lake | place: Lake Michigan, USA...
CCGTCGCTCGACGACCGGAGCCGACAGCGGATCGGCGGTGGCCTCACCAAGCGAGTTGTCGCGCCGAGCCGGTTGCCATCGCTTCAACGCACTCCGCCGACCGAGGCAAGACTTGTCTGAGCGACTGAGGCCACCGCCGATCCGCCGAGGCGTCCAGGCTTCGCGAGCACAACCCCGCCCCAACGAGAGTGACGCCCGGCACTGCCGGGCGTCACTCTCTTCGTGATGCTGACGTAGCTCAGAGCCGCTTCAGCAGGTCCGCCACCGCCGTCTGAAGCTGCGTGTCCGTCATCGTGCTCTCGTCCTCGGGCGTCTGCGGCACCACGATGTCCGGCATCGCGCCGTTCATCTCCATGTCCGTGCCGTCGGGCAGGTACCAGCCGCGGAACGGCGTGCGGACGGTCGTGCCGTCGATCAGCGAGTCGCTTCCCGTGCTGATGACGCCGCCGTAGGTCTGCATGCCGACCAGCGTGCCCCGCTTCAGCGTCTTGAACGCGTGCGAGGTGATCTCGGCGTTCGAGAAGCTCTTTTCGTTGCAGAGCATGTTGATCGGCAGCGAGTAGCGCTGGATGAACAGGCGGTCGACTGGGTAGTGGCCCTTCTTCGACGGATCCGCGCCGCGCGGCACGGTGTACGCGTGCGGCGTGACCATGATCGACGCGAGCAGCCGGTCGGCCGTCGAGCCGCCGCCGTTGTTGCGCACGTCGATGATGAGGCCGTCCTTGCCGTGCGCCTGCGCATAGAGGTCGCGCTCGTACACGTCGAGGGACGCCTGGTCCATCGCCGCGATGTGGATGTAGCCGATCCGGCCGTTCGACAGGCGGTCGACGGTCTCGCGGGCCTTGCGCAGGGTGTCCTGGTACGTCAGCTCGCGGATCTCGCCGCTCGAGCCGGGCACGAGGATGAGGTCGAGCTCCATCCGCGCCTGGCCGGGGGCCGGGGCGCGCATCACTCGAACGAAGGTCTCCTTGCCGACCGTGCCGCGGAACAGCTCCTCCATGGTCGAAGACGGCTTGACGTCGGTGCCGTTCACCGCCACGATCACGTCGCCCACCGCGAGCGGCGTGGCGCCCTTGGTCGCCGGCGCGTCGCGCAGGATGTCTTCGACGCGGAAACCGCCCTCGGCGAACGCCGTGCGGGCGCCGAGCCGGCCGGTGCCGAGGCGGACCATGCCGCCGTCGCCGCCGGGGCTGCGGACGCCCAGGTGGCTCGCGTTCAGCTCCCCGAGGAAGCGGTTCGCGACGTAGTCGAACTCCTCGTCGGTGCGGGCGTTGGCCGCGAGCTTCGACCACTTCTCGGTGAGCTTCGGCCAGTCGCAGCCGTTCATGGTCGGGCTGTAGAAGATCGAGCCCATGATGCGCGACATCTCGCCGAACTTCTGAGCGCTCTGCGCGGCGAGGTCGATCTCGACGGTGTCGCTCAGCTCGACGGCCTTCGAGTCGCCGCCCGGCAGGCCGACCACGTTGGCGGCGCCGCGGCCCACCACGACGAGCTTGTCGCCGGCCGGCGTCATCATCTGGATGCTGCCGCCCGCGCCGAGCTTCTTCGTCTCGCCGCCGGACCACGCCACGCTGTTCAGCCCGGCCGCATCGCCGGAGCCGCCCATGAAGTAGACGCGGTCGCCGGCGGGGGAGAGCTCGAGATCGAACTCGTTGCCGGGCATGGACGTCAGCCGACGCAGACGGAGGTACGCGTCCTCGAGATCAAGCTTCTTGGGCTCGTCCTTCTTGACGTCCTCCTTCTTCGCATCGTCCTTCTTCGCATCGTCCTTCTTGGCTTCGTCCTTCTTGGGCTCGTCCTTCTTCGACTCGTCCTTCTTGGCGTCCTTCGCCTCATCCTTCTTCGGCTCGGGCTTCTTGCTGCGCTCGGCGACGCGCTTCTTCGCGGCCTCGCCGGCGTCCTTGAAGTACTGGTCGAGCTCGAAGCGCTGCAGGCCCTCGAGCTCCTTGTCGAGGAACACGAGGTAGATGTCGGCCTCGTTGTCGATGCGCGCCGAGGCGAACGCGAGCACCTTGCCGTCCGAGCTCCAGCGCGGATTCGCATCCGGATCCGGGTGACGCGACACGTTGACCGGCGCCTCGCTGCCGTCGGCGGGCACGATCCAGATGTCGCTGTTGAAGTCGTCGTCGTCCTGGCGGAAGGCGATCATCCGGCTGTCGGGGCTCCATCGCCAGTCGATCGAGTAGTCGAAGCCGCCGCGCAGCTCCTTCTCCTCGCCGGTCGCGACATCGCGCACCACCAGCGTCCGGTGGTCGCGGCGGTACGCGAGCTTCTTTCCGTCCGGGGACGGGCTCGGGCTGCGCTCGCTGACCGCGGGAAGCGCGATGAACGGCTTGACCTCCACCTTGACGGCGTCCGCCCAGCGCGCGCCCTCGTCCTTCTTCTCGGGCTCCTTCTTCGCATCATCCTTTTTGGCTTCGTCCTTCTTCGCGTCATCCTTCTTCGCTTCAGGCGCGGCAGCCGCGGGCTCAGCCTGCTTCGGCGCATCGGCGGCGACCGGGGCAGGCGCCGGATCCGCCTTCACCGGATCGGCGGCGGTCGCGGGCGCCGGATCCGCCGGCTTCGCGGGCTCGGCAGCCTTCGCGGGTTCCTCGGCCTTGGCCGGCTCGGCCTTCGGCTCCTCCTTCTTCGGGTTCGTCTTCTCCTTGAAGGCACTGCGGATCTCGCCGCGCGTCTGCACCACGGTCGCCTCGAAGATCGAGTCGTTGCCGTCGAGATCGCTCGAGAAGAGCAGCTTGCTGCCGTCCGGCATCCACGCGATGTCGCGCTCGCGCGCCGCGGTACGGGTCACGCGCACGAACGGCGAGCGCTCGTCAGTTCCCTTCACGTAGACGTCGCCGTAGGCGATCATCGCCATCGTCTTGCCGTCCGGCGAGAGCTGCGCCTCGCTCACGTCGCGACCCACGTTGCGCGGGCGCAGGCGGTCCGCCTCGTCCTCGGTTCCCTGCACCGTGACGCGCACGGGCTGCGCGCCCGCGGCGGCGAGGTCGAGGCGCCAGAGGCCGTCCCACTGCGTGAAGAGCGCCGTGCGACCGTCGGCGGAGACGGCGAGCTCGCGGATGTCGTCATCGAAGTTCGTCAGCTGCGTGCCGCCGTCCGACGGCGGCGCGGAGAACTTCTTGCGCCACAGGTTGACGCTCCTGCCGTTGCCGCGATCCGTCAGGTAGACGAGGTCGTCACCGGCGACGAAGGCCCAGCCGTCGTTGCCCTTCCAGTCGGTGTGCTGCGTGAAGCGGCCGCTGCCGCGGTCGAGGCTCCAGACGTCCCGCTGGTCCGGACCCTGGTACGCGCGACGGAGCCACGCGCTGCTCCCGCGCTCCATGACCACCGACTTGCCGTCGCGCGTCGCCACGGGGTGACCGCCGAAGGCATCGCAGACGCGCTCGACCGGGCCGCCGGCGAGCGGCACCATGAAGGGCCGCGTGGCGCGATACAGGTCGTTGTCGCGGGAGGACTCGAAGTACGCGACCGGCCGCCCGGCGGCATCGATGCCGCACGCCGAGAGGATTGCGACGGAGTCGCCGAAGGTGAGCTGCCGAACGTCGCTGCCGTCGCTCTTCATGACGAAGAGGTTCCGGCCGCCGTCGCGGTCGCTGTCGAAGACGATCGAGGTGCCGTCCGGGCTGAAGGCCGCCCGCCCCTCGTTGGAGGGCATCGCCGTGAGGCGAACGGCGCCGCCGCCGGTCACCGGGCACTTCCAGAGGTCACCCCGCCAGCTGAAGACCGCCACGGTGCCGTCCGGGCTGATGGTGGGATACCGGGGAAGGTCCACGGTCCCGGCAAGGCAGGGGGCGGCGAGTGCCAGGACGGACAGGCTGGAAATCATGGTCTTCACGTGCGTTTCCTCTGGTGGATCGGGGACGGGAAGCGTAGTTCACGCCCACGGGGCCGATTGCGCAAGTTGCGGGGCCCCGGCCGCACAGACGGAAATGCGGGGCCGGGAACTTGCAAGGCGCCCCGGCGAATTGGACGGTTTCCTCGAGATCCCCGCGCCCCGCACGGCGCCGGAAGGAGGCCGTCGTGAGCCTCGGGGACACGAACGTCGGTGCGGCGGCGAACCGGAGGTGCGCGCGCTGCGTATCGCAGCCATGCGGCCTCCGCGACCGCGGAAGGGAAGGACCCGGAATGAGTGATTCGACCCCCAAGCCCCTGGCCTCGATCAACGCGCTGCGCGCGCACCTGAAGCTCCTCGAGCGCGGCGTCAACGATGCGCGTACGCGGCGCGTCGGTCCGCCGCCGACCGCGGCCACACCGCTGCAGCCTCGCCGCGAGCAGCCGCGATCGGTCGCTCCCCAGCCCTCGCAGGGATTCCAGATCCCGGTCCGCGCGGACAACGGCAAGCCGAAGGCGAAGGCCCGCAGCGGCGGCGACTTCAGCGAGTTCTTCGGAAGCATCGAGAAGCGCGCGGCGAGCTGACCGCCGGCGCAACGAACATCGCCGCGAGCGCCGCCAATGGGCGCGAAACGGCCAACCGGGGACGGTCCTCCTGAATTCGGCGGGATGGTGCGCACGCGTACCATCCCGCCGATGCGTCATGAATCACTCGCTTTCCTCCGCAAGCTCCTCGACACCCCCAGCCCGTCCGGCTTCGAGCGCGACGGCCAGCGCGTGTGGCTCGACTACGTTCGCGCCAACGGCGCGACGCGCACCTGGAACGACGCCTACGGCAACTGCTTCGCCGAGCTCGCTCCCACCGCGGCGCCGGCCGGGGGCGCGAAGCCGTTCACGGTCGCCGTCTGCGGGCACGCCGACGAGATCGGCCTGATGGTGAACCACGTCGACTCGAACGGCTTCGTCTACTGCAGGTCGATCGGCGGCATCGACCCCGCCTCGATCGTCGGCAAGCGGCTGCAGTTCCGAAGCTCGGTTCCCGGCGTGACGGAGCCGGTGCTCGGCATGATCGGCGCGACCGCGATCCACCTGCAGGACCGCACGGGCGAGCCGAAGGTGCGCAAGCTGCACGAGCTGTTCGTCGACATCGGTGCCAAGGACGAGGCCGCCGCGAGGGCCCGACTCAACGTCGGCGACCCGGGCACCTTCCTCGACGCGAGCATGATGCTGTCCGACGAGCTCATCGTGGCCCGGGCGCTCGACAACCGGATCGGCACCTGGGTCGCGGCGGAGGCGCTCCGGCTGTGTGCCGCGCAGGCGAGCCGCGCGGTGCGGGTGGTGGCCGTAAGCACGGTGCAGGAGGAGGTCGGACTTCACGGCGCCGAGATGGTGGCCGAGAGCCTGCGGCCGGACGTCGCGCTCGTGACCGACGTGGGGCACGCGACCGACAGCCCGGGGATCACGCACGCGCAGCACGGGCACTTCAAGATGGGCGCGGGACCGAAGGTCGCCATCGGCGGCGCGATGCAGCCCGAGGTGGTGGCGCGGCTCCTCTCGACGGCCGAGCGCCTGTCGATCCCGCTCCAGCGCGGCGCGACGCCCGGCTCGAGCGGAACGGACACCGACGCGATCTTCCTCGCCGCCGGGGGCATCCCCTGCGGGCTCGTGAGCTTCCCGATCCGCTACATGCACACCACGGTCGAGATGGGCAACCTGCGGGACCTCGAGCAGATCGCGCAGGTGTTCGCCGGGTTCTGCGAGGGCCTGACCGGCGACGAGCGGTTCGCCCCGAGCCTCTGACCGCCGGAGGCCGCGGCGCAGCCTGATATCCTGCCTCGGACCGCCTTGCGTCCCCGCATGATCCAGTTCTTATCCATCGCCTTCCGGAACATGAAGACGGTGGGCACGATCTGCCCGAGCTCGCCGATGCTCTCGCGCGAGCTGGCGGAGGCGGTGATCGAGGCACGCAGCCCGAAGCGCGTCCTCGAGGTCGGCCCCGGCACGGGGCCGGTCACCAAGGAGATCCTGAAGGCCCTGCGGGCGGGCGACGTCTTCGACATCGTCGAGCTCAGCACCGAGTTCTGTCAGGACCTCGACTCCAAGGTCCTGGACCCCTGGCGCCGCCAGGGCTCTCCCGCGAGCGTCACGCTGCACAACGCGGCGATCCAGGACGTCGAGCTCGAGGCCGGTTCCTACGACTGCGTCGTGTGCGGGCTGCCCTTCAACAACTTCGAGCACGAGCTGGTCGAGGTGATCATGCACCGCATGCTCGAGCTGCTGCGCCCGGGCGGCGAGCTCTCGTACTTCTGCTACTTCGGCGCCAAGACGATGAAGAGCACGGTGCTCGACGAGCGCGGCCGCGACAACCTGCGCGCCATCCAGCGGCTCGAGGACGAGCTGCACCTCTCGCACTCCGGCACCCGCAAGGTCGTGCTCGCGAACATCCCGCCCGCGGAGGTGCGCCGGCTTCGCAAGCCGTGACCGCGCGTCCACCGTGAAGGAAGTCCAGGATCATTTCTTCAAGCTGGCGAAGGAGGAGGGCTACCGCGCCAGGAGCGCGTACAAGCTCACCGAGATCGACGACCGGTTCCGGCTTCTGAAGCCCGGCTCGCGCGTCCTCGACCTCGGCGCATGCCCGGGAAGCTGGACGCAGGTCGCGTCCCGCCGCGTCGGCGACCGCGGGCTCGTCGTCGGGATCGACCTCAAGCCCATCGAGAAGCGCGGGTTCGGCGGGAACGTCATCGTCATGCAGGGCGACGTCAACGAGCTGACGCGCGAGTCGCTTCCGCCGCGGATGGAGGGGAAGCTCTTCGACGCCGTGATCAGCGACATGGGCCCGGACACGAGCGGCGTGCCGATGTCCGACAGCGCGCGGAGCGTGCAGCTGTGCCACGCGATGCTCGACCGACTCCCGTTCCTCCTCCGCACCGGCGGGCACGCGACGATGAAGGTGTACGAGGGCGCGGAGTACCCGGCGCTGCTCGCGCGCACGAAGACGCTGTTCGACGAGGCGCGCGGCTACAAGCCCAAGGCGAGCCGCGCCGAGAGCGTGGAGATGTTCATCGTGTGCCGCGGGTACCGCGGCCCGCGCGAGGAGTCCCCCGCCCCGCGCGATCCGTCGCTCCCGCAGCGCGCCCCGAGCAAGGGCTGGGGCACGAAATCCGAACCCGGTTAAGTATGCACCAATTCGTTCTCCAGAGAACGAATTGGTGCATACTTAACCGGGTACGACTTTCGCCAGGCGGCGCGCGACCTCGAGCACGTTCTCGCGCGAGTTGAACGCGCTGATCCGGAAGAAGCCCTCGCCGAGGCGGCCGAAGCCCGCGCCCGGAGTCACGACCACCTGCGCGTCGGCGAGGATGCGGTCGAACATCTCCCAGCTGCCGATCCCCTCCGGGCACGCGACCCAGACGTAGGGCGCGTGCACGCCGCCCCAGACCTTCATTCCCTTCGACGTGCACGCCTCGCGGAGGATCGCGGCGTTCCCCATGTAGAAGTCGACGAGCGCACGCATCTGCGCCTGCCCCTCGGGCGAGCAGAGCGCCTCCATGGCCTTCTGCACCGGCCAGCTGACCCCGTTCGAGCACGTCGCCCAGCGACGCGACCACAGGCGATGCAGCGGAACGCGCTCGCCCGTGCGCGTGCGTCCCTCGAGGGCCTTCGGCACGACCGTATAGCCGGCGCGCACGCCGGTGAACCCGCCGTTCTTCGAGAAGCTGCGGAACTCCATCGCGCACCGGTCCGCGCCGGGGATCTCGAAGATCGACCGAGGGACGGACGGATCGCGCACGTACGCCTCGTACGCCGCGTCGAAGCAGAGGAGCGCGTCGTGCCGGAGCGCCCACTCGACCCAGCGCGAGAGCTGCTCGCGCGTGGCGACCGAGCCGGTCGGGTTGTTCGGGAAGCACAGGAACGCCACGTCGACCGGCTGCGCCGGCGGCTCGGGCACGAAGCCGTTCTCCGGCGTCGCGGGAAGGTAGGTCATCCCCTCGTAGCCGCCGCCCGCGAGCGCGGGACCCGTGTTGCCGGCCATCACGTTGTTGTCGACGTACACCGGGTACACCGGGTCGCACACCGCGATGCGGTTTCCGCCCTGCCCCGGCGTCCCGGTCGCGAGGATCTCGAGGAACGCGCTCGCGTCGGGCTTGCTTCCGTCCGACAGGAAGATCTCGTCGGCCTCGATCGCGATCCCGCGGTCGCGGAAGTCGACCTTCGCGATCGCGCGTCGGACGCTCTCGTGGCCCGTGGCGGGTCCGTAGCCGCGGAAGGTCTCGCGGCGCGCGAGGTCGTCGACGCCGGAGCGCATCGCCTCGATCGCGACGGCCGGCAGCGGCTCGGTCACGTCGCCAACGCCGCAGCGGATGATGCGCGGCGCGAGCGCGGGATTCGCCTCGGCGAAGGCCGCGACGCGTCGGGCGATCTCGGGGAAGAAGTAGCCCGCGGCCAGCTTCAGGTAGTGGTCGTTGATGAGTGCCATGTGCTGCGTTCCTTGCGGCCGCGCCGGTCAGGCCGGCGGCCCGTTCACGGCGACGAGAAGATCGACCCGTACTCCATCGGGTCCTTCACGATGCTGATGCGCACCGGCGCGTCGACGTTGCGCACGGTGATCGTGTTCTTGCACGTGCCGAGCGTCGCGTGCAGCGTGTCGTGGTCGTTGCGCCGGTCGAGGACGCGCCACTCGCCCGCCTCGACGCGGGTCGCCACGTCGCCGTTCACGCACTCCACGTCGAAGGTGCCGCACGTCCCTGTGAACGCGCGCATCACGATCTGCTGGCCGCGCGTGACGAGCGTCACGTCCTCGGTGATCGCCCACGGCGTGAACATGCGGATCTCGCCGTCGGCCGTGTGCACGTCGCAGGCGCCGCGGTTCTCGAAGACGTGCACCTTGCCGGCGCGGGTCCGGACGCGGACGCGGCGCATCTCGGGGAGCTCGATCTCGACGTCGGTGCGGTGCAGCCACGCCTCGTCATGCGAGGTCGTGCACCGCATCACGAGCGTCGGCACGTCGCCGCCGCGGCGGATCTCGGCGCGGACGTCCACCTCGGCGAGCGACCGGGCGCCGTCCTCCTTGCGGTCGTGCCCGTGCGAGGCACCGACCGTGACCCGCATCAGGGCCTGCCCCTTCGTCTCGCGGCCGGCCCGGACGACGACGTCGCCCGCGAACGTCTCGAGGTCGAGGTCCACGATGCCGTCGACGGGCAGCGCGTAGCTGCGCTCCTCGGTCACCGTGCCGTCGAAGTTTGCGGCGATGCCGCTGCCGGTGCGGTCGAGGCCGCGCTCCACCGAGCTGTGGCCCGCGCACCCGCCCGCGGCGAGGATCGCGGCGGCGAGGAGTCGCGGGAGTCGTGGCCCCGAGGAGGCATGCGGTCCGTGCATCCGGGGGATTCTACGATGCACGCATGCGCAGGCGCACGATGCACGGAGCGGCATGGATCGCGGCCCTTACCGCGGCGGCGGCGATCCCGGCATCGCGCGTCCACGCCCAGGGAGCGCCCGCGCAGCCGGCGCCGGTCCCGGCGGATTCCGTGCGGGTCGTCCTCCCGGAGGCCTCGTCGGCGCTGCTCGCGGACGGAGCCCGCTCGGGGCGCATGATCCTGTTTCTCGTGAACGCGTCGGCGCCGCCGTCCCGGGGCGCCGCGCCGATGGATGCGCCGTTCTTCGAGAGCCCGCAGCCGATGTACTCGGTCGCGGTCGAGGCGCTGTCTCCCGGCAAGGCCGTCGCGATCGACGCGAACGCCGTGTCCTTCCCGCTGCCGCTCGACCAGCTCGACGGCCGCTACCGCATGCAGGCCGTCTTCGACCGCGATCGCGCGGGTCGGGGGCACGCATCCCCGGGCAACCTCGCCAGCGCGGTCTCCGAGGTCTCGTTCCGGCGCGGCGCGGCGGACACCGCGGAACTGCAGCTCTCGTGGCGGATCGACGAGGAGCCGCTCCCGGAGGCCCCGAACCTCCGCTGGTTCGAGATGAAGAGCGCCCTCCTCAGCCGGGCGACCGGCCGCGACGTCATGCTGCGCGCCGGCATCGCGCTTCCCGCGGGTTGGGACGACCCCAATCACCGGCGCCGGATCTTCCCCGCCGTCTACGTGGTGCCGGGGTTCGGCGGGCGCCGCGACGCGGCGGCGTCGATGGCGCGACTGCTCGCGGACCCGGCGACGCGCGAGCTCGTCCCGCAGGCGGCGTGGGTGGTGCTCGACCCGGAATGCCCGCTGGGGCACCACGCGTTCGTCGACAGCGCGGCGAACGGTCCCTGGGGAACCGCGCTCGTGGAGGAGCTCATCCCCGAGCTCGAGCGTCGGTTCCGCCTCGTCCGACGCCCGGAGGGCCGCATCGTGACCGGCCACTCGAGCGGCGGGTGGAGCGCGCTCTGGCTGCAGCTCGAGCATCCGGGCACGTTCGGCGCCTGCTTCGCGAGCTCGCCCGACCCGGTCGACTTCTCGCGCTTCCAGCTGAGCGACCTGTACGCGGACGCGAGCGTCTTCACCGACCCGGAGGGCAAGGAGCGCCCGTCCTACCGCGTGCCGCTGATGAAGCAGTTCGACAAGGTCTGCATGACCGTGCGCGAGGAGGCCTCGATGGAGCGCGTGCTCGGTCCGGCCCGCGACAGCGGCGAGCAATGGGACTCGTGGGCTGCGACGTGGAGCGCCGTCGACCCGGCGACGAAGCTCCCGCGACCGCTCTTCGACTCCGCCACGGGGACGATCGACCGCGGCGTCGTGCGCAACGAGTGGTCGCGCTACGACATCGCCGCGCGCGTCCGCGCGGACCCGGCCCGCTTCGTGCCGATCTTCCGCGAGCGCGTCCGGCTGCTCTGCGGCGGGCGCGACGGCTTCTACCTCGAGCGAGCGGTGGCGGGCCTGCAGGACGCCCTGACCGCCGCGGCGGACGCGCTCATGGCGAAGGGCCAGATGCTCTCGGAGGGACCCGGGTACGTGACCGTCGCTCCCGAGGAGACCCATTCGACGATGGCGGCGGCCGCGACCGTCCGGTGGCACCGGGAGATGCGGGACTGGCTCCGGGCGAACGGGCTCGACTGATTCCGCCGGCCGGGGGCGAATTCCGCAATCCGGCCCTCCGGCCGCATATGGCGGGCGGGGTCGTGCGTGCCCATACTGCACCCATGCGCACGATCCGCCTCGCCGCCGCCGTCGCCCTCGCCCTCTCCGGATGCCTCTGGCGCCCCGCCCTCGGCCAGGTCCAGCTCACCATGGGCACGGCGTCCGAGGCGAACCCGGTCCTCCCGAGCAAGGAGTACGACGCGATCGCCGACGCCATCGGGCTCGACGACGTGCAGCGCCAGGTCGCGAACGCCGGATTCGACGACGCGCAGGAGCGGATGTTCGCGGCGAAGCGGCGGATGGACGCGATCCGCGCGCGGCACGGCAGCGACCCGAAGGACGAGCAGGCGATCGCCGAGGTGGAGCAGGGGCGCCGCGCGCTGTCGCAGGCGATCCTCGCCGAGGTGGACTCGCTCTTCCAGGCGGTCGCCGCCGTCACGCGCGCCGACCAGCGCGACGCGCTCGAGCGCGAGCGGCTCGCCGCGAAGCGGCGAGCGATCCGGTCGATGCTGGGAAGCGCCGCGAGCGACGGTCCCGCGCAGTTCGACGTGGAGCGCGCCATCGCGAAGGCGAAGCTCTCGCCCGAGCAGGCGTCGGCCGCGCTGGCGCAGCTGGGCCCGTACCGCCAGCGCATCGGGCAGCTGATGCAGCGGCTGCTCGACCAGTCGATCGTCCAGCAGCGAAAGTCCGCGAAGGCGAGCGCCGCCGACCGCAAGGCCGACGGCGCCGCGACGGGCGGCGAGGACTTCATGGCGGGCATGCGGCGCTGGGCGGAGGCGCAGGCCGCGAGCCGCGAGCTGATGACGCAGCTTGCCGCGGCGCACCGCGACGCGCTCGCCGCGCTCGAGCAGGTGCTTCCCGCCGACCAGCTTGCCGCCGTCCGCGAGGCGACGCTCTCGCGCGTCTGGCCCCGCACGGCAATGGACCCGATGTCGCCCGAGAAGGTGATCCGCCAGGTGCTCGAGCGCTCGAAGGACGCGGAGCTCCGCACGGCGGTGGAGGCGGTGCGGGACGGCTGGCGACCGCGCTGGTGGTCGGCGACGGTCCGCATGGCGGCCGCGGAGGACGACCTGCGCGGCACCGTGCCCTTCATGGAGCCCGGCGCCGCGGACGAGTCGGTGGCGAAGGCGCGCGCGCGGCTCCGAGAGATGCGCGAGGAACGCTCCGCGGCGGACCGCGACGCGTGGAAGGCCCTTGCGGCGGCCGACCCCG
>Ga0209770_10001491_pt1 | contig 12097 bp, 10 predicted proteins | sample LauGreSu1BDMLBDD_2_FD_187572 | JGI IMG/M metagenome (GOLD analysis project Ga0209770, IMG submission 187572) | Freshwater lake microbial communities from Lake Michigan, USA - Su13.BD.MLB.DD (SPAdes) (version 2) | ecosystem: Environmental > Aquatic > Freshwater > Lake | place: Lake Michigan, USA...
CGGATGCGGGGCGGACGGCCGAAGTCTGTTCGGAACACCTCGGAGGTCAGTGCAGACTTCGCGGATAGCGAAGACGAGAAAGCCGCTACTTAGACCTTTCCGAACTTGCCGGTCTTCCGGTGCAAACAGCCACGGCTGAAGCCGCGGATTTTTACGTCGGCGAAACGGCCACCCGTTTCCGCAGGCGACTCTACCTCGAGCCGCCCACGACGCTGGCGCGGCTCTTCTCACGCTCGGCGAGGGCCTTCGGCATCGCGTCCATTAGGGCGAGGATACGCTCCGGGTGCGTCGGGTGGGTGGAGAGCAGGGCGGGAGGCGTCGGATCGTTGGCCGACTCCAGCTCGAGTGCCTCCATCACCTTCACCGATTCCTGCGGATCGTAACCGGCGCGCGCCATGTACATCAGGCCGACGAAATCGGCCTCCTTCTCCTTGGCGCGATCGAAGGCGAAGCCACCGATCCCGGTCGTAAGCCCGTACACCTGGCTCAGTGCGTCGATCGTGAGGCCGGACGCCCCGCCGACGACCCCCCCGACCATCCCCACGGCGCCGACCGTGCTGACGGCCAGTTCGCGCGAGAGTTTTTCGTGGACGTGTTTGGCGGTGACGTGGGCGATCTCGTGCGCGATGACCGACGCCAGTTGGTCGTCGGTCCTGGCGATCTTGAAGATGCCCGAGAACACCCCGACTTTGCCGCCGGCCATCGCGAACGCGTTGATCTGGGGTACGTCGAAGACGATGAATTCCCAGTCGGCGTCGGGCATATCCCAGAAGACCACCTTGGAAAGCCGGTCGCCGACGCGCTGGAGTTGGTCGATGTGGTCTTTGTTCCGTGAGACGCGGTACCGGCGCTTCATGTCGTCGAACATCCCGATGCTCATCTTCGTGACCTCCTTGTCGTCGACGAGGTTCATGGCCCGGCGACCGGTGACGGGCACCTCATAGCAGCCGGCGAGGAAGAGGGCGGAGAACGCGAGAAGCAGCGAGGCGGCGATCGTCGATTTCATGGCGTGGGAGTCCCGTTTAAGACACCGGACGGGTAGGACGGTTGCGGGCAATCGCAAGCGTGGGACGCGGGCGGGCGGCAAGGGTTTCGGGAATTTCCCGGAGGCCTGAAGGCCTTTGCATTTTTTCGGATCCTCGCCATTCGTTGTCGCGGAAAAGGCGTCGGTTCCGCGGGACAGCCGCAGAAATTCCCTAACCACCGCGCAACCAGAACGTCATTCCCACAACGCCATGGCCGAGGAAAACGAAGTCAACGCGGGTCGGAAACGCCGGGTGATTCATTGGAATCCCGACGCCGGCAAGCAGGTGGAGCTTCAACGCTGGACTTGGCCGCGCATCGCGGCGTGGACCGCGGGCGGTGCCTTCGGGCTGCTGCTGGCCGCGGGTTTGGTGATCCGCGGGATCAAGCTAGTCTGGGGGGCCGAGGTCTTCTCGCCCCGGGCGGCGGAGGCCGCTTCTGCGGCCACGACCGTCGAGGGCGCGAGTTCCGCTTTCATCAGCCGAGCCAAGGCCGAGCAGTCCTTTGAGTTGGCTTCCAAGGCCCTGAAGGAACTCCGGCGCGTGCCCACCGATCATCCCTCGCAACTCGAGCAGTTGATCGTGATGGAGAAGGCTTTCTCCCAAGGGGAGGCGCTGGTTAAAGCGCACGAGTTCGCGCGGGCCTTCGCGATCCTCGAATCGCTCAACCAGGACCTCGACGCGTTCTCGCGCAACGTGAAGGCCAAGGGTGAGGCGCGGCAGGGCTACGACGCGATTTTGCTGCGGATCAAGGATCTCGAGGTGGCGCGCACCCTTGCGCCCGGCCGTCTGGAGGCCGCGTTCGAGGCGGCCGGCGCGGGTCGCCAGCTGATGGCCGACGGCAATTTCACCGGGGCGAAGCAGGTTTTTGACCGCGGGCTCGCGGAGCTGAAACAGGCCGAGCAGGTGCTGCAGGCCTTCGTTCGCGACACCCTGCTCGCGGGCCAGAAGGCGCTGGCTTCCGGGGAGAAGGAAGCGGCCCGGAAGGCTTTCCAGCAGGCCTTGGAGAAGGCCCCCGGCAATGAGGTCGCCACCCTCGGCTTGAAGCGCGCCGAGAATATCGACCGCGTGCACGCGCTCCTCCAGCAGGGAGCGCAGCTCGAGAAGGAGCGGCGCTTTGCCGATGCGGCCGAGTCCTACAAGAAGGCTTTCGCGCTCGATGGCTTCTCCGCCGCCGCACAGGAGGGGCAGTCCCGCGCGGCGCGTCTGGAGAAGGAGACCCGCTTCGCCGACTCCAAGGCCGCCGCGGAGGAAGCGCTGAAGGCGCGCGATTGGAACAAGGCGATCGCCGAGCTGGAGAACGCGCTCAAGGTCTACCCGCAGAAGACCGAGGTGCAGTCGCAGCTCAAGTCGGCCCGCGCGAGCGCCCATCGCGACGCCGTGCAGAAGGCGCTGGCGCGCGCCTTCGAGCACGAGAAGACGTTTCAGTGGAACGAGGCCCGCGCGGCCTTCAACGAGACCCTTCAGCTCGACCCCGACCAAGCTGAGGCGAAGGAAGGTTACAAGCGGGCCGGCACCGTCATCCGTGCGTTGCTCCAGTACGAGCGCTACATCGAGGCCGCGGATCAACTTGCCAACAAGGCCGACTTCCAGGGCGCGATCCGTCGCTTCAACGAGGCCATGGCCGTGAAACCTTCGTATTTGCAGGCGAGCGACCGCGTCCAGCAGCTGCAGGCCCTGCTCATGGCGCAGAACACGCCCGTGGACGTCACCTTCAAGTCGGACGACGAGACGTGGGTGCAGATCACAAACTTCCGCGCCCCGAAGAAACTCCAGGCCGAGACGATGAAGATCCTGCCCGGAAATTACGAGGTGGTGGGCCGCCGGCGCGGCTACCGCGACGTTGTCATGCTGCTTCAGGTGCGTGGCGGCGTGCCCGCCCCGGAGGTTACGGTCATCTGCACGGTCAAGGCCGACAAATGACACCTTCCATGCGCCTGCCGCTCGCCGCTTTTGCTCTTTTTTACGGGGCCTCGCTCTTCGCCGCGGACGCTGCTCGTCCGGTCAATTCGGCCGAGCGTCTGCCGTCGGGCCGCACCGGACCTTCCTCCCGTGGGCCGCTGCCTGATCCCAGTTTGCTCGACGGTTCCAAGGTCGCCGCCGAGAAGAAGGGCGAGTTCGGGATGATCGGCGACTTCGAGCTCCCCGGTGAAGAGGATGGCAAGAAAGACCAAGCGGGCGTCTCCGGAAGCGGAGGCCCGGAGAATCAGCAGAATGAATCCGGCGGCGCGGGACAGTCCGGCTCCGGAGGACCGGCGGTACAGTCCGGGGCGCAGGGATCGGGCAAGCCGGGCGTTCAAGGGCAGGGGAGCGGTAAGGACGGCAAAGAGGGCCCGGGAGGCTCGCCCGCCGTCGGTGATCCCAATGCCAAGCCGGAGGGAATGAAGGTGGCCCAATTGGGCGGCGATGCCTCGGGCTCGGTCGGCGCCGAGGGTGGGCCGCAGAAGCCGCCGCAGGTGGCGATCGGCGACACCGCCATGCGGATCCCGCAGAACCAGCAGGCGATGTCAGGCGTGGTGGGCGCCCAGCAGGCGGCCAACCAGAACACCCAAGTCTACGAGAAGGGCACCGGCACGGGCGGCAAAGGGCCGACGGGCAAGCAGGGCGCCAATCGCACCGAGAAGGGGCGCTCGATCCCCGCCGGACTCTAACCCGCCTCTGCGACCACGCACGTGAAACCCGGAATCATCCGCCTTGTCCTGCTGCTCCTCGCCGCCGCGTCGCCGCTGCCGGGGGCGACCAGCATTTATCCGATCGGCGCGATCGAGGACCTCTGGAATCTTCCCGCCGACGAGTTCCGCCAGAAATACCCCGGCATCAACGCGACGGGGCTCGGGCCCAGTGACGAGGGCTGGTACGTCCGCTACCGGCACGAAAACCTCATTTTCCTTTTCGGACCGGTCGCCGACCGCGAGGAGGCGCGGAAACGGAAGTGGGAGATGGAGACCGTCCGCGATGCCGCCATCCGCAACCGGCCGTCGCTCGCTTCCAGCCAGGTCGATTTCGTGCGCTTCAGCTTCACCAACGTCTTCGGACGCGGGGGCGACGGCACCAGTTCCGGCGAGGGCAGGGCGCGCATGTCGGCCGACGGCAAGAGCGGCCCCGACGGCGATGTCGATGGTGACGGAATTCCCAACGCCCTCGACAACGACATGGATGGTGACGGGATCCCGAACGACAAGGACTTGGACATCGACGGCGACGGGATTCCGAATGCTCAGGACGATTATCCCTACGGCGCGATGGACGAGAAACTGCGCGGCTCCGGCGCCGACGGTAATGTGGCAAAAGCGGGCCAGGAAGGCGGCGGCAAGGAAGGAGCCGGCGGTAAACAAGCCTCCGCGGTAAAGGACGGTCGCGAAGGCAACGGTCAGGCCGGCGACGGAGCTTCCGGTGCGCCGGTCGGCGCCGGTCAGCAGGGCCAGCAGCAAGTCGCGTCCACCGGGCAGCCAGGGCAACGCGGTGCGCAGCAACCCGGGCAAAACGGTCGATTGGCGCAGTCCGGTTCGCAAGGGCAGCCCGGTTCCCAGCAAAGCACGAGTTCCGGTCAGCAAGGCAGTTCATCCAGCAGCCAGGGCGGTCAGCCCGGTTCTCCCGGCAGCCCCTCCGGTGGTCCCCCGAGTTCATCGGGCGGTTCCGCTAACCCGGTCGCCCTCCTGCAGGCGCTCCTGAAGGCGATCCTCGGTCTCTGAGCGAACTCGGCGGCGCGCGGCCCAGAAGCTGGTCGGCCGGTCTTCGCGTGATAACGAAACGAATCGGCAGCCGGTGGCACGGCGGTCGGTTTCTCATTCCCGGCCCCTCGGCCACGCCGGAAACGGTGTGCCGATCAGCGGTGTGAGGCGCTCCGCGTCATTTTAAATTGGTTATGAAGCTGGGCAGCGACCACTGGTTGTTCAGGCTGCTGGGATTGGAGAAGTTCCCCGGTTACTGGGTTGCCAGATACGCGCGGACTTCCTCATGGGACTTGCCCTGCCGGAAGAGGGCGGCGACTTCGGTGCGTAGTTTGACGAATTTGTCGCGGTAAGCCTGCAGGCTCTCGCGACGGGTCGCCACGCCGGGTAGTCCGTAAGGGGTCAGGGCGTTGAATGTTTGGGGTCCGGCCGATTTTAAACGCTCAACGCCCTGACCCCTTTGGGCGGCCTCAAACGCTCTACGACCTGAAGCTGGGGCACCTCTGGGTGGTGTATCCCGGAAAACTGCGCTACCCGCTGACCGACAGGATCACCGCGCTCCCGCTTTGGGAAATCCACGCCCTCCAGCTGGATCTGGGAAGTCCGTAAGGGGTCAGGGCGTTGAATGTTGGGATCCAGCCGGTTTTAAACGCCCAACGCCCTGACCCCTTAGGGCGGGCGCGACAACCGCTCGACGTGCGGCGGGGGACTTGTCTGAGTTTTCGGCATGACCCCGATATCCTGCGTTACATCCGTCAGCCGTCGTCATTTTCTCGGCACCGCCGCGGCGGCGGTCGCGGTTTCCGCGCTGCCGCGTTTCAACATCGCGCGCGCCGGTCAGGCTCCGAACGCGCGTCTCAACGTCGCGTGCGTAGGCATCGGGGGACGCGGCTGGTACGCCGTGTCCGAGTTGTTGAAGGATCCGCGGGTGAACATCGTCGCGGTCGCCGACGTGGATCGTCAGCAGGTCGACTCGGCCTTCCAGAAGGCGGCGGCGCTTAAGAAGTCAGCCGATTTGAGTTCCGCGGAATTGAGGTCGGTGGCGGTGTTTGCCGACTACCGCGAGATGTACGCGAAAATGGGCGACCGGATCGACGCCGTCACCGTCTCGACGCCGGATCACCACCACTACCCGGCGGCGATGATGGCGGTGCAGCGAGGGAAGCACGTTTACGTCGAGAAGCCGCTCACGCACACCGTGGGTGAGGCTCGGGCGCTGCGCGAGGCGGCGCGGCGCAAGGGCGTCATCACCCAGATGGGTAATCAGGGTCGAGCGACCGAGGGCATCCGTCTGATGAAGGAGTGGGTGGATGCGGGCGTGATCGGGGACGTGCGGGAGGTGGTCTCGTGGTCCCCGACGTTTGAGACCAACTATTTCATCCGGCCCGAGGGACTACCGCTACCCGCGGAGCCGGTACCCGCGAATTTGGACTGGGATTTGTGGTGCGGGCCGTCGGAACCTATGCCGTATCATTCGAGCATTGTGCCGCGACGCTGGCGCGGGTGGTGGCGCTTCGGCAACGGCATGCTCGGCGACTGGGCGTGCCACACGCTCGATGCGCCGTTTTGGGCGCTCGACCTCGGAGCACCGACGACCGTCGAGGCGCAGGTTAGCGCCGTCAGTCCGGAGGTCTCGCCGCAATGGGCGGAGATAACCTGGCGGTTTCCCGCGCGCGGATCGCGTCCGCCGGTGACGATGAAATGGCTAGAGGGTACTTCGCGCCGGCCGGAACCGTTGGCCGGGTGGAAGGATGACACAAAGAAGTCGGGCTTCCCCGCCCGCGGCATGGCGATGCTTGGCAGCCGGCACACGCTCTTCGCTCCCGGCGGCCGTCCCGACAGCCCGCGGTTGTTGCCGAACGAGGTGATGGACGAATTCCGGAAGAACCGACCGGCGGCCTCGATTCCGCGGGTGGTGGGCGGGCCGATGAAGGAGTGGCTCGATGCCATCGCCGGCTCGGGTCCGCGTCCCGGTTCCAACTTCGAGTATTCCGTGCCGCTCTCCGAGATGGTGCTGCTCGGCGTGCTCGCGATGCGTACCGGCAAGCGAATCGAGTGGGACGGGAAGACCGGGCGCGTCACCAACGATGAGAGCCTGAACCGGCTCGTCGAGGTCTCGGCTCGGAGCGGGTGGAAAGTTTAAGCGCCCTGATCGCGGGACGCAGGGTCTCCGAAAAGGGGGTGCCCACGGAAAGCACCGAACACGCGGAATGCGCGCACGCCCTGCGCCTGCGGGTTTGTTGAACCCGCGGCTGTTTACCCGCCAATGCCTGTTTGGGGCGGGACGCCGCGGACCATCCCCGGCCCGCGGCCGCCGAAGGCGTTTTCGACGGGCCCTGTTTTCAACCGCGGACCCGGCGGATGGCGCAACCTGACTCCCGCCAAGGAGAAACGAGGGCACGGAGCAGGTAGGTGGAGTCGTTACCCACGCGCTTACGGTTACGACTTTTGAGCCTCTTCGCGCCATGCCCAGGCTGGCCGAAAAAAGGCTCAAAACGCGCATGCGACCTGCCTTTACCGCGTCTGCTGCGAACCGGCCGTCCGTTTCCTTCTGGTGAAATGGCTTGGTGATGACGCTCGGCATCACGCCCAACACGTCGGTCGAAGCGCGTCGGGTCCCGCGTGCCGCGGCGGAGTTCAGTCGCCCTTTTTCTTCCCCTTGGCCGCGGGCGCCGGGATCGGCTTCCGGAGTACGACGGGAGCGGCGTTGGCCTGCGGAGCGCCGGGGGTGCTGCGGCCGTCGGCGACGAGTTTTTCCAGAAGTTTATTCAATCGCGCCACAATGTCGGGGTATGCGCGGTGCAGGTTATTCGCCTCGGCGAGATCGCCGCCGCCGATCCGATAGAGCTGGGTGTCGGGCAGTCCCTGTTTGACCGCCTCGGGGTCGAGCGGCGCGGACCAGCCGCCGCTGCCCGGGGCGAGCGCGAGTTTCCACTCGCCCATGCGGATCGCGAAGGCCCCTGAAATGCTGTGATGCACGATTGAATCACGGGCCGAAGGGCCCCGGCCAATGAGCGCGGGCAAAAAGCTGAAACTATCCTCCGCGGTGTCGTCGGGGAGTTTGGCGCCGGTTACCTCGGCCACGGTTGCGAAGATGTCGGTGAGGCAGACCAGTTGGTCGCTGACCGCAGGCTTCACCCGTGCCGGCCAGCGGACGAGGAACGGCACGCGGTGGCCGCCGTCGAAAAGGTCGGCCTTGTGGCCGCGCAGGCCGCCGTTCACCGCGTGGCCCTTGGCGGCGAGTTCCTCGATGCGTGCCTGCGGGGAGCAGCCGTTGTCGCTGGTAAAGATGACGATCGTGTCGCGGGCGACGCCGTTGCGGTCGAGGGCGGCCAGCACCTCGCCGACGGCCCAGTCGGTCTCCATCACGAAGTCGGCGTACAGGTTTAGGCCGCTGCGTCCGATCCATTCCTTGTTGGGCGCGATCGGGGTGTGGGGTGAGGCGAGGGGAAGGTAGAGGAAGAAAGGCTGGCCGGCCTTGGCGCGTTCGTCGATGTAGCGCACCGCCTGGCGGGTGAACTCGGGCAGCACGTGCTCCACCTCAAACCCTGGCGCGGTCGGCCCCGGGCGGGCCTCGCCGGCGTGGGGCGGGTGCATCGGGAACGAGCGGGTGAGCGTGGGCGCCTTGGTCACCCGGTCGTTCTCGATGAAGGTGTAAGGCACCATGTCGAGGGACGCGCTGATGCCGAAATAGCGGTCGAAGCCGACGCTGTTGGGGCCGTTTTTGATCGGGGCGGTGAAATCGACGTTGTTGACCTGCGCCGCCGTCTCGATCGAGAGCTCGCTCACCGTTTTTCCCGGGAGCTGGGCCCAGTCCATGCCAAGGTGCCACTTGCCCACGACCGCGGTGTGGTAGCCCTGTTTTTTCAGCATTGATGCGATCGTTTCGCGTCCCGGTTCGATGAGACGCGGGGACAAGCCGCCGAGGACGCCGCGTTGCAGACGCGTCCGCCAATTGTAACGCCCGGTCAGCAGGCCGTAACGCGTCGGGGTGCAGACGGAGGAAGGCGTGTGGGCGTCGGTGAAGCGCACGCCCTCGCGGGCGATGCGGTCCATGTGGGGCGTGGTGATGCGGCCGGCCGGGTGGTTGGCCTTCACGTCCCCGTAGCCGAGATCATCGCAGAGGATCACGATCACGTTCGGACGCTCGGCGGCGAACGCGGGAAAAGCGGCGGCGAGGCCGAGCACGAGCCCGGCGAGGAACTGGGTTTTCATGGGGTAAGCGGGGGAGGCTTCAGCGCAGAATGCGGTCGAGGATCTCGCCCGGGCCGAAGCGTACGGCGTCGGTGCAGGGCAGGCCGGTCTCGCGCGCGGCCGCTTCGATCGCGGCGCGGGCCTCGGCGTCGGTTTGCTCCCAGGTGTTGAGCGCGATGCCCACGACCGGAACCGGGGCGAAGGCGCCCGCGGCGGCGGCGACTTGCTCGTAAAGCGCCACGACCTTCGCGAGTGGCGGGATCTCGATGTGCGGGAAGGACCTGAGCGTTTTCACACCAGCCTTGGCCACGACGACCAGATGCGTCGGCTGCGTGCCGCGGATCAGTGGCAACGTGGCGGTGGAGGCGGGGTTGAGCAGCGAGCCCTGGCCCTCGACCCAGAGAATGTCCTGGCCCGGGGCATGGCGCATCACCTCGGCCTCAACGGCGCCGCTGGCGTAGTCGACGCGCACGGCGTCGAGGCATACGCCGCTGCCGCTGATCATCATGCCAGCCTGGCCGGTGCCCACGAAACACGAGCGCACGCCGCGTTCGCGTGCGGCGCGATCGAACTCCAGCGCGGCGGTCATTTTGCCTATCGCCATGTCGGTGCCCACGAACAGCACGCGCTTGCAGGGGAGGTTGCGCGCGCCGCCGGTGCCGCTCACGAGGCCAGCGGGTTCGCGGCGCATGTCCCAGATGGTGACGCCGGTGCGCAGCGCCGCGGCGATCTCCGCGTCCTCGCCGAGGCGGGTGTGCAGCCCGCTCCAGATTGAGACGCCGCTCCGCACCGTTAGCCGCAAATCGTCCATCCAATCCGCCGGCACGCGGCCGCCGCTCGGCGCGAGTCCGATCGCGAGCGCGGTGGGCTTGAGCGCCAAAGCTTCCGCCACGGTAGCAACGATCGGGATGTCGCGCTTCAGCGGCAACCGGGTGATCTCGCGCAGCGAGCGCCCGGCGGCCTCGCGGTCGATGACCGCCACGACCTCGTCGCCACGGTAACGGAGCAGCGAGATGCCGGTCTTGCCGTGCTTCGGCGTGAGCAGGCCGGCGTGCTGGAGAATCACGAGGCGCTGGGTGCGCCGGGGATCGAAGGTGGTGTCAGTCATGGATGAGTCCGAATCCGGGAAGGGAGGGAAGCTCGAGGCGTCCTGCGCGCAAGGCGGCGCCGGCGAAGGGATCGGTCGAGAGGTTCAGGTGGCTGTCGAGATCGAGGTAGTCCACCAGCGGACCGAGCGTGGCCGCGCAGGTGTTGCCGAGCGCGGTGCTGCCGTAACAGCCGACGAGGATCTTCAGACCGTGCGCACGCGCCGCGTGGACCAGCCGCAACGCCCCGTCGAGGCCGCCGCATTTCATCAACTTGATGTTGATGCCCGAGACCGCTCCGACGAGCCGCGGGATATCGGCCGCCGTGCGGCAACTCTCGTCGACCAAAATTGGCAGCGGTGACGCCGCCTGCAGTGCGGCGAGGTCCGCTTCCTGTCCCACGGCGAGGGGCTGTTCCAGGTGATCCACGCCACGCTCGCCAAGCCAGCGGGCCATCAAGGTGGCGTCGACCTGAGTCCAGCCGCCGTTGGCGTCGACGCTCACGCGCGCCCCGGCGGGGATGGCCTCGCGCACCGCCTCGAACATCGCCTGATCCGCTGCGATGCCCGCCGGGGCGCCGAGCTTGATCTTGAAGGCCCGCACATCGCCGACCTCCAGCCATTGCCGCACCCGGTTGCGGGCGGCTTCGGGTGACGAGATGCCGACGGTAACCGAAGTGAGCGGGCCGGGTTCGTTGGAAAGCCCCAGCAGGCGCCACACCGGTTGACCGAGCCGGCGTCCCGCCCAGTCGTGCATCGCCTGGTTGATTCCAGCGATGAGGGCGGAGGGCGCGCCGTCCGTCCTCAGGCGCCGTTCCGCCGCGTCGCGCGACCACGCCGAGGTTTGCTCCAGCCACGGACGATGCGCTTCGAGCGCGGCGAGCAAGGTTTCCAACCGCTGCGGGTGGGCGTCGATCGCGAACGGCGCCGCCTCGCCCCAGCCCTCGACGCCATCCTCGCTCCAGCGAATCCAGATCACCTCGCTGTGCGTGCTCGTGCCGCGGCTGATGGTGAGCGGCACCCGCTTTTGCAGGCGGAGGACGGTGTGCGAGAGCGACGGCATGAAGCGCCCAAGAAGGGGAAGTTGTGCGCGCGACGCAAGGGGCGCGCGCGAGACTGGCCGCCGTCAGTTGCCGGTGCGTGCGACGCGGTTCGTTCGCACGGCGGCGTAGGTGAGACCGGCGAGGCAGATCGCGAACGCGACGGCGTTCGGCGTGCGCACGGTCCACGGCTCCCACGGCCACGGGAAATCAAAGAAGGCGAAGTTCAGTGCGAAATAGATCCACGCCGCGGTCGGAAGCGCGACCTGCGCCCACGCGGCGGCGTCGGCGGGCGGTCTCCGCTCGAGCCTCGCTGCCACCAGTACGATGACCGCCAGCGGGAGGATTCCGTAAAAAAACCAGCCCGCCACGGGATTGATGGCGGGCGTCTCGTAAACCAGGTGTCGGATCATCTTGCCGGCGATCGGCAGCAGCGTGACGGGCAGTAGCACCCAGCGCGGCCAACGGTCGTGCCCGGCGATCGCGACGAGTGGGATCACGGCGATCGCGAGTCCGGGGTCGTAGATCGCCCGTGCCCAGCGAAGTGGCGAAAAGTCCGCGAGCAGCAGCATGACGCCATGAACGCCCAGCAGCGTCCAGGCTACGGCCTCCGGCAGCAGCGGCCGGTCCGTTGCGTTCTCCGTTTCGCGCAGCGTGATCAGGTCGCGGTTGCGCCAGAGCCCGAGTCCCAGGCAGGCGCCGATCGCGACGCCGAAAAGGGTTTCCATCCAATTCCACCAATTCATCCGCGGCGCGAGCGCGGCCCAAGGGCTCGCCGCCCAGGCCTGGGGATTCCACGCATGATAGGACTGCAGGCATTGCCCCAGCGGGAACCCGAGCCCGCCGACCATGCCCCAGACGGTGAGCCGACGGACAAGCAGATCGCGGCGCCACCAGCCTATCCACGCCCAGGCTCCGAGCAGCGCAACGAGAAGTCCGCCCCAGACCTCGGGCCGCGGTTTAAGTTCCGCATCCGCGCCGAACCACCTCCACGAGGCAGAGAAATAAATCAGCGGCAGCTGGCGGTCCGCCGGCTGGTGCGGGGAATTCAGCAGCCAGACTCCGCCCAGGTAGAGAGCCCAGAGC
>Ga0209770_10001493_pt1 | contig 12088 bp, 5 predicted proteins | sample LauGreSu1BDMLBDD_2_FD_187572 | JGI IMG/M metagenome (GOLD analysis project Ga0209770, IMG submission 187572) | Freshwater lake microbial communities from Lake Michigan, USA - Su13.BD.MLB.DD (SPAdes) (version 2) | ecosystem: Environmental > Aquatic > Freshwater > Lake | place: Lake Michigan, USA...
GGGGTGAATGAATTCGGAATGTATAAAGAAACCGTGTTCGTTATTTCCACCGTGCGAGAAATGGTTTGGCTGCACCCCAATTCATTGCTCGTGGTTAATTCAATCACATAAACACCTTCCACCATCGGCAAATCCCATGTAAACTCTGCTGAATTGTTTACAAAACTCTCCCCATTAATCACCCATTGATAGGTTTGATTAGGGTTTACATTGTTCGAAATGGTAAAGGTTGGATCGCTTAGTTCAAGCTGCAAAGGGGATAAAGAAAAATTGGGGGATAACAAAGCTTCAACGTTCACCTGAGCGCTAATTGGCAGCGAAGTACACCCCAATGCACTAACCCCTTGAACGGAATAAGAAGAACTAATCGTTGGACATACCGTGTTTTGAGGACCAAATGACGCGGCATCTTGCCAAACATAATTTTGAGCACCAATGGCGTATAATGTAACGCATTCCTCCGAACAAATGGTGGTATCAATCGCAGTTATTACCGGAATAGGGTTGACTTGTAAAGTTAAGATGACCAAAGAATCACATCCATGATTATTTTGTAATACCATAGTATACATCCCAGAGGTTGAAAGGGATTGACCGTTAAACATCACTGAAGAATCCGAACATATTTGCGACATCAAAAGCGTAGTGTCCGGTAGGTGAATCGAAACCAAGACGCTATCCGTATTGGTGCATCCATGACCATCCAAAACGCTAACAGTGTAAATTCCTCCATTTTGAATCCAATCTTGGGACCCTATGTTCCCATTGGACCATGCATAACTTTGATAATTCATTGGGGCCATAATTAAGGAGGAATCTCCCAAACAATGGAACAAATCCGGCCCTAAATCAAAGGTATCCGGGACAATGGAAACTACGATTGAATCGCGGGCTACACCGCATCCGCTTGGAACATCTAACCAATAGGTTCCGGGTACACTGACGGATAGGCTGGGACCAGTGGAACCATTACTCCATGAATAGGACGCATACACCGAATCGGGCTGGAGCATGACCGAAGATCCCAAGCACATTAGGGTATCAGGCCCTAAATTAACCCCTCCCAAAGGGCCCGGAGGAACATAGTTCGGTTGTAAAATTCCATTTGCGCCGGGTTGTGCACCGTGCGGGGTACCAGCACAAGCAGGGCCGCTGTGCAATACAGAACCTGATTGTCCTCCACTCAACAGAGGATTAACATTCGCTGGTAAAACTCCTTGCTGAAAAACTATGGCACCTCCTCCACCTCCACCACCGGGACCATGGCAAGCAGATGACCAAAGAGTACTGAAGATATTGCCTCCATTCCCCCCCCGCACATCCACCGAAAGAGGGGAAGTTACATTTTGAGTTAATAAATATACACAGCCCCCTGCTCCACCACCACCAGCACCTTCGGAATCAGAATTCCCAACAACGTTGGCTCCTGATGCAACAATTTGCGCATTATTTCCTTGAACCGTGGGAGCAACTAAAAAAACAATGCCTCCACCTCGCGAACCGTTGGTCGCTGTTAGACCGTTATCACGATAACCTCCGCCTCCGCCTCCGCCTAAAAATGCGCGATAATTCGAATAATTTAATGAATAACCTCCCAATCCAAAGGAACCGTTCACCGCACACCAACCCAAAAACTCATTACCTCCTCTACCACCGGCGCCACCGTTACTGCCTCCGCCGGCGCCAGGATTGCCGGAATTGGATCCACCTCCACCATTGGCTAAAGGAGCCCTGTTTCCGTCCATGTTCATTGGAGCCGCGGCAATGCCTTCCCCCTTTTTTCCTGCGGTATTACCGGAATTAGCAAAGTTAGGATCACCACAAGCAAAAAAACCATTGGTCCATGTACCTCCAACAAACCCTTGTCCTTGAACGTCAAGGTTAGCATTAAAGGTTATTCCTCCAGTTGCCTCGATGGCGACTACCCCTCCAATGGTTCCGTTCCAGGGCAGAGCGGTTAATGTACCCACAATGGTGACTTGATTATACACTGGCACCCGAATCAATTGTACCAATCCGCTTACGGTAAATGTTTTACATAAATTTTGAACGAACGTAATAGTGGTTCCATTGATCGCAGCAATGTTGGTGAATTCGAAATTACCGGCATTACCATAGCTCTGAATTTGTCCAAAGCTCGCATTGTTCGTTGATGAAATGGTGGCTCCTTTCATTTGAATTAATAACACCCGGTCACCCACCGAAAATCCTTGTGCGGAGGAAACATTAACGCTGTTTAAATTTACGGATGTTACCGCCACATACTGGTTCACTACACCGCTAATCGACTGGGCATGGAAAACACTTCCTGTTAAAATCAGCCCCATTAACCCGATGATTTTCAGTACTCGCAATTGCATATACCTGCTAAAGATACACTTAAGATGACAAAACCGCCTTTCCCGTTGCCTCCTTTACTTTAAAATCGAGCTAAACCAACTGCGATGTTCTGATGGGGTCAAACCTCTACGTTCGCAAATGGACTCGAATTGATCCAATAAAATTCCCGTTATCCCGAAATATTTTGCCTCCGGATGGGCAAAATACCACCCAGAAACCGAAGAAGCCGGATGCATTGCAAGGCTTTCGGTTAGGCTAACACCCAAGGTTTCTTTCGCCTTGAGCAACTCAAAAATGCCCAGCTTTTCATAATGGTCCGGGCAAGCGGGGTATCCCGGGGCAGGGCGAATTCCACGGTATTTTTCTGCAATTAACTCCTCATTGGACAAAGCCTGATTTTCATAACCCCAATATTCTTGACGTACGCGTTCGTGCAACCATTCCGCCATGGCCTCGGCAATGCGGTCAGCCACTGCTTTCAATAGAATGCTCTTATAATCGTCATGGGCCAATTCAAATTCCCGACATACTTCTCTGACATCGCCCGCAGTTACGACAAAACAACCCATATAATCTTGAACCCCAGAATTTATTGGAGCAATAAAATCGCTCAAACAAAGGTTGGGTTGACCTGCAACTTTTTCCGTTTGTTGACGCAAACCAATTTGGCGGTGTAAACATTTCCCCGAATTGGTCTCGAAGATATGTATGTCGTCGCCTTCCGATTGAGCGGAAAAAATTCCAAAAACGTATCTTGGGGTAAACCATCCTTTTTGTTGACCTTCGGATAAACAAACTTTGGCATCCTCCAGCAACTTGCGAGCCTCTTCACCTACAACCTCATCATTCAAAATTTCAGGAAATTTTCCATGAAGGTCCCAACTTCTGAAAAAGGGCGACCAATCAATGTAGGGAATGATTTCGTCCAAAGCGGCGATTTCCCCACAGAAAACGCCCAGCTTTTTGGGGATGGGAACGGTTTCTTCATTAAACTCCAACTTCAATGCATTTTTTCGGGCAGTATCAATTGGAATGAGGCGTTTAGACGCTGCATGCTGCTCGTGATGTTGACGAACCTTTGCATAATCTGCACGAACCTCATCTTGGTAAATCCCATGATCTCCACCCAATAATTTTTCTGCGACCGTAACAGCTCTTGAGGCATCCGGAACGTAAATTACCGAGCCCGAATAGTTCGGGGCGATCTTCACGGCGGTATGCACTTTCGAAGTGGTGGCTCCTCCTATGAGCAAGGGGATCTTGAGGTTTCGTTCTTCCATAGCCGATGCTACCTTCACCATTTCATCCAAGGAAGGGGTAATCAAACCGCTCAGACCAATAATATCGCAGCCTTCCTCGATAGCGCGTTGAACGATTTCATTGCCGGGGACCATCACGCCCATATCGATAATTTCGTAATTGTTGCAGGCAAGAACTACCCCAACGATATTTTTGCCAATGTCATGCACATCGCCTTTGACCGTGGCCATGAGAATTTTCCCTGCTTTTTGGATTTCACCTTGGCTATCTGCCTCGATGTACGGCTGAAGAAAAGCAACGGCTTTTTTCATCACCCTTGCCGATTTTACCACTTGAGGTAAAAACATCTTTCCTTCTCCAAACAAATCCCCCACCACGTTCATTCCCGACATTAAGGGGCCCTCAATGATTTGAAGCGGTTTTTCGTACATGGGCAAGCACAAGGCAATGTCTTCTTCGATGTACTTGTCAATCCCTTTAACCAACGAATGTTCAATGCGTTTCACCAATTCGAAACTTCTCCAAAGTTCTTCCACTGCTACTTCCTTAACCCCTTGTTGCACGGTTTCTGCCAACGATAATAGTCGTTCCGTAGCATCCGGCCTACGATTGAAAAATACGTCTTCAATATGTTCTAGCAAGATCGGATCGATATCGGAATACACTGTTAACATGGTCGGGTTTACGATGCCCATGTCCATGCCGTTTTGTATAGCATGGTAGAGAAAAACCGCATGCATGGCCTCCCGAACAGCGTTGTTACCGCGGAAGGAAAAAGAAACATTCGAAACGCCTCCGCTAATATGACACCCAGGCAAATTCTCAGTAATCCATGCCGTTGCACGAAAAAAGTCTAAGGCATTAAGTGCGTGTTCTTCCATCCCTGTTGCAACAGGAAAAATATTAGGGTCAAATATGATGTCATTCGGATGAATCCCTGCCTTTTTCACCAGTAAATCGTAAGAACGTGAACAAATTTCAACCCTTCGATCAAAAGAATCAGCCTGACCCACCTCATCGAAAGCCATGACGATCATGGCGGCCCCCATGGTATTAATATATTTTGCTTGTTGCAGGAACACTTCTTCTCCTTCTTTTAAAGAAATCGAATTCACCACACCTTTTCCTTGCAAACATTTCAAGCCCGCTTCAATAATTTCCCATTTCGAACTGTCGATCATGATGGGGATTTTCGCGATTTCCGGTTCGGAGGCAATGAGGTTCAGAAAGGTGACCATCCCGGTTTTTCCATCGATCATGGCTTCGTCCATGTTGACGTCTAAAATTTGTGCGCCTCCTTCAACTTGCTCTCGCGCAACCGCCAAGGCTTCTTCGAATCGTTCCTCACGAATTAATCGTAAGAAGGCTTTTGAACCCGTAACATTGGTTCTTTCTCCAACATTGACAAAATTGCTCTCTTTGGTCGCGACTAGAGGCTCAAGTCCCGATAACCGTAAAACTCTCTCCATCAGTTACTCCACTTTCTAGGTTCGTACTTTCGGGCTAACTCCGCAATGGCTCGAATATGTTCGGGGGTAGTTCCACAACACCCACCAACGATGTTAACCAGTTTTTTCTCAAAAAAAGAAGCTATTTTGTCCCTCATGAGTACTGCGGTTTCATCGTATTGTCCAAAGGCATTCGGAAGGCCAGCATTGGGATGCGCGCTCACGGCAAAAGGGGCTCTTTCTGCCAAAATACTTAAGTAGGGCTCCATCAATTCGGAACCCAAGGCACAATTCAATCCAATGCTTAACAGAGGCATGTGCTGCAAGGAAATCAAAAACGCCTCGGGTGTTTGGCCCGACAAGGTTCGTCCGCTAAGATCCGTTATCGTCCCTGAGACCATTATGGGCAATGCCGTATTCCGTTCTTCAAATACCTTCTCCGCAGCAAATAGTGCTGCCTTTGCGTTCAAGGTATCAAAAACCGTCTCAATTAGTAAAATATCTACTCCGCCATCGATCAGCGCGTTGATTTGTTGTGCGTAAGCAGAGGAAAGATCATCGAAGGTCACCGCACGAAATCCAGGGTTGTTTACATCCGGGGAAATAGAGGCCGTGCGGTTAGTTGGTCCAACGGAGCCGGCGACGAAACGGGGACGATCGGTGAACAATTTTGCTGCGTCTTTTGCCAAGCGAGCCCCTTGAAAGTTGATGTCGTACACCGCATCTTCTAAATGATAATCTGCTTGCGCGATTGTCGTTCCTGAAAAGGTATTGGTTTCAATAATGTCGGCGCCTGCCTCTAAGTAGGCTTTGTGAATTTCGAAGATAATTTCAGGACGGGTAATGTTCAGCAAATCATTATTTCCTTGCAAGGAACCGCTACGATCTTTGAAAACTTCCCCGCGAAAGTCCGCTTCGGTAAGCGTATACCGCTGAATCATGGTGCCCATGGCACCGTCCAATATCAGAATTCGATCCTGAAGTAATGTTGTTATATCCATTCTAATTTTTCTGGAAGAAAAGGCGCGTGCCTGAACTTATCTTTTTCCAAACGGAATAGGAATTGGCACCTTATTCTACAACAGGTTGCCAAGGTTTCATAGGGCCGGTCCCTCCACCTTTCTTCATAAGTTAATCTCGCAAAGAACTGACGCAAAAATAGGGAGTAATTCGTTAATATTTCATGGCTTGCGAGATGTTTTTTAATTTCACGCTTATGAAAACACTTCTTTGTTTGATTCTTTTGCTTCCTTTTGTCGATTTCTCCCAGGTTAATCTTACCATTTCGAACCTACCGATTGTAAAAATCATCGTTCCTCCAGGACAGCAAATCAATGATAATACGAGGATTGTATGCGATATGGGAGTAATCGATAATCCGAACAATATCAACCTCATCAACGATCCATTTAACAATTACAACGGTAAAATATCGATTGAAATTCGTGGTTCAACTTCGCAGCAATATCCAAAGAAAAGTTACGGGTTTGAGACACAAACAACTTTGGGGACGAACAACAACGTTTCATTAATGGGCTTGCCTGTGGAGAATGATTGGATATTGAACGGTCCATATCCGGATAAAACCTTATTGAGGGATGCAATGACGTATGAATTATCGCGGAAAATGGGTCATTATGCGTCTCGGTTTAGGTTTTGCGAATTGCTTATCAACAACCAATACCTGGGAGTTTACCTTCTTCTGGAGCGCATTAAAAGGGACAACGATCGGGTGAACATAGCGCGTTTAGATCAAGACGACCTTGCGGGAGACTCGTTAACGGGGGGATATATCATTAAGGTAGATAAACTGACGGGAGAATCAGGAACCACTTGGAATTCAAATTTCAGCAATGAAGTGGTTTTCCAATTCCACGACCCAGAATCTGATGAACTTCAACCCGCACAAGTTACCTACCTTCAAAGTTTTATTTCTGATTTCGAAAATGCCATTCAATCCAATCCTGAGAGCAATTACTTGCAGTGGATTGAACCGGTGTCCTTTTATGACTTTTTTATTTTGCAAGAGTTGGGGAGAACGGTGGACGGATATCGTTCCAGTTCATTCATGTACAAAGACAAAAATTCTGGAGATTTTCAAGGACGCCTCGTAGCAGGACCCATGTGGGATTTCAACCTTTCCTACGGAAATGCAGATTACTGCGAAGCATTTGAGACAACGGGTTGGCAATACAACTTTGACCAAATTTGCAATTTCACCACCCAGATTCCTTTTTGGTGGAAACGGTTGCTCGATTCTCCCAGTTATCGAAACGGCTTGCGTTGTCGATGGAATGAATTGCGACAAGGTCCCTTGCATACTGATTCCTTGCATCAATGGATTGATTCGATGGCAAACCACCTTCAAGATGCAAGAATTCGGAATTTTCAAAAATGGCCGATCATTGGACAGTACGTGAATTGGAATGCTTTCGTGGGTAATACTTACCAAGAAGACTTGGACTTCATGAAAGATTACATAAGTCAAAGAGCTGCTTGGCTGGATAACAACATTCCAGGAATTTGCAACGTCGGCATATCTGAAACGACAATGGAGCCTTTTTTCAAGTGTTTTCCTAACCCGGCTCAAGAATGGTTAAGTATTGAGAGTGTTGATAATGGTACTATATTTAAAATAATGGATGCTGAAGGTAAATTTCTTAAGGTTATAGATGCCTCATCTCCCATCTGGATTGGCGAATTATCCGCTGGATTGTACCTTCTTCAAGGAATTTCATCCAATGGCCAGCAACAAACCTTACGATTTGTGAAATATTGAAAAAGACTGCAAAACGTTTTTACCATGCCGCAGCGGGTATTAAAACCCATTTCAAGAAAGGCGGAAATTTCAGGATTCAACTTACCATCGGGATGCTTTCAATTTTGTTGGGAGCACTTCTCAATATAAATATCCATGAATGGCTATTCCTTACGTTGTTCATTGCTGGAGTTCTTGCCCTAGAAACCACCAACAGTTCCATCGAGGCGTTATGCGACACGGTAACGTTGGAAAACAACGAAGGAATAAAGAACAGTAAAGACCTTTCGGCGGGAGCAGTTCTGCTGTTTTCAATCGGCGCATTTATTGGAGGAATCATCATTTTTCTTCCAAAAATCTGGGCATTGTTTCGCTAGAGAGCCGAAAACTTTCCACCGCCTAAATTCAATACCCCGCCCTTTAATTGCAGCGTTAGTAAAAGCCCCATCAGTTGAGAGGTAGGTAAGCCGCACTTATCGGATAATTCATCCAAAAACAGTGATTCGTGACGCTTAAGAAGGTCTAACACGTTTTTTTCGTCAGGGTTTAGTTCGAGGAACAAGGTTTTTTGGGTTGATAACATGGAATGGTTCCATCCCATCATGCTTAAGAAATCCTTGGATCCTGTGATTAAATGTGCTTTTTGTTGTCCAATTAACGCATTGCAGCCAGCTGAATGCCTTTGCTTAACCGAACCCGGAAAAGCAAAAACGTCGCGGTTATAGTCGTTGCCGAATTCAGCGGTTATCAAAGAACCTCCACGCTCTTTACTTTCTACAACGACCACTGCATCGCAGAGTCCCGCAATGATGCGATTACGCACGGGGAAATTCTCGCGAACAGGGGTTGAGAAGAGGGAATATTCGCTAACCAATGCGCCTTGATTCTCGAGCATTTTTTGAGCAATTGGCCAATTTTTAGTAGGAAACACATCGTTTAACCCATGTCCCAGGACACCAACCGTAGGGAGGTCGTTTTTCAAGCATGCTTCGTGAGCCAAGGCATCGATACCCATGGCAAGTCCTGAAACCACAACGGGCTTTGCATCTTTTAAATCCGATATCAATTCTTTGACAAGCTCTTTACCGTATTCTGTAAAGTTTCTAGTCCCAACAATGGCAATAACACGCCTGGCATTGACATCAGTATTGCCTTTTTGATATAGGACAATGGGGGCATCGGGGCATTGACGGAGGCGTCTTGGGTAGGAATCGTCTTGAAAAAAAAGCGGGATAATTCCTTTTTTATCGCAGGCTTCTAGTTCTATTTCAGCGGAGATTAGCGCATTCGGACGGTCCATATTGGCTAATTGCAGATGCGTAAATCCGGTAAGCTGTTTTAAATCATGGAGGGAAAGGTGGAAAAAGTCCTTGGGGTCTGCTAATTTGGTTAAGGCGGCATGGACTCTCACGGGTCCCATACCCTTCAAAAAACTCAACGCCACCTTTTCCAACATCCCAATAAAAATTTGTTTTTATCTTAGCAACACTAATTTAACGATTTAATTAAAGACTATTTTGCGAAAGTGGATTTTTAACATCTTACTAGTTTTGCCTCTAGGGCTTTACGGGCAAATAAAGTTCACTGGAAAAATACAATCTACCGAAACAGGCAAAGCGATTGAAGGTGCACTCATTAAAAACAATCAGAATAATTTTCGGGTTAAATCCGACTCAACGGGTAAATTTACGATAGAGGCAGAAAGCTTCCCTGTTAATATTACCCTGACCGCTAATGGGTTTGAACGTCAAGAACAGGTTATCAGATCGGATGAAGTCAAGGTTTTTTCTTTAGAAACCAAACAACGCACCATGAATACGGTGGTTGTGAGTGCAGGACGACGAGATCAAAAAATTGAAGAGATACCTATATCAATCGACATCATAAAACCCTCTTTGATTGTCAATAAAGGGTTAACCAATTTAGCGCAAGCTGTTGACCAAAGCCCGGGCGTGTACGTCATGGACGGACAGGTTAGTATACGTGGAGGGGGAGGTTACGCTTACGGAGCGGGCAGTCGTGTAATGTTGCTGTGGAATGGAATCCCCATGTTGTCTCCCGATGTGGGAGATGCGAAATGGAACGCCGTTCCCATGGAACAAGCCTCACAAATTGAGGTCCTTAAAGGTGCGTCTTCGGTACTGTACGGAAGTGGGGCACTCAATGGAATCATTGCCTTAAATGAGCGAGAACCAGGACCCGAAGGAATTATGCAAGCAAGGGTGCAAAGTGGCTTGTACACCAATCCAAGAAGAAAATCCATGCAATGGTGGGGAGAAGGCAAAGAACAAGCGTTCAACCCCATGTTTCATTTGGCCGATGTTTATTACGGGAAATCGGTGAAAAATTTTGGATTTACCCTTGGTGCCAACGGATTTTACACGGAGGCTTATCGGCAAGGAGAAATGGAAAAACGAGGCCGAATCAACGGCAGTTTCTTCTACCGTCCGCTTAAGGAAAATTCCCGCTTTAAAACAGGGTTAAGTTATAACCTTCAATGGCAAGATGCTGGGGTATTTGTATTGTGGAAAAACGACAGTATGGGGTACCAAGCCATGGACAATTCCCTTTCACGTCAACGCGCCATACGCTTTAATATCGACCCTTATTTTCGATTCATTGATGAAAAAAAAGGGCGCCACCATGTACGTTCTCGGTATTACCTTGTAACCACGGGCAATGAAGGAAATGTAGTCGATGCCTCCTTTGCACAAATGTACTATTTGGACTATCAATATCAACGAAAAATCAAGGAAAGAGGAAATGTTACGCTTGGTTTAACCAATACCCACAACCGAATTAAAAGTTGGGTTTTTGGAGACCATAATTCATGGAACAGTGCCGCCTATGGGCAATTGGAATTGAAATCTAAAAAGTGGGATTTTACAGGTGGGTTAAGGTTAGAATACTGCCAACTCGACACCCTAATTCCTGACTCACAGGTAGAGATCTTAGGCGTAAATTCTCCCGTATACCCCATTGCGCGTGCAGGCATTCATTATGAACCTCATAAAGGAACGCATCTTAGGGGTTCCTTAGGTCAAGGCATTCGTTTTCCATCCGTAGCGGAACGGTTTGTTTCTACTTCTGTGGGGGGAGTTGTGATTTTCAAAAATCCGAATTTACGACCAGAAACGGGATATGCCGGAGAATTGGGGGTAAAACAAGTGTTTTTGTTGGGAAACTGGAAAGCCATGGCGGATATCGCTGGATTTGCGAACTATTATTCCAACATGACCGAGTTTACCTTTGGACTGTATAAACCTGATAGCATTGCAACGCTCCAAACAACGGATCCCAATGCCATTGATTATTTTTACAAATGGGTCGGATTTCAGGCCCAAAATGCCGAACAAGCTTTTATTGGTGGATTCGAAATTTCATTGAACAGCGAAGGAAAGATTAACGACGTAGAACTGACCTCCTTGTTAGGATATACCTACATGAATCCCATCAGCTTGAACAACGATTCCATCTACCGTTTATCGTTTTCTGATCCTACAACAAACATGCTCAAGTACCGATTTAACCACATGGCTAAAGCAGATGTTCAAGCAACCTACAAAGGAGTGAGTTTAGGGATTTCCACGCGTTACAACAGCTTCATGAAGAATATTGATGCGGTTTTTGAAGACGGTATTTTGGGGCAAGAATTATTGGTTGGTATGGCGAAATACCGAGCAATTTATAACAAGGGTGTTGCGGTTGTTGACGCTCGATTAGGATATCGAATTAATGACGTATTAAAGGTTAATTTCATTATGGATAACCTTTTCAACGTGGAATACGTAAGCCGTCCGGGTACCGTTCAACCTCCGCGTACTATAATCCTGCAAATGCAAATGACCTTGTAAATTATTGATTACTTTCAACCATCCAACTAACCTAATGAAAGCAACATTACTTTTTATTCTCTTGTACGTAATTGGTTTCCATTCCTACGGACAAATTACGGGAATTGTCACTGACAAATCCGATGGTAATCCTTTACTCAACGTAAAAATTTATGCTTCCAATGGCCAGCGTACCCTTACGGATGCTGAAGGGAAATTTCAAATTAACGCAAGCTCCTACCCCATAACCCTGATTTTTTCGCTGCTCGAGTATAAAACCGATACCTTGTTGATTACCGCTGCCGGAAACTATCCACATTCCATGGGGGTCAATGAAAAAACGGAACAAACCGTCGTGGTTTCAGCCAATAAACGAGCTCAGACCATAGAAGAAATACCTATCTCTTTAGAAGTTATTAAACCACGACTCATCGAAAACAAAGGGATGG
>Ga0209770_10001495_pt1 | contig 12085 bp, 11 predicted proteins | sample LauGreSu1BDMLBDD_2_FD_187572 | JGI IMG/M metagenome (GOLD analysis project Ga0209770, IMG submission 187572) | Freshwater lake microbial communities from Lake Michigan, USA - Su13.BD.MLB.DD (SPAdes) (version 2) | ecosystem: Environmental > Aquatic > Freshwater > Lake | place: Lake Michigan, USA...
AAAGCCCTCGCCGTCATTTCATGACGCCGTTCGCCTGCCGATCCTCGCCCGCGCCATCAAGCAACAAGGCCGTGCCACTGAGGCCGACGCGGTTTTTGCCGAAGCCTTGCAGAGATTCCAATCGAATCCCGCGAAACTCTCCGAAGTCCTCGCTGGGATTCTCGCCGCTGGAGATTGGGATTTATTTGAAAAAAATCTGATGACCGTGGTTTCAGATCCCCAAGTCGCCTCCAGCGCCATCCGCGCTTGGGTGCCTGTGGCTCGCGACCAGCGAAGCTCCCCCCGCTTGCTGGGTTTTTACGAGAAAGCCTTGGCCAGCCCAGTCCTCGCCAAAGACCCCTATCTCCTCGACCGCCTGCAATTTTGCCGCCTCATCCTTGGCGTTTCCGTTCCGGTTGAGGATGTTGAAGCCCGCCTCGCGCTGGTCTCCGACAACCCAAATTACTTCGCCACCGCCGCGCTCGGTTATCTGAAAAATGGATGCAAAGCGAAGGCCCTGAACCTTCTCGAGGGCGGAGAAAAACCCGTCGATCTTTCGAAAATGACGCCATCGCGCCAAGCCGTCGTCGCTGCCGTTTTCGCCGCCAACGACCGCGCCGCCGAGGCACGCCGGATCGCCGCCCGCATTCCCCGCCAAAAGCTCACCGTGGAGGAGGAGGCATTTCTCGACGACGCCCTCGAGAGAGGCGGAGTGACCCAATTGACGACACCAGCCTCCCCAAACAACATCAACAGATGAGTCACCCGATCTTTGCATTTGTGATGGCCGGCGGCAGCGGCGAGCGCTTCTGGCCGATGAGCCGCCGCAGCACGCCCAAGCACCTCCTCAAGCTCCTCGGAGACCAAACCCTCCTCGAAACCACCGTCCGCCGCATGGAAGGCCTGATTCCGCTGGAGAATACCTTTGTCCTGACCAACGAGGCCCAGATCGAAGCCACGCGCGCCGCCGTTCGCTTCCTGCCGCCGCAAAGCATCATCGCCGAACCTGCCAAGCGAGACACCGCACCGGCCTGCGCGCTGGCCACAGCCATTGCCCGCTCGCTCCACCCTGAAGCCGTCTGCGTCGTTCTTCCTGCCGATGCGATGATTCACGATGTCGCGAAATTCCGCGACCGCCTCGCTGACGCCGTCGACGCCTCCGCCTCAGGTGCCATCGTCACACTCGGCATCCCGCCGACTTTCCCCGCCACCGGTTACGGCTACCTCGAAACCGCCGAGAACCATCCTCCTGGCCCGTGCGGCAGCCGCATCCACGCCCTCAAGCGCTTTGTCGAAAAGCCCGACCTCGAAAAAGCCACCGCCTACGTGCGCGAGGGAACCTTTTTCTGGAACGCCGGAATTTTCGTCTGGAAAGCGCAGACTTTTCTCGAAGAGTCCCGCCGCCAAGTCCCCGCGCTCGCTGACTTCATCGAGGCCCTCGGTAGCTTCGACGCCCTGCCAAACCTTCTCGCCGAGCGTTTCGCCGCCTTGCCTAAAATCTCGGTCGACTACGCGATCATGGAAAACGCACGCCGCATCGACACGGTCATCGCGGACTTCGACTGGGACGATGTCGGCGCCTGGACAGCCCTCCCCGCCCACATCCCGCCTGACGCCGAAGGAAACTCCAAGCGCGGCTCGATCATCCAACACGCCTCGCAAAACAACATCGCCATCTCCAACGGCCGCCTCATCGCCCTCTGCGGCGTCCAAAATCTCGTCGTCGTCGAAACCCCCGACGCCATCCTCGTCTGCGACCGAGACCGCGTGCAACAAGTCAAAAAGCTCCAATCCCTCCTCCCCGAAAATCTGAAATAAACGCCCCGTGCTCAACGACCCTTCCGATTATCTTAAAACCATGTCCTCGGCCTTCGATGCAGCGGCCGCTGAAGCTACTAAATTGCTTGAGGTGCAAATCGATAAGATCCGGTCCGAGAAAGGGCGGGTTTTTTTGTGCGGCAACGGAGGCAGCGCGGCGAATGCCAACCATTGGGCGAACGACTTGATCTACGGAGCCGCAAAGGGCGGCCGAGGCGGTGTTAGAGCTCATTCGCTTTCTGCCAATACCTCCGTCTTGATGTGCCTCGCCAACGACACGGGCTACGAAAACATTTTCTCTGGCCAGCTTGAGGTTTTGGCATCACCCGGTGACATTCTGGTGGCGCTCTCCGGAAGCGGAAACTCGCCGAATATTTTGAGGGCGGTGGAAGCGGGAAACAAACTCGGCATGGAGACTTGGGTGATCGTGGGGTTCGATGGTGGAAAGGCTCTTGAACTGGCTCGGCATGCCATCCATTTTCCGGTTCACGACATGCAAATTGCCGAGGATCTTCAAATGGTGGTTTGCCATATTTTGACTAAAGAACTCGCGCGTTTGCCGGAATGAAAAAAAATAAAATCCTGAGTTTCGCCGAGGCGGAGGCTGTTCTCAATGCCGAGCGCCGGAATGGGCGTCGTGTTGTGCAATGCCACGGCACTTTTGATCTCATCCACCCGGGGCACATCGTACATCTCGAGGAGGCCCGTGCGCTTGGCGACCTGCTTGTTGTGACGGTGACGGACGAGAAGCATGTCAACAAAGGCCCCGGCAGACCGTGTTTCAATGACGCCTTACGAGCCCGCACACTCGCCGCGTTGGAGTGTGTCGATTATGTCGTGCTGGTTCCGTTTGTGGCGGCCGTGGAGGCGATCCGGTTGGTGAAACCTGCGATTTACTGCAAGGGCACTGAATACCAGGACGCCTCGAACGATGTGACCGGCAACATTCATGACGACCTCACCGAGGTTCGCACCCATGGTGGCGAGGTTCGCTATATCGGCTCTGTTGTTTTCAGTTCGACGAAAATCCTGAACCGCCACTTCGACCACCTGCCTCAGGCTGTGCGCGACTATTGCTCCGAGCTGTCCTCCAAAACCTCGGCGGCGCAAATCCGTGAAATGGTCGATGGTTTTGCAAAGCTCCGCATTCTCGTGGTCGGCGACACGATCATCGACCAATACGCTTGCCTGAAAGTCCAGGGTCTCACCTCGAAAAATCGCATCATCTCGGGCCGCTTTCTCTCTCAGGAAACCTACCTCGGCGGCGCCTTGGCCATTCTCCGCCATGTCAGCCAATTCACCCCGAATGTCCGTTTCGTCAGCCTGCTCGGCAACGAACCTTGGGTTGACGAACTTCTTGCCGGCGCCATGTCCGGGAGTCAGGACGCCACCGTTCGTGACGCCGCGTTCACGACCATCGTCAAAAAGCGCTATGTCGAGCCTTTGCTCGAGGGAAATGAAATTTCGAAACTGTTTTCGGTAAATTTCATCAACGAAGAACCGCCTTCCGAGGAAGTGCAGGAGCGTCTGCTCGCGAACCTCCGGCGTGAAATGAAAAATTGCGACGCCGTTTTGCTGGCCGATTTCGGTCATGGTCTGATGCAGGAAAAAATCCGCGATCTTGTGCAGGAGGAGGCACCCTTTTTGGTTCTGAATTGCCAGACGAACAGCAACAACCACGGCTTCAATATCATCACCCGCCAATACCGCCGGGCCGATGCCTTCTCGCTGGATAACCAAGAAATCATGCTTTCCTGCGGTCGTCGGGATTTCGACCCAGAGCGCGAGCTTTTCGCTATCGCGACATCGTTCGGTTCGGAAAGCGCGTGGCTCACACGAGGGAGTGTCATGACCTATGGCGTTTCAAAAAACTCCGCGCCTGTGCGCATCCCACCGCTCGTCACGGATGTCACCGATACTGTCGGTGCAGGTGATGCCTTCTTCTCGGTCGCAGGCCTGGCCGCCGCGAGTCGGCTTCCCATAGAAATCTCCACCTTCCTCGGCCAACTCGCTGGGGCCCAAGCCGTGAATATCGTCGGCAACGAGCATCCCATCTCAAAAGCCGCCTTGCTCAAGGGAGTGCAGTCTCTCCTCAATTTCTAAAGCCATGCGTTGCATTGTCACCGGCGCCGCCGGATTTATCGGAAGCCACCTCGTTGATGCCCTTCTGGCCGAAGGTCATGCAGTCCTTGGCATCGACGACCTCAGCACCGGCCGCACAAAAAATCTCGCCGCCGCCTCGACAAATCCGGCTTTTCAATTTCTCGAAAAAAACATCCGGCATGTTTCCAAGGACGACTTGGCTTTGGAATCTTGTGATTGGTTTTTTCACCTCGCCGGCCGCGCCGATCTGGTCCCCTCTATCGTCGATCCTGAGGATTACTTCAAAGTGAATGTCGAGGGCACCTTCCGAGCGCTCCAACTCGCCCGCGAGCTCGGCGTGAAGCGTTTTCTCTACGCCGCCAGCTCCACTTGCTACGGCATCCCCGACATCTGCCCGACTCCGGAATCCACGCCCTGCAAACCCGAGCACCCCTACGCCCTCACCAAGCTCATGGGCGAGGAAATGGTCATGCACTGGCATCGCGTGTATCAACTTCCCGCCGTCTCGCTGCGTCTCTTCAATGTCTACGGCCCGCGCAGTCGCACCACGGGAGCTTACGGCGCAGTCTTCGGTGTCTTCCTCCGCCAAAAACTCGCCGGCGTGCCGTTCACCGTAGTTGGTGACGGGTCGCAAACGCGTGACTTCACTTTTGTCTCCGATGTCGCCTCGGCCTTTGTTGCCACGGCAAAATCCAACATCTCCGGCGAGATCATGAATGTCGGCTCGGGCCACACCTACGCAGTCAACCGCCTCGTCGAACTCCTCGGCGGCGAAAAAACCTACATTCCCCGACGCCCTGGCGAGCCGGATTGCACCTTTGCCGACACCGCAAAAATCCGTGCCTCCGTCGGTTGGCAGCCTTCCGTTCCTCTCGAGCAAGGCGTCGCCCGCATGCTGGAAGTCATCGACGACTGGCGCGACGCCCCGCTCTGGAACGAACAATCCATCGCCCAAGCCACCGCCGATTGGTTCAAACACCTCGGCCATACTTCATGAAAAATCCCGATCTCAACACCATCCTCGTCACCGGCGGAGGCGGCTATGTCGGCTCCGTGCTCGTCCCGCTCCTGCTTGAAGCCGGCTACAAAGTCCGCGTCCTTGATCTGTTTATTTACGGCCAACAGGTCTTCGACGGCATCCCTGTTGATCATCGCCCGAATCTGGAGTTGATCTCAGGCGATCTCCGCGACACCGCGCTCCTCAAAAAATCCCTCCCCGGGTGCGATGCCGTCATCCACCTCGCTTGTATTTCCAACGATCCCAGCTTCGAGCTCGACCCCTCACTTGGTCGCTCGATCAATTACGATGCCTTCATGCCGCTCGTGGATATCGCAAAAGACAGCGGCGCCAGCCGTTTCATCTATGCCTCCTCGTCCAGCGTCTACGGCGTGAAGGAGGAGCAAAATGTCACCGAGGATCTGCCCCGCGAGCCGCTCACCGACTACTCCCGCTTCAAAGCCATGTGCGAGGACGAACTCGAAAATCGCCGTGCCCCCGGTTTCACCACGCTCACCCTCCGGCCCGCCACGGTCTGCGGTTGGTCACCGCGCCTGCGCCTCGATCTCTCGGTCAACATCCTCACCAATCACGCCGTCAACAAAAACAAGATCACCGTTTTCGGCGGTGCCCAGCTCCGCCCGAATTTCCATGTGCGCGACTGCGCCGAGCTTTATGTGAAATGCCTCGGCCTGCCTCCGGAGCAAATCGACGGCAAGGTTTTCAATGCTGGCTACCAAAACCTCTCCCTCGATGCCATCGCTGACAAAGTCCGCGACATCGTGGGATCCCATGTCGAAATCGCCCACACGCCCACGGACGACAATCGCTCCTACCACATCTCCTCGGAAAAAATCCTCCGCGAGCTCGGCTATTCCCCCCGCTTCACCATCGAAGACGCCATCCGCGAACTCGTCGAAGCCTTCCGCGCTGGAAAAATCCCCGATTCCTTCACAAACCCGATTTATTTTAACATAAAGCGAATGCAGGAGATCAACCTACGCTAATCGCAGCTATGACCGCCACCCCAGATTCGGTTTCCTCACCCTCGTTCAAGGCTGTAGATTGGGATGGCTCGAGCCTGATTCTTCTCGATCAAACCCTGCTACCCGTTGAGGAAAAATACAACGCCTACACGGATGCCGTTTCGATCGTGGATGCTATCCAGCGCCTAGTGGTTCGGGGGGCTCCAGCCATCGGTGCGGCGGGGGCTTTTGGGGTGGTCATTGCCATGGATGAGGCCGAAAGGATGGCTTTGTCGGCAAGTCAGCGGGACCGGTTGATCGATTCCATCCGCGATGCTCGGCCGACGGCTGTGAACCTCGCTTGGGCAGTCGAACGGGTCAGAAAATTTGTGCCTCATGGCCGGGGGGCGGTGCTCGGGGAGGCTTTGAAATTGGCCGAGGAGGAGCGGCTTTCTGCAAGCAGGATGTCGGCGATCGGTGCCGATTGGATTTTCAGTCGGCTTGGAAAAAAACCGCTGAACCTCCTTACGCACTGCAATACGGGTTCGCTCGCCACGACTGGCACGGGCACGGCACTCGGGGTGGTAAAAGAACTCCACGCGCGCGGATGCATAAGGGAGGTTTTTGCCGATGAAACTAGGCCGCTTTTGCAGGGAAGTCGTTTGACGGCCTGGGAACTCGCCAAATCGGGAATTCCCTATCGAATTCTCGCCGACGGCGCAGCGGCCATGGCGATCCTCGGAGGAAAAATCGACGCGGCCTTGATTGGAGCCGACCGGATTGCCCGAAATGGCGACACGGCTAATAAAATCGGATCGCTGGGCGTGGCTCTGGCCTGCCGCGAAGCAGGTATTCCTTTCCTCGTGGTCGCTCCCGAATCGACCATTGACCGGAGCATCGCCGACGGTGGGGAGATTCACATCGAAATGCGCGCCGACGAGGAATTGGCATTCTTTCGCGGCATTCCTGTCGCGCCGCCGGGTGCCCGAGCCTACAACCCCGCTTTTGATGTCACGCCAGCGCGCTACATCAGCGCGGTCATTACCGACATCAAGGCCTACGAGGTCTCGAAAGGGGAGAAATTGTGAAATCCCGCAGTCAGGATTTCTTTAAAGTTCCTCGGACCGCCTCGGCTATTTCCTGCTCGCCAGGGTAATACAGTTTTTCCAAAGCCATGCTCATCGGAGTGTGGCTGTCTGGGAAGTTGACGCGAACCGGGGGTGACTTCAGGCCAGACGCCTGATTTTCCGCCACGGCAGCAATAATCTCAGCGGCTGCTCCAAACGAATGCCAACCGGGTTCCGCAACGACTAGGTGGCCGGTTTTTGACACCGATTCCAAAATCGCCGGCCGATCCAGTGGTGAAATCGTGCGAGGATCGACGACTTCAACGGAAATTCCCTCTTGGGCGAGTATCTCGGCGGCGCGCATGGCTGGCGGCACCATCGATCCCAGCGCCACCAGTGTGGCGTCGTAGCCCACACGCCTTACAAGAGCTTTGCCGAACCTGACGCGGTAAGGCTTTTCAGGCACTTCCTCTTTCATCGAAAACAGGCCCCTGCCCTCGATGATAATCGTTGGGTCCTCGCCAAAGATGCTTTCGAGCAGCAGACCCTTCGCATCGAAGGCCGTGGCTGGCATGGCCACACGCAAACCGGGAAGATGGGCGAACCACGCGTGCAGACTTTTCGAATGTTGAGGGCCTTGTCCCCAGCCTTTGCCTACGATGGCGCGGATGGTCACGGGAACACTGGATTTTCCGTTGGATTTAAATCTCCAGAGCGCGAGCCAGTTCGTGATCGCATCCATGGAGTAGATCATAAAGTCCAACCGCTGGTGGCAAACCACCGGACGCAAACCGGTTAATGCGGCCCCCAGCGCGGCGGCTGTCATCAAATTCTCGGAAACGGGATAATCTTGAACCCGATCGGATCCATGCTTTTCTGCAAGGCCGGTGGTTGTTCCAAAAATACCGGAGGGGGTGTCCACCAGTTGGCCGAGCACGATCACTTGCTCCGAAAGCCCCAAGGCTTGATCCGTGGCCTCGCGAATGGCCTCTGCGTAGGAGATCGATCGATTCATTCTTGGGATCAATAGGGAGCCAGCTTGGCCTCGCCTTGGGACGGGTTGAAGTCGGTGGATTCCTCCTCGGCCAACAAGGCGTCGGCAACCGGCGTGGAGTTTGAAAAATTTCTCGAATGCCAATTCGCCTCAGAGGGAAAGGGGCTGTTTTTGGCAAAGGCGAAGCAATCGGCAATCTCGCCTGCGATTTCGGATGCCATTTGGGAAGCCTCGTCGTCATTGAACCACCCAAGCTTCTCGAGCTTTTGGCGAAGAAGGCCGATTGGGCAGTTTCTTTTCCAAAAATCGATTTCCCGTTGCGGCCTGTATTTGTTGAACCCGTCGTCCTCCGGGCCGACATGGCTGTTTAAGCGATAGGTGTAGGCCTCCACCAGCATCGGGCCGGAGCCATTCCGCACCGAGTTCACAGCCTCGCTCAAAGTTTTCCAGACGAGCGGTGCATCGTTGCCAAAGAGACTTTGCGATTTGACTCCGAAAGGAGCCACGCGTTCGGCGATGTTGTCGGTTTGTTGGCGTTTCAGTTGATCGGAAAATGTCGCGTAGCGGTTGTTTTCGACCACAAAAAGGATGGGTAGGCGTTTGGCTCCCGCGTGGTTGACCGCTTCCCAGAAAGCCCCCTCATCCGTGGCGCCCTCACCAAATCCCGCGACGCTGATTCCTTTGGCTTTTTGATGTTGCAGCCCGAAGGCCGCGCCTGCCGCAATGCAAACGGCACCCGCTAAAATCGCCCCGCCAAAAAATCGACTCTCTGTGTGTGAGATATCTTGCGAGCCGGCCAAGCCGCCATTCGCTCCGGTCGCACGGCCGTAGATTTCCGCAAAAAGCTCCCGTAGCGGAGCCCCTTTGGCGAAGTAGTAGCCGTGCGTCCGATGGTGGCTGAAGAGGTAGTCCTCCGGCTTGAGCAACAGTGACAATGCTGCGGGCACGGCTTCTTGGCCGATGCAAAAATGGATCGGGCATCGCATCTCATCGGCAGGATGGTATTCCGCGATGAGCGCTTCTTCCATCCGGCGCAGACGGAGCATTTGGCGGAAAAGGTCGAGTGAGATTTCGCGACCAGACAGCGAAGGATCGACCAAATCATAGTCGCCGTTTTCGATAATCGCTCCGTGTGATAGCCGAATTTTCAAGTGGGCATAAACTGACGAGCAAAATACCTGATTTCAAGCCGACCGCGAAAAAATTTGCCATCGCGGCGATGGTGATGGATAGGATCACCGACTTTTAACAATGGAAATTCCCTCGCCCACGATTTGCTATGAGGATCTCGTCTCCGCCTATTCGAACAACCTAGAGGTCCAAACTCGGGGATTCAGCGCAGGGTTGTCTTGGTTGGAGAGCTGGGTGCCCGACGACGATTTGCTTCCAAGCCTGGCTAATCTCGCGGAGGCCGCTCAGATCGGCGGTATGGATGCCATTGGGGTCGAATTTGATCCTCAAACCCTCGGGAGCGAATCTCCCGCGAGCATCGCCCAAAAACTCTCCCACCTCTCTAGCATCACTTTTAGCAATGGCGGAGGCAAAGTGTGTTTGCACTTCGGCAAACTTAACGAGTCCTCGAAGTTTTCCGATGTGAGGGATTATTACAAATCAGCCCTTCGCGACCGCAGTGCGCATCTGGGATTCTTGAAAGCGCCGCCTGCTGGAGCTGTTTCCTTTGAGAATTCGGATGGGATTTTTTGGCTCAGCAAGCCGGAAGACAACGGTGGGGTGGACTCTGCGGGCTTTCAGCCCTCCGCTGAAGCCTCGCCCTCGCTTGTCTCTGCGATGGATTTCCTCTGTGAAATTCTCATCGGCTTGCCTCTTCTCGAGATCCGTGAGCACGCCCTTGTCCGACTCGAACACCGTTTGCGCGATCCCGCAAAAAAACCTCCCGTGCAAGGTATTGTGCTCCCGCAAAACGCAGATCCGATTTTCGCCCGAGTCAAAACCCTTCTGTCGGGTTTGCTCTCAAAAACGGAAATTTCAGCAGTCAAGGAGACCAATTTTTTCGATAAAGGCACATCCGCCCATTGGAAGTCGCTTCCCCCCGAGCAGCGTGAATCCGCCTGCCAGAAAGCCGTGGATGCCGCCTCTCTTTCCCTGCTTGGCTACGAGCACGGTATCCGGGTCATCGATGCCCGCAAATCCTACGCGGTTACCATCAAGTTCGAAGGGGACGCCCCCGTCGCCGCCAAACGCCGCGCGGCCTTGGAAATCGAGAAAATTCTCCGCAAAAATTGCGACCCGCGCGTTGAGGTTTTCAGCCTCGAAATGAAAGATGCAAGTCAGCTCCGGAGATTGTAATTTCCATAAAAAACCTTAGCCCCTCCATAAAATCATGAGCGCCCTTCTTGAAGACCATGTTGACCGCTTGATCCTCGATGGAACCAAAATCGGATGGCACACCGAGCGTGTCCGCGACTGGATGGATGGCAAACGCATCGCCCCGGTCACGATCGACATGGCGCTCACGCGCAGTTGCAATTACGGCTGCCACTATTGCTATGCCATGCTCCAGGAAAACGACCGGAGCTCAATCAACAAGGAGGTCATCACGGCCTTCCTCGATGATTGTGCTGAGATCGGAGTGAAGGGCATTAGCCTAGTTTCCGATGGCGAAAGCACGATCTCGCCCGTTTTCATGCATACTTGCAAATATGGGCATGAAAAGGGGCTCTCGATGGCCTGCGGCACGAATGGCTTCGTGCTCACAAAAAGCAAATCCGAGCAACTCCTTCCACAACTCACCTACCTCCGGATCAACATCTCCGCCGGCGAGAAAAAACGCTACGCCGAGATCATGGGAGTCAAAGAGGAATGGTTCGATCGCATCGTCCAAAACATCACCGACATGGTCGCTGTAAAGCGTCGCGACAAGCTCACATGCACCATCGGCCTTCAAATGGTGCTCATGCCGGAATACGCCGACCAAATCCTCCCCTTGGCCCGTCTCGGTAGGGAATTGGGAGTGGACTACCTCGTGATCAAACATTGCAGTGACAACGAGGATGGCGACCTAGGTGTGAATTACAGCGGATACTCCAGCCTTTACGGTCTCCTGCGCGAGGCCGAGGCCCTCTCCACGGAAACCTATCAGTGCACCGTGAAGTGGAGCAAAATCGAGGCTGCCGGCACTCGCAGCTACCAACGATGCTACGGAGCCCCCTTCCTCCTCCAAATTTCCGGCTCTGGACTCGTGGCCCCCTGCGGAATGCTTTTCAACGAGAAATACAAGAAATTCCACATCGGCAACATCTGTGAGGAGCGATTTAAGGACATCTGGTCCAGCGACCGCTATTGGGAGGTCATGAACTATCTCGCCAGCCCCGAGTTCAACGCCCAGAAAATGTGCGGCAGCCTCTGTCTCCAGCACAAAGTCAACGAAACCTTGGACAAACTCGTGAAAGGTGAGGGGTCACTCGCTCCCGCCACTGGTTCCATCCAGCATGTGAACTTTATTTGAGTTGGTCTTTATTGACTTTCTCAATTTAATATACATCATAATGTATGGTTAGAACTCAAGTTTACCTTACCGACGAGGAAAGCGCCTCGATTGTTAGAATTAGCAAAAGTTTAGGACACGGAAAAAGTGAGATTATTCGTCAGGCCATTGACGAGTTTATCCAGCGCCGTGATTCCAACAAGCGACTAAAAGCGCTACAGGCCGCCCGAGGAATGTGGGCCGACCATCAAAGCCTTCCTGATACAAGAGCCATGAGGTCTTCTTTTGACCGATTCTAATGGCTAAGTTGCTTGATACATATATTTTAATAGACTACCTTCGGGGTCATTCAGAAGCTGTAGTCTATGTTGAAGCGAATATCTCGGAGTCATTCGTTTCAGCCATTAATATCGCGGAACTTTATCAGGGAGTTCGCAATGGGGATGAACAAGCAAGATTGGGGAAAATGATTTCGGCACTCACATCACTTCCTCTCACATCCGGCATTGCAGAGCGTGGGGGTCTCTATTCCAGAGACTATCGCCCATCTCATGGCTGCGGACTTGCCGATTGTCTGATCGCCGCAACTGCGGATCTCCATGGACTCAGCTTGGTAACATTGAATTCCAAGCATTTTCCGATGCTTGAAAATGTTGAAACTCCATACCGAAAGCTGCCTCGTGCATGAAGGCAGAAGGCTCATCATCTGCTGAGATT
>Ga0209770_10001496_pt1 | contig 12080 bp, 11 predicted proteins | sample LauGreSu1BDMLBDD_2_FD_187572 | JGI IMG/M metagenome (GOLD analysis project Ga0209770, IMG submission 187572) | Freshwater lake microbial communities from Lake Michigan, USA - Su13.BD.MLB.DD (SPAdes) (version 2) | ecosystem: Environmental > Aquatic > Freshwater > Lake | place: Lake Michigan, USA...
CGGCCACGTAGGCCGGGGCGCCCAGCGCCAGCACCACGGCCCGCGCGCCCGGCTCGGTCCGCAGCTGCGTGACCGGTTCCCACGCGTCCTCGGCCGACCAGATGGGCTCCGACGTGCCCTTCTTGGTCAGCACCGGCAGGACGTCACGCGGGATGGCGACAATGTGTCCGCCCATGCCCGCCGCCGCGTCCCGTACCGCGATGAACGCGGCGCGCGCGTCGGCCGGCGCATAGAAGCGGCGGAGGTACGGGAGGTAGCCAAGGGCGAGGTTGACCCAATCCAGGCTCCAGCCCGAGAAGTGATCGCGGCCCGTGCACGCACCGACGTGCGACAGGTGCATCAACACGTTCAGGCCTTCGTTGGGGCCGTCAAGGTTGCGCTGGTAGCGCCAGAACTCGAAACCTTCCCTGGCAATGCCTTCGATGAACGCGGCAAAGGTCGCAAACACGTTCAACTGCGGCCTGGTGCTGGAGAACGCCAGGCCGTTGGTCAGGAGCGTGGCGGCCTGTTCCTGGATGCTCATCTCGATCGAGTGACCGGCCGGCAGGAGGTCGGCGGCCTTCCCCAGCTTGGTCGAGGGGTTCAGGTCGCACGATACGAAGAAACAGCTCTGCGGATACTTCTTCGCCACCGCGACATAGGCGGCTTCCGTACCGGCCCGGGCCGAGACCCACTTGTCGGGGTTGGGCAGCTTGATGCCGGCAAGATCCGCCGCGTCGAGCGTGAGGTTGGCGGTGCCGCGCGGCGGCCGCGCCGACGACACCACCTGGCGCGCCGGTACGGCGCGCAGCTCCGTCAGCGCCTGCTGCTCTTCCGCTGACAGCGCCAACATCGGGTTGCCCAACACGCTGGCTTCGTCGCGGCCCTTCATGCCACCGTCGTGGTGGGCCTCGCCGCCCGCGAGGCCGTTCACGTAGAACAGGCACTGCGTCATGGCTTCGGCATCGCGATAGCTCATGAGCGAACCCGGGATCCAAATGGGCGTGCTGGTGGCGACCTGATGACGCGCCGCAAATTTCGTGACCGCCTCGGCAATGCCGTATTTCTCGCCAAAGCGCTGCACCGTGGCGCCCTCGCCGGGGCCAAAGCCCAGGGGATACACGAGCGAGGGCCGGCCATCCTGGGCCAGCCGATAGGCTTCGCGGTACGCCTCGAACAGGCGGGCGCGGTCGTGCAGCGATGGAATCTCGAGGACCGTGATGCCCAGGCTCTTCACGATCGGGCGCGGATCCTTGTTCATGATCCGCTCGGTCGTGCCCGACAACTGGATGCCGTTCTTGTGCATCACGAACGTGATCGGCGCGCCGTGGAGGCTGGCGGCGATGAAGCCGTTCAGCGCCTGGCCCGAAATCCAGCCGGCATCACCCGTGTGGCAGACCACGAACGCGTCCTTGCCGTGGTGCGCCTTGAGGCCGAGGGCCAGCCCCGTGCCGACCGGCATCGAGACGCCGAGGCGCCCGGAACCGATCGGCGTGCCGCCCGGGACCCACGACACGTGGCCGGCCATGTCGAGGCTGCGGCGGAACGCGTCGATGACCCGCTCCCGGGGCAGGAAGCCGAGCGCCGCCAGGGCGGCGTAGTAGCCAATGCTGGTGTGGCCGTGCTCGATGGCGTAATGCTTGGCGGCGTAGTCCACCACCGACAACGTCATCAACAGCGGGCCAATCAGTTCGAGGCCGCCGCCGAGGTGATCGATGTCGTTGACGCGGCCGAGCGACACCAGCGACTCGATGGCAATGGTGGCGGCCGTCTTCTCGAGCGCGGCGAGCGTCGTGTCGGTGCCGGCGCCGAGGCCGGCCCGCGCCAGGTCCAGCGCGAAGGGCAGCACGTCGGAACGCACCTCGCGGCCGAGCGTCGGCGTATGGCGTAAGAGGGCGGCGTTGCGCTCATCCTGCTCGCGCGTGAGCCGGGCCAGGGGATTGCTGGAATGCGAAGTGTTCATGGGGAGCAGAAAGTTTACCAGTAAAATGGGGAGATGATCCTGCTGCGCTACCTCTACATCCTGGCCCTGGTCGTGTGGCTGGGCGGCATGGTGGTGGCAGGGGCCGTCGTCGCGCCATCGATTTTCGGCGTGCTGGAAGCGTGGCATGCGGTTGACGGCCGGGTGCTCGCCGGGCGGGTGTTCGGCGAGGTGCTGCAGCGCATCTACTGGCTGGGCTATGCGATGGCCGGCGTGATGTTCGTGGCAATCACGCTCCACCGGCTGCTCGGCGCGCGGCCCATTCGATACGGGGTGCGCGCGGGAATTCTCGCCTTCATGGTGCTGTTCACGCTGGTGGCCGATTACCAGGTGGGCCCCCGGGTCGCCGCGATCCAGGCGCAGGTGGCGGGGCCGGTGGCGGCCCTCCCGGCGGAGGACCCGATCCGGGTCGAGTTCAACCGCCTGCACGGACTCGCCAACATCTTCCTGAGCCTCACCGTCGTTGGTGGGCTCGCCCTCCTGTTTTGGGAGGCGCGGGAGTGAGGAAAGTTAGAAGTTAGAAGTTAGAAGTTAGAAGTTTAAAGAAGTCAGAAATCAGAAGTCAGAAGTTCGGAGTTGAACGTTTGAGCAGCCAGGACCCTATGAAGATCACGCTGATTCCCGGCGACGGGATCGGTCCCGAAGTCACCCGCGCCGTCGTCAAGGTGCTGGCCGCGGCCGGCTTCTCGCCGGAGTGGGAAACGTTTTCGGCCGGCGCCGAGGCCGTGGCCGAGCACGGGACCACGCTGCCGCCGGCGCTGCTCGAGTCGATCACGCGCAACAAGATCGCGCTCAAGGGGCCAATCTCGACGCCCGTCGGCAAGGGTTTTACCAGCGTCAACGTGGGCCTGCGCAAGGCGCTCGACCTTTATGCCAACCTCCGGCCGGTGTCGAACCTGCCGTCGGTGGCCTCGCGCTTCCAGGGCGTCGACCTGGTGATCGTGCGCGAGAACACCGAGGATCTTTATGCCGGCCTGGAGCACACCGTCGTGCCCGGCGTGGTGGAGAGCATCAAGATCATCACGGAGGTGGCCTCGACCCGCATCGCCGAGTTCGCGTTCGAGCAGGCCCGCCGCCGTGGCCGCAAGCGGGTGACCGCGATCCACAAGGCCAACATCATGAAGCTCAGCGACGGGCTGTTCCTCGATTGCGCCCGCAAGGTTGCCGGGCGTTACCCCGAGATCGAGTTCGACGACCGCATTGTCGACGCGGCGTGCATGCACCTGGTGATGCACCCGGAACGGCTCGACGTGCTGCTGCTGCCCAACCTGTACGGCGACATCGTGTCGGACCTGTGCGCCGGGCTGGTCGGCGGCCTGGGCGTCGTGCCCGCCGCCAACCTGGGGTTGAATGGGGTGGGCGTGTTCGAGGCCGTGCACGGCAGCGCGCCCGACATTGCCGGCAAGGACGTCGCCAATCCGACGGCCCTGCTGCTGTCGGCCGTGCTGATGCTGCAGCACCTGCACCTCGACGCCAAGGCCGACGCGATCATGCACGCGTTGAAGAAGGTGCTCGCCAGCGGCCACGTGACCCCGGATCTCGGGGGCAAGGCGACGACCTCCTCCTTTGCGGATGCGATCGCGCACGAGCTATCATCTAAATGATGGATAGCTTGTCGGCCCCGGGCCCGCTCCGCTGGCGCGGCCATGAAATCAACCGGGGCTACCCAGTCTAGAACCGTGGCTACTGACACCATCGCTCAGGCCGTTCTCGCGCGCGAGGATGTCGCGCGGTTTCTGGAAGGCAGCCATGGTCTGTCGAGCGACGATGCGCGCACGCGCGTCATGGGGTACCTGGACGAATTGCAGACGACACAGCGCTACGAGCTGTACCGGGCGCTCGAGTACCCGCTGCTGCCCTTGCTGCGCAAGATCGACCGCGTCAGCGAGCACCAGCAACTGGCGATCGATGCCGCCGCGCGCGGCCGCGTGGCCTACGTGTCGAACCACCGCAGCCACATCGACTACCTGGTGGAGCCGCTGGTCCTGGACGACGCCGGCATCCGCCCGCCGATCATCGCGGCCGGCATCAACCTGTTCGGCGGCCCGCTGGGCCTGATCCACAAGCACGTGACGGGCGCGCTGCCAATTCGCCGCAACACCAAGGATCCCGCCTACCTGATCACGCTGAAGGCCTACGTCAGCGAGCTGCTGCACAAGCACGACCTGTTCTTCTACCCCGAGGGCGGGCGCAGCTACAGCGGCGAACTCAAGTCGATGAAGACCGGGCTGTTCAGCGCCTGCATCGACGCCGGCGTGCCGGGCATGCACCTGGTGCCGGTGGCGGTGTCGTACGACCTGGTGCTCGAAGATCACGTGATCTCGAAACAGGGCGTCAAGCGGCGGCAGAAGGCGTTCAGCCGCGAGATCGCGGAACTGGTCCGCTATGCCGTGGGCTACCGCAGCCGGGCGTTCGTGACGTTTGGCCGGCCGGTGCCGCTCGACGGCATCGACGGCGAGTCGCGCAAGGCGGTGATGGACGTGGCCCGGCACGTGCGCGCCGAGATTGGCCTGCTCTTCAAGGTGCTGCCGACCGCCGTGCTGGCGGCGGCCATGACCTCCTCGGCGTCGACGGCCGAACTGAGCGACCGCATCAAGGAACTGCTCGACACGCTGCGCGCCGCTGGCGCCAACCTCAGCGTGCAGTCGGCCGACGAGGTGCTGGCCGTGGCCAGCGAGCCGATGGCCACCCGAAACATCATCGTGATCGAGGGCGGCCGCTACCGCGTCCGCGAGCGCAACGTGCTGCGGTATTACGCCCGCTCGATTGCGCACCTGCTGACGCCGCCCAGCGCCACCCATTAAGGCTTTGCACCACTCATGCTCGACGTCACATCGAAGGCCCTGTTCCACGGCCTGGCCCAGGTGCCAGCCCTGCAACGGTTCGCGTCCACCTACGGCATGCGCCGCGGCGGCTTTGCCCGCCGGTTCATTGCCGGCGAGACGGTCGAGGAAGCCATTGCCGCGGTCGCCGATCTGCCCGGCAAGGGCCTGGGCCTGACGCTCGACTACCTCGGCGAGAGCGTGGCCAGCGCCGACGCGGCGGCGGCGGCGGCGGCCGACTACGTCGGCATCATCGGCAAGATCGTCGCCTCGGGGATCGAGCGCAACATCTCGCTCAAGTTGACGCAGCTTGGCCTCGACGTCGATCGCGCCACCGCCGTCGACAACATGCGCCGCATTCTCGAACCGGCCGACGGCCACGGGTTCTTCGTGCGCATCGACATGGAGAACTCGCCGTACACCGAGGCGACGCTGAGCATTCTCGAAACGCTGCGACAGCAGGGGCACACGTCGATCGGCACGGTGATCCAGAGCTGCCTGAAGCGGTCGGAGGCCGACGTCCGCCGGCTGAACAGCCTCGGCGTGCGGGTGCGGCTGGTCAAGGGCGCCTACAAGGAACCGAAGACCGTCGCGTACCAGCAGAAGAGCGAGGTGGACGCCGCGTTCGTGGACCTGATGCGCTTGCTGATGGACGAGGGGACCTATCCCGCCATCGCCACGCACGACCCGATCGTGATCGAGACGGCCAAGGCCTATGCGAAGAGCAAGGGCTACCCGAACGATCGGTTCGAATTCCAGATGCTCTACGGGATTCGCCGCGACCTGCAGACGGCGCTGGTGGCGGAGGGCTACCGCGTGCGCGTCTACGTGCCGTTCGGCAAGCAGTGGTACCCCTACTTCATGCGCCGGCTCGGCGAGCGGCCGGCGAACGTGGCCTTCGTCCTCAAGGGACTGCTGAGCGACCGCTCCTAGGCCACAGATTAGACGCAGATTGGTCGCCGATTAACGGCGGCTAGCGGCACCAGTCGCGGGCGAGGGTGACGAGCGCGTCGCGGCAGGTCAGCACCGACTGCACGTCAACCCACTCCTCGATGCTGTGCAGCCCGGCGCCCGTCGGCCCGTACAGGATTGCCGGAATGCCGGCTTCACCGAGCACGGCCGCATCGGTCCAGAAGCTCATCCCCACCGGCTGGGTTCCTGTCAGGCCGGTACGCAGCAACCGTTGCGGGAGCTCGTGGCTCTCCGGCACCTCGTGTGGCGGACGGCCGAACGTGACTTTCGCGGCGCCGCGGAATGCCGGATCCTCCCGGCGCAATCCCTGGAGAATCGCCTCGACCTCGGCGCCGGCCACGCCCGGCGCTTCGCCCGGCACCGTTCGCCGCTCCATCTGCAGGTGGCAGCGGTCGGGATAACTGCTCAACTCATGCCCCCCGGCAATCACCGAGGCATGCAGCGAGGCCGTGCCCAGCAGCGCGTGCGGGGCCCGCGCTTGCAACTCGCGGTCGAGCGAGTCGAGCGCACCGAGCACCCGGCCCATCAGGCGGATGGCGTCACGGCCCTCACGCGGCCGGCTGCCGTGGGCCGCGCGGCCTTCGGTCTCGATCTCCACCCATTCGAATCCCTTGTGCGCCACGGCCACCTGGAGCTCGGTGGGCTCGGTCACCACCGCGCCATCCGCGCGCCACCGCGTCACCAGCGCATCGGCGCCAATGCTCGCGTGCTCTTCGTCCACGACGCACGCAATCACCAGGCGCCCGGTGGCGAGGCCGCCTGATTCGGCAAGGACGCGGGCGGCGCCAATCATCGCGGCCACGCCGCTCTTCATGTCCTGCGAGCCACGACCGTAGATGCGGCCGTCGCGTTCCGCCGGATCGAACGGCCGCGTCATGCCCGACACGCCCACGGTGTCGATGTGACCGCAGTACATCAGCGATCGTCCGGGCGCCGCGCCTTCGAGCGTGCCGACGACGTTCGGCCGCCCGGGCGCCACCTCCTGGATCTCGACGGTGAGGCCGATCGACCGCAGCTCTTCAGCCAGCGCGCGGGCCACGGCCGCCTCGCCCGCCGCACCAGCGACGAGCGACGGGTTAATCGAGTCGATGGCGATGAGTTGCTTCAGCAGTCTGATCGTCGGATCCAGGCAATCACTTCCTTGTCTTGCCAGCGTACTCGTCTTCGGTGGTCTTCGCGAGCCACTTGGTGGTGCCGCCGAACTGGATGTTGACCTGCACCAGCGCCTCGCCGGGGGTGGCGCCGTGCCAATGCTCGATGTTGGGTCCGGTGTATTCGCTGCCGCCCGCCGGGTATTCCTTGATCGGCGCGCCGCGGCGGCCGGTCCGCATGCGGCCCGACTCGGACAGGATCAGCTGCCCCTGGTCGTGGCTGTGCCAGGCGGTGCGGGCGCCCGGCTCGAACTTCCGGCGGCCGGCGGTCACGTCCTTCGCATCCATGGTGGTGACGATGCCGGTGAAGTTGGGATCGCTGCCGGGTTGCTGGGCCGACGCCAGCGAGAGCGTCCCCAGGCCGGCCGCGACGATGGCGACAAGAATGATCACTCGCATGTTCGTCCTCCCCTACTTGATCGGCGAATAATCCGTGGCGTCCATGTAGACCGACACCACCTTGCTGACAATCGGGCCATCGACCTGGGATTCGGCCGAGACCTTCTTCCATTCCGGGTCGGCGGCAAAGTTCGCCCAGCTCGTCTTGGCGGCCTCGCGGCTGGCGTGGGAAAGCACGTAGATCAGCGTGTTGTCGCGGGCCGGCGCGTCCTGCGGCACCCAGTAGCCCACGCTCTTCATGCCGTGCTTCTCGAAGATGCGGATGGTGTGATCGCGAAAGCGCTTCTGCAACAGCGGCAACTTGCCGTCGGGCGCGGTGTAGGTGCGCAACTCGAAGACCTTGCCGGCCCCGAGCGCAGTCGAGGGGCCACCAGCCTGGGCCTGCGCCGGCGTTGACGAGTAAAAGGCGCCAAATCCAAACCCGAGGGCGACGAGCGCGACGGCCGTTATGAAGCGCGAGACGGTAGGTGCGGTCATGGTCTGTCTTCTCCCCCGGGTCATTATAGGGGTCAGACCCTGGTTCATCCGCGCCGGACCAATCGCGGGGTCAGACCCCTTATGCTGTGAGGGTGAGCCTCGATCAGGATGCCCGCCGGGTCGCCCTCGCCATCCGCGAGGCGGGTGGCCGCGCGCTCTGCGTCGGCGGCTTTGTCCGCGACCGGTTGCTGGACCACCCAACCACGGACCTCGATCTCGAAGTGTTCGGGATCCCCGAGGACCGGCTGCGTCCCCTGCTGGCGACCCTGGGCCGGGTAGAGCCGGTTGGCCAGGCCTTTCCGGTCTACAAGCTCGGCCACATCGACGTGGCGCTCCCCCGTCGAGAATCCAAGGCCGGCCGCGGCCACAAGGGCTTCATCGTCGTCGGTGACCCGTCGATGCCATTCGAGGAGGCGGCGCGCCGGCGAGATTTCACCATCAACGCGATCGCCTGGGACCCGCTGACCGGCGAGTACCTCGATCCGTTTGCCGGCCGCGCCGACCTTGACCGGCGGCTGCTGCGGGTCGTCGATCCCGCCACGTTCGGAGACGACTCGCTGCGCGTGCTGCGCGCGCTGCAGTTTGCGGCGCGGTTCGAGCTGGTCGTCGCCCCTGACACCCTCCGGATTTGCCGCGGCCTCGCGCTCGACGACCTGCCGGCCGAACGTATCTGGGGCGAGTTCGAGAAGCTGTTGCTGCAGGCGCAGCGGCCGTCAATCGGCTTCGCCCTCGCCCGCGAGATGGGCGTGATCGAACAGCTCTTGCCGGAGATGGTGCCGCTGTACGACTGCCCGCAGGACGCGGAGTGGCATCCCGAAGGCGACGTGTGGACGCACACGCTGATGGTGCTCGACGAGGCCCGGAAGCGGAACAGCGACCTCGACCGCGCCCGGCTGGCGACCATCATGCTGAGCGCCGTCTGTCACGACCTCGGCAAGCCCCTGACGACGGCCATGATCGACGGCCGCGTGCGGTCGCCCGGACACGAAGCGGCGGGCGTGCCGCTCGCCCTTGCGATTCTCGATCGGCTCAACGTCCACACGCTCGACAACTTCGACGTGCGGACCCAGGTGCTGGGCATCACGGCGGAACACCTGCGGCCAAGCGCGTTCTACAAGCAGAAGGACACCGTGACCGACGGCGCCTTCCGCCGCCTCGCGCAGAAGGTGGACCTGGAATTGCTGGTGCGATTCGATCGGGCGGACTGCCATGGCCGCAAGGGCACTTTTGACTGTTCCGCGATGGACTGGTTCATCGAGCGGGCGCGGTCACTCGGCGTGGAACACAAGCCGCCCGCGCCGATCCTGCTCGGGCGCCACCTGATCGAGCTGGGCGTCGCGCCGGGTCCGCGGATGGGGGAGATCCTGCGAGCCGTGTACGAACTGCAGTTGGATGGGGTGGTGACGACGCTGGACGAAGCGCGGGTGCGGGCCAAGGCCTTTTTACCCGCCGAAGTGCCGGACGCGCGGCAGTAGGCCGGCCGGCGGTGCGCCGTGTTCAACGGCCTTCCACCCGACCAGGCCCGCTGGATCGCCGAAGATGACGACCACGCGGCCATCGCGCGGATCGGCGGGGCGCTCGAGCGCGTCGGCGACTTCGCACCCGGCCGCGCCGCCTGGCAGCAACGCCGCAGATGGTGCGACGAGGCGCTTTGCCCCCCGCGCGCGCAAGTGCCGCGCGTGCTGCTGGCACGCCCAATAGGTATCCCTGCCGCCGGTCATGACCGCCGGCTTCAACGTCGCGGCCTTGGCGGGCTGGTCACCAAGGTCGACCGCCCAGAGCGCGCGTCGAAAGGTCGCCAGGTCCGCGGGATCGTGGATCTCCTCGTGGCGCAACAGCTCTGCCCACGCACCGTCAGGCGTGTCGGCGAAGTAGTGTGCGGGGCCCTCTCCCTCGCCATGCCAGCGCGCCGCAGGTTGTGACGGATCGCTCCACAGGAAGGGATAGCGGGGATCCGCCTGGCGGTAGCCGATCATGATGCCCCGAGCGCGACCAGCGACCGTGCCAGCTCGCGCACCTTCTGCGGCGGCGCATCGTCGGGATTCCAGTCTCCCGACAGCAACGCGGCGGGGGCCTTGCCATGGAGCGCCGTGCGTTTGCGCTCGAACCAGCGGCGGACGCCAACCTCGTTGTACGCCCCGGCAAGATCGCCGACGATGAGGGCCACGTGGTGCAGGCGTGCCGCGACATCGTCCGGGGTGTCGCGTTCACCCGAGGCGTAGCGCTTCAGGCTCGACACCGACACGTTCAGCAGGGGGGCGAGCTGCTCGGCGTCAATCACCCGCGAGACCGCCGGCCACTCGAACTTTGGCGCCGGCGACGACTCGAGGGCAGCGATCACCAGCTTCAAGAGCGACTCGGCTTCGGCCGCCGAGGGTGGTTCGACGTTGTCGAAATGGAGCGCCGGGCCGCGGGCGATGCCAGCGTCGCGCACGCGCTGCAGCAACCGGGTGATGTCAGCGGCGTCCAGCGACGAGGCGTTGGCCTCGACCAGGCCCATGCCTTCGGCTCGCCGCCAGACCTCGATCGCCAGCGACCGAATCGGGCGGATCGCAATCGGATCAGATTTGGACTTCATTTGGGGCTGAGCCATAACCCGAATCTATTCCTTCAGGCTCGGTATGTCAAATGGCCGGTCAGACGCTTATGTACCTGGCGAATTTCTCGGGCGCCACGTTGCCGCCGGTGACGATGGCCACGACCTTGCCGGTGGCATGGCCGAGACCCAGATGGGCGGCGGCGGTCGTGATGGCGCCGCTCGGCTCGGCGACAATCCGGGCGTGCTTGAACAGCCACCCCACGGCCGCAGCGATATCGGCCTCGCCCACCGTCACGACTTCGTCCACGTACTTCTGGACATGCGCAAACGTGAGGTCGCCGGGCCGCAAGTTCATCAGGCCGTCGGCGATGCTCGCGGAAGAATCGAGCGTCACGGGGTGGCCGGCCTCGAGCGAGCGCGACATCTTCGGTGCGCCGGCCGGTTCGACCGCGACGACCCGCACGGAGGGATTGGACAACTTGATCGCGGTGGCGACGCCGGAGACCAGGCCGCCGCCGCCCGCCGGAACCAGCACGGTGCCGACATCGGGGCACTGCTCGAGGATTTCGAGGCCGGTGGTGCCCTGCCCAATCACGATCAGGCGGTGATCGAACGGCGGCACCATGGTCAGCCCGCGCTGAGCGGCTTCCTTCTCGGCCCGCGCCTGGCGGTCGAGTGACGTCGTGCCCGCCATGATCACTTCGGCGCCGTAGCCCTTGCAGCCCTCGACCTTCACCGTCGGCGCGGTGGTCGGCATGACGATGACCGCCGGCGCGCCCAGCATGCGCCCCGCCAGCGCCACGGCCTGGCCGTGGTTGCCGGAGGAATAGGTAATCACACCGCGCTTCAGCTGATCGGGCGACAGCTGCGCAATCATGTTGAAGGCGCCGCGAATCTTGAACGCGCCCATCGGCTGCAGGTTCTCACACTTGAGCAGCAGGCCGTCGACCTCGATCAGCGGAGTGTAGACGGCGGCCGGTTCAATGCGCGCGCGGGCGGCGCGGATTTCTTCGAGGGTGACGAATTCCATGAACATCCTCGGCAGCACTAAAGTGCTGCCCTCCTGGTACGACGGGCTACTTGCGTACCTGTGCGAACTGGTCGCCTTCGTTGTACTTGGGCATCTCGACCTGCGCGGCGATGCGCCAGCCGAGCTGGGCCAGCGCCTTCAGGTCGTCGACGCCGCCGCTGAAGTCCCACGCCGGATCGTACTGATCGGTCGGCTGGTGATAGTCCTTGCCGTTGTACTCTTCCTGCTTCTTGAGGAGCGCCGCCGCATTCGGGCCGGTAAACTCCTTCGGCTCGCTCAGCGACAGCGCCGGCACGCCGGCCTTCGCGAACGGGAAGTGATCCGAGCGGAAGAAGTAGCCGCGCTCCGGATGCGTGTCGGCGCCGAGCGTCCGGCCGCGCTCTTTCAGGATCGTCTCGATCATCGGGCCCAACGTCGATCGGTCCGAGCCCAGTTGCACCATGTCCTTCGTCGGCCCCAGATAGTTGACGCCATCGACGTTGATATTGGCGGCCACCTTGTCCATGGGCAGCGGCGGATTGGCGGCGAGGAAGCCCGACCCGAGCAGGCCCGACTCTTCGGCGGTGACGAACGCAAAGTAAACGGACCGCCCAGGCTTCTGCGACGACTTCGCAAAGGCCTTGGCAATCTCCAGCAGGCCGGCGCAGCCCGAGGCGTTGTCGTAGGCGCCGTTGAAGATGCGATCGACGCCCGGCGCGTCGGCCGGCAGCGGCGCCCTCACGCCAAAGTG
>Ga0209770_10001498_pt1 | contig 12071 bp, 15 predicted proteins | sample LauGreSu1BDMLBDD_2_FD_187572 | JGI IMG/M metagenome (GOLD analysis project Ga0209770, IMG submission 187572) | Freshwater lake microbial communities from Lake Michigan, USA - Su13.BD.MLB.DD (SPAdes) (version 2) | ecosystem: Environmental > Aquatic > Freshwater > Lake | place: Lake Michigan, USA...
AGTCACCGGCTTCAGTGAGTAGTGAATCGAATGTTCCGAAAGTGATAACTAGGCGACCACCGTCTTCCTGTACCAGGTAGTCGCCGTTTTCGCAGAGGATGTCGCGCCGCTCAATCGGAGGATCAGGCGGAATGCCACCAGCACCAATGCGCTGGCTGCTTCCCAACCCTAGTCCTAGTCCGAGGCGTGCCATTAGGCGTACTTGCGGTTGTAAGCCACCAAGGAGCCGCTTGAAACCGTGATCGAGGTCCACACCCCGGGCAGCTCATCGCCGGCCTGCAGCGTCACGCCAGCAGGGAAGTTGGTGATGTTGGAAACAGTGGCGCCGAGGATGGTGATCTCAAGCGCGTGAATCGCCTGGAAGTTTCCGGTCACCGTGCCCGATGCACTCGAGATGTACCGGCCACCGTATTCGCCGGCGAGTTGACGATTGGATCCAACATTCATAGGTCGAATTTCTGACTGCTTCTTTTGGCCCCGCTAAAACCAACTTGCAAGCGTGTACCTGTGGAACGCACTCGGACCTCAGGGTTGTCACGCTCGACTTCTTTCAGGAACTGGGAATCCTTCCAGCAATCGTACCCGTACTTGGTTCCCCAGGTATGGTAGAGAGTGGGGTCGATACGCATCCGCAGGCGACCGATTCCATCGACAGACCGTATGTCCCGTTGGGAATCTTTGGCGATGCGCTTCTGGTCTATGCCAGCCTTCACCCAGTCCTTCTGGATGCCCTTCTGGAACTCTTTGATGACTGCCAGGCGCAGTTCTCCTGGGAGATCGTCCAGAGCGTTTGCAATGACTGAAGATGCGTTCTGATTCATGTTGTAAAAAAAGGGGAGGGAATCCGGAACTTTCCAGCCTCCCTCCCCTAAAACCGACAGATTAGGTCGTACCGTTGAACATACCGAAGCCGCTCGGGTTCTTCACCACGAGACCGGCGATAGCCTCGACAAGGCGGGCAGGGCCGCCGCCGGCGTCGGGCAAAGTCTTGACCTGGGGAAGTTTCGCATAGCGCACTTCAACCATGTCCATGGGGATGATGTAGCCCTTGGTGGCTTCAGCAACAAACGTAGAACCATCCTTAGCGCCCACAAAAGTGGACGGATGCAGAATAAGCCGACCAAAGTCGCCCTCAAAAATGTCGATGGATGACTTGAAAGTGTCGCTGGACAGGTCCTGGTTGAAAGTGCGGACGCTGGTGGCAGCGATGGCATTGGTATTGAGCGTCACGGTTGTACCCGAGGCCGTGAGGTTGGTGAACGCACGCTTCAGCGTGGTGCCCAAGATACAATCGTAATCGCGGAAGGTGCCGGTGTTGCCATAGATGGCAGTCAGCACGTTCTGAATGGTGCTTTCGGTGATCGAAGCCGTAGCAGTGGTGATAACAGCGCCGGAGGCCGGCTTGAAAGGCGAACCAGAGGCAACCGCGCCAATGTTGGCCGCATTATCAGCATTCAACCAATTACCGAGGGAGCCGGTAAGGTAGGGGTTGGAAGTGCTAACCTCACTCTGGGCAGCTTGATTGCTGCACATGAAGGTCGCCTCCATATTTCGCTTCAGCTCAACCAATCGTTTAGCAATGCCGTTGGCGAGCTCATCGTTAACGCCGGCGACATTCTGAGTCTCAGCGATAAATCCGATGCGCAGGTCTTTACGGAACACCTGGCCGTAGTTGTTCAGGCGGGTCCGGTTCTCAACCGGGTTACCAGCGCTCGAGACAGTCACATCAGCACCGTCAACAACACCACCCATAGTCGGGGCAGCATAGTTGTCGACCTGCCAAGAGAACTGCATATTGCCGATGTCCTTGCCCTTCGGGGCCATGGACACGAACGGAGTCGACTTAGCGTCGACGATGGCGATGTAGTCAGCGAGGTCTTCGCGGACGGCGGAAGTGGAAGCGAGCGGCGTCGTTCCAGCTTGGTTTTCTTGTAGCAGTGGCATAAATCAGAGCATCCTCTTCAATACTTGAGCCAATTCAGAAGTACCTCCGGATTTTCTAAACTGAGACTTTGCGGCCTGTAGGTTAGCTTTGGCTGCATCCTTTTTAATAGGGGCAGCGGTAGGCTTACCGGGCTGGCTTGGTGCTTTTGCAGTAACACGAGGCAACTGGGGTTTCCCCTTTGATGCTTCGCGCTCCATGCGCACTCTGCGTCCTTCAATGAAATCACCGATCAACACCTGGTACTCGGGCAAAGCCTGGATCTGCGGCAACTGCCGCATAACCTGCTGTGCTGCCGTATACTCGGCACTAGAACGGTCCTTCCACCAAGGGTAGAGTGTTTCGGCAACAGGCTTGATCTGTTGGTAGGACTGCAAGAACCGAGCGCGGTTGGGGATGTGCATATCAATGGCGTCTTCTACACGCCGACGGATCTGCTTCACCTCATCCGAGCTGTACTCCTTACCTTCCACTTCACACCCATCAATGTTGTCCTCGCACCAGCGCTTGAGATTGCGGGCTTTGGTCCACTCATCATTGAGTTTCGTAACATCCCACACATCAGCAAACGGATCGGCTTGATTGGCAACAGCAACAGGCCGTTCAGCCTGGCCTTGCTCCAGCTTGGCCTTCACGTCGTTCAGCTCCCGTTCTAGCGTCTCAGCTTTCTCCAGCGCCTCTTTCTTTTGGCGCGTGAGTTTGTCGATACGCTTACGGACTCCGACCGACTCGTCTTCGTCTTGAGAATCTGAAAGAACTTCCTCAGGCGACTCGGCCTGTGGTTCCGTTTGTTCAGCGGTCGGCTCCGCTTCCTCGGCCTGAGACTCCGCATCCGCGGACTCGGGCTCTGTATTTTCTTCGATTTGCTGCTTTGGCGTTTCTTCCTCCCCACTGAATCGTGTCTTCAGTAGCTTTGCCAGCGCCCCCTCATCGAAGTTGATTGGGTTCGGCAATTGGGAACGTACCGTGTTTTCTCCAGGTGTCGCTTCCTGCTGAGTATTGGCGATGTCCATGCGATTTAGGCCCTGCAAGACGGGCATTTGAAACCATGGTTGTTAAGGCCAACCAAGAAGCCATTGGTGAAAGTGAGAGCCTATGATTAACCGGAAGTCAATCTATTCTCACCCCTTAGTAGTTTGATAGAACCACTGAGATCTTTAAGAGCAGCAGCTCTGCCGCAGTTGTAGGCCCGATCCTCTGCTGTGAGGTTAGGCATAATGCCGGCCAGCACATCGGATTCCTCCTGATCTGCTATGATTTGCAGAAAAGCCAATAGCACAGGGTGGTCGTTGGCCACCATCAGCGCCTCTTTGAGTTGTTCTTCGTTCATGCTTGTACGCCAAGGCGTCCGGTGACTGCGTTTTGCTGCTGTTGCACGCTGAACTGCAGATTCTCAAGGTATTTCTGCAGGTTTGCCTGGAATAACTGGTCCTGCTGAAGCTGTTGCTGGTACTTCGGATTGCTCTGCAGCACCTGTTGTGTGAATTGCAGACGCATCGCTGCCGTAGGGTCGTTCTCGCGCAATTGCGGAGGGTTTCCGAGGCTCATCAGCGCCACCTCGTCATTGGTCTCGTTGAACATCTTCTGTGCGGCAGGCCCCTGCTGCATCACCAGTTCGCTGGCCAGGTTGGGATCAATGGCCCGGAGAGCCACCGAGATCAACTTGGCCCGGTCGATGACGCCGGCAGTGTCGAGGGGCAGGACGAGGGTGCTGATGGCCTTGAGTTTCTCGGTCACCAGGTCGGTGCTCAACTCCCGGACGTCAAACTTCAGCATCACATCGAAGTCCTGCACGTTCTCGGGCAGTACCGTAGGCGACGCCGTCACTCGTTGGATCTCCTGGGGCCCCATGTACTGCACGGTCAGCGTCAGCACCTGGCGGAAAGCCTCGGTCCAGCCGTGCAGCCAGTTGTTGATCAACCTCTGCTGGCGCATCTGGGTGATCGCAGGGGGCACCTTCTCGGTCGGGCGCCCAAAGTAGCGGTCAGTCTGTGCTTCGACCGCTGCAATGAGCTGGAAGGCCACACCAGGCTCGCGGGCGGGCGGTTGCATGAATCCAATCTCACCGCGGCGCAGCACCGGAATCTGGATTGCCGGACCGATCTTCAGGTTTCCGCCTCGAGTCTTCGGGACCTCAATGGGCGGGAGCGTCGCAAGGCTTGTATAATCGAACACCGAGTCGCGCTGGGCCTTCACTTCCTCCTGCCAGGTCATGCAGACCTCGGGCACACCGCGGCTTTCGGTGATCTGACGGTGGATCAGCTCACTGCGCCACACCACAAACGGGTACTGCCCATGCGCATAGTCCAGAGCCTCGAAGTAGCCCCACTTGTCGCCCACCTGGGGGCTGAACACCGTGTAAAACACTCCCGGAACACCGTCTTCATCAATGGCCTTCTGGTAGGCATAGACCACTTCAATGAGGTTTTCCCGGTCCAGAATCGAGTTATTGGCCAGGCCGCTGGCATACGAGTAGTCCGAGTAGTTGGAGAAGCGGCCCATCGTGTTGATGGCCTCCTGCGCCCACTCGGCATCCCACTCTTCAGTCTCGACCTTGTTCAGCAACTGCGCCTCGGTCATGTAGAACCGACGGAAAACTACCCGGGCACTCTGGATGTCGGTGGTCTCGGGCGGGAATGCCAGCTCATCCCAGGGTGCCAGGGCAGCTACCATGGGCTTGTTGGTCACCATCGTGGGAACCGGGAACTCGCACTCGCCCTCGTCACGCAATTCACGCACAGCCTTCAGTGCCCGGCGCTTCTTAAGGTTCGGGAAGGCAGCCATCATCAGCTCCGCGGACTGATCGTCGGCCTCGGGATTGGCAATGAGGTTTGGGAAGTCAGCCAGGATGGAACCCTCGGGCGACTGGGCAGCCAGTGCCATCACCTGGTCCATCGTCAAATACTGCTCTTTCTGACCCAGCTCCTGCTGCCAGGTGACGTGGACGCCGGCCCAGCCGTAGGTCCACAGGTACTGCGAGAGTAACTCAACCTCCCGGGTCAAATCGTTGTACATCCGGGCGTTCACAGTCCAATCCATCAGGTTGTGCGCGGTGACAGCCTGATCAAGCTGGTTGATGTTGGTAGGACTAACCCGGAGCATTGAGCGCCAGAAGGCAGTCGAGCACAGATCCACCATTCCGTTCACAACCTCGTCAGCCAGCGGGATCCGAGTGTCACTGGCGCCGTCCCAGGGGAACGCAGGCTTAGACCTTCCGCTATCGTTCCATTTCTTCCCATCATCGGTCTGCCCTGGCCACTGACAGAACCGAGTGTTCTGAACCCGCTCAGTGCGCGATATCTGACCGTAATCCGTAGCGCTCCGACGCAACTCCTCGGTGAGCGCTGACACATTTGGCTCGGAACCAACCCGGGCCATCACATCGGTTGCCTGCTTGTATGAATCGCCTTGCATGATCGTTTCTTTTAGTATCCACCGCCGCCGCGGGAATCAAAGCCCCCGTGACCCACATAAGCAAGACTCGATACCAGCAGCATCCCAATGCAATCAATCGGGTCCTTGCTCGCGCCCTTCTGACCATCCCTGCCCGTGTGCTCGGACAAGGCATAGATCAGGTTGCTGCAGTTCTTTGTGATGTACAACGAGGGCTCGTTCAATGGCGTCAGAGGCTGTGTAGCATCGTAGGACAGCAAGCTATTGATCGCACTCGTCCTCTGATCCACAGGCACACCCGGGGCCGGTATAAAGGCCATCGGTTCATCTAGCGGGTTCTCAGACTCTGCCAGCAGATCAATCAACGTAGTCCCGCCCTGCTCCGACAACGCCGGGCTGCCACCTGCCTTGGGGTCGATCAATCGCATCACAGGCTCCCCATAGCCCAGCTCTGCCTCAATAGTCCGAAACAGATTCCGATACTCCGAGATAGATCGGCCAGCATCCAGTGTCTGCGCAGGCCCAGACTTGCCGTCGGGCTTCTCACTAGGCAACACCCACTCGCCATAGTTCGCAAAGTCCGGGAACTCCCGCACCACAATCCGCTTTCCATCCTCGTAGACCAACAACCACAGGCAGAACCAATTACGGGCGCCAGCCGGATCGCACACCATGTACAGAGTTCCACCAGGCGGCACAGCCTCAGACTCAATACAGTGGATGTCCGGCCTGAACCTGGCGAAGGCCTTGCCAATGTTGTCCGAGGCCCACCCATAGGCCCGTGTCAGCACCTGGCCCATAGGCGAGGCCACCAGCTTGCTTTTCATCTCATCGAACGGGTTGTAGGGGTTGTCCTCCGAGTAGAAGAACACCGTCTTCCTCCTGGTCGCAGGCTGCTCCATAACCCTAGGCGCCTTGCCCACAGGCCACGTAGGCAGTCCCTGCTTGCCGGCTAACAGCTCCCCGGATCCCCACTGCTTCACAAGCGAGCCCGCGGTGAACTCCTTGTACACACTAGCCACACCTTCCAACGGGGTCTGAGTCACCAGCAGCTTGCCGCGCCTCGTGATCAACCGATAGCGCAGCGTCTCAACCCAGCTCTGTGGCACCAGCTCATCACACCAGATCAAGTCAGCCTCCCGGCCTTCAATCGTGTTCTCGCTCTGCGTGTAGTTCAGGAAGTCGCACCGGCTGCCATTAGGCAGGATGAATGAGCCGTCGGTGAAACCATTCTTGCGGCTGTAGTTCAGGTAGTGAATACGGCCCTTCTTGGTGGCCCGGAGTGCGACAGGCAGGTAGTTGTAGATCGCAGGCTGCTGCACGGTGACGCTGGTGGCATGGCTCGTATGGCAGCAGAGCACGCTGGCGTTCTCCTTTTCCAATAACGTCTGAACAATACGCCGGGCAGCCCAGAGGGTTTTGCCAGCCCGGTTGCCGCCGGAGATCAAGAGCTCCTGGGTGGCCTGGAACTCGGTGTTAGCAATCTCCCAGTGGTCCGGGATGAAGCCGTAGGTGTACGGGTCAGCCTTCTCCAGGGTGACAAGCTGGGTGCGCTTCAACCGCAACTCGGCAGCACGGGGGTGCGATGCGTCGACTCGAGGGATGACAGGGTGCAACGGCTGCTCGTTCCACCAGATGTCATTGCAAGCCTCGGTGCAGAAGCGCTTTTGATTGGTGCCGGTGCGCTGCTTGATGATCTCGAATGGCTTGGAGCAGGTGAGGCAGAGTGGTTGGCTCATTTATCAATATTTTTCGTTTTGGGGAACCCGTCGACTTTTACCGTCGCCGCGGATTGCCCGACCCCCTCCCCCCGGGGCCCGGGCGGCCTGATGTCTGCCTTGTGTAACAGGGTAGGACATTGGGTCTGCTGATGGGTGCTAAAGTGCGTTTCGATCAATGTTTGCAGGGGTTTGCTGCGTGTTTTGCTGTCGAAGTGAATATAACTGCTATTGTAGGCATGAGTGCCCGAAACAGGCCTAAATGCGTGGTTTTCGGTGGTGCTGCCGAGGTAGGGGTAGGACATTTTGGGCCACTACCTAAACCAGGTCGGGCGTCTGCTCGTCGTTCACGGGCGTCACATCGCGCTCCTTGAGGTCCTTCATCAGGTCCCGATGGTTCACCGAGGCTGTCATAGCGAGGTGAATACTGGTAGGTTGGCCCTTAATTACAGCAAGTTTGTCGGTTAGCACAGCGACCGCTACGGGCAAGCCACGATCATCTATCAAGTTAATAGAGGATTCGGCCAGCCTCTTGGTGCCCTTCCAGATCGCAACCTCTAAAAATCCAGTCACATCCTTGCGCCAGTCGTCCTCATTCTCAGGGTAATCGACTGGGACTTTAACGCCTCGGATCAGCTTAAACGCAGTCGTAGGGCTTAGTCCGGTATCTTCCGCGATCTTCTCAAGCGACTTGTTCTCCAGGATACCAGCGACGACAGCGTCTGCTTTCTCTTGGGTCAGCTTATTGTTGAAGTGTTGATTAGGGTGATGGCTTTTGACGTACCCGAGCTCTTTGACCGCGTTGAAGACCTTCTGCTGCGTTGCCTGGGGTATCTCGGTGTTACCTGCCAGCACTCGTTGAGTGTACAAGTAATTGACTCCAGCTGCCTTGGCGACGTCCTCGATGCTTGGCTTCTTGTCCTTCTTACCCGGCATAAGGCTTGAACCCGTAGGGGTATTCGCCCCAGTGGTTGAGATGTTTCTTGGGGTGCATGGCGTAGTGCTTCACATCGAACAGGCTCAACCTGACGGCTGCAGCGTAGTCCTCCGAGAGGTATTCGTAGTCACCTGACGTGCTATCCATGGCGAACGGCATCCACAGGGTTGGGAACTGGTCGACCCTCACATCCTTGCACCAGTCGATCTGATAGGGCTTCGGCACCTCTGACCCTTTAAGCCCATCAAGTGCGCTCATAAGGCAACGTCGAGGTATTGCGAGGCATCCTGATGCGAACATTCGGATCGGCACTAGCTCTGTAGCGCACTCGGCATCCGAGGTTTGCATTCGGAGGGCTTTGACGTGCTCGGTGTCGATTCGGAGGGCTGGTCTCAGTGGAATGGTGCGGCATGGATAGGGGATGCACACCGTCGCCTGCTTCTCGTGGGCGAGCTCTGCCATGCGGATAATGTCCGCGGGGTCGAACTCGATATCGTGGTCGATCTGGATCCAGACGTCCTTGCCTGAGTCGAGGAACCACTTGGTTGCGCGGCAACGGCTGCGGCTGATCAGGGCATCCTCCCGGATTGTGCGGAGGTCTGTCTGTCGATCCGAGGTGGCGAAGGTGGCTGTGAGTCCTACCCAGGACATCAGGCAGGCTGCGCTGATACCGCCGTAAGCATAGAGGCTGACATGGATTGAGGGCCTTGTGCCTGCAGTGGTTGGCTCGTGCACTACGGCCTTTGCCTGTTGCGCGTAGATGAATGGATCCTTCATATCAATTGCTGCTGTTGGGTTGTTCATTCTGATTTAGAGTTGTGTTTGATTCGTTCTGACTCAAGGAAGGCTTCGTGACCCTTTGCCAATATGTATGTGATTGATCCGCGTGATACTCCCATTGCTTTTGCTAGATCATCGAGTGTCATCCCGAGCTCCCGGAGTCCATGGGCACGCAGGCAGAACTGGGGTGTGTACTTGTCTGGGTGAACGTACTCGGTCGACTCGATGTTGGGGTCGGGCGAACCGTCTGCCAGGAACTTCTGGTTCAGCGGGTAGGACATCAGGCCCTGGCTGATGGCCCACTGCACCAGCTTGGGGCCGTCGTGTAGCAGCTTGGTCCTGTCCAGGTCGTACTTGGTTTTCATTTAGTATATTGGCGATGGGTCGGAGAAGCGGCAGAACTGTCCGTCGTACCACAGAGGCACTAGGCCGCACTCACCGTCTCTTTGTTTAGCGATAGCGATCACGGCCTCGCCTTGGGGCTGGTTACGCTCCCGGTTGAGCAATAGCACCAGGTCGGCATCTCTTTCAATCTGCCCTGAGTCGGCCAGGTCAGTAAGCCGAGGCACTCGGCCTTTGTCCTTCTCGTTCTCTCGATTGAGCTGGGCTAAGGCGACCACGGCTGTCTTGGTATCGGAGGCCACGCCTTTGAGTCTACCAGAGACTTCTGCGATCTCATACGTTTTCTTCTCTGCCGACTTACTGCCATGGATCTTTTGGAGGTAGTCGACCAGCACCAGCTTCACACCCCATTTGCGAACAGCACGGCGGATTACCGCGGTGATGGTTGCGATATTTGATACAGATGAACCAGACACAAAATGGATGGGGCTGCCTGCGATCTTGGCCGAGGCACTGGACATAGCCTTCATTCCTCCCTGGTCGAGCTGGCCGGTCTTGATGTCCTGCATCGGTATGCTGCCAATAGCCGAGACCATACGGCGCACAATGGACTCATCGGACATCTCCAGGCTGATGAACAGCGTTGGTATCCTGGCGTCTATGCCGGCTGCCTTGGCAATGGCAATGGCGATGGCTGTCTTTCCGATGCTGGGTCGGGCTGCAATTATGGCCAGCTCACCGTATTGGAATCCATCGGTCATCTGGTCGAGCCTGTGGAATCCCGAGGTGATCCCGGAAAGCTGGCCCTGCCTTGAGAATCTTTCCTGGGTCGAGTCGATAAACCGGCTTACCACACTCTTCGACGATTGCACCTCTTCCTTAGAGGCCTCAACGGTGAGCCCTGCTTCGGCATTGGAGACGATTTGATCGACGGATAGGGTGGAGACAGCGGACTCACGTATCAGACGGTCTCCAGCGGTTCTAAGCTGGCGTCTATGGTAGGCCTCCAGGACAGTCTGGGAGAAGGCCGGATGGTTGGCCGGGCTGGGGCATAGCTCGTCGGCCCGGTTCAATTCCTCAAATGGGGGGGTGATCTGAGGAATAGAGCGTTTCCACTCTTTGACCACCGTGGCCATGTTGACCGGCTCGGTCTTGGCGCTCAGGCCTTTGGCGATCTCGTACAGGCAGCGCAGCTTGTCGTGCTGGATGGCTGCAGTCGGAATCTTGGCGAACACCTCGTGGCAGACATCGGAACCACCGGAGAGACAGGCGCCGATCAGGCCGTACTCGTCGTCCTGGGCGAAGTAGGGGTCGTTCATTGGTAGTCGGAGATGTCGGTGGAGAAGGTGCCGGACTGAGATGATCCGGATGCCAGAAGGGCTTTGGATGCAAAGATGCCTTGGTAATTGTTTGCCATGGAATGCGTCACCGCATCCGGGAAGGTCTGAGCATTGAACTCTTTGGCCCAGGCATTGAGGGCAGCCGATAGGCCGATGCGTTTGTATCCCTGCTTTCTCTCAGCCTTGTAGGCCAACCAGGTCTCGACAGCAGCAAGGCATTGGTCGGTCTGGAGATTCTCAGGCAGCGTTAAGCCGAACTTAACTCCCCAAAGAGGTTGCACGGTAATCTCGGGCACGACGGTAGTCGTCGACTCCTCTCCCTGTTCCCTTTCCCTGTTCCCTGTTCCAAGGCTATTTTTCTCGAAGCCTCGCGAATCCTCGCGAACATCGTCGAATGATGGCAGCTTAGAGGCTGAAGGTTTGTCGATTTTCTGGTGATTCTGCCATTTTGGGATGTCGAGGTAGGCCTCTCCGTCAACCTGGTACAGGCGAATACAGCCCTGCTTCTCAAGTTCAGAAATCCAGCCTGGGAGCTTCTTAAAAGCATCGTCGTCGTAAGGGTAGAGACGGCTCGCGAGGAGTCGCGAGGATGCGCGAGCCCTTCCGACATCATCACAGCAGGAGAACAGCCCGATGAAAAGCAGGCGTGCCTCTCTTGAAACCCTGCCAAGGCTTTCGGACTCCCAGAACTCTGGTTTGATCGACCGGATTCTCATTGTGTGATTTCCTTTTTGGTCTCGGCCAATCTAACCTGATTCCTCAGTCCCAGCAGCCACTCTTTAGTCATGATTCCTGCCTCTGCGGCGTCTTTTAGAAGATGGCTTATCTCGTAAGGCGGCCATCCAGCCTCATGCCCAGCTCGCTCAATGAAAAAAAGGCACCCCTCGTCTACATCTATGCCTTGCTGCATCATGGAAATCTGCCGACCGATCTCAAAGCAGGCCGAAACTTCCCACAGGTGGAAGTAGGAAGGCCTTGGGCATGAGTCGTCATTGCCTTCAACGTGACACTGCCGGCAAAGCGTCACCATTGATTGGTTTGGGTATTCCCAGGGCATCCTTCCTGAGATGTAGTAAAAGTGGTGAACGGTTAGCATGTTGGTTTCGGACTCGCACTTGATGCACCGGAAACCGTCTCTCGACATGATTTCAAGGCGCTTCTTCTGCCACCGCGGATCTTGGAGTTTTTCGGAGTAGGTCATGTATCAAACGGAAAACCCCACCCAGTCCGCGGTGAGAACTCGCGCACAAGCTACGCGACGTAACACGGAAAGGGTGGGGAAAAGTTGGTTGAACATGGCTTGTTGTTGTGGTGTCGGCGTTTGCTTCTCACGGCTCACGTCGACAGGCGCTCCCTAGCGTTTTGCCTTGGTCTTGTCCAGAGCTTGCTTGGCCTGCTTTTCCTTGCGCTGTGCGCACTTCAGCTTCGCCTCGGCAATCCGCTGATCCTTCAATGCGTAGGCCATGTCTGTAGCTACCTGCATCGCTTGGGCGATTTGTCCTGGTGACGTAATCTTGTGCAGCAGCGATAGGCTCTTCTTGGAGATGTGATTCTCGGCGGCAGAGATTTCGTTTGGTGGCATATCAGTAGGCCGGGATCAGAATGTCCGCCACCTGCTC
>Ga0209770_10001500_pt1 | contig 12064 bp, 8 predicted proteins | sample LauGreSu1BDMLBDD_2_FD_187572 | JGI IMG/M metagenome (GOLD analysis project Ga0209770, IMG submission 187572) | Freshwater lake microbial communities from Lake Michigan, USA - Su13.BD.MLB.DD (SPAdes) (version 2) | ecosystem: Environmental > Aquatic > Freshwater > Lake | place: Lake Michigan, USA...
GGCCGAGGTCGCGTCGCGGCCCGGGAAGACGGCGATGATCGGCGTATCCCACGCATCGACGCAGTGGCGCAGCGCGGTGGGCAGCGAGCCCGCGCTCGGGCGCACGCCGCGGAACCACGCCTCAGGGAGCTTCTGCATGATCGCCGCCGAGGACGGCGCCTCGGTGATCGCCCAGAGGAGTTCCGCCGTGCGGCGGAACGGCTGGGTGGAGAAGGCGGGCAGACCGCCGGTGGCGTTCGAGTAGGGAATCGCGAGGTTGGTCCACGCCGCCACGCCCGATGCGGCGGGCGGTGCAGCGGGTGCCGAGTCGACGTCGTACTTGATCGGGTTCGCGGCGCTCGGGATCGCATCCTGCGTGATGCCGCCCGTGACCGCACCCGAGCGGTACGACACGCGGCGGTCGAGCGTGCGCTCGAACTCCTCGGCGGCCATGTTCAGGACCTCGAGGGTGGCGCGCGTCGAGCGCTCTTCGCTCGCGCGCGCGACGCTCGAGCTCACGGCGAGCACGAGGCTGGCCAGGATGACGATGATCGCGATCACGGCCAGCAGCTCGATGAGCGTGAAGCCACGGCGGGATCGAGCGCGGGCGAGAAGTCGAATGTCCGTCGCGTTCATCGCGATGCCTCCACCACGTTGTCCTTGTTGAACTCGCCCACGTCGCGGCGCGCGGTGCGGTCGTACGACCGGTCGGGTCCGCGCGACAGCAGCGCGAACGAGGCGCTCTTGAGGTTGCCGTTCGAATTGGTGTCGCCGCGCGCGTCGGCCGCGCCCTCGGAGCGGTCGCCCTCGAGGATGTCGTAGTCGCGCAGCACGAACACGTCGCCGAGGTTGAGGAAGCCCCCCGCCTGCGACGGCACGTTCGACTTGAGGTCGTCGCCGCCGTAGGGCGCGCGGTAGTAGGCGATCGGCTCGCCCCAGTAGTCCAGGATGCACTTCGGGAGGTCGTCGAAGTTGGGCACGCCCTGGTCGTTGGTCACGATCGACGGGCGGCCCGAGGCGTCGAAGCCGGTCAGGCCACCGATCATGCGCTCATCGATCGAGTCGATGTACGGCCCGTAGACCTTGCCCTCGACGGTGGCGGTGTTCCACTGGTTGTTGGAGACCGCAGGCGGCTGCGCCAGACGCGCCGGATTGCGCGCGCGGTAGTAGCCGCGGAAGGCGGGGTTGCCCGCAAGCGCCGGCTGCGGCGCGTCGACCGCACCCCAGCAGCCGTCCGGACCCGGCGAGCGGATGCCGAACGGCGGCGCCTCCTTGTTGCCGGCTCCCGCCGGTCCGCCGCGCACGATGCCGTAGCCATCCTCGCCGCGATGCCCGTAGCCGATCAGGAAGTCGGCCAGCGTGGTGTAGCTGTACCACTCCTGCTGCCGTGCCACGTCGTTGGCGCCCGAGGCGTCGGTATAGCGCACCACGTCGCGGGCAAAGCCCGTGGTGGGAGCGCCCGTGTCCTTGCGCGCGAGCACCGGCGGGAAGTAGCCGAAGTCGGCGTTGAACTGCGCCAGGCCCGACGAGATCGAGTTCATCATGAACTGGGTCTTGACCACCTGCGCCCGCTTGGCGGTGGAGCCGAACACCACCGTGATGACTCCGATGAGGAGCACGATGATGGCGATCACCACCAGCAGCTCGGTGAGCGTGAAGGCAGCGCGCGCGGGGTGTGCCGCCGCGGACTGCGGCGTGACTCGGGATTGGATTCGGTGCATGCGGACTCCGATCGACCGGACGGTCACTTCTTGGTGGTGCCCGACACCGACTCGATCATGGACACGAGCGGAAGGAAGAGCGCGAGCACGATCACGAGCACGATGCCGCCGAGGACGACGACCATGAACGGCTCGAGCAGCGACAGGAGGCTGGCCACCGCCACGTCGACCTCCTCGTCGTAGTTGTCGGCGATCTTCATGAGCATCACGTCGAGGTCGCCGGTCTCCTCGCCGACGTCGATCATGTTGACCACGATCGCATCGCACACCTTCGCCTCGCGCAGCGGCGCCGAGAAGGTATCGCCCTCGCGGATCGAGTCGTGCACCTTGGTGAGCGCCTTCTCGAACACGTAGTTGCCCGACGTGTCGCGCGTGATGGTGATCGCCTCGAGGATGGGCACGCCCGCGCTGATCAGGGTGCCGAGGGTGCGCGTGAAGCGCGCGATGGCTGTCTTTCGTATCAAGCCGCCCAGCACGGGCACCTTGAGCAGGATGATGTCGGTGACCGCCCTGCCTGGCCCCGTCTTTCTCACGAGCTTGAAGAAGAGGAACACGAGGATCGGCGACGCGACGACCCAGATGGCGCCTGGCACCACCTGGTCCTTGCTCGATGTGCCTGCGATCCACTTCGAGGTATTGATGAGGAAGATCGTGAGGTCGGGCAGCTTGATGTCGAAGTCCTCGAAGATCTCCTGGAACTTCGGGATGACGAAGTACATGATGCCCGTGACGATGAGCACGGCGACGAAGATGACGACCGCCGGGTAGATGAGGGCGCCGATGATGCGCCGCTTGAGGCGCTGGCCCTTCTCCATGAACTCGGCGAGGCGCTGGAGGATGACGTCGAGCACGCCGCCGACCTCGCCTGCGGCCACCATCTTGGTGTAGAGGCGGTCGAACGCCTTGGGGAACTTGGCCATCGACTCGGACAGGCTGGTGCCCGACTCGACCTCCTCGCACACGCCCTGGAGCACGGTCTTGAGGCTGCTCGGCTTCTGCTGGCTCTCGAGGATCTGCAGCGAGCGGAGCAGCGGCAGGCCTGCGTCCTGCAGCGTCGACAGCTGGCGGGTGAAGAGGGTGAGCTTCTTGGTGCTCACGCCGCCGAAGGAGAGGTTGATGCCCTTCCCCTTCTTCTTCTTGCCCGCGTCGCGGACCTTGGCGCCCTTGACGCCGGTGCCGCCGGCGATCTTCTGCTCCTTCACGCCGCTCGGGAACAGGCCCTGCGAGCGGATCTTCTTGAGCGCCTCGTCGGCGCTCGCGGCCTCGATGGTGCCGCTCTGCTTCTTGCCTGCGTTGTTCACTGCGTCGTATGCGAAGGTAGGCATGGCTCGCTCCGGTTCGTTCTGTCGTCGCGCCGCTCGCTGTCGGAGGGTGCGGGGATTGCGTGGTGTCCGACGGGGCCGCGGGCATGGCGCCCGCAGCGGCCGGTGTGTTTCAGTCTTCCGTCATCGTCTCGCGCACGACCTCGTCGATGGTCGTCTGGCCGTCGTAGATCGCCAGGAGGCCCGTCTCGCGCAGGGTGCGCATGCCGCGCTTGCGGGCCTCGGTGCGCAGCACGCGCGTGGAGGCCTGCTTGATCACGAGCTCGCGCAGGTCGTCGTCCATGACCATGATCTCGAACAGCGCCATGCGGCCCTTGTAGCCCGACTTGAGGCAGTTGTCGCAGCCGCGTCCGCGCGCGAAGCGACGCCCCTCGACGTCGGCCGGGCGCAGCGCGAGCTCCATGAGCTGCTCTTCGCTCGGGGTGAAGAACTCCTTGCACTTCGGGCAGACGCGGCGCACGAGGCGCTGCGCCACGATCGCCTCGATGGTGGCGGTGAGAAGGAAGGTCTCGACGCCGAGGTCGACCAGACGCAGCACCGTGCTCGGCGCGTCGTTGGTGTGCAGCGTGGTGAGCACGAGGTGGCCGGTGAGCGACGCCTGGATGGCGATCTGCGCGGTCTCGAGGTCGCGGATCTCGCCGACGAGGATGATGTCGGGGTCCTGGCGGAGGAAGCTGCGGAGGAGCTTCGCGAAGGTGAGCTCCTGGTCGGTGTTGACCTGGCACTGCACGAGTCCCTGCACGTCGTACTCGACGGGGTCCTCGGCGGTGAGGATCTTGACGTCGATCGTGTTGAGCTCGTTGAGCGCCGCGTAGAGCGTGGTCGTCTTGCCCGAGCCGGTCGGGCCGGTCACGACCACGATGCCGTTGGGCTTGTTGATCATCACGCGGAACTTGTTGAGGTCGTCCTCGCGAAGCCCGACCTTGTCGAGCGAGAGCTGCACGTTGGAGCGGTCGAGCACGCGGAGCACGACCGACTCGCCGAACATGGTGGGGAGCACTGCCACGCGGAGGTCGACCGGCGCCTCGCCGAGGTGGAGCTCGATGCGGCCGTCCTGCGGAAGGCGGCGCTCGGCGATGTCGAGCTTGGACATGACCTTGACGCGCGACACGAGCGCGGTGGCGAGGCCCATGGGGATCGCCTGCATCTCGTACAGCACGCCGTCGATGCGGTAGCGGAGCTTGAACTCGTCCTCGAACGGCTCGAAGTGGACGTCGGAGGCCTTGTCGCGGATGGCGATCATGAGGATCGACTGCACGAGCTCGACGACGGCGTTGTCGTTGGCGGCCTGGGCGATGGTCGCGAGGTCGATGCCGTCGGACCGCGACTCGAGCGAGGCGACGGCCGAGCTGGTGGCGACCTTGGAGAGGTCGAGGCCGGTGCGCTTGCCCGCGTAGCGCGCGGCCAGGATCGCGTCGATCTTGGCGGGGCTCGCCACAACGGCGCTCACGCGGAAGCCGAGGAGCTGCTTGAGGTCGTCGACGGCCTGGAAGTTGTCGGCGTTCTTGATGGCGATCGTGATGCGGTTCGACGACGGGTCGAACTCGAGGGGCACCACGCCGTAGGCGGTGGCCGTCTCGGGCTTGAGCTTGGCGAGGACGTCGTCCTGCAGCTCGAACTCGTCGAGGTTCACGAAGTGGAGGCCGCGCTGCGCCGCGAGCGCCGACTCGAGCTTGGCCTGGTCGAGCAGCCCCATCTTGATGAGGATCTCGCCCACGCGGAGGCCCTTCTCGGCGCCCTCCTGCAGCTGCAGCGCCTCGTGCACCTGCTCGCGGGTGACGTAGCCAAGCTTCCGCAGCACGCGACCAATGCGGCTGCCCTTGACGTTCTTCAGGAGTTCCTCATCGCGAACGATCGACATCGTGGTACTCACTGCTGCCGCGCGGGGTCTGGAGGTGCCTGCGACAGGTCCGCAATCGCGGTCCCTGCAACGCTATACGGCACATTTTGCCTCCCGCGGGCGTGGCTCCGAGGGGGTTTCGGTCAGGACACTTGGATTCATGCGTACGGCCCGTGGCCCCGAAACGCGGTTTCGGGGCCAGGCGACCGTCCGCCTCGGCTTGGGTTTACTCGTGATCCTCATCGAGCTCGGTGCGGCCGATGGTGCCGCCCGCGCGGTGGATCTTGTCCTTCAGGTCGCCCGGGTTCTTGCACTTGTCGATGCACTCCTCGGGCGAGATCTTGCCGTCGGAGTAGAGCCGCCACAGGTGGTCGTCGAGCAGCTGCATGCCGAACTTGCGGCCGGTCTGGATGGCCGAGTCGATGCGGAAGGTCTTGTTCTCGCGGATCAGGTTCGAGATCGCGGGGGTGACCACGAGGAACTCGTACGCCGCCACGCGGCCCGGCTTATCGACCCGGGCGCAGAGCTGCTGCGAGAGGACCGCGATGAGCGAGGTCGAGAGCTGGACGCGCACCTGCTCCTGCTGGGTGACGGGGAACGCGTCGATGATGCGGTTGATGGTGCTGGCGGCGCCCGAGGTGTGGAGGGTGCCGAACACGAGGTGGCCGGTTTCGGCGGCGCGGATCGCCGACTCGATGGTCTCGAGGTCTCGCATTTCGCCGACGAGGATCACGTCGGGGTCGGAGCGGAGCACGCGGCGGAGCGCCTCGGCGAAGCTCGGGACGTCCTTGCCGACCTCGCGCTGGTTGACCACCGACTTCTTGTGGTAGTGGTAGTACTCGATCGGGTCCTCGACCGTGACGATGTGGCGGTCGTACAGCTCGTTGATCCAGTTGACCATCGACGCGAGCGTCGTGGACTTGCCCGAGCCAGTCGGACCAGTCACGAGGAACATGCCGCGCGGGCGGCGGCAGAGTTCCTGCACGATCTTGGGAAGGCCGATCTGCTCGAAGGTGAGCAGCGTGTTCGGGATGAGTCGGAGCACCATCGAGATGTCGCCGCGCTGGCGGAAGATCGAGGCGCGGAAGCGCGCCGCGTCGCCGAAGGCGAAGCCGAAGTCGGTGCCGCCCATCTCGGCCAGCTCCTGCTGGTTCTTCTCGGGGGTGATCGACTTCATGAGCGCGGTGGCGTCGTCGGAGTCGACCACCTTGGTGGCGAGCTTCTTCAGGCTGCCGTGAAGTCGGATCGTCGGCTCGCGACCCACCGAGATGTGGAGGTCGGACGCGCCGTTCTTCACGATCGTGTCGAGGAAGCGGTCAATCTGCATCGTGGACATGGTTCGTTCTCGCTGTTCCGTCTGGCTGACCGCGCGCAGGGCGCGGGGAGTGGTTTAGACGCTGGTGGCCTCGCTCGGGTCGAATCCCTCGACCTGGGCGAAGTTGGCGATCTCGGTCGGGGTGGTGATGCCGCGCAGGATCTTGATCTTTCCGTCGCCCACGAGGCTGCGCATGCCGCCCCGCACGGCGGCGGCGCGGATCTTGGACACGCTCGCGCGGTTGAACGCGAGATCGCGGATCTCGGAGTTCATGGTCATGAGCTCGAAGATGGCGCGGCGGCCGCGGTAGCCCGTGCCGTCGCACTCGGCGCAGCCGACGGGCTTCATGATGCTGCCCGCGGCGGCCTCCTCGTCGCTGATGCCGACGAGCTTGAGGACCTTGCGGTCCGGGCTCGGATCGGGCGCCTTGCACTTCTTGCACAGGATGCGCGCGAGGCGCTGGCCCATGACCGCCTGGATCGAGCTCGCCACGAGGAACGGCTTGACGCCCATGTCGACGAGACGCGTGATCGCGCTCGGCGCATCGTTGGTGTGCAGCGTCGAGAACACCATGTGGCCCGTGAGCGCCGCCTGGATGGCGATGTCGGCGACCTCGCGGTCGCGGATCTCGCCGACGAGGATGATGTTGGGCGCCTGGCGCAGCATCGAGCGGAGGACCGCCGCGAACGTGAGGCCGATGTGCTCGCGCACCTGCACCTGGTTGATGCCCTTGAACGCGTACTCGACGGGATCCTCGGCGGTGATGATCTTGCGGTCGGGCGTGTTCAGGTCGTTGAGCGCCGAGTAGAGCGTGGTCGTCTTGCCCGAGCCGGTCGGGCCGGTGACGAGGAAGATGCCGTTCGGACGGCGGATGATGCGGTTGAAGGCGTCGAGGTTGTCCTGCTCGAAGCCCAGGCCCTGGAGGCCGATGCGGGCGCTGTCGGGGCGAAGGACGCGGAGCACGACCGACTCGCCGTGCACGGCGGGGCAGGTCGACACGCGGAAGTCGATCACCTTCTCCTCGATGATCTTCTTGATGCGGCCGTCCTGCGGGATGCGGCGCTCGGCGATGTTCACGCCCGCCATGAGCTTGATGCGCGCGAGCATCTGCGCCTGCATCTTCTTGGGCAGCGTGTCGCGCACGAGGCACACGCCGTCGATGCGGTAGCGGATGACGACGTCGTTCTTGCGCGGCTCGATGTGGATGTCGGAGGCGCGCCCGATCACGGCCTGGTCGATCATGCGGTCGACGAGGGTGACCATCTGCGAGTCGCCCGCGTCCTTGTCGACGGAGCGGTCCGAGGATCGGTCGGCCGAGCGGTCGGCGGAACGGTCGCGCGACTGGTCGCGGGACTTGTCGCGCGACTGGTCGAGCGAGTCGGAGAAGAGCTTGTTCTGCTGCTTCGTGAGGTCGGGCCCCTCCTGGGCGCCCTGCAGCACCGTCATGACCTGATTGCGCGAGGCGACGCCGCCTGCGGCCACGCGCATGCCGCTCATCATGCCGAGCATGTCGAGCGTCTCGATGTCGGAGGGGTCGTGCAGGCACACGAGGAGCGTGCCGCGCTCCTTGCGCATGGGGATGACGCTGTACTTCTGCTGGACCTCCGGCTTGAGGAGGTTGCGGTCGGTGCGGGCGAGCGACTCGGGCTTGGAGAGGTCGAGGAACTCGATCCCGTACTGGGTGGCCATCGCCTTGGCGACGTCGGTGTCCTTGCAGGCCCCCTGCTCGATCAGCGCCTCGCCGACGCGCTTGCCGGTGCTCTCGGCCTCAGCGACCGCGGCGGCGACCTGCTGGGCGTTGATCACGCCGCTCTCGAGGAGGATCTCCTCGATCTTCTTGTCGACTTTCTTTGCCAATTTCGGGTCTCCGAATACCTCACACCAAACCGAACGGGGCCGCACTGCGCGGAGTCTTGTAGTATCGCCTTTCGCCTCTCCCGCCGCAACCTGCCGCGGGGGGCATCTCGCGTCGAATTCCGTCCCATCTGCACCGATCCATGCACCCATCCGACGCCAAGACGCAGCCTTCAGCCACCCTCGGCGCGGGGGCACCGCGACAGCTCCCGCACGGGGTCGCGCTGGTGACGGCCGGCCCCACCGAGGAGCCCATCGACGCGGTGCGCTTTCTCGGCAACCGCTCGTCGGGCAAGATGGGCCTGGCGATCGCCGAGGCGCTGCGCGCGCGCGGCTGGGCGGTCACGCTCGCGATCGGGCCGATTCGGTCGGATGTGCCGAAGTCGCTCGCCGACGATCCGCACGTGCGGCTCATCCGGTTCCGCACTTCGCGGGAGCTCGAGGCGGTGCTCCTGACCGAGCTCCCCCAGACCGACCTCGTGGTCATGGCCGCCGCGGTGGCCGACTACCGCCCACGGACCGTGAGCGAGGGCAAGCTGCGCCGGACGGCCGACGGCATGACCATCGAGCTCGAGGGCGTGCCCGACCTGCTCGCGACCACGCGGGCGGCGCGCAAGCCGGGCGCGCGCGTGTTCGGCTTCGCGCTCGAGCCCGCCGAGCGGCTGGTGCAGAGCGCGCAGGACAAGCTCGTCCGCAAGGACCTCGCGGGCATCGTGGCGAACCCGCTCGAGACGATGGATGCGCCCGATGTCGACGGCACGCTCTTCCTGCGCGATGGCCGCAGCACGTCGCCCGGCGCGCGGCTGCCGAAGGATGACTTCGCCCGCTGGCTGGCTGGTGTGATCGCCTGAGCGCCGACCGCCCCCGCGCGGGGCAAGTGGCAGTACAGTCCGAACATGCAGATCGGAATGATTGGCCTCGGGCGCATGGGCGCAAACATGGTTCGCCGTCTGGTCAAGGGCGGGCACTCCGTCGTGGTGTTCGACGTGAACGCGAAGGCCGTGGCGGACCTCGCCGCCGAGGGTGCTGTGCCCGCGGCAAGCGTCGCGGACCTCTGCGGCAAGCTCGCGGGGCCGCGCCACGTGTGGCTCATGCTGCCGGTGGCGTTCGTCGACGGCACCATCGCCGAGGTCGCGGCGCACCTCGGCAAGGACGACTGCATCATCGATGGCGGCAACAGCCACTACATCGACGACATCCGCCGCGCCAAGGATCTCGCCGCCAAGGGCATCCACTACGTCGATGTCGGCGTGTCGGGCGGCGTCTGGGGCCTCGAGCGCGGGTACTGCCAGATGATCGGCGGCGACAAGGCGGCCGTGGCGCGGCTCGACGGCGTGTTCCGCACGCTTGCGCCGGGCCTCGGCGAGATCGCGCGCAACCCCGATGCGGCAGGACTCGGGACCGCCGAGCACGGCTACCTCCACTGCGGCCCTTCGGGTGCCGGCCACTTCGTGAAGATGGTCCACAACGGCATCGAGTACGGGCTCATGGCCGCGTACGCCGAGGGCCTCAACATCCTCAAGCACGCCGACATCGGCAAGCACGCCTACGAGAAGGACGCCGAGACGACGCCCCTCCGCCATCCCGAGCACTACCAGTACGACTTCGACCTCGCCGCAATCACCGAGCTGTGGCGGCGCGGCAGCGTGGTCGGCTCGTGGCTGCTCGACCTCACGGCGCAGGCGATGGCGCGCGACCCCAGGCTCGAGCAGTTCGGCGGCCGCGTGAGCGACTCGGGCGAAGGCCGCTGGACGCTTGCCGCTGCGAACGACGAAGGCGTGCCTGCGCCCGTGCTGGCGGCGGCGCTCTTCGGGCGATTCCAGTCGCGCGGCAACGCCGAGTTCATGAACAAGGTCATGAGCGCGCAGCGCTTTGCCTTCGGTGGCCACCTCGAAAAAGCACACGAGACGAAGCACTGAGATGCGCGTCGCACCCCCGACGCCGACCAGGCTCGCGGAGCACGTGCTGTGGGGACTGCGGCATCCGCTGCGCGCATTCCTGTGGACGCTGCTCGGGCTGTTCGCGCTCCGTCCTGCGCTCGACGGGACGCCCTACCTCTACGTCGTCGACACGCTCTTCGTCATGCTCGTCGTCGCGGCGCTGCGGGCGCTGGTCGCCTCGCGCGCCCTGCTGGTCGGCGCGCTCATCGTGGTCGCCCTCACGGTGGCGTCGCGCATCGCGGGCGACGTCGAGGCGCTGCGCTGGCTGGCGGGCAGCTCGAGCGCCCTGTCGGCGGCGCTCGTGGGGCTGCTGCTCGTGTTCCTCTTCGCGCACGTGGTGCGCGCGCCGCAGGTCACGCACGACGTGATCCTGTCGGCGATCACGGTGTACGTCCTGATCGGGGTGTTCTGGGGCTTCGCGTTCCTGCTGCTCTACCAGGCGTCGCCGAGCGCGTTCGAGCTCGACCATTCCCAAGGCTCCCCCGAGGTGCAGCTGCGCTACTTCTCGCTGCTCACGCTCACCACGGTGGGATACGGCGACATCGTGCCGAAGTCGACCGAGGCGCGCGCCTTCGCCACCATCGAGGCGCTGGTCGGGCAGATCTACCTCGCGGCCGTCGTGGCGCGGCTCGTGGGCATCTCGGTCGCGTCGCCAAGCCCGACGAGCGCAGGAAACGGCCACGACGGCACAGCCTGAGCCCGTAGGATGCGGGTGCAGCCGGGCCCGTGGCGAAACTGGCAGACGCAGCGGACTTAAAATCTGCGGCCGCGAGGCGTGTGGGTTCGATTCCCACCGGGCCCATTGCATCCAACCCCGAACGCGCGCGAAGCGCGAACCCCGCGAACGAATGTGCGTAGGAGCCTCCCCATGCGAACTGCCATTACCTTCATGCTCGGTGCCCTGATGCTCCTGCCGGTGGTCGTCGTCGGCGTTGCGCGAACGACGTCTGCTCTTCCCGAGGCCGGGAGCGACGCGGTGCGGACCACGCCGGTCGCACGCACCGTGCCCGCGTCGGAAGGAGCTGCCGACGAAGCGACGCGCGACGGCCGGCGCGAGAAGACGCAAGAGAAGGCGCAAGAGAAGCAGCAAGCCCCCAAGGACAACACGCCCGTGACCACGACGTCGAAGATCTACTCCCCCGCCGGCTACGACATCACGCCCCTGCCGCGCGACAAGGTCAAGGAGCTCGCCAAGAAGCTCGATCCCGAGACCTACCGCATCACGCAGGAGTCAGGCACCGAGCGTCCGTTCTGCGGCGGCCTCCTCGACAACAAGAAGGAAGGCACGTACTGCTGCGTGGTGTGCGGGCTGCCGCTCTTCTCGAGCGACCACAAGTTCAACTCGGGCACGGGTTGGCCGAGCTTCTTTATGCCGTTTGCAGCGGGCCATGTGGCCGAGAAGGTCGATCGTTCGCACGGAATGATGCGCACCGAGATCAACTGCGCGCGCTGCGAGTCGCACCTTGGCCACGTGTTCGACGACGGTCCGCGCCCGACCGGCCTGCGCTTCTGCCTGAACGGCGTGTCGCTCACCTTCTACGAGAAGGGGCAGGCGATGCCCGCCGAGTCGCAGCCGATCAAGACCGAGACCGCGTACTTCGCAGCCGGCTGCTTCTGGGGCGTCGAGCACTACTTCCAGCTCGCGCCCGGCGTGATCAGCGCCGAGAGCGGATACATGCAGGGCTCGAAGGACAAGCCCACCTACCGCGACGTGTGCGAGCAGGATGAGCTGCCCGCGCGGCTTCGCGCGCCGAACGCCGACGGCACGCCGTGGAAGGGTCACGCCGAGGCGGTCAAGGTCGTCTACGACCCCACGCGGATCAGCTTCAAGGAGCTCATGCGCGGCTTCTTCGAGATGCACGATCCGACGCAGCTCAATCGCCAGGGGCCCGACTACGGCACGCAGTATCGCTCGGGCATCTACACGGTGAGCGATGCGCAGGCGGCCGAGGCCAAGGCGTACATCGCGGAACTCGGCTCGGAAGGCCTCTACAAGGGCCGGAAGATCGTGACCGAGATCGAGCCCGCGAAGCCCTTCTTCAGCGCCGAGGAGTACCACCAGGACTACCTGGTGAAGAACCCCCAGCGCGGCT